>Ga0307931_1001757_pt1 | contig 14193 bp, 8 predicted proteins | sample OrgLakmetageno47_FD_201816 | JGI IMG/M metagenome (GOLD analysis project Ga0307931, IMG submission 201816) | Saline water microbial communities from Organic Lake, Antarctica - #47 | ecosystem: Environmental > Aquatic > Non-marine Saline and Alkaline > Saline | place: Antarctica: Organic Lake... | reverse complement strand
TAGGCACATGAATGGGGCTGCTGAGTGATTATATTCCGTGCCTGCTCTGTCAGACCAGGAAATAGTGATTAGAAAAAAAATCAGAAACCAGAAACCGTAGATCGATATCTACTTCTTTCACTAAAATTTATTGGCAATTGGTCTCAGAGTCACTCACTTTTTTTTCTTCTCTCGAGTAGCTGCAGTATAATTCACCTCCAATAAAAGTAAAGCAGCGAACATTCGTGGCTTATACCACCAACACAGCGGGGTTCGCTGTGATTTCTTTCACCATGGGCGCATACATCTGCCGCAGTGCTGTTCGAGTGGCACTTAATCCATTGCCAACACCAAGGGTAGTGCTAGAGGCATTTCGGCCACGCACGGTCTCGATGCGCTTAGGGAAGGTGGCAGCTAAGTGCGGGGGTAAGCCGAGAGCGGCCATTAAGGCAGGCAGATTGTGCCACATCTTGTGGTAATTGACAGCCACCTGCCAAATGCGTTCAGGAATAATGGAAGTACACATAGTAGTTAGTACCAATGTTCGAATATTAAATAGGGCGATATTTAAATGCAGAACGAGGAAAAGGGCACACAAACACACACAGAAGCTCGTCAGATTCATACCACGGGATAGGTGCGTGCTTGGCCGGTTGAAGAAGTCCGTCCACGACTTCCTCTATGAACTTGTCGTTTCAACGGTTGATTGTCTGGGTGCAAATAAGCGTTGAAATGGTCCTGAAGGCGCATACGGTCTCGCTGTTCTTGGGCGTATTGCGATAGGGATGGCCAGTTTGCTTCATCGCCGCAATCTCCCTGGTAACAAAGATTAACAAACAATGAAAGCCGTACGCACAGAACCAGCTCGTATATTTCGCAAGAAATCCAATCAGTCGACTCGCAACCACTCTATATTCTAGTGTATAAGCACGTAAGCACCAAGCAGCACACCCTGCTGCAATCTCACTTGCACGTGGGTGCAGTGGTTGTGGTCGAATCGGCTCACGAGGGACTCTACGGGGTCTTTGTAGATGAAAACCACGCGATACTCGTCCATCTTCGAAGCGGGAACCACGGCCGTGTCCGTCTTAAACACAGTTATTATCATCCCACACGCACAAATGCACGAATGGTAATGAGCTAAAGAAAGCCACAATTGAAAGTGAGCGATTCAGAATGTCCTCAAAGTTAAAGCGCCGTGCAATCATGAAATAGTTAAGGGCAAAGGGCGTCTTCTTTTGCAGTTGGCGTATCTTAAGTGTATCTATAGCGCAGTACACACTGACCCGAAAGGTAGCATCGTCGCCGAAGTTTTTGGTGCGCATGTCGGCATTCGGGTCGTTGAAAAAGCGGGAAGCAGGGGTTTTGCGCCCCCCAGGAGGGGGCCGTCGGTGCACCACTGGGGCTCGCATGCCTCTCAAAGCTTGAGGCGGGTGCCGGTCGTGCAAGTGAAACACGGTGCGCGTGTGCTGACGCGGCAACATCGCCAACCAGCCCGCTAACATCTTCGACCCACATCCGCCGAAGCTGGCGACGATGTAAGAGCGCGGCCGCGGCTGACCGTGAGAAGGAAGCTGAGGAGTGCCCCACCATGTATTCACGAGAAGGCGTCGCATTGAGTCGTCTTCATCTAAGTGCTTCATTCCTTGAAGACTGGACCCACCACCCTTGAGTGCTGCTGATGCGCCGTTTGCTTGAATCAAGACCGTGGTGCACTCAATCATCGCTCGACATGCTGTCATAGCTACGGGACACGCGTCAGGGGAAGCAAAATCGACTTCTTCGTTGGCCAACGCATCATCTCCTTCGCAAGATACGGTACACGAGGTGGCGACAAAACTAGCAGATCGTGAGATATCGTGGTAAGCAGGACAGGGGAAATCCCAGAGTTTGGACGCTAGTTGAGGGTCAAGATCGCGCTCGTTGAGTACTTGAATGTCATTGGAGCCAAAGCTCTGAGGCTCCATGGAAGCTAGTAAGCGCCGTCTCCCGTGCAACGATGCAGTTTTGTTACTGTGGGGCTCCAGAATGACTGTAGGTGAAGTGCTGCTGTCGTCGGAGGCGTTGCTTGAAACTGATGCGTTTACGTGAAGTGTTTGGCAGCCGAGGAGCACAGGAAGGATCCATTGCAGGGCTAAAGTAAACTGGAGATGCCCCCGATTTCTCATTTCTGTGCGCCAATGAGGCTCTTTTGGAACTATCACTGCTAAAGCAAAGAGGCTATAAACAGCAATTCATCTGCAATACACCTACCCTAACGTAGTCTCAAGTGTAAGCAGTGAGGCCCATCTACTAGTAGCAGGACTATCAGTCAACAAGCTCCTGACAGCAAGTGTTGCAGCAGTAGTACAACACCCAAAAAAGAGTAGCCACAGCGGTCTGAAGAGCTGAAGATCAGCCCTAGCTCCAACCGCTCTAGCTCAAACCACTAGTCAGACTGTGCAGTACTGAAGTCTGACTGTTTCTCTGCAGCTATCTGTCTCTAAAAATGCTGGCAGTTATAAAAATGCGCGCAAACCAAAAGCTGTCTGGAAAGGTAAGTAGGTCTGCAAGTCTGCAAGAAGTAATTACCGTACCTTACAAACTGCACAGTACGATGCGATAGAACTATCCATCTTCAGCTACCTACTAGCTAGCCACTAGAGAAAGTATCGCAAGCTAGCAGCTAGCTTACTTTTTACTGCTTCTTTAGTGATGCAAGGATATAAGTAAGGCTAGTTTAGCTTCCTGTACCCTCAAATCTATCTATGCTTGCGCAGCAACATAATTTAGCTTTCTTGCTTCCTCGCTTACAACTGTCTTTGGTGTCAGTGCTCGTATAGTACCTTCTGCGCAATTAGTACATCTAGCAGCTTGCTAAGAAATACGAGTACTTCTCTGCTCTAAGTTGCTCTTGGTGCAATTCAATCCTAGCTAGCTTAGGTCAAAAGTTGCCATGCGGAGCGCGGAAGCTGACCGAGGTTCTACTTGCACTCTCGCCGACGATATTGCCCGCCTCGTGGTCAGTGCTTTCCGTAACTCGCAGCCCGCGATCGATGGTCATGTTTCCGAGCAGACCGTAATCGCTGGCTTCGTGCTCGTTGATGATGACGAGACACAACCACTTGAGCTGTTGTCGTGGGGTATGGGCACCAAGTTTGCCTCTGACGCTGCTGTGGCGAGCTGCCGAGATGGACGCATTGTGCGCGACTGTCACGCTGAAATCCTCGCTCGACGAGCGTTATTGCGCGTCTTCTACGACGAACTTATCGCCACAGAACAGTCATTGCATGCAACAGCTGCACCTGTGGCGGATGAAACCGCTTCGGTAAGCTCTAGCAGGCTTCGCAACAGACTCTTTCAGGCTGTCAACCAGCCCGGCATAGGTCAAAGCGCAAGAAAGTATCGACTACGGCCTGGGTTGAGACTCGTGCTGTACACGTCCTCCATGCCATGTGGGAACGCAAGCCTCAAGCGCTGGGCCAAGGGCCGAACTGAACTGTTTCGAAGCGACCTCGGTGCTCGCGAGGTGCCCTCAGAGGAGCACCCGCGCTTACATGTGACGGCGCGAGAGGAGGGGCAAATTGCAGTGCTCGTGAAAGGGGAAGTTCGCTCCTCAGTAGCATCGCCAAATGGGGAAGCCGGAGAGACGGCATCGTTGGAGGTTCCTGCTCCAGTGCGGCACGCTGGCCGAGAGGGCACTTTGGCACCGGGGACTTCTCGGCCTCAGGACATTCCTGTCGGTGCAGCCGGAACGATGACGTGTAGCGATAAAATTGCGCGATGGTCCCATCTCGGCGTGCAAGGCGCGCTTCTCAGCAAGTGGCTTGAGCCTGTGTACCTTTCCGGCGTGGTCATCGGTCGCAAGTATTCGTACGAGCACGCGCGTCGTGCTCTCTGCTGCCGTCTCACCCATTCCGCCCAAGCGAAGCGTCGGCGGCCTCCACGAGGCGACAAATGCTCTAGAACAGCACACAGCGACTGCTTGCCAGCCTATCAAGTACACCATCCTGCGCTCATGGGCACAGCTGTCAAGCTTGATGAGGCGGCCATTGCTACCACTGGCGCTCTCCATGGTGGCGGTGCGCGCTTCACTGGTTTAGACGGAAGAGCAACCCCTTGCTTGGCGTGGGCGCTTGGAGACGCCCAACCTGAAGCCATCGACGGGCACTCTGGATCCGCAGTGCAGAATAACCGTGATAATGACAATGAAGCGGATAGAGCTGCCTTAATATCGAGGCGCGCAATTTATGCGAAATATGCGGAGCTTTTACTGATCTCCGGGCAGGATGACTACGTAGAGATAAGGAGAACATTGTACGGTGCTGCAAAGCGGAAGGCCTCCGAAGATTATGAGCGAGCTCGGAATGAACTGCTAGAGGGCGCCTTTTCGGAATGGATAATTGGCAATGCAGATCTCGATCAGTGGTATTTGGATAGCAATCAGACCACAACTCCGAGCAATACCGTAAAAGTTTGATCGAGATCAGCGGCCCACTAGCCACTAGCGGCCTCGAACAATAACGGGCCAAGGTTGAGGGCCGAGGGGGTTGCACGAGGGTAGATATGATTTTGATGCCCAATTTTAGTTCCCGGAGACAGTTCAATCGAGTTGTGGTGCTTGAGTGGGCTGTATAAAGTAGCCCTTGATTTGAATTGTGCTTCTCGGTTCTGGTTTCTCTTGCGGCGCCTTTTTCGCAGCCAAGGGACTTAGTTCAAATATGAAACACGAATTAACAACCGAATGGAAACAGCTAGTAAAAAGTCCAATGCCTTTATCTTACTCGCATGTTAGTAAATAATCAAGAATATAGGAAATAGCATAAAGCATATTATCATTATGCGGTTTTGTAAAAGGTTTATCTAAATTGGTGCGACCTGCTTGTTGCTTTAGCAATATTGTTACTGCGCACATCACTGCGCACCTCACAGTGCCCCTTTTCTCTGCGTTGAATAGCTTTCTGGCGCCACAATTCACGAGTAATTCGTAGACCGCAGACCGATTTCGAATTCTGCTTATGGGCATTGCTGCTGGGTGCTATGTGATACGGCACGTGCGCAGCACTTTGGAACTGCTATTGTCATAAGTCCAGTCAATCACTCTCTTTGTCCGTATCTAGACGTGTAGACTCAATTTAAAGCCTTTCCATCGTAGACGTCGCACGCCGAGCGTATGGTTCCCATGTAAAATTCATCATCGACGTCACGTGGAAGGCGAACAAGCATGCTATCCTTAACTTTAATAGGGTTGTCGTCAGGCAGTAGCTTAAACCCCATTCCTTCATACCAACGAATCAGCTTCCCTGAACCGTTGTCTTGATGGACCAGAAGGGCGTAATCGTTTCCACATGCGCGCGACTCGCGGAGCATGGCGCGGAAGAGGGCGTCACCGACATGGTTGCGCCTTTCAGCCGGCTCCACAAAGAGACTCACCAAAGGTGCCACACGTTTGCCACCACCTTCGGCAACGAGCGATGCTACCGCATCAGGCCCAAAAGTGTCATCGAGAAGGGCTTCCATGTCGGAATCAATTATATTGTGGGCGCTCTTGCTTTCGATGCGCTTGAACTGGGAACGTCCAAGCTCTATTCCATCTCGAGTTGCAACAATGATTCCCATAGATTCCCGAGGCGCTGGAGGGCATCCTGGAGGTACGCGAACCTTGGGTAATTTCTTGTATGTAATAGTAAAAACGGCCGAACCAATTGGCCACCTTGAGCGACGCCAAAATTGCAGCTTTCGAAATAGACTTCTTCTAGTTTGATTCGGAGGGCGTGAAGATTTGTCTGATACTTTGAACAGTCTTTGAGCGATAGAGCGCCGAATAAAACTCTTACGAGGAGCAACGGCCTCTTTGTTTCTAGTGGAGGCACTGTGAGTCAAATCAACTTGAAGCTTAGTACCATCAGAGCTCAATTGCCACGGCAGCACCTGCAAGGGAACCGCTGATGGTCGAAGAAGGCAGCGAACAAGGAGGCCCGATACCCCGGTCTCGTCCCAAGTAAATCCACGTCGAGGAATGCGAGTCGCGCGTAGTTCGCCGTCGCTAAGCTTATACTTTCGGCCAGTTACCTTATCGAAAACCACTTTGACTTGCCCATCAACCACACCCCATGCAGAAATGGGGTGCCCTATTGCTGGCACGGTATCATGGAGAACGTGGATATTGTCGGTGGCATCCACCGCAACTGCAACAGGTATATCATTTTTAGGCCTTAACATTTTGGTGCTCCCAGGTTTTGGGAGAGACTTCACGTCACAAAGATCAATAAAGTCAGGAGTTGCTTCTGCATAATTGCTTGGAAGTCTAGAAGTGCATCTACTAGTAGTAGATGAGGTGGCCGGCGCAAACGCGCAGCCAAGGCATGCTAGTGAAGCCAAACAGAGCAAGGTGGCTAGCCTCATCTCGAATGAGATGTCTTCTCAGACGATAACTTCAAAAAAAAACAGGTCTATTCAAAGCTAGCGCTCTAACTTGGACTCAGAGGCTTCCCACGCTCCTCCTACGCATCAACAGACGGTGCCATTTTCTTTAGCCTTAGTAAAAATACGCAAGCATTTTGATCCAGATACTGCAGCGGCGCGGGTCCGCCGCACCGCGATCAACGAAGTTGTTTTCAACGTTCGACGTGTCAGAAGAAGCACGCCAGACATTTTTTTCTCTCTGTGATGTGACGGAGTTACACACACGCATACATCACGCACAATTCTTTGGTAGAGCCATTTGAAACGCCGGTTCTAGACATCAACTTCGTTGATCTATTCATTTCAACACGTAAGTACTTACGTGTAGCGGGTGTAGAGTGTAGCGTTTGTATCTTCTGTAGTTTGTAGTATCAGTATCAAACTGCCTCACTGCCGCTGCTGCATCTCTTCATCAGTGATGTTGATGTTCAGGCTTTCCTCTGGCTTTATGGCCTATTCACGTCCCATTTCCTGTGCTGTGTATGATACTGTGCAATGCCTACGTATTCGCGCGAACAAAGCATAAGCATAAGCATAAAGAAGTGATTTGACTTAGTTAATAATTATTATTAACAATAACTATACAGGAATTCAATAAGCTTTATCAGCTACATACACACGAGAGTTCTATCCCCAGTCAGTAAATTGCTTGCCTCATGTTCGTTGGGTTCCTTGTATATCTCGTGAATTAGTTTAGGCCTTCGAATGGTAAGTTTGGTAAGAACTCACTACCAAACAGGATTTGCCTCTGCACGCGGAAAAATATATGATACACTACGAGGTGCTTACTGAACTTAGCGCATAGAAGCATTATAAAAAGCCCAAAATTCAAGAAATAGAAGTCCACCATATGCCGAGGAAGTGGCATGTGCCAGCTATTGCATTCCAGCTGTGCGGATAGAGTCCACCTGCGGTTGCAAAAGAGGCGCCTCTTTGAGCGTCTGCGCAACAAAGAGATCCTGCGCCATGTGGGCATCGTCGGTCGTGCCTGTTAGTACTACCATACCAAGACCAAGCGCGTATCGGAACGCGACTTGCTGCTCTGTTTCTTTGCGGCTTGCTGCCACAGTTTGCATCGCCGTGCTCTTGAGAGCAGCGCGGTTGGCTGTGAGCAACGAGTACGCTTCGTACACGATGCTGTGCTCCTGGCAGATTTTCCTCACACCACCACTACGGTCGTCCCACCCTTTGACGGCAAATGTGCGCACTTGGGCGAGGTGTGGCACTACTTTCGCGGATGAGATCAGCTCTGATAATTGGTGCGCGTCGAAATTGGAGACTCCTATTGCGCGCACTCTTCCTTCTGCGTACAGTTCTTCAAGCGTCGCCCAGACTTCCAGATCCGAGGATCTCAGCCGCTTTTTCACAAGCGGCCCGTGCAACAAGTAAGAGTCTAAGTAATCAGTGCCAAATTTTTGCAATGAGCTCGCAAACGACTGTCGCACTTGCTCGCGCACGGTTGCTGCGACGTCGTAGGGTTCGCTTCCGGATTCGTGTCCACGTGGATATGTATATTTGGACTGCAAAAACAACTCGCCGCGTGTGAAAAGTCCTTTGGCTACGCTAGCTGCTACTGCAGTTCCTGTACCTGCCTCGTTGTAGTGCCGCCCTTGGTTAGCACTATCGATGCCCCGGAAGCCGTTGCGAAATGCGAGCTTAACCAGTTCTTCGGTGCGCTCTTTCTTCCATGCAGTTCCGTAGAGCAGGAGAGGCATCGCGACACCATTCGACAGCTGGCGGCATGGCTCTACACAAGTATATTTTGAGGTTGGGGTTGCTGCCGAGGCTGAGGCAATCGCGATCGAGGTAGCTGTGGAGCCACGTAGGCTCGGCGCCACCGCAGTTGCGGGAGACTTTACTGAGCCACCCGTGGTTGGGAATGCTACCTTCCACATGAAGCCAGCCAACACTAACACATTCACGAAGACTAGCATCATCACAAAACTGCCTTTAGACTTCTTTTTGTCGCCGCCAGCAGAACCCGGACGGGTCCTAGAATGGCGCGAAGCCATCTGCGGTGCGCGGCGTTCCATATGTTTGTGTAACAGTGCACGGGTAGATAGTGTCTTCTATTTAAAGTAGCAGGTGATAATTGAAAGGAACTTTACCGCTTCATCGAACACTTCCGAACTTAGTCGTCGACAATCTAGCTTGACCCTACTTCGTTTAGGGCTAGCGGCAACTAGCGGGCTAAAAAATCTTGAAAATCTTCGTCACATCATCGTCACATTCGTGCGGACGGGCAAATCTTTTGAGAAGGCGCTCTAATATGATGTGCTTTCAGTTTTGATGAGGTTGCTTTTTGTGGTTTTTCGCGCCTGTTCAAAAATTGTTCCTAACCGCCAGTCCCGCCTTGTCAAGGGAGCGCGCGTCTCGCAGCACGAGAGCCTGACTTGGTTAACGTTTCAAAAGACGGGACCTATTCATTAAATGCAAGCACTCGAGCTGCCCCATGTGCAAGCATGGAAGCTCAACTTTCACGACATCGACTATACCGTGACTGTGAGTAATGCAATTCACCGTGCCACAACCCAGTCATACTATGGGTCATGAGAGCTGTTTGGGAAGGATTGGCCAGGGCAAGACTTGGCAGCGAATTTCCCACCTGTTACATTTCTTTCACAAGCTCAGTCAACTAATCAACTCTGTTTTTGGTGCTTAGGTTGATGTGAGTGCCGATGGCAAGCTTATCTTGGAGATTGAGGAAGAGGCAGCGCCGCACGAGCGTTGGTCCGGCGAGTTCACGAGTGCTTACATTGAGGATCTTACTGCGAAGACTGGAAACTTCAAGAAATTTGCAACGTTTGCGCGGATGCTCGTGACAGCGCTCAACACGGGATCCGAATCCGTATTCGTGGATGTGCTAACGTATGCAGACCTCGAAGCTTTGCGTGCTCGCAAATTAGGCCAGGCTGGAGAGGCCGTAGCATCTACGCGGGTCCCTAGCAGCAGCAGTGGCAGCAGTAGTAGTGGAGGTGGCGCGTCAGCCGGGAAGCGTTACTTAATTTTAACCTATGCGGCTGAATTTGACCGTGCACACTACCCTTTGCCACTCGCGCACGAGTCGGATCCGAGCCCGGTTGCTTTGAAGCGCACCGTTGCTCGCCTACGCGCGGAACTACACGCCCACTACTCGCAAGCAGCAGCCTCGAATGGAGGCGGCCCCTTGTTTCCCTCGGCCCTTCCGTCGGGTTCAGCCGGCCGTTGCGTGACGCTGGAGGCCGAGAACGAGGCCTTGCGGCGTCAGGTTGAGGAGGCCAAGAGCCAAGCAAGTGCTGCTGAGTCGAACGGCCTCACAGGCCCCGCAGTGGAAGCCCAGTTGCGCGAAATGGCCGAAGCGTACGAGCGGCTCCGCAACGACTACGACAAGCTGCGAAGTGACTCGGTGAAAGAAGTTCGGAAGCTGAAAGCCGATTGTCGGGCAGCAGTGGCGAAAGCAGCCAACCTCGAGGCAGCCCAGCAGGAGGAGAAACAGCGCTTAGAAGCGGACCGGTCCCTGGGCGCAGCGGCAGCGAGGCACCGCGTCTCTCAGCTCGAAGCCCAGCTCGAAGACGAGCGAGTGCTCGGGCGCCGGCGGGAGGTGAAGCGCGAGCGGGAGGCGCAGCGGCTCAAGGGCGACTTGGATCGCGAGGCAGGTGCCGCCGCCGCGCTACGAGCCAGGCTCAAGGACTTAACCCGCCGCTTGCAGCAGGCAGGCCTCGACCGGCGTGACAAGCACCCATTAGATGAGCAGCCTAGTCGCAGTGGCAGCGTGCGCTCGGGCCCTTCTTCTTCCTCCATAGTTGGTGGTGCCACAAGGTCCAGAGCCAGTGTCAACCCAATCCGGTCGTCCTCGCCCCAGGCCAACGCCTACCGCGCAAAACGACCCACTGCTGCTGCAACCTCCTCGAACCGTCCTTCAACGGCTTTTGGCAGCCGCAGTACTAGTCGCGGCACCAGCAACGGCAGTCGAGGCGCGAGTGGGAGTCGGGGCGCTAGCGGAACCCGCGGAGGAGGCCGGGCTGCTGGATCCGGGCGCTACGAGTCGGGCTACGGGAGTGCAGCGAGCAGCGGATATGGGAGCGCTGACAGCGCCAACAGCTCGGGGCGGCGGTTGCGCCGGGTCACCACGACTGCCTCGCAACGCAGCGGGTCCAATGGCCGTTCTTCCCTGTATGCGCCCACCGCGTCCTCCATGAACCACCGCGCCACTTCTCCGTCGAATTCGTACGACCAGAGGAAACCCTCCCCCTCGAGGGGACGCAGCCCTTTGAACCACGCGAATGTTCCTTCCTCCTCGAGCAGCAGGCGCAACCAAGGAGAAGGGCTCAACCGGCGCCAAGCTCCGAGGGGCAGCCGGGACTCGGGCTACTCCTCCGCGGGGAGCAACGGGTCCAAGGGCAGCACTAATTCGCGGGCCTCGAGGGGCTCGGGTTACGGGTCGGCGGGGTCGCGCACCAGTCGACCTCCTCGGAATGGGGGGCAGGGTCCCACGGGCCGGCGAGGACCTACCGCCACTGCCACTACAAGTGGTGGAGGCACTCGCGCTTCGCCCAAACAGCAGTCGTCTCCGAGTGGAGTGCCGCCGCGTCCGCCGAGGAGGGCAAATCAGCCGCCAACGCCACCGACGACGCGTTCTGCTAGGCGGCAGTCGCCGTCGCGGCCTTCGCCGACGCAGCAGGAGTCGCCGTCCACGCTCTCAGCGTATAGCAGCGTCGGAGGAGCTAGGCCAAGCGAAGGATTGGTGATGACCGAGACGGCGCCTCCTCCTCTACCACCTCCTCATGAACCACCCCTTCGTGCTCCTGACCTGTCGAAAGCACCATCCCCAAAGCAGCCGCGGCCTGGCACTCCTCCGCCGCCGCGCTGGGACACGGAAAACGTGTACAATGAGCAACCCGTGCCACAGGTGGGGCCTAGCACAAATGGAGGAGGGGTGGAAGTGGCGGTGGCGAGCCCTAAGATTGCCTTGGGTGACCGGTCGAACACGGCAGATGCTAAGATTGCCTTGGGTGACCGGTCGAACACGGCAGATGCCCTCGCCCTGATTGAAGGATCCGACACCCAAGGCAAAGCACCGCCACCTGCTGCTGCTGCTGCAAGTAACGCGGCGCTGTCGCCAGGGACGCTCATTCGTCAAGTGCGCGAAGTCACAGGGCATAATCCTCCTGCACCTCAAGAGGAAGATGCAGTAGCAGCAACGGCGGCGAAGAAAGAGGCAATCAATGAAGAAGTGGCCATTGACAGTGAAGTAGGAGGCGTCAACACGGACGCTGAGATCGGAGACATTGACCGGCGCTTAAACCAGCTTCAAGAATTCCTTCGGCAGGCCAAAGAAGGCCAGGCGGCGTCCTGAGCTCCCATTACGAATCGGCCCTTTTGTCCTTAGCACTGTCATGCTCTCATCCCATGTATTGGGTTTGGTCAGAGCTCGAGCTCGGGAGTCTTCAACCATTGCGCGTATAATTCTCGGAAGTATACCCACTATGGCGATTAAAATCGAAAAATGATTTGCAAGTGGTGGTTTGGACACACAACCGCGTTAAATATATTACATATAACATGCGCCATATTACGATGTTACATATAACAACGGAATTCCCAGTGCAGTGGGTTCTGTGGTTCAAATAACACAACACATCCCGTTGCGGAATCGCGTATCACTGGTCCACGCACATTCAGGGGTTAGCGGTTAATATGCCATGTGTTCGCGCGATCTTTATATTTCTATAAAGTATATAGGCATTCAGCTCTGCTTCGCGTTTCGTCAGCGTTTCGCGATTTCGCGATTACGCCGCATGTATCAAAAGTTAAACCAAACAAATGGCCGAATAAAGGAAGAGAAGTAATAAGGCGTAGCTATTACGGTATCAAGGGAAATTTCTCTTGACTAAGCCACTCGCTTCTCCGCTGTCCACTTTCCAATGTGGCGGTATGAAAGAAATCACAGCCCTGAAGTGCGAAAGCAACCTTCAAGAGGGCGAAACCGTCAAAACGCAAAAATCGATACGCACGCGCTACGTCGACGACACCGCAGGTCCTCGGTGGAAGGACCTCATGAAATCAACGAGGAGGTCTCCAGCGGCGCGGTCCGCTGAAGCATCGGGGCTTGTCGATGATGAGGATTCGTAGTAGGGGGGTATCGGCTCATCCCGGAAGCGCTTCTTCTCAGAACCGCTCGGCAGACTTCCCTCGCAGGCAAGCGCTGTGGATACATCCTGAGCTGTCGTGCGCGTGGCGGTGTCAACCGGCTTGCCTTCAAGTACTTCTGGGCTTTCAGTTATTCTGCGCGTCCTCACGTCTTTCTCGCCAAGCTCCTCGTTCGGCTTAAAGCGTTTGTTGGAAGAGGAGGAACTGCTACCTGAACTCGACGACTGCAATTCAGCAGGGACGCTAAACCCGTGATCACGCGCTAAGGCCTCTCCCTCAGATAACAGGCGATCGACGTCTCCGAGCTTCAGCTCCAACAACAACGCCGCATTTGCTCGCGACACGAATTGGCTCACGACCTCGTTGGACCGTGAATCTTTGCCACGAGACCATCCGACACCTTCGCCGCCAACTCCTTCGGCGCCTTTTGTAGATGAACCCGAACCTAATTTCATCCGAAACGCCGCTTCCAACGCCAAGAGCTCTGAGTGAACCTGAGCCACGATGGCCGCCGTGTAGCCGTCGGACACTGACTCCGAGCCCGAATCTGATCCCGGCCCCGAGGTGCCCAGGGCAATGGGGCGAAACACGCGCTTCCCGATACTGGACGCGCCCGTGAACTTTTTGGTGATGCGCATCGGATCGCAGTGCAGTTTATCGGACAAATACGATCGAAGCGTTGTTCCGGCCGCCACTGGCAGCAAGCCCGTCGAAAAGTCGCTGATAATGCGCCCCACGTAGTCTTCCTCTTCCGGAGTCCACTTTCCGCGTCGTAAAGGCTCTTCCCAGCAACCTTGTTTCTTAACTGACGGCGGCGAAGCTTTCACTTCCGATCCGTCGCCACTGTTTTGCGAAGGAGCACCTCCGGCAGTTCTCGAGAAAAACTCGCACGAAGCCTCTTGCTCCGACTCGGAAGATTTGCCCGATTCGGAAAGCTGATCGGCTTCTTGGACTGGGTTGTGTTCGCACGTCGCTCCGCATTCGCTCCTCGTTCCCATCGTTAACTAGATACGCCTTCAATTTGCGGCTCACGGTCTTCGATCGGCAGGACGAGTGGCCAGAATTCGCGGCCTGCAATGTGCTCAGGAAAGAAATGGGAAGCACTGCAAAAGTAATTCAGAAGAAAGAATGAAATGTTTGATTTGCGGCGGGTGTCCAGCCGTCGTGATTGTTGGGGCGAATGAGCTCTTGATGGGAACAATCAGTCAGATAGAAACACAATTGCAGCAGAAATTGCAGATGCTCAACATTCATTTTCCTTGCAGTAAACAGAAGTTCTGCAACTTGCTGTTCTGCAACTTGCCAACTTGCCCTTTGTCTCGCAGGTTCTCAGGTTCTGTAGGCGACCCAGAGAAAGAGAACGAATGTGAGGGACTTCGTTGTAGTCCCCTCCTCTGCGGGCGGTAACTCTTCTTTTGAGCTGCACTCTCAGAGCACAGAGGAGCGTTCCACTTTGGACCGCTATTATCCTTCCATGGCCACTTGGGCTTGTGCGCCTGATTAGCTTCTTAGGATTAGTTTGCGCGAACTCGAACTAATACAAACCCAAATGGCACAGAAGCCAATGCTGCGGGCAGAAGTGGGAATGCGCGTGCGTTGCGCAAACAAAGCAAGTGCGGAATGATTCAGGAGGGAGAGGGG
>Ga0307931_1001755_pt1 | contig 14199 bp, 16 predicted proteins | sample OrgLakmetageno47_FD_201816 | JGI IMG/M metagenome (GOLD analysis project Ga0307931, IMG submission 201816) | Saline water microbial communities from Organic Lake, Antarctica - #47 | ecosystem: Environmental > Aquatic > Non-marine Saline and Alkaline > Saline | place: Antarctica: Organic Lake... | reverse complement strand
TGTCGCACACGCGCCGTCGCACTCGCTTCAAAGCACCGCCGCAGCCGCCGCCTCCAGCACCGCTGCCATGGTGGCATTGCGCACTTGAAGCAGGCAGCGTGTCTTTTCCCAACGCATCGACATCCGCGGCCAGAGGGGCGCGCAACTCGCATCGTGGTGAGAGTGAGAAAGAGCAAGCGCGCACGAATGCCGATCCAAGAGCGTTATACCTGATGAGTATAATTTGATGCTATGAGCCTGACAATGTTTTGAGCTTCAAACATCAAATATAAAATAGAACATTGAAACTCTGTGGATACCGTACTTCAATGCAAGTAAAACTGTGGAAAGTGTTATCAGCGATGCAAAACAATCAAATTAAGAACATGAGTTTGATCTGCTCATACCTCGAAGCATTCAATCGCTTTGCTGCTGCGCGAGAAGTCAGCTGCCATCCACAGTTACCACTCGACTGCATTGTAGGTTCTTCCTGCTGTTCGTTATCCGATAACGATGCGTCTGAGTCGTCTTCAAAGTTGAAGTTTGTGCACAGTCCCGGTGCACGCACCTGCAGTGCACAAAGAGAAAAAAATGCCACGCACATGTGCGCGCCCAACAAAATTGCAAATGCGATCAAGCGAAACACATGGATCAAATAAGCAATGCAAGCAGAGGAAATACCCTCTGATGTAATTTCCTAGATAATGCTTGTCGCCGCGATATTTGGATCATAAAGAAACCTACCTGTGCCGCCCGAAAGCACCGATAAGCTCGACCGAGCGGTGAGCATGAAGTAAGAATGGGCACAAGGTCCAAGAAGGGCACTGTCTTGAGGTGTGAAAAGCGACTGCGTAAGCACAGGGGTGCAGCCGGATGTTGCGGGTGTAAACTGCAGAGTGTCCATAGATTGGAAGATAGGAGAAACCAAAACGAAAGAGGGATATGACAGAAGTGGGGAGACGAATTAGGCGTATAATAATCAGGCACAACCGCAACAATGCAAACTTCGAGACAGAATGTAAGGCATGCTCACGATGAAAATCTCACCGGTGCACGGCATCAACAATTTCATGTCGAGGGCAAACGCGAAGGCCGCGAAGGCGCTCATTGGAAGGAAGAGGCTGAGCTGCCCATCGCCCATCAGGCCCCACCGCTTGCGAAGTACATTTAGCGGAAGACTTGGGATTGTTCTTGCTGTCATATTCTTCCTCTGCATCACCATTGGCTTGATCTCCGATGAGATCATCGAGATTGAGGCCTGAATTTGGCGCCACTCGTCGCATGAGATGCCATAAAGGCGCTACGTCGCACACTCTGTAGATGATAAAAGAGGAAGAGAATTAAAAAAAAACAGGCAGAAAACATAACAGTTGCTTCAACAAGGAGAATTGAATGTTACAGTCGCCACTGACGCCACCGTTGATAACACGTACCTTGCTCCAACCATTGCCAATCGTGCCACTGTGCTTTCAGATGTCACGCTTGTTACGACAAGCACCTCGCTTGGATGAAGTGCACTCGAATTCGTATTTTCTGTGACTGAACCATTGAGATCTGAGTCAACATCACGAGATGCATGCAGTGAAATTGGAGCACCAGTGAGGTAACGAAGCGTCGCCAAGAGACGCGCCTCACGGTGTGCTTCTATCAATGTAGCACGAGCTGCCGCTACCACAGCAGCTGCTTTGTTACTTGAAGTGTGAGAAACATTCACCTCATCCTTGTCCTCGTCCTCCGAATCAGAGTCCAACTCAAAATCCACATTCTGGTCAGACATCATATTTGCTACGATAGCAGCCTCAGCAGCAGCGATATTCGATTCAGCTGCAACCAAGTCCTTGATTGAGAATCCGGTCACAGTTTCAATCAAATGCGCCCCATCAATATCAGCACTTCCGGTCTCACACTTATCTGTGTCCAATCCCATTGTCTCACTGACATCCACACTAAGCGCAAAACCCTTAGCAGAACCGGGTCCTACTGCGCCACCGTCGAGGAGTGAATTTATGTAGGGTGCAATAGATACCGGTGCATCAATTTTCTTGTATGATGCTGAAGGAGTTGCCGAAGGAGTACGTGGCAAAGCCGCCAGAATTGAATCATTCGCAACAACTTCAGATCGAGCTGAGAGCACGATTTGGAGTTGCCCAGACTGAACACACTCCCACTTCTGAACCACTGCTTGCACGACAGCAACAACGGCTGCACTAGCACTGAGCCAGCTGGTACTATTGTGGGTTTCTCTCGAAGCAGCAGCAGTCGTATCATCACGCGAAGCAAATGGGCGAAAATGGTCCACGAGGGCATCGAGATCAAGCAACAAGATCCGGTAACCTGTCCGAACAATATGAAATCCATGAGATATTATCAGGCTGTCACACATACACAGCACACATATTTGAAAAAACGAAAACAACATAAAATGGTGGCCTTGGTATGACTCTGTGCAATACCGTGAGTGAAAGAATCAAGGTCGCGGACTGCGTCATTGGTGCTAAGGCTTCCCTGAGATATAGAGTAAGGACAACGGTCAAAAGTATTCAAAATGCATGCCGGCACCTCATGTATCCTTCGGCAATATAAACAAAAGTCAAAGGACACTGCAACGACATTTCAGGTAGTTGAAGCTACATTTTACCTGTTTGATGGCATCAGGTACCATGCAAGCGCGATCGTGTGCACAGTCAGAGCACAGGTACACGGGCTGCAGACTCCCTTGTTTATCATCAGCAATACCCTCCATATAAGCACAGCACTCAGGCCGTAAGCACTGCAGGCCAGCGCTGCGACCGTGCGCAGGGAGCTGAGCCATAGACTGCCCACATGTGCCGCCGCGCCCACAGCATCGAGCAATCCCATCACTATGCCAACCAGAATTTAATAGATCTTGTGGACAAGAAAAGAGCGGTCGAAGTTGACTGGCTGGCACTGTCAGAAGTTTAATTTTTTTCGGCGTGCTTTTGCCTGCATGACCACTTCTCAAAGAACCAACGGAAATGGTGCTTGGGCTGCCAGGAGAACTGCTGCGTCCTGTTTGGCTCATTGTTGGTACTGTTGTGTCCACTGCTGCTGGTACTTTAGCACCATTGTTACCGAGTGTTCCGGGGGTTATTTCGCGTAAAACCACGAGGGTTTCATGGCTGGACTCTACGGTGGACACGACCACGCCACGCCAAGCTTGACGCTTCTCTTGGGGCAAGCAGCGCAAACAGGTGGTGACATGCGAGCTCCGGTCTTTGGCATGGCCTTCGAGCGCCGCGTGGTGGTCCCTTTGGTGGTCTTCGCTGTGCCGAGCGCGCGGGTGCACGCCTACCACAACACCTGCAATTACAAGTCGCACATGTAGAAATGCAAAACAAAGGAGGTTATATGCACTAGAATGACCCCACTTCAATTTCCAACTCCAACTGAAGCATTTCGAGCAGAATGTTCCAAGACTTCTGCAGTTTTAAGCAGAGATACTTAAAAGGGGTTTATATTTGAATATGTTTACACGCATACCTGGTGAATGCACCCCACGAGCGAGAGGAAACCGGCATCGGGGGCAATCAGGCCCCGGGGCAGCAGGCGAAGTGAAAGGTGGAGGTGCACACATCGGGCATATGTCTGGCCTTGCTGCGAGGCCATTCGACGATACATCGTGCAAGCGGCATTCAACAACATCGCGAGCGACTTCGTGAGACCTAGAAAACAAGTAGCAAACAAGAGATGAAAGTGAGGGGATATATTGATATCGACTGATTGTTTGTCTTATACTTCTAATCCGAGACGATCATATAGTTTTTGGAGATTCAGGGAAAGTACATCGTGCAAGTCCGCTCAATATTGTGAAAGAGCACTGTTGCGCCTCACAGTAGTCATGAATATGAACTACTAGTAGTAGAACTCACACCTCAATTTAGCACGGCAATCACTCAGTGCAGCGGCGGACGCGTCTCGGAGGTAACCTTTCCCATATACCGCGGCAGGTTTTTCAGGATTCGTAGCAACCTTGTTCGTCGACATTCCCAATTGTAGCACAGGTTGTGGCGGAGGTTTGAGGATCCACTTTCGGCTTAACACACGCTCAAGCGCCAATGCCTTTCTGGTGCACTGCTCTGTAGCCTTCTTGGCAGACTCAAGTTGCTCTTGGAGCGCCTGAAAGATACGAAATGAATGAGCGACATGTTCCAATTAATGATAAGATCGCAATTTGCTGATTTGATACATCTGGATCTTATTGCAAGAAGTATAGTAAGACAGGGAATTATTTGTTTGAGGGTAGAAACTTTCTCGTGCATACTTGAAGGAGCATGTTCTTGTTGTGAGGAGCGCCACATTCAAGGCAGAGCCAAAAATTGCCGACGCAGCTGTGGTTGTAAGTGTCTTCAGCTCGACCACGAATAATGCGATAAGCCCGTAAAGCAGCGTTCAAGTGAAGCCGAGCATCGAGCGCATGGCCATCTACGGTAGGGACGACGAAACGAACCTTGCACAAAATATAAGAAGTAGGTTAGAGAGCATGGTATAAAAGCAGACAAGAAAGAGTAGGCGAGAAGAAAAATGTGGTAGGGTCTGAGAGAATACCTGAGCGTGTGACTGCCCAAGTAAAATGAATTAAAATGAAGATAATCTATAGCCTTCGAGACTAATGAAAAGTATACCTCGCACAATTGGCACCGCGCAATGCCTCGGTTGTATTCGTCAAAGGATTGTTGCGTGTGGCATTTTGGGCATTCGGCTTTGGGCACCCACATCACAGACATGGTATCATCTGTATAACTGCCACTCAAGCTTCTTCCATCCCTGACTTCATTCGATTGTCGTGGCGGGCGATAACGGCCACCTTGACAGTTACTCGATGAGCACTGGGTGCGACCATTTCTGGCTTCGTTGAGAGAGCGTGGTCGTGCACAAGTGGAACATGACCAGACCTGCAGGAAGAAAAATGAAAATTACGGGGGTACGAATTCAACCTGCAACCTGTACTGGTGATAGAAAGGTATCTAATCTACATGATCACGAGTATGTGCGTGGACAACAACCCTTAAACATTATACGACTTAAACATGCGTGCAGAATACAGATTCTCACCGAATCGTAAAAGCCGTCGGAACGCCGGTTGTAGGCTGCTTCCCGCACTGCCACTTCTTGAGCTGTGACTCGGCTTTTCACGTCGATTTGCATGCGCTTCTGCACCGAATAATCCCCTGTAGCTTCGTTGGACGCTGCAATACAGTTGCGTGATCGGCGCGGGGCTAGCGTCGTTTCTGAGGTGTCACTCAGCAACAAGTGCGGCTGCCCGGTGCTTTGCTGCTTCTTGTACTTTGCTTCGTAGTTGTTGCTTGCCCCGTGCACCCATCCACCGAGCGATGGCTTCGGTGCAGCCAGCAAATGCGATGTGGCAGCTTTTTGAGATGTTGGTGCTGAGGCAGGGTTAGCATTAGTCGCAGTCGTCGCAGTGTTCCCAGTACCAGTCGCAGCCCACGCTGCTTTCACGACAGGCCTTGGTGGAGCACCATTGATGGGCAAACCTTTGCTTTCCCGTGCTGCGAGTGTGAGTGCGGTGGCTTTGGCGGTAAATCCTGCTGATGTGAGGACCTAAAAACATGAACAAATGCAAGCCATAGAATAACTATCAGTTGTCAAGAAGACAACAAGGTTGTTGGCATGAAAAGGACTTAGATAGCCTATTATGACGTAAAGCAAAGAATCGTGAAGAAAAAAAGCACCACCTGCTGAGCAGCGTCTGAGGTGTTGCCCAAGGCCATGGCAATGGAATCGGGGTCTGCAAAAGATTCAGCCAACAAATCCTCGGGTGGAATACCTAACATGTCGCTTAAGACACCATACATGCCTCCACAAGATTCACCACCACCACCACCATTAGAAGTTGACGGAGAAGTCAAAAGGTCTGGAAAGCAATCTCGAGTAAAGTGCACTAGAAGTTCCACCTGTTGACATCATTGACAAAGTTGCAAGCACGTGATAAATCATAGATGAGTACGAAATGTCAGAAGAATGGACGCCTGAATCAATGTGTTTCGTTCTTCTCTAATCTAAAGCAAGGAACTTACCTTACCAAGAGATCAACCACAACTTACCCCAGCGTAAAAAACATCCAGGGCTAATCCACCTCCCTTGTTTGGTTGGATGTTGGCACCAACGCTGCTCAGATCTCTTGACTTATTATTGCTACTTCTCTTGACATCTTTGGGCCCTCCTGCAGATGGAACCGACGCTGCATGAGTCGAATGACTTGGTGTTCCTAGCTGTCCCCGAGAGTGTTTGGAGAGCGGCAAGTGCATGGGTGCGTTGGGGTCTAACAACAGCACATCCGCTAAGATGGGACACTGGTCACGTTCCCAGTTGACCATGCCACTCTGCAAGAAAGCAGGGGAGTATGCAAGAGAACAATTTAACTCAACTATTGCGGTAGCACTGTACAAAATGAATAGAAATCCACAAAAGTCACTATGGAAAGGATTGCGCAAAGTATTGCTTCATCTCGAAAACATCTCAACTCTTACTGAGAAATATTACCTGCCACATTTCTCTTCGGAGGAACACAATGCAGTCGTCGTCGCGGTGGCAGGTAATTTTTATGGTCTCTTGGCCGCTCGCTCTCGCTGCAGCCATGGCAAGCAACACGCCTGCTCCTACATGTAACTTGGAACCACCACCGCTTTCGCGGTACCGCACTTCTTGGTCGTTGTTGTCGCCACCGGGTTTTAGCGAGGCGCTCTTGGCCAGGCGCGAAGGGATCGGCAACTCAGGGCAATGGAGTGGCCGTGGGCAGTCAGGAGCCCACAACGGAGTCCATCGCCGGTGGCCAGAAGCAGAAGTTCTCGATCCGGGCGGGTGCACCTGAGAGACCCCCAAAAGAGATTGAGATCATAGAGATGTCTGGAATACACGCGTGTTACGAATCACGCCGGGAAATAACAAAGGTGAAGAATGGGCTGAACTAAGCGAGAACAAAAATATTAAAGAAGTTCACTTTCGTCATCTACGGTTCATTTTTTGGATCACCTCACCGTGACTCGCAACCCACCGCCTCGAACAGTCGCAATTCGAGACCAATACTTCAGGCCTGAAGTTGTAAAACGAGAAGAAATAAGAAAATGTGAACAGTTCATATATTGTCGAAGTCCTCTTTACTTCTCAAGTTTCTACAATAAAATCGCAGAAGGACTTCAGAAATGATAAGTTGCAGTAATTGGCAAGAATCTGACCTGCATTAGCAGCTGCACTCTTGGCATCAACGTTGATTACCCCGCCCTCTCGGGTAATACTCAAGCCCATGCCAATTCTTAAACCAGCACCTAAATGCGTGTCGATGTCTGAGAGCATAGTACTATCTGTACTAACGCCATCGCTACTGTGATTATCGCTGCCGCAGTCCTCAAAGAGCAACGCACGAGCAGCAGCCTCGTCGTGTTCTGGTTCCAAAGGCAACACCAGCTCGTGCTCGGTAATTTTAGGCTTGAACCAACGGCTTTCTTTGGCAGCAATCCAACGTGCAAGCCTCTTGTCGTCGCGCACCTGGAAACGCAATGAAGTTGATGACGAGGAGGTGGAGAAGATTATTTCACAAACTGAATGCAATTCAAAGCAGGTGTGAGCATGAAACATTAGCAGTAAGCAAAATAGATTCGTCGGTAATTACTTGGAAAAGATGATCAGTTGCTTACCCGCAAGCCCTTCCAAGCTACAACGCCATCAGGACCTCTAGTGCTACTGCTCTTGCTCTTCATGATCCCATTTCCAGCTCCACTATTAAAACTATCTGCTTGGTTCGCCGCTGTGCTCTTTGTCAAACGAGCTTTCGAGGGTGGCGGCCCTCGACGCGACATGTCCTCCGGAGCCACCGCTGAAGCATTGCCATCCCTTAACCAGGTAGGCGCATAGGCGCCGTTAGAACACCTGGCGTAAGGGAAACACAAAAATGGTCGTATTTGAATATGCGGAGATAAGTTGAAGGCTGCAAAATACCAAGCTTCATATGTCTTGAGCAAGAATTTATTCGATCGGGCAATGAATCATACCCCTCTGCTCCAAAGCCGCTCGCTTGGGTGCCGTATACTAGGTTCTTTGCAGCGCTTCCAGAATGGCTCTTGTCTGAGGTGAGCATCACGGGCACCGCAGGCGCATCTTGACGAGATTGGCCACCTCTTGCTTCGCCACTCATCCATGCTTCATATTTGGCTAGTCCACCGCCAGCAGGTGGCCAATTGGCCTAGTGTACAGCACATGCATCGTTCACCGGACTGATTCATGGAGTTAACAAAAAGAGTCACTGTATGTGCAGTAATCCTGGTCAGGAGTGCCAGCAAAAAATGTGCTCAAATTGCAATGCGCCCGTGGAATATCAATAAGCAACCAATGTTGTATGATTCAAGGCCAAGTAAAGAGAAGAGCGTATCTTTTTTTCTCTCTGCTCACCACTGCAGTCAATTCACCACCTCCGCCAGTACTTGTCGGTACTGCAGCGTCAACCAAAGCTTTCTCGTAAAAGTACCGAAGGCGCTCCACGTGCTGCCGAGCTCCCGCTATGTGGGCACGCACACATGAGTAGGAAACATCAAAATGACACACGGGACAACTTAGCTTGAGTGATGCCTCATAATCTGCTGGGAAAGAAATGAGGAAGCATCAAACTCCTAGCGCACCGTGCTTTTACTACTACGTTACTGTAGGTGAGTACTTCATAATTGGCAAGGAATTAGGTATACGCGCGATACTTTTCTTACAGGGAAGATCGGGCGGCAAAAGGCCGTGCGACGAATCAAGGAGGGCCCAAAAGAGCACTGATAAAGGCCAAGTCGACACTTCGCCAGACAACACCAGGGCGCGCCTGCATTTACGATAGTAAGCACGCACAAGGATTACTCTGTAATTGCAATTGTATGCGCATGGATTCCTCTATAATAAGCATGATAATATACCTGTTTGCTACATGTGGTGCCGATTTGTCTGCTTCTCTTCGTCTGCCAAAAGCCATAGCGCGCAGAGTGACAACCTTCTTCTTGTCTGTGGCCTCAGGAACGCCATCAATATCATCCCCGACATCTTGGACAGCATCCTTGTTGCCAGCACTAGTTTCTCGTGGACCAGCAAAGCTGCTGCCGCTGCTGTAACTGCTGCCATTGCTATTTTCATGGCTGGACGAAGTAACTGCTTGTGCAAAAGCATTGGCTTTAGGGTCGAACGGATAACGCAGCACGAGGGTCCATGGCCTGCGCTTTTCTCTGTTGCCCGGCATGATTGGCTCGGACAAATGGACCTGTAAATAGTAAAGGGCACCTTGAGTCAGGGAGTGTACCGACAATATTTCTATGAACTATGAGTCTTTGCACGTGCAACTGTCGGTGGATACAGCGGAGAAGCATTAAATTGTGAAAAACAAAAAAGATACAACGAATCATTACTTGAAGGACATAATGCCCGATGCGAATTTCGGAGCCTGGAGAAACTCGATCCACCAATGGTGCCACGTCAGCGCCTTCCAGGAGAGCTGTGAGAGGTACCTTGAAATCGGAACAAGAAGAGCAGGACGTCACGAGAAGACGAATAGAGCCTCGGCTAAGAACTCACAAAAGGAGCTGAAGATAGCTTCTGAGCATACATAAATGCGATTTCAAGATAGCATGGCCAGGTAATGCCCGACAAGTTGAAATGTTTAAGAGGGTTAGTCGATTGAGCTGTGCATCCAAAAGGCACACATCTGGTCGCAAATGTGAGAAAATGAATGAACCTGGTTGGAGCCTTTGGTGAGAGCCGCCATTCCAAGGGGCACGTCAATGGGCCGGTCACCGAAGTTGCGCTCTCGCCGAATGCGGCGCCCGTGCGCTATGGCACCTCGCCTCAATGGAGCTCTGCTGCTGCTGCTGCGGCTGCCACTGCTCCTGCTGCTTGAGGGTTTGGGCCAGCCAGCGCCTCGAAAGATACCAGAGAGCTCCACCGTGCCCGATGAAGTGTTCAATGATTCTGACGAGGTGAATGCCGGCAAAGAAAGGCGAAAAACCAATATATGTTACACTTTGCAATCATTTGCTTCTCCTACTAGAATAACTTAGACGACAAACCCACCAGGATGAAGTTGCACAACTCGGGGCACGGGTGGCGCTGTTGGACCTATGCCTTTGCCACACAAGAGCACCTCCTCGTCGGGCCCGATCTATGGAAACGAGAAAGAGATTGAAGATGGCCAGTCAACGAATTACGACGTTTAATCTATGTGCGTTGATGTAGAGCGAACAAAGATTGATAACATCTCTTAGCCACCCACCATGTCGTTTAGCTCTGGCTGCTGCGGCGGAACCAGTTGAACCGTAGTTTCACCCTTTTCCGGCAGCCACACCCCCAGAGGGCGGCCCATGAAGAGTTTTGGGTCACGGAGCAGCGCATGTGGCCTCCCGTAGACCCACGTCTCACCGCAAGCAGGCCCATCTACCCAGACGCCGTACCTGACCCGCGAGGGAGAGAGAGAGAGAAAAAGAGATGCACGTACGTCAGTAGTAAACGAGGGGAGACGAGATGAAGAAATGAAGGAGTGTACTATAAAAGAGGTCAGTTAAGGGAAATGACCTTTCAGCGCATTAGTGTGTTCATAAGGTGGGTCCAATGGGTTATCACTTGCCGTTGTCCGTTGAATGGGGCTGGCAGCAGTGGGCATGCTGTCAGCCCCTTTGAGTCTAAAGCAACATTATCACCATTGCTAGTGTTACTCCTGCTCCTGCTGCTGCTGCTGCTGCTGCTGATGCTGATGCTGTTACTAATGTCGCTGCGACGTTCATCGTGGCGACCACTACAGCTGGCTTTTGCGGCTACCGAAGCAGCAGCGACAGCGTTGAGTGAGCCTGGGCCGTAGGTCGCATTCCAGCGCTCTCGAACCAAGCGGCGCAACATGAGAGGTAAAAGCGCGCCTTGAGAAGCAGCCCCCTTGTTAGCACCTTCAGTAGCCTTGTCACCATTTCCACCGAAGCCAGTAGTATCTTGTGGGCGTCGCTTGCCTTCGCCAAGGGCATCAACATCTTTATCGTGACTAGAAGCCCCGTTTGTATCTTCCGGCGACTGCCCTGAAGGAGCTCCTTGTTCTCGCAGCGCATGCGAATGTTGACTACGCGCCGCGCTGTCGGCTGACTGATGAGGTGTGGTTCGAATTGGAGGCACTGCTGCTCCTACAAGGCGCTGAAGCACTTCACACCTGTATGGTTAGATATCAGAGAATAAAAATAGCAAAAAAAAAAATCGTGCATTATATCATAGCATTGTCCACGACGTCGCAGATGGAAAGTTTTAAACAATTTGTCTCAAGAGCACTCACCAGCAATCGAATTCAACCGCTTGCGCACTCTCAGCTGCAGAGTCCGCAGGTTTTCTCCACCTGAAGCGCAACTCGTCTGGCTTGGTGTATTGTACCTAAAATACGCGCATAGACGTTTCCAAGTAGAAGTCAAGGACGTTCACTCAGGTATACCAGCTCTGTATCCCAAACACACAAGTTGCCGCACCTGCGTTTCTGAAAAGTCTCTGGCTACATATTTGATGGCCTGGAGTTTCGGTCCTGGCACGTGCCGCAGAACAATCGTTTTGTGAGATGCGTCCACGTGCACAGAAAGTGCTGATGCGAGCCTTATTGCTCCAGAGGAAGGAGAATGCGACGACAATGGTGTTGCTTTTCCATCAGCAGGTGCGGTAGCCGTGGCACCGGAAGCTTGAAATGTGGCAACGGCCTCTGAAGGTGACGCTGTGCGGAAGTGCACATGTAGCGGCGGCACAAAAGGCGGTTTCGTTTCATTGCTCCTGGCACCGTCCTCAGTAGAAGTGGTCAGGTTGCTGGTCTTCGCCTGACTACGCACGTCGTTAAGATAAGCATCCACTTGAGTCTGTAGCCATTGATCGAAGAGCGCAAGAGCTCTGCCCACGCCACCTGAATGAGGCCACTTAGGGTCTCCTAGCGCTACATCACCAACTGCTTCTACCATCCATCCCACTTGGATCCCAGCTAAAGCTGCCACACTGCCTGGCGCCACTGCAGTCACCACCACTCCTGCCAACGGTTTCAGCACGTCTTGAAATGTCAACCCCCACAGTTCAGCGCCCTCGCCAGGGTTCACTACTGCAGGCAAGCAATCTACACGCGACGAACCGCCCGTTTTGGCTCGCGCAGTAGCTTCTGCAGTAGCAATATCGGAAGCACGACCACGAGCAGCTTCTGCTGTGGCAACAATCGCGGCGTGAGGTAAGGCTAAAGCCGCAGAGCGAGAGGTGGAAGCAAGAAGCGCCGCTGGATCGCTGCCCTTGGGGAACCTAAAAAATATGTCAAGCGGGTGAAAGAAAATTCGTGCAATTGAAAATAGTCAGCTCTAGAATATCTAGTGCAAGTAATGGTGGAATACTTGAGGAAAGACCACAAGTGCGTATAGCTTCAGACGAATAATCCAAACTAAGCTATTGTAAGAAGACACTGTGTTCTACATCTTGGCCTGCATGTACCGACCAGCTCAATACACCGGCAGGATCCACGGCAAGCACGACTAGTGGAGCGTGCGGATCGTATTCATCCACGTTCGTACGATACTCCTTTGGTGCAAGTTCCACCTCAGAGTGAGACGCAATCAAGAGGCTGTCGAGACCCACGGTAAAACCTCGCGATACAAAGCGCGTAAAATCCGGAGCGTTAACCATAGAAGCCCCAGGAGATGAATTAACATTGTCCGAGGTACAAAGGAACTTTGCGAATTTAGCCGTAGTAGTAGTAGTCGCCGAATTAGCGGTTGTATAAGCTGCTGCGTTGGGATTAGGTGAGTAGTTGTCGTCAGCACCGAAAAGCCGCCGGAGCCTCTGCAAACGCCAACCTGCACCTCCGTGCTCGGCAGCAAAACGAAATCGCGACCAGGGCTGGTTTACGTCGGCTGCCGCTTTCCGCACGAAAGCTTGAGTAGGTGGGGCTGTTTGAGGGGCAGCACCTAGGTTGGATTTGAGAAGATGGCGAGCTCGTACTGAAGTTGGCAGCGAATTGCTAGGCTCAGCGAAAGTTGATGAAGGCAGTGATGAACTGACTATAGGTTGCCGTAATTTTGTCAGCGGATTCCCAATTGCGAATGGGAGTTCGTTCATGTTGCCTTCAGCCCCTAAATCATGAGTTGTATCGTCTATAGGATCGATTCCTGAATTGGCACTTTGTAAAACTCCTGCAGATCTCATAACTACCTCACTGCCACAGTCTTGAGCTGCTCTCGACGACAGAGCTTCTCAGCTCCATTACTTTTTGACTGCAAGCTTGAAGAATTGACTTATCGGCCAAGCGCAATGGCATTTGCTCCAACCTGCATTACTGTAAGTGTTACATCATAATTGAGAATGTTCATTATCACGATTGGGTGAGGTATGGCCAGACGAAGCAAGCACAGCACGAAAAAGAAATGCTGTCGAACAGCAAAGCTGTCGAACAGCAAACGTGAAATGGCAAGCTTTGCAACAAGTGCATGCAAAATAATTATTTTAATTGTTATTCGTAACCCCACCTGCCCGCCTGCACCCACATCGTCAACTCTGCAGTAGTGAAGCAGGGTCCACGTGGTGCTACAACAAAGTCAGAATCCCTGGCACCACGGTGATACAATAATGCATCCAATCAGTATTATATCTAGTTGGTATATCTGACTATAATTCAAAGCCTAGCTTGTTTAAAGCACAATAGAGCTTACATTCGGAAGGGTTCAGCATTTTGGGTGGGCATATTTCATATACTGCAGCGGCGTGCGCGCCGCCACGCCACGATCAACGTAGTTGATTTCAGTGACGTGGCAAGGTGTCAGAACATGGTTGATGTGAGTGACGTGACAACGTGTCAGAACATACGTAAGGTGTCAGAACATATGTACCCAGATAAAAATGTGATGTGACACACAGACAGACACACAGACATTTTTCAGTGAGAGCAGTTTTGAGATGCCGGTACTAAACATCAAACTGCAGCGGCGCGCGCGCCGCCGCGCCACGCCACGATCAACGTAGTTGATTTCATTGACGTGACAACGTGTCAGAACATGGTTGATGTCAGTGACGTGACAACGTGTCAGAACATACGTAAGGTGTCAGAACATATGTACCCAGATAAGAATGTGATGTGACAGAGAGACAAAAATCTTTGGTAGGCAGTTTTTGGTCGTGGTCGCATAAAACATCAAACTACGTTGATCTACTACGTTGATCTAATTACTATTTTTTAGC
>Ga0307931_1001753_pt1 | contig 14210 bp, 36 predicted proteins | sample OrgLakmetageno47_FD_201816 | JGI IMG/M metagenome (GOLD analysis project Ga0307931, IMG submission 201816) | Saline water microbial communities from Organic Lake, Antarctica - #47 | ecosystem: Environmental > Aquatic > Non-marine Saline and Alkaline > Saline | place: Antarctica: Organic Lake... | reverse complement strand
TCCGTTATACTCACTTGATAGTCTTTTAAATCTTCTTCTTTCTTCTTCAATTATATCTATTTCAACACCAACTATTTCTTTTAACTTTTGCCTAATTACAATTTCTTTCTTTGTATTTATGTCTTGTGCCATCTTTCTCGTAACTTCTTCCATCATATTACTACTGCTAACAACGTGTATATCACATTGCTTTTCGGTTTCTTTATTTTCTGTATTCATAATTTATAAATTTTTGTATTATTAATTTAATTCTATGATAGCAACGTGGCATACACAATGCGTTAGCAACAATAAAACGATTTACTGACATAATACAAAAGCTTTATATTAAAGACTTAACCTCTTTAGACAGATTATCCAATATTTTACCAAAAACATATCTAACTCCATCATCATAAGGTTCTAGTTCTAAAGCTTTCTCTGTGTAAACTCTTATGTTCATACAAGCTAAAGATTCTAATTCACTAGTTGTGAAGTTTTTTTCACTTATTAAAGATGGTTTTTTAATAATCTCCACCCAATTATATTTAAGCATTCTTATAACACTTTGAGCTAAATCGGGCTCATCTGCAAATCTTATAAAATCTGCTTTTTTTAAATTTTTCATAATATCCTTTCTTTCATTAACCTTTCTACTTTTTTAATAAACCCCCATTGACTCGTATACCAAACATCAACAAAATATCTACTATTAGCCCAAATGGAGGTTCTATTGCCTTTTCTAATCCTATCTAATTTTTTTGATAAATCAGTTTCATAGATATAACCTTGTCTTTTTCCGACAATCATTAGTCTACTTTCTTCATTCTTACTTCTTCTAAAGGTACTGCTACACCTTTTTTTATGTTCTCACCATGTTTATTCATAATCTCTAAATACAGTCTTAAATAAAACCTCCCTCTATCTGTATAAAAAGTTTTAGGGTGAGTGTTTTCTAGTGTTTTTTGAATATCGGGAAGACCGTTTTCATCTTGGTACTCTTCAAAGAAGTCTTTTCTTTCTTCTTCCATCATGTCCATAAGTGCTTTTTGCATTTGCCCAAATAAGAAACCACTAATGGTAACTTCTTGTTCAGGTTTGTAAGCGTAGTCAAATGGGTTTGTGTTTTCTAAATCTTTTTTACTCATAATTTATTATTTTTATAATTTCTACAAAGTTAATACTTATTTATTTAATTGTTTACTATTTAACAAAAATTTAATATCTGCTATACAACAGATATTCTTAATTATCTGCTTTTAAACAGATATTTAAAAACTCTTTACCTGCCTCTACAAAATGGTCTGCATATCCGTACCCAATGGTTTTTAAGCCGTTTTTATGTTGTTTAATTCTTTGCTGAACTAGTTGTACCATTTTTTCTTTTTCATCTTCTTTAGCCGTTCTATAAGCCTTTAAAGAGTTATCTAATAATATTTGTGCTTCTACTCTCATATCAATTCTACATTATCATTATTAAACCCTTCCTTTCCTTCTTTAATTTTTATCGTTCTCATAGTCTATTTTTAATTTTTTTTTGATAACTCTATACCGAACTTTCCTTTTACTATAATATGAACTTCTTGTTTCATAATTAATATTCTACAATCTTCATAATTTCTATCTTATAAGAAATATTTTTACCATCCTCAGATTTTGCAAAGAACTCTGTAAATACAGTTTCGCCCCAATCAGGGAGGACTAAATGTTTTGAAAATTTTATATCTGTTAAGATGTACTCTTCAGCTATTGCTCTTTCAATTCTATTGTTAGTGTTATCTTTAACTATTGCGAAAGGTTTATTGTACTCGTCTAGTAATAGTAGCATAATTTTAGTTTTTTTAGTTTGTAATAATTAAATATTTTCTGTTAAATTAAACTTCTTAATAATCTCTTGTTTAGTCATCGGCGGATAACCATAGAACTCTAAAAATTTCTTAATGTGCTTTAAAGTTGTTGCTGAATAAATACCATTTACAGTCATTGTGTTACTGTTATGATTATATTCTGCTACTTCTGTATTATAACTTGTTAGAGTGCTAATACCACTATATGTAACTACTACTGCTTTGTTGTTTGTACCATCTAAGGCGAATACTTTTGACATAATTTTTAGTTTTAATGTTCCACACAAAGGTAAGCAATATAACTCTATCTTAGTGTTAAAGGTTAGTTAAATTAATCTTTAAGCGTTGGTCTATTCATTAGAATATTTAATAAGGTTGCTTTTCTAATATCCCCATAATCTTTATGAAAACAACAATTACCAAACATATCAGTTCTATATTCATTGTTACCATGACATTGGATAATAACTCCTATTTCATTTTCTTCATTTGTAACTACTTCACCCAAAATAAACTTATCATCTTTTGATGGATTTTGGTTATAGTCAAACATTGCGTAATTTCTGTGGTCTACTATCATAGTATAAAATATTTTTCGTTGTTTATTTCTTTTGTTTTTTTAGGTTTTACTTCATCAAAAAACTTAGGTTCTTTGCTTAGTATGTAATTCACAGTTCTTTGCATATATAATATCTTCATAATGTTCTATTTAAAAATTAATGATTGTACAACTCATAACTATGCTTCTAAGATTTCTATGTAACTCATTTCGTCCGATACATCATCTAACATATCATCAACTGTATAACCCTCATTTAAAAGTATAAATTCTATCACACCTGCAAAGGCTCTTTCAAACTTATCATTACCATCATTTAAATACTCTGTAAACCACTTTCTAGGCTCTATGCTAAAGAAACTACTAAATCCACTTCTACTACTGTACTTCTCTTCTAAAAAGTCCTTAAACTCGCTAAAATTATCTTCACAATAATTGATTAAGTCTTCAAAAGTATTTTCTGAAACTTTATAAGTACAGTATATAGTGTCATTTTCAAAATTGTACTCTCTAGGACTATATACTTTCTCAAATATTATGTCCATAGATAAACCTTCATGTTTTAGGAAATTATATACAGAAGAAATACAAGCTTCTGCTACTCTGTGTTCATAATCTGTGTAATCAAAATCTACTTCATCGAAGGTTAAATCTTCATTTTCTAAAAAGGCTTCTTCTGCCATATCACTGCTGAATATCGTAGAGTAATAACCTTGAAATACTGGTAAATAACTTTTAATTGTTTTCATTATAAAAATTTTATTGTTAAGTGAGTACAAATATACATCATTAAACTGTAAGTTAGTGTTAATGATTAGTTAAATATAAGTGTTAGGTTAATCCTAATATTTTCAAATCTTCTTCGTATTCGTATTGACTTGTATAAAGGAAACTTTCATAAATTACTTCTCCATCTTCATCGTATTGGTCTATTGCCCAAGTATCATCCTCGTGAAAATCTCCTTTAAAATCACTCGGTCTATTGCCTACATAACCACAAACCATTAGTCTAGTATTAATCAAAGGTTCATTTTCTTCATCTTCAAACATCGAGCGCAAATTAAGGTTGTTTATGTGGTCATAGTTAGTAGGTACTTCTTCAATAAGTATTTTATCCTCTAACTGTACATCAATTGTTGTTGGTTGCCCATAGAGAAAAGATATTTCGTCCACTATACAGTCGCCAAATTCTTCGTTGCCGTAACTTCTTAAAATCTCTCTTAATTTATCGTGTTGTTCTTGCGGTGTATTTTCCATAATTATTTGTTTTAAATTATACTCAAAGATACGATTAATAAATAGTTAGTTGTGTTAAAGAAAAGTTAAACTTTAATACGTCTTATAAAATAATTCTCAATATAAAATTCTTTATTATTTGCTAAATCCTTTTATACCGTAAATTTTCTATTTAACTCCTATTACGTATGTATGTGTATCGTGAGACCAAATCATACTATTATCCTTTACTGTTTCAGAGTAGCTACCATAAGATGTTATAACAACTTCATCATCCTCCATTACTTCAATCTCTTCCCAAATTTCTTTTTTGTTTTCAATAAACTGTTCTAAATCTGCAAAATTATCAAATTGATTAATTAATTCATCTATTTCTAAAGAGAAAAAATCTTCTTCTTCCATTTTGTGAAATAAATTATAATTATCGCCATACATTTCAGAAGTTACCTCAATATCATTAAAACATTGTCCCATATCTTCCCATAACAACCACCCCTCTTTTTGATGAAATTTTCTAACATTTAAACCATATTTTTCAGCAATTAATTGTGCGTGTTCAATATTATCAAAACCGATTAAGGCATCTTGTAAACCACTTGGATAACCATTTTTTCCTTGCGTAATTTCAATACGTTTTAAACCCTCTTCCTCTTCAAGTTTCCATAAGTCAAATTCTATTTTTATATTATACTCTTCAATAGAAAAAACATTTTTTTCCATATCTTCAACTAATACAAAATCGTCTTTATAGCCAATTACAGTACCATCAAAATAAATACCCTTTTCTTCATTATAGGCTACACAATTAGAACCTTTTTGTATAACTCTATCATTTTCGTCTAATAGTCTCATTGCTGTTTTCATGTTTTTAGTATTTTTAAAAGTTGTTTATTTAATTTTAATTATAAATTCCTCACCAATCTCTTCTAATTTAGCTTCGTTTTCTTTAATTAACTTTTCTATCAATCCTTTCATCATTGGAGGTAATCTCACTTGTGGTGCGTTTAGTAAGTTTGCTATTTCAATGTTCATTTCTAATAATTCTTGTAGTTCCATAATCCGTAATTTTAAAAGCAGGTAACAATATGTATAATCTATTGCTATTTACTGCTTGTTTAATGTTTATTTTCGTTTATTTATTAAGTTCAGTTATTAATTCCGCAACTACTCATACATTTTAACGTTAGCAATCATGCCTTAACTCTTTTTTTACATTTAGAGCAAACGGCTACTGCTGTATGGTCAAATAATATCTTGTAATTATAGCTATGTCGGCACGAAATGCTAACACAAAATATAGCAAATGCCTTTAATTGTTTTTTGATAAACTGTTTCATAATTTCAATCTTTTTAGTTAATAATTAATTTCTATGATAGCACTTGCCATATTCACGCCCGTTAGCAAACATTACTATTCTCTGCTAACATCATTGCAATAAAAGGGTCTGAATATGTAACGTAATTAAAATCTTCTTCCGTTATAACATACCCTTCTTTTCTACCTTTTGGATATATCCAACATTCAGGTTGGACAAACTCAGGTTTAAATCTTTTCTTTTGGTATGGGCTTTCTTTGTAAAATTTAAATTTGAATTCTTTTAGGTCAGCCCCTTTTTCTACCATTCTTTTTTGTATTCTTGTTTTTAAGTTTTCCATTGTATTATTTGTTTATAATGTAAAGATAAGTCAATTAATTGTAACTTTTAGTTAATATTATGTTAACTGTTTTGTATTTCTTCTATAACTTCTATTTTTGAGTACTCGCCGTTTAAATCCTCAAAAGAAATAAACATAATATCAAAATCTTCATTGTCAAAAACGTACAATCCATTTTCTTTTTCTGCGCCTAAAAGATAAGCCATTTTTTCATTACCTCGTCTATCATTATAAAAAACTTGTGTAAAACTTTCTAAGATATTATACTCTTGTTCTGCAACATTAATACCTTCTTCTTCTATCAAAGATAAAACTTCGTCTGCTATTTCATCATATATAGCTCTTATATTAATTTCAATAAAAGAATAATCTTCAATAGCCAATAAATTATTATAGGTGTTTTGTATTTTGTCTTGTAATTCTTGATACTCTGTTCTTAATGTTTTCATTGTTTTTTTATTTTTCTAAATAAATTAATTCAATAACTTTATCTTGTACATTCTCTTTTAATACTTCAAAATGTTGACTTGTACCATTTATACCAACTCCATATTTACCTGTTTTTTCTTTCCAAACGTAAATATTATTTAACCCGTTTCTGTTTTTAAACTCTTGTTGTCTTTTTCTAAAATCTATTTTCATAATATTAGTGTTTTTGTTTTGTTAAAGATAATTAATTAGTTTTAGTTAGAGTGTTAATGAAGTGTTAAAGTAGTTTACTACTAAAATAATCATCGGCTACAATTATTGCTTCTTTTATCAATTCAATTTCTTGATTTGAATACTCTTTTACTGGCTTTTTTAAAACTACATCTATTGAAACATAATTCTCCTCTTCTTGTTGTATAACCCAATAATTATAGCCACTAACGTCGCACCACGAATATAAGCTAAAAAGTCCGTTATCTATTTTATAATTAGTAATTAAATCTTCTTTTTTACTATACTCTTTTTTGTTCTTGGCAGTCCAATAGACAGAAGAGTAAACCTCAATTTGATTTTCTTCTTTATTGTAAGGACAATCTAAATCTATTCTTAAATTGTTACTTCCTATTTGATTTTTCATAATCTATTTGTTTCTATTTATATGTTAAAGATAATGTTTTATTTGTAATTAGACTGTTAAAGTGAAGTTAAATTCCTAATTCTGATGCTTGATTTTCAGTACAATAAAATACTTCCGTATCACTTGGTCTATAACCCTCATTTAAAGCATAATGGTTTCCATTGGTAACATCGCACCATTTGCCCCAACCTATTTTATTTTTAATTGTGTGAAATAATACTGGGACATCTTTTTCTTCTTCATAAGGCATTTCTGTATCATCCTCCCAATCTAAATTCTCGGGTAAGTTTTCCATAAAATTTTCAGAAAGTCTTTTTTCTGCTTTATATAAGATATATTCGTGGTTTTCATCTTTACTGTCTATTACTAATCTTGTTTTAACTGTTACTGATACTATAATTGCTTTTTTCATCGGTCTTTGTTTTTAAGTCGGCGCAACCTTTAAAAGATTAAGATATTGCCATTTGTTCCAATTCTGAAAATTTCATAATAGTTATGTTATTAAAATTGCATTTTTTATTGAATCTTCTACTTGTTCCCAAACTAAACCACTCCCTTGTCTTGTTGACGATACAACTTTTACAAATAAGTTCATATAATCTTCTGTACTTCTTGCGGATTTTTCAAATTCTACAATTTGCTCTGTTAGTACTTCTTGTTTATTACTCATAATTTCCGTTTTAGTATCTCATTAAATAAGTAGTACCATAATATTCTGCTTCTGTATAATCTTGTTTCATATCGTCTGCAATACCTTTAAAATCTATGTTATTTTCAATTAAAGCGGGTAGATTATCGGGTAAATATTCGCAATCTTTTAAATACTCCTCGCAATATTCTTCAAAATAATCTTCTGAAATTATTGCTTCCCCATGTTCAAAATCCCCATAAACTTCTAACTCTTCACAAAAATCTTTGATTGAATTGTACTCGCTTATAATGTACTCACAAGGCATTGTAAACGCTTCTTCATCTATAAATTCAATCTCTTCAAATAAATCTGGAATTTCTAAATCTTCTACATCCTCTTCTTTATGGTCATTTACATCTTCTGCCCATTCTATATAGGCATCTAAAATCTCACTTTCAAGGTACTCTTTGTATTCTATTAAATCTCTTGAATCAAAAATTCCTGTACTGTCTATTGGATTATTCATAGTTGTATGTTTTTATTTGTTACTGTAAAGGTACTGTTTTATTTATAGTTAGTTGTTAAAGTTGTTCTAATTTATTTAATAGTGGTAATAATTTCTGTTAAAGTCTTCGACTATTTCGTTATCAAAAACTAATTTTACAAGTTTATGTATTTGAAATGAACCTTTATAAGTGTGAGTAATATTTTCTGTTTCTACAATACTACTATCTTCTTTATCAATCCATTGTTTAAGTATATGAGTTTCTTTTACCTCTTTAGTCTTATTATCCATAAGAAGTACTATATTAACATTATCTTCTATTTGAATCTCTGCAAATAACTCGTTAGTATCTGCTTCATTTTCTACAAATAATATATTTTGTTTTGTTATTTCTTGTATCTTCATTTTTGTTTGTTTTAAAATTATTTCGGCGGGTTTTTAAAAAGATATTTAAACTCCCATTATACAAAGGTAAGGTTTTATTAATTGAAAATAGTTAATTAAATGTTAATAGTTTACTTCAATCTCATTTAAAAACCATTGTGTTTTTACTGATAAATCGGCAAAAATAATATTATTTTCTATTAATTTATCTCTAATAACCTCATTTGCATTGCCCGACCAATCATAAGACGTTGCACAATAATTTCCATAAGTAGAAATTTCTGCATCATCATTTACAAAGTCAAAATTAGTTAAATTATCAATTTCATTTCTTGCTTCTTGTAGTATTGTATCATAAACACAACAAACAACATCACAATCTTCTATTTTAACTTCGCAACTTTCGGTAAATTCTCTGACTGTTTCTGCAACCCAATATCCATCTTCTCCAACTTCTAAAGCCGTTTGTATTGCTATTCTAATATCCATAGAACCAAAAGGTAATATGTTAGCTGTAAATTGGTCGTAATGATAATCTATTTTAACGTTTGTAATTTCCATAATTTCTGTTGTTTTTAATTCTCGGTGGAATTTTAAATAAAAAACTCCTTAACTATTACACAAAGATACAACTTTGTTTTTATTTTTTACAAATATAATTATATTAATTAGTTATTACTGTTAAGAAAAATATAAAATAATCTTTAAACTTTAAAATTTTGCATTTCGTCTGCCGTAAATATTACGAGTTCGGGTCTATCTTCGTCATAATCTCTTAAAATATCTTCAATATGCGTATCAATTTCGGGTTGTGTAGCGAAAGTTCCTGTACCTAACCATTGGTTATCATCACTTACAATAAGATAATCCATTCTCGGCTCTATATTTAAGTCATAACAGAATAAAGCTACCTCATTAAGTTCTAACTGCTCTAAGGCATATTGCGTTCCGTGTTCAGTTAATACTTCTAAACCTCTTTCAGTTTTGACTAATTTAGCCGTATCTAAGTTGTTAAGTTGATAACTTACTGTTTCTGTTATAGGACTTTTTCTTATTAGTTCTATGTAATTTTGTTTTTTTGTCATAATATTATTTTATCAATTGAAAATTATACTCTAATTCTAATATAAGTGTTGTTTTCTCTTTTAAGGTCATAGAGTTTAACTCTTCTTTTGTATGCGAGTTTAGGTAATCATCACAATCTTGATGCTCAAAATTATTAATTTCTTCTTCACTATACATTCCCTCACTATCATTGGATTTTAATTTCATAATATTATTTGTTTTAGTGTTATTATCTGCTGCAAATATACAATAGTTTTTAGGTTAATTGTGTTAATAAAGTGTTAAATTAATCAATCCAAAATGTACCACATTTTTTACATTTGTTACCACAAGGATAATCGTTTGTGTATTCTAAATTTCGGTGTCTGTTTACGTCCATATCTCCAAAAGTACAACTACCTTTTTTAAAGGTATCATTATAACCTTGCTCTTGTTTATTTAGTTCCGCTTGTTTGCTATCTTCTACTACTATTTCGCTACCTTCATCTGAAAAAGAATAGACTGTACTTTTGCACCAATCTCTACACATTCCAGCAATAGAATAAGTCCAATTATATTTAATACTTTTCTCTAAAAAAATATTACTAGTGTTTAATGGTAAGGTTATATCTCCTTTTATTTCTGTTTCTAAAATATCTCCGCTTCCTTCGTAATGATTAACGATACCTATTTGAAAATCACTAAAAATAATTGTTTTATTACTATTATTTATAAAATCTTCTATATCCAATTCAAAGTAGATATTTAATTGTCCTCCTCCACTAGCTTGCATAATCATCATATCAAGGGGGGCATCATAACCGCTATCTTTAATGTTTAAAAATTGCTTAATTTTTATTCTTTCAAGTCTTACTTCTGCATTGCTCCAATTCCACGAGCCACTATCCATATAATAGCCAGTATCATAATGGGCAATTAAGGTACTTGTATTTCTTAACAAGTCTTTCAAAACATTACTATCATCTACTTCGTAATAATGGTCTCTAATCTCATCCTCAAACTCTTCCATTATTTCATCAACCTCATCATCATCTAAGTCAAATTTGTTCATAATATCGCTATGTAACTCTTTATTAAGATACTCAAAAGCATAATAAGGACTATCCATATACCACTCATGAATATTCTCATATAAGGCATCAAAACAGTTATTTTCAATACATTCTTGTAACAACTCTTGATGTTCGTCTAAGCTATCTTGATAATCAACATAGTAAAGACTTGTTGTTTTTGGTAATAAGTCTTTAATTTCTTCAAAGGTAATTTTAGTAGTTGTCATAATGTTTAAGTTATTTTGTTTTTACAAAGGTAAGTTATATGTTTCTATGTTACTGTTAACTACGTGTTAAAATCTAAAGCTACTTCTGTAATATAAAATTGGTTTGAATTATCCTTTAAGTAATAAATATCTATATAACATAAATCTTCATCATTAATAATTAAATTGCTTATAAGCCTTTCATCATACCCCTCTAAAATTTCAGAATCGTTATCACTATGTTTCTCAAAGAAAATTTTTATTCCTGTTTTATTCCAAATATAATTATTTATTTCAGAAACAGTTTGAAACCTATTCATAACTAAGATTTCCATAAAACTAACAAAAGCTTTTTTATCTAATTTTAAATCTAACATAATTTTGTTTTTTTGTTTATACAAAGATAAGATTAATATTTGTTTGATGGTAGTAAGGTATCTAGTATGAATTGTCTTTTTGTCTTTTGCATTACAAAGTTATTTTAGGGTTAGTTTCCATTTCTTTTTTGCTAATTCCTGCCAATCCTGATTGTCTTAAATACTCATTGATATGCCTTGCGGTTGTTGGACTGTAATATCCTTTTACTGTTATTACATTGTCTTTTTTAGTGGCTACTACTGTATTGTAGCTTATTAGATTTTCTATGCCGTTAGCGGTTTCTATTTTAGCTTTGCCGTAAAAAGATGCTCTTGAGTCGTGTATTGCTTGTAAGTCAGTTATCATAATTTCTATTGTTTTTAAGTTCGATACAAAGATAAGATTAATATTTGTTTGTTTGTGTTAATGTTCTGTTAAACTTCGGTTAATTCTAAAAATTCATCTACTTTCTCTTCATCATCAGTCATAAGAATATGAAAATTGTTGCTCCACTCATTTAAAAATTGAGGATATAATACTATATAATCCCTCCCCTTAACGCCTTTAATGCTTAATTGTTTATTTATGTTGTAGATAACATAAGTATCGTTTAAAACTCCCTCAATAACTTCTATTGTATATCCCTTATCATTGGCATATTGAACAAAATTATTTAAACTTTCATAGCTAATTGGTCTGTTATAATCTTTCATAGTATTTTTATTTTAAACAAAGATAACACTTTTATTTAATTATTGTTGTTAATGGTTTGTTAAATTATTTTGTTTATCAAATTCTTTTAATTGCTTAAATATTCTATCCTCTAAATCACTAAACTTTTCTGTTAATTTTATTGCTTCCTTACTAGAAACAATATCATATAATTCTAAAGTATCTAACAAATTAAAATCAATTTGTTTAACTACATCATAGATGTTAGATAATTTTTGTCTACCGTTAAAATCGTTTATCATAATTAGTTTAAATTAGCTCTCGCATTATTACTAAAGCTTTTACAAATATAAGCCTTTTTTATACTTGCTTAGGTATGATTAACAAACTTTTAACTATTCTTCTTCGTCATCCTCTATGCCTAAACTTTCATAAAGCCAATCCTCCTCAAACCAAAGTATATCATTCAAGGCTGTTTCTTCTAATCCATCGGGGTAAAGTTCTTCAATAAGACTGCCAAACTCTTCTCCTTTGCCCTCATTTAAAATCCTTTCTTTTGTATCTACTGCTCCACTCCACGCTTTAAAGTCTTGTAGTGTTACATTGTCATTTGTTACTTTCATGGTGTTTAGTTTTTTTTATTAGTTGTACAAATAACTGTTGGTATTTTCCATAATTATTTGTTTTAAATTATACTCAAAGATAAGGTTAAATAATGGTTATTTGTGTTAAGATGGTGTTAATTTGCGATTATATATTTACCTATTTTCTTGCAGCCGTAAGGTTGTATTTTTTCTCTATAAAACCTTTCTTCAAACAACATAGCTTCGTGTTCGTTTCTTGTCCACTTATAAGAGGATGTCAAAAATTTATTGTTCCATGAATAGTAATACATAATTTCTAGTGTTTTTAGTGTTGTACAAATATATGGTAGAATATTCACTTAGCGTGTTAATGGAATGTTAAACTTTGGCTTTTCTTATAAAACCGACTTGACCGCTGTAATCTACAATATCACTTTTAAGAAACTTTTTAACTATTCTTATGGATAGAGTAATACTTGATGAAAATTGCTCTATAAGACTTGCCATTTGATTTATTGATAAATCTTTAAGGTAATTTTGAGTATAGTAAAACTTTTTTTGTGCTAATAGACCAAATGAAGCCTTCTCTACTTTATTATACAAATCATTCAATAGTTTATTTTTTGCACCTTCAAAGGTCTTGTAAATCTTTTCACTATGATAATCAACTAAATTACTGCTAGGTATAAACCCTCCTTGCACCTCTTTAATATTACCTATAAATCGGGAATTGTGGTAAACGCTTTTAGTATCGTTAAATATTAATCCTGTGCCATATAAACTAACATTAGTGTTGAAAGTCTTATTGTTTGCTTTGCGTCTCTTACAGTCGTAATTAACCATACCATAAGAACCGTAAAAACTTTGCTTAAATATATACTCATCTTTTGTAATGATATTTGAAAAGTTACCCTGTACATTTACTTTTATTTCTTTTACTACATTCATAATTTCTAGTGTTTTAAGTTATTCAAAGATACAACTTGATTTATTAGATTCTGTTAAGGATTTGTTAAAATATTATGATTGAGCAAATAAATAAGTATCTGTACCATAGCAATAATACACGTCTATATCCCCTTGAACTGTATCTATATAAGATAAGTTACTTATATCTTGTTCCTCCGCTTCTTCGTCACAAAAAGAATAACCTAAACCCCATTCTATAGCTTGCTTTTTTGTAAATTCATATCCTCCTAAATTAGGACTAAAAAATAATGCTTTCATAATTTGTGTTTTTAAATTCAGTACAAAGATAAGGTAGTTTGTACGATACTACCAAACGTTTAACATTCTTTTAACTCATCCCACTATTGTAGTCATCAAAGGTTTCTATTTCTCTTACTATAATTTCTTTTGAGTGGTCGCAAAAATTAACTGCTTTTTGTTTGGCTTCATCCATATTTTCGGCAATTATTAAAAATAAGTCTTTACCGTTTAAAATCATGTAGTGCATAATATTTAGTGTTTTAAGTTATTCAAAGATACAAAACAAGGTTAGATAATAATCTTAAAATCTTTTACTTGTTAGTGTTTTATCTATATCTAAATACTTAATTGTTTGTAATTTAGAAATGTTGCCTACTCTTAAAATAGTGTCTAATTCTACACATTCATAGTCTTTCACATCTACATTTTCATACTTTAAAACTAATTTTAACCATTGACTTCTTATGTCTTTTCTAGTTAATTTAGTGGCGGGGAATTTTTTAATAAAAATATAATAGTAATCTGAACAAAAATTATTGAAAATTTCAATACTATTATCTGTAAATAAGAAACGTTTATTCCCTGTTTTCGACAGCCCCGTTTTACCTCTGCCCTCTACTACTTTTAAAATTATAGTTTTCATAATATTTAATTTTTTACAAAGATATAACTTTGTTTTGGTTATACTGTTAAGAAGTTGTTAAACTTTAATCTATAAATTTTTTACATTCCTTTATAAATTCATCTTTTTTAACAAGCATTAAATGTTGTATATCCCATTCATCTTGGTATTCACTAACATCTGAACCGTTGTCAATGTAATAACAAAGGGTTTTACTATTTTCTTGATTTTTAACTAAACTATAATTTTTTACTTGTCTAACTATTTCCATAACATTTATCTTTGAAGCCTTTTAAGTCTATCTAAGTGGCTTATTAATCCCTTTTTTGTCATTTCTTCCATTAATTCTCCTTTATAGCATCTGCCTTGCCAAATATATTTAGGTGTTCTCTTTCCTTTGGTAGTTAGGAAAGATACTTTTTTATCGTTCAACACTTTTACTGCATTTTCCATAAGTTCTAATTTTTTACAAAGATACAAAACAACAAAGGATAAACAACAATACTTAACATATCTTTAACTAAATAGTAAAGGGAACATTTAAAGGATTATATCTATATTTTGATATCTTAATACCAAC
>Ga0307931_1001752_pt1 | contig 14211 bp, 11 predicted proteins | sample OrgLakmetageno47_FD_201816 | JGI IMG/M metagenome (GOLD analysis project Ga0307931, IMG submission 201816) | Saline water microbial communities from Organic Lake, Antarctica - #47 | ecosystem: Environmental > Aquatic > Non-marine Saline and Alkaline > Saline | place: Antarctica: Organic Lake... | reverse complement strand
GGGATTTGGTTATGCCTCTTTGTTGTTTCGGTTATGCATCCTTTGAGTCTATGTGAGATTATGCGGGATTTGGTTATGCCTCTTTGTTGTTTCTGTTATGTTTCGTTGGGTTTGGTTATGTTTCGTTGGGTTTGGTTATGTTTCGTTTGTCTTTGTTGTTTCGGTTATGTTCTTATAGTTGGTTATGTATTGTGTATTATATCCATGATACTATATTATATAAAGGATATTGCTTATGATTTGATTTACTTCTATTAATTGACACCCCCTGTCACCGTCCAGTTATGCTATATATACAAAGAAAATTCTTTAAGTAGTTATCCAGAACATTCTGGATAACTACTTTAAGAATTTTCTTTGTATATATAGCATAACTGGACGGTGACAACATACATATTGGCAATAAGTTTTACCGTAGAAACGTCGCTGTCGTCCACTGGTGCGTCTTCAGCCGATAACTTCGCGACCGAAATCAGCACAAGGTTGGATGCACCTTCATTTCAGGCGAATGTTGCGGATGACCTTGGGGTCGAGGTTACGGGCGTCTCGTCGTCGACTGCAGTGACATCAAGCGGTGATTCTTCAAGTGTTAAGGCTGCTGGATTGGCGTGGTGGGCGATCATGCTTATTGTCATTGCCTCCTTGATCCTCGCCATTGGATCAGCAGGAGCCATAATGTACGCGGGGAACGGTGACAAAGCTGGCAAGTTCTTGGACTATCTTCCCTTTGCCATTTTCACGGAAAGGCGCCACTTCAAGAACTCCCCAAAAGACGAACCCAACGAAGTCGAAGTCAGTCCACTTGGCGGAGCTTACCCCGACTCGTTTTCGGGTGGCAGCAGCGTGAAAGTTCGGCACACAAACATGTAGGTCTTCTCGAGAAGCAAACTCGAAGGAGTTGACTTTCAAATTTCCATGGTGCATGCAGATAGCCACGAAGCTGCACCAAAAGGTGTCAAAAAGTGCTTAGACCAAGCTGGAAATAAGCTCCAAAAGGAAAAACCAAAAATAAAAATTGTTCGAGAGCAGCAGAAAGGGGAGCACCTGCAAAATTATTAGCACATGCCCGAAGTAAAAAAAACTCTACCAACAAATCAAAAGCTAGAGTACTCATACACTAACCGCATCGAGATGGCACGTCACAGCAATATCGAGAAGCGAACAATTGCACATAATAGAAAACGGATGGCTTTACTCTTACCTCGCACATTACTAGATTTGATTATACTCCCCAATTACAAAGAAACACCAGCAGGTTCCATAAAGCAACGTATTGATGGGTCCTCCAGGGCAGGTGCAACTGGGCTGGGAGACCTCTTGCGTAATGCAATCCTGACACAAGCCTCGAGGGGCCGGAATTAGATGGCCAACTGGCGGACATTAGAGAATTCAAAGCGACTTATACTAGAAGAATCGCAAAGAAGCTTCGTGTAGAAGGCTGCTCACGATCTTTCTCCGAGACAAAGCTTAGGGATACTAGGAATATTCGAAGGAGAGACAGCCAACTCATTAGGAAAGCTCTTGGGCCCGCTGTTTTCTGGAAATAACTTAGGGGTGTTTCATTCCCGTATCGTAATTCACTCGGCAACTCACGGATAGCGGCTTTCTAGGGAAAACTAAGCGAAAGCGAAAGCGAAAGAGACAGCAGGCATTCGCATGGCTACCCATAGTTAGAACTCTGTCAGCCTGTTATCGAAATGTATATCGACAACAACAACAGGCACAACAATAATTACTCCTTGTTGTAGATTCACCTGTTTGAGTATGGCGATAAACATTTTGAAAAAAGCACGTGTCAACCTCAATGTGGTTTACAACAAGCATATTGTCCTTGATCAGTTTAGTCGGTGCCGAATTCAGATTCAGCATTGGGCCCGTAAACGGTTTCAATAGGTTACTACGTAGCTTGACCTCGTATGGGCCAATTTCACGACATCCAATGGATTCAGTTTCCATTTCGCTGCGCATTGACGTTGGGTCATGATAGGATTTTTGATACACAATTTCAAGCTCATTGATGAAGTAGCCTGATCGTAAATGCTGTCCGTGGCGACAACGCCGCATATACGCATATGCACATGCGTGAAAAATACGCCGCCCGCACAAGCGAAGCTGCTGTGAGCATGCCTCTCCTGTCGCTCCGCCGTCACTTTCAAGCGCATAGCACGCTCGCTGGCGGCAACTGAATCGTACTTGACGACCTTCACAGCACGAGCGGTAAATATACGGCGACTATTTGCAAATAAGGATGTGCCGCATGTGTCTTCTCTAAGTGTGTGTGATGATGGGACGGAGTTTCAAGTAATGCAGTTGATTGTTTTGGAGAAATAGTTGATAGATGATGTTTGCAATGAGCGCCAATGTAGATGTTATTTGTGATTGTGCATATGACGCCTTGTTGAATCATACCGTTTGACAAACTACCTATTATTCCCTGTCTTCTCAGACGATTAAAAGTTTCGTAAGTCAATTCTGCATATTATTGCGTTCATTGGAAAACATCTCATAAATCGCTTCTGTACTCTGTACTATCGTACCATGTCCACAATGGTGGATTTGAGTGATTTCGCAACTCCACGAACTACTTAATTTGCCCTGGAACATCCATAACAAATTATTCTGCCACTCGTTTGACTCGATTTTAAGTCTGTACTGCCCGCTGAGTGTTTTGCACAAGGGTATCTACAAAAGTAGATACCCTTGGTTTTGCATATTGAATCAGTGTTTACATCTACAAGGTATTGTCTAACCTACAAAAAACAGTATTCTTTATCGCGCCTTCTTTTAGTTATAAGCATTCAGTCGATCAATCGGATTCTGCAAGCTCTTCCCAGCTCTCCAAATCGTCGTTGCCTTCGATAACCACATCAGGAGTCGATACAGGCACGGGCGACGGCGCGTGCACTTGCGCTGCTGGATTTTTCATCAGCTGCTGCTCCTTTTTTCTTTGCATTTTTTTGGCAAACCATGCTTGAACTTTGGCTCTGTGATCTAAAATGATTTGTGTTAAGTCTGCCTTGAGAATGGTTTTGTGTGTCTTTTCGCAGATTTTTGGTCCATTGTAGTTATCTTCGCCCGCCAGGAATTGCCCGTAGGCATCCTTCACGATAAGAGCACGTCCAATTCGCCGACACCATTCACGCCGTGCCATGGCCCGAATTTCTTGGTTGTCGTTCCCGCATCTTTCCATTAGCGCGTCCAGATCAAATGAGGGGGTTTTAATGGTCTCGGCGGCAATCCACACCGTCAATGCGCTCTATTGATGAGGGCCAAATATCAACGGGCGTTTGCCTTGGCTGCGTGCATATTCTGCTGGTAACGTGAACGCACCGTCTTGTCGTTTGAAAGGGTTCTTGTTCATCTCAGTAAGTGTGTTGTCGACAGAAGAATGCTCTGATGGTTCCGGGTTCGAGCTTATGTCGTGGCAGTACCAGAGTTACAAGTCTTCCTTTTGATAGTTCTCGACATCCTACAACACATGTACGTATTGGAAATTGACGTACAACGTACGCACCGTGTACACCTGTACTCTCTGTAGTACATACTACAACAGTTGTCGTCAGTCGTCAGTCGTCAGTCATGAAATTAGGAAAATCATAGATTTCTCTCGGTGTCGCAAGGAAAATAAGCAAAGCTTGAAGTTTACTTTTGCATTAAGCTTACGTATTTCAAAGGAGGCACTGAGATTGTTTTTTTTAAGCCTAACCCGCTTTATTTTTTTATCCTCGTACCTCTGGCACTCTCTGTTGGAATACGATTCCTAATTGCGGCCGAAATCATCTAGGAACTACTGAACGACAGACTCGAGCAGCGAGTAGCTGGGAGCTCACATCAAAGGAACAAGAGAGAGTTTTGAAAGTTCCGAGAGTATAGATCACTCGGAACGCAGAAAACAACGAACACACAAGCAAGTGTACACTAATATAGTACACACAGAAAGGGAAAATCGGCTGTTTACCGCCAACGGCAACCAACCGAACGCAACGCGCAGAGACCACAGAAAAGACAGGGAGCACCACCAAGGCCAATAGAGGCGCGCGTGCTCCATTAGAATTAATCTCAAACCACCAGCTTAAAGTTTAGTTTCGATACTCTCTAGAATCTTCTACTCCGAAGTTAGATGGCTGATGCACAACTGAAGAGTAAATGAGCGAATTTTTGCTTCAAGCATAAAGATCCTCAGCCCAGTCAGGCTTCTTAGGGGTTGCACTTTCTGCTGCTGTATGGTTCAGGGGTAATTCTTTGTATTTGGGGCTGCTGTATGTTTCAGGGCTAGAACTAAGTACGTATCATTTTTGTATTAGAGCATACCTGCACACTTTTCTGGAAAATGACAACGCCGAGACTCATTTAGAACTAAGCAGCCATGTTGACGTCGTTCAAGTACAGCCTGCATCTTTTGGCGTGTGCCTAGGTTCTGCCGTACCCCATTATTTCGGGAAGTTCACTGCACAGACTACTGTCGTTGGAAGTAAGTACTCATGGGCAAGAAGGGGAAGGGCAAGGGCAAGAAGGTTGTGGACCTGACAGCGCCAGGCAGCATACCGTCCTCAGTTAGTGAAGGCTTCACAAAAGCAGCCGTAGCTCTTGGAATGCCCGACCCTGACTTAACCAAATCGCACGCCGCTCTTTTATTGGGTAAGCCATGTTTGGTCACACGCAACGCACACATGACTTCTTTATACGAAAGTCGCGATTCTGATCTCACCGTGAACCATGCTCTGGCCAAGTATGATCTCGAGCTAGCTCAAGAAGAGTACGGGTTAATGACCGGGAATTTATTCATTTTGGCTTGTGCCTCGCTTCTTTGTCGCACAGAGCTCTTAGAGCCGAAGGAGCCCGCGCCTTACGAAACGAGGCTGGTGTGGGACAACGTGCGGCTCGGGCCCGGGTACGCGCGATGCCTGGTGGCTTCGTTGCTCGGCCATGGGCCCGGCTTCGGTGCCCTCGGCCCCAGCAGCGGTGGCGGCGGGAAAAGTGACAAAAAGAAGGACGGCGCCGCGGAAGTTGAAGTTTTGCCGCCCGTGGGTGAAATGCCGAGTGGAGCGCCGCTGCCGCCGGTTTCCGCACAGTACCAGCCTTTAGAAGAGCTGTTGATGATCGAGTCAGAGGTATGCGCAGTGCATTGGAGATAGAATAGAAGAAATGCCACTACCATTGCTATTCCTTGTTGCGTCTTCTTACCATGTCTTGTTAATTACGTGTTCTTGCTATTTACATTGCCGCCCGCTTCTTTTTTTCTCCGTTGTTTTCGTGCATGTTCACATGCACGCACGCACCCACCCACCCACACACACACGCACACGCATACACGCGCACTAGTTGGGCGACGCAGGAGGCGCTGCGCTGGCTGCCTTAGTGGGGCCTCTGGCAGTAGCGCGCGGGGTGGCTTTGCAGCACGTGACGGTGCGCGGCGATAAGCACTTTGGGAAAGCAGCGGCTGAAGCCTGGGCCGTCGCGCTGGCCTGGTCTCGAGTGGGAGCCACGTTGGTCAGCCCTCTGCTCAAGTTGAGCCTGGACTATTGCCCAGCTCTCGACGACCAGGGCGTGAGCAACCTCTGCTCGGGGCTACTGTACAACGGTGCGCTTTAGGCTACTGTAGATTGGTAGCTTCTTTTTTTTTTCAAGAGGCGTGCCGGGCACTAGTAATTTCGGGGAATCATCCGTCACCGTTTTGTGAATTTGTTTTTGTCACTCCGTGTATTGGCAACGGGTGTATTTTCACTGTGTGTGTGAATTCAATTGTGTTCTTGCACTATATGTGTGTTTGTTTGATGTGCTCATTTTCAGGCACCTTGCAGGAGCTCAGTCTCGCGTATTGTGGCTTTAGTGCAGAAGCGGTCTACGCTTTGTCCAATCTCATCGCCCATCCCCGAAAACTCGCAGGTTTGTAACCGACGAGAGAACGATAGCTACGCATCTTTGTATTTGACTCGATTACGTTGCTACGTGTGCGTACACAACTTCGGAGGGATTATAATTGTAATAGAGTACACAGCGTCTGATTGCCACCTTCAACACAGCATACACTTCTTTCTCTCTCGACAGGCTCACAGCCTCCTAGCGCGTTGACCACTGTGCGCCTGCGTGGCAACTACTTGGGTGCTCGGGGTTTGTCGGCGCTTGCGCCGGGTATCGCTACTAGCCGTTGCTTGTCGCACCTGGACTTGAGCGCCTGCGGCGTGGGACGGCCCATTTTCGTCAAGTCCGCGGCGGCGGCCGACGAGAGGCAGAAAGAGTTTTTAGAAGCCTGGCGGGCGTTCGCGTGGGCACTGGGCGAAAACGTGTACGGAAACGGAATATGGGCGTATGCGCCGGCCTTGTTCGAGGGCGAAGGCGACGACCTGAGCAGCCACAACAATGACGCAGCTTCTTTGAATAGCAGCAGCGGCAACGGTGACGGTGCAGTAGTTCACGCTGAAGATACCGACAGCGCAGCAGCTTCACCCCCGCCAAATGCGTTTGCGGGAACAGTAGCAGTGCCCGAGGGCCCGCGGACACGATTAGCGAAGTTAAATTTGCTCGAAAACAATCTCACTGCAGAGCAGGCCGAGGTAACCTAGCATTTGAATGTTTCTAGCTCGTGAGTAATAATTGGATCGAGGGGCATGAGAGACTGAACGCGCGGTCATTTTACTCACATCACCCCAAGTATTATGATATTGCATGCTTCTCTGACCCTTCTTCTAACGAGCTCGTGCATTCCTATTATATCAAGAAAATTATTTTCTTACTCTGCTTCTCCTGCCGTTAATAATTCTTACAGGTGCTCCACGGCCGTTTAGCCGAACTTGACCCCAAAGGGTGGCCTAGCGCGAAATGGGACCTCAAAGGAGACCCCAAGCCTTGCTGGGTTGCGGTCTCGCCCTCGGGCCCACCTCCTCCAGGCCTCGAGTTCCTCTCCGTAGACGTGACGTTACCCGACGAGTGGTTCGTAGCGCTCTGGCGCGGCGGCGGCGGTGGAGGGAAAAAGGGCGGCAAAAAGGGCAAGAAAAAGAAATAAAAGGGGAATTTGGCTCAAATAGGGGAAACCTTGAATCTGCCCCGGTGCGTATTTTAGTCGATAGCCAATTCAAAGCGGAAGAACCCAGACTCGAAAAAATCTCTTGACGTGTGCTCTTGACGCACGGAATACACGGGCCCCCGAGAATCCTGCTTTGGGAGTTGCTATATCATTATATCCAATTCCGATTCCCCTCTGGGGGGCTCAGATCTTACGGTGCCGGTGTGCCGGTCTTGGGTGTGGCCTGCTGAACCCGTTTTTTTCGTTATAGAACAGGGCGGAATCCCCCCCGGAAATCAACGATCCTCCCACCGCTGGGTCATACGTAAGTTCAGGTTCAGGGAGCTCAAATAAAGATTCCTCTTCCGCGCTAGTTCTTCCTCTACATTTCCCACTTCCCACTTCCCATGCACAGTGCCAGTGCCTAAATCGCAATTTCTGATCTCTGATATGGAAATAACCTCTTCTGACAGGTATTTCCAGCCGTGTTATTAACTCGATCTAGGCGCGTATCAACTAATTGGCCTCGCTCTGGGATGGCCTCGATTAGCTGTGGAGTCAGTGCCTATGAGTAATCCAGATACAAGCACTTCGGTGCGTTCGTTGGTGGCGAGCATTCCTTTCTATCACCAAGCGCCTGCTCAGCAGCTCGAATGACCTAATCTACAATCCAATGTAGTGATCGTGAAATGCAGCATGCAGATAGGTTGCTCCTTTGCCTATTTCAGACAAATCAAGGTAAATGTATAAGAAAAAGCCCATGTAAATTCTCTTCGCACACAGCTGCACTCCGTTTATTTCTTTGCTTCTCTTCCTCGTTCGCACCAACCTGGGTTGCTATTGTTTGAAAGCATTTCGCAAATCAACCCTGAAGAATGGCAACGGCTTCAGTGTAGCCCTTCCTCATGGCGATGTTCAAAGCTGTTTCGTAGCTCTATGCAAGAAGAAAAGGGTCGCAAGATGGACACACACATCGCGACTCAAAATTCATGTTTCATGACAATCACGTGTATTTCCTAGGAATAACATTGGAAGTGTGGAAATGCTTACCGCAATTGCTGCTACATTCACTGCACGCAGCCAATATTGTGCCTTAGGTGAAGAGCAGTGCGTTATGATGCGCGATGACTCTGCGCGAGTCATATCTGATTCAAGATATTGTAATACATCGCCAGCGCAATCATCAAACAACTCAAAAATGGGTTCGGTGCTAGCTCCAAGATGGACAATGAAAGCACTTCGCGCCCACGTAAAGATCAAATTGCGGGCTTTGGAGGGTGCCCAAAAAAAGGATGCATCGAGCTGGTATTCATGTAGAAACAGCGCACTAGCAGGGACGAAGTCCTTGAACCCGGAATGTGTGGCGCAATGCGCGTGTGCAGCAGAATGAGATGGCGGATATGGTAAATGATACCACATATAATACCATATCCTAGTACCATAGAGTTATTGGGGTTATGATGGGAATTCAGTAGTGGTGTGGTAGGTGGTATGGGTTGGTAATATCATCAGTGCCGCCATATCACAGAAACTGCAAGCTCTGGATTCGTCTTGAGAGAATCAATACTAGCTGAATGGTGCTCGAGGATATCTCGGCAAACACTGCCAAAAGATGCAAGGTCAATGGATGTAGCGTAGTTATCATCCATAGCGTTCAAATCTACGCCAGCTGCGATCAGCGCTTGCGTCATCACCGCATCCCCTTGCCTCGCGGATTCATGTAGAGGAGTGCGACCAGAATTGAAAAACAACTCAATGACGACTCAAGAAAAAAAGATAATGTTTGAGTATCTATGATGAGTACCTTGCTATCGTAATCTCCAACTATTTCGAGAGTGTTTGTGCGATCGGGGCCAATCGATGCTCTATGCTTCTTCAGAGCAGCACGGCACGCAACAGCACCTTTAATCAAGGCTAATCGGCATGCTGTCAACACTGCTGTGGCCACTGCAATATTAGATTCAGCCGATCCTTCGCGCTCGGTCAAATTTGTACCGGCTGAACCAGTTGAGTATTGGATTATTGTTCTCGTTTCCTTGACATTCATATCGCCTTTTCCGGGCTCCTTCAGCTCGCGCTTGAGAGCCATGCCAGGGCGAACAAGTAAGCAAATCGAAACCCACAGGCTTCACATGCTCACAGGCTCAGGGGTTCAGTGGTGCAGGATTGCACATCAATTTGATCTTAGGATGTTACTGTAGGATGTTAGGATTGCTGCAAAAAAGAAAAGAACCAAGTGAAAGTAGTACTAGTACAGACGTACAGAGTACAGAGTAGTATAAATCACAAACCGCCGGGAATCGTGCGTGGTGGGGTGTAGAGAACTTCAATAAAAATGCCTTTTCCGCGCTCATTGTTCATCTCCTATGCCCACGCAGCGCTGCTAACACAATGCCTAAGCTTGGTACGTGGAATCTTATCTACTGCATGATTATTTCAAAATAGAAATTGATTGTGGAGATATTGATTGATTGCTTCCTTAGCTTGCTAGCTTCATCAATGCGATATCAATTGCTGGTTAGCTAGAAAGCGGGCTACATCTAGATTTGCGTGGGAGCTACCGAGCGACCTCAGACATTTAACATAATCTCTTCTGACAGGTGTTCCCAAGCATATTGTTGCACCGAGATGGCAGGCAGCTCGACTCTAAGCGTTTATCAACCACTAAGTTTCTCTCTGGAGGGCCTAGGTTAGCGGAGGCGTCATCAGAACCTAGCAATCCAGATGCAAGCCCATGGAGCGGTCAGCGCGTTGTAGTAGTAACCACAGCTTCGTTACCATGGATGACAGGCACTTCGGTGCGTTTGTTTGGCAGCCAGAGGATCATGAACTCTCGATCCTCTGTGCTTCATCTCGCTCCCTAACGACAGAAATTGTGGTTCCTGCTGCTCTCACTCTTGTTCTTTTCGCCACCTTTTAAAAGCAAATTTCTTCTATAGGTGAATCCACTCTTGCGCGCTGTGGAGCTAGCGAAATGTGGCGCTCATGTAAACTTGATGCTGCCATGGCTCAGTCCGGAAACATTAAGAGACGAGTAAGGCTTGAATTCTAGTCTTGCGGGCTGGATGCAAACTGAATAGAAGCGTTTATTCTTTCTTTGTACCAGTGTGAGCACATTGTGCTCTCTTATTTTACGTTTTTCAACATGCATTTGTTCATTCTTTCGTCTCGCTTTTATTTCCTTGCTCGACCAGGGAAGGACAGGCCGCCATATACGGCTCGCACCGATTTGAGACGCCTGCCGAACAGGAGATTTTCCTTCGCGAGTGGGTGCAAGCTCGGCAAGGGCAGTCTTACCATCGGGCTGACGCTTCCTTCGATGCAATTCGATCTCAAAATGAAGGGCATCACCACGGCTTAGACGCAGAAAATGACAGCGTTACAGGAGACATCGACAGCAGTCAGCTCTTACAGGGTGATTCTCCTCACCGTGGCACGTGGGCGGTGCAGTGGTATCCGGGCAGGTATTGCCCTAGCATTGGCAGCATTGTTCACGACGACCGCGACCACGTTGCGCTTCGAACCGCGATTGAAAAGGGCTGTGGTGCCGTGCCTCGTTTACGGAAAGAAAGCATTTTGAACTATTTGCCTGCAGGGAAATGGGACATGGCTTTGTTGGAAGAGCCAGAGCATTTAAGCTGGTAAGATTGAGAAAGGCACACGAGCACAACACCACCATTGCTATCAACATCACCATGCAAATTCCGTTTCTTTTACGCTTTCGAGAGTGTATGAAGAGTGCAAATGCACTTCAGTTATACTTATAGTAAGCATTGAAAGCGCAACCCTTAGCTGTTGCTGTTTGATGCATTTCCACTGTAATGCTTGTGTGCTGCAGGTACCATAACGGTGGGCGGTGGGGTGATTATTTCCCTTTAGTTGTGGGAATTGTGCACACTGACTACCTGCAATACAGCCGAGCGGAGCCTGAATATGCGGAAGCAAAGGCCATGGTAACCCTCTATCTCTTGAGCATCCTTTAGAGGCCGGGTGATGGTTTCGTATCGTACAAGAATTGTTATGGTGCTTCTGCTCATGATGCCGCCTTCTGTTTTGAATGAAGGAATATTTCAAGTGATTTTCTTGGGACCTGCTGTTTTCAACAGGTAACCCTCGCCTTTCAAAACTTGGCCTATCGCGCGCACTGCGACAAAGTGGTGTGTCTGTCGCCAACCTTGCGCGGCAGTGGGGCCCCACTTTCCACCACTACTGTATGCAACGTGCACGGCGTGCGAGATGAGTTCCTCGCCATCGGCCGTTCCAGTCGCAGTGGCCGTCGCAGTAGTCGTTTGCGTCATATTGAAACGCCAATGGCTAATGCTGCTACAAAAGATGCGACTGTCGATGGAGCCAAAGTGGGACCGTTTTACTTTTTGGCCAAAAAGCAATTGGCGAAAGGTTACAGGGAGCTTCTTAAATTAATGGCTGAAAACCCAGACGTTCTCGCCCTACTTGACGAGGTCTAAAATCTTTGAGTTCATTTGTTTTTTCTTGTGCTTTTTTGCTCGCTTGATTAGTCTTTGTTTGTTTGTTTGTTCGTTTGTTTATTTGTTCAATTTATTCAAAAAATGTTCGTAAACCGATTTGTTGCCGTTTTGTTTTTCGTGTCTTCTTTCAAGGTGGGCCCCATCGCGCTCCTCGGGTCAGGTCCAGACGAAGACGCCATTCACGCCTCTGCTTTAGAAAGCCTCGGTGCCAGTCGCGTGCTCCTTTTACCCGCCCACGACCATGCCAAGCTCCACGACCTTTTATCTCCTTATGACCCTAAAAAAACAACCACAACCACAACAACAACGAATGCGGACGACATCGGCATCGAAGCTGGTGATGAAAACACTCCAAGTATCTCTACAAGTAAAGTATCTGAACCTTGGAGCGTGTTTGTGAACCCATCCACATCGGAAGTGCTCTGCACTGCAACCGCTGAAGCGCTGGCTATGGGGAAGACTGTTATTGTGCCAAGGTAAGGGAATGAATGGGTTTGCGAAGCTCTTGCAGTTTCTTAGTGTAATTTGTTGAGAGCATATTTCGCACATGTTGAGAACAAAAGAGGCAAGCTTAGTCTCACATTCACATTAAGGAAATGAACAAGTAGAGCGTGGTATTGAGATACATATTTATGCAAGCGTATTTGAATTTCTGCCCATGCGAATGCCAGGCACCCGTCCAACGAGTTTTTCTACCAGTTTTCCAACTGCCGCGTTTACAGCAATCCAGCGGACTTTGCGCTACACCTCTGCGAAGCGGCCAGGGCGCCGTACAAGGATATGAAAGAAGGGGGCGACCCAGATTTGTTGCTGCAATCGCAGCTCGATGCGGAGCTGCAACTTCTCTCCTGGGGCGCCGCGATGGATAGACTAGCGGATACGATTGCCCTTTCTCCTACGCAATCACCTTCTCCTTCACCAGAAAGCAGGAGCATTAGAAACAGCAAGAGCAACAGCAACACCAAGAGGCGGCCATTGAGAAGACCAACAAGTTCGATGCCAAGTAAATTTGCCCATGAAGTGAACTTGAGCTTCCGCCGGGGATTGGTCGGAAAGGTATAGGGTTGAATGTGCAATCTTTTAAAGCTATTTTCCTTCTCTGTTCTATGCTTGCGTGTTCAGTGATTTCAGTACGCGCTTTATTTAAAATTTTTGGCTGTAAAGGTGATGCATTACGACTGCTACATGGTACTTGAAGAGTGGGACGACAGTACGCCGGAGGCTACGGAACGAAGTTGGCGGCGCGCACGCGAGTACTTGCTGGGAATTTGACTGTCGTTGTAGTAGCCCCCTACGATTCACCTTAAATCTTCTGGGCACGATTTTTCGATTGAGTATCCTCGCATTTTTCAACTGCGTAAGCATTAATTTGTTAAGTTACCTGTTAGCTATAATCCAACGCCACCGAATACTGGATATAGAATCCGCTCGGTTTCGGTTTGAGCTACAGCTAGTTGCGGATGATAGTAACCCCCTAGTGATATGTGATAAGAAAGCAGGAAAACGGCCAGCCCCCTCGTTTCTTAGGCCGTTTTTGGATTCCTGCGTAAGCCCCTCTCCATTACTCAGGCGGCCAGTAGACAGGCAGGGCAGAAAGGCCCTCGTTTCTAGAAACCGGAGCCAACATCCCTCAGTTTCTATTAAACATCACTAAATTTGACCCCTCATTTTCCTAGTGTTTCTTTTCACCCGCAACTGGCTATACATGTGTTTCAGTTCCAGGCGAGCGGCGAGCGGTGGTGTATTTTCGAAATGTACCAAAGCTGAAACTTGAAACCGCCCTATAAATAAAGAACGGCCCATCCTTCGGGAGTGGCGCGAAAACAACACGCACCAGAAACCAGAAACCATGCCACTCGAACTCGCACTCGAACTAATACAAACCCAAATGACACAGAAGCCAATGCTGCGGGCAGAAGTGTACGCGCGTGCGTTGCGCGCAAGTCAAAATCGTAAAGAGGATAGTGTGTAGAGGGCAGGAAGCATAATACTTCCACCCCCGTCTAAAGTGGAAACTGTTCATGAAATAATTTTGAAACCGGACTTAAGTCGTTTCTGCGTCTGTTTCTGCATTGAAGAGAGCGCGCCGTTGTTCAGTCTGCCACCCCACTGCAATAAGCTAATAAGTTATACCTAGTAGCAGTAATTAGTTTTTAAATCCAGCCCCTTCGGGGTGTGGGGCTCAAGAAATTTTAGACGTGTACGGAAGCATTACGAATCGAAAAAAGAAAGGGCCCTCTTTGCGGCCTGGTGGGATTTTCTCCTTAGGGGTGCTTAAGGCACACACTACACACTTGTGGAATTCCTATGTTCTAGCTTTCGAATTTAATTCTAATTCCGGCCCTTGAGGGCCGGTGTGCGGTGTGAAAAAAAGGTAGTCGCTGCGAGTCCTACATAATCCTAGAGTTTTAGAGGGTTGTCCCGGGAATTCCATCACTGCTCAATTTTAGCCCAGCTTCCTCGTCAAAACTGTGCGCCTCACCACGCGTTTGCAATGGGGTATCGTCGACGGGATCATCCCATACAGTCGGTGCCAAACCCGATTCTGAAAACTGGAGGACTATGACTGCAAAGAAGATGATACTAAGAGAAATAATGCAGGGAGCGAAGCTTGGTCCGTAATTCACATGTGCAGTATACACTGTTGAAATTCCTGTAAGTATCCACTGAGCAATTCCGCAGTAATAGGCAATAGCTCCAAGACATGGTTTGCCTGGGCTT
>Ga0307931_1001751_pt1 | contig 14213 bp, 12 predicted proteins | sample OrgLakmetageno47_FD_201816 | JGI IMG/M metagenome (GOLD analysis project Ga0307931, IMG submission 201816) | Saline water microbial communities from Organic Lake, Antarctica - #47 | ecosystem: Environmental > Aquatic > Non-marine Saline and Alkaline > Saline | place: Antarctica: Organic Lake... | reverse complement strand
AGGCCCTGGAGTAGCAACCCTCGTAATATGCCGCAAGCCTGTCGGAATGATTCCTCTTGTCGTGCACTTCTTCGCTACACTCGAGCCGACCCCAGAAGCGAAGCTTTGAACGCTAAAAGGTAATGATACGTCATCAAAGCTAATTCCATCCTCAAAACTCCTAGCCTTAGGCATGGTGTGCGTGCGTATTATTCACAAGCAATCAGCTACTAACTCGACGCATTTTTACATATACTACTCGAAGACACGGACATTTTTCCCGCATTCTTATTTATTGCCCACCCAGATAGAAAAAGACACATGTTGATAAAATGAAGAAGCGACTGTGATTGTTTGATGATTTTTGTGATTTGATTTGATGTCAGGTGCCATCTATTATAGCGCACTACAGTAATGCATATCGATAAGCCATAACCATTCTGTATTCAATACGACTCTGAAGCTGTATAAGCGGCATAGAGGAAGGCAAATAGCTCCGCGTGGACGAAAAAAATCGTGAAATTGCACGAGAGGAATGGGACTAGCTAGAGCCAAATGAGGTGCCATTAGAGCCACACTGGTGAGACCCCACTTCGCGATTCTAAATGGTATTGGCAATGGGCAGCTACTGAGCGGCACTAAGAGCCATTTACTTCTTCTTCGCCGTGGTGACGTTAAACTGGAAGTGCATGATGTCGCCGTCTTGCACCACGTACGTTTTGCCTTCTTGGCGGTACTTGCCTGCTGCTTTCACTTCCGCAAAACTGGGCTTGCCGTTGCACAGGGCCTTGAAGTCTTCGTAGGCGCAGGTTTCGGCCTTGATGAAGCCCCGCTCGAAGTCGGTGTGAATCACGCCCGCCGCGCCGGGGGCCATGGTGCCGTTGTAAATGGTCCAGGCCCGCACTTCGTCGTGCCCGCTGGTGAAGTAGTTGATCATGTTGAGCTCCTTGTAGCCCGTCTTCACCACCCGCGGCAAGGCAGAGGCAATCACGGGGCCCTCGCTGTTGCAGAATTCGGCGCGGCAGGATTCGGCGAACGCGTCCGCGGCGGGTTTGCCCTCGTCTTCCTTCAAGGTGTTGTACTCCTCTTCGAACTCGACGGAAATAGGGATCACCGTGCCGCCCCCGTGAGCCTTCACCCATTCGGCGATTTTCGGCAGCCATTTGTTGCGCTTCTTGCAGAAGTCTTTCTTGGACAAGTTGACCAAGTACACGATGGGCTTGGTGGTGATGATGTGGAAGTTGTCCTTGATCAAATCCACCTGTGAAGTGGAGTCGTTCGGGTTATTTTTAGACACACAGAAGAAACGTGAAGAAATCAAAAGCGACAAGAGGAGAAAACAAAAATAAAATACCTCTAGGCGCTCTTTTTCTTTCTTTCCATCAAATGTCAAACTGGAAGCCTCTCTGTCACTATATCACCCTCATCATCATAACATGCGTGCCCCCCCCCCCCATTCTTACCTCACCAGCCGTCCATTCACCGAGAGCAACTGGTACTTTTTCCTCGAGCATTTTCATGATTTTCTCGTACACCTGTGTTTAAAGAAGAAGAAGAGCGCGACAAAGTGATCAATGTAGAATAGGCGAGAGCAGCAGAGAGTAAAGAAGAAATCGGATATCGAAGAGACAGAATACGAGGAGAAAGAAAGACCACGGAAAGAAGGATGAAGCTAGTATTTTGGCTCTCTCTCTCTCTCATTATGCTCACCTCGGTCAGAGCCTCCAAGCCCTTCGGAGTCGCCGATTTGGCAATGCCCTGCGACTTGCGAGCTTCCGAGACCGCCTTCTCGAAGCAGCTCTGATTAGTAGGATGAAAGGGAAGCAAAACAAAGAAAAAACACTGTGAGAAGACGATGGGAAGAAACAAAGAAACAAAAAATGTAATCGGTGTGAAACAGAACGTAAGTTAAAAAATAAATAGAGCTTAGCAGTGGCTGTGATAACACAATTACCTTCATGAGTTCTTCGTCTTTCAAGCACAATTCGCCAGCAATGGTTTCCAAATCGCGAATCTAGTGCACAATGATGACAAGGTGAATCAAACCAGAAAGAGTGTCAGCACACAAATCCAAGCACTCAAAATTTGTGTCAAATAAGCAAGAAAGTGCGCCTATGCAACAATAGAGCACATTAACAAACCTACGTATTTTTGATTTTGCAAACCTAATGAGTTCCAGCACCAGTATGTAATTGAGAAGTCGGAATAACAAACATAGATCACCATCATCATCATCACCATGGTATTTTACCGGGTCAATTGAGTCATCCACGTGCACTACTTCGTCGTTGTCGAACGCGCGCAGCAAGTGGAAAATGCCGTCCACCTTGTGGTAAGTACAGGGGGGAATATTAGAAGGGAAAATAACGCTAAAGTATCGGCAGATAAGAGCGTGGGCAGAGGAGATTGCAGTTAAGAGCAAAGTCAGTACAACATCTTAAGCTATTTGAAAGAGATAAAAGAAGCATATGAATAAACTAAAACGGTTCTAAAAGCTATGCAGAATCAAAAGGACAGAGGAGATGAAGGAGGAGGACTTCACAGCACTATCTATCATATTGTACCGCGGCAATGTGGCTCAAGAAGGCGTTTCCCAGGCCAGCTCCTTCCGCGGCGCCCTTGATCAAACCAGCAATGTCCGTGACCGACAACACGGCGGGCACCTGGTGTGATGCGATGGAAGAGAGGAGGAAAGAGAACGAAGGCAGATGGGCATGAAGTTGTATTGGTCGTAGTGAGAGGTGTAGACGAAAAGCGTGATGGATGAACATTTAAGTCATGCTTTTCGAGTATTCCAGAGCTGGCACGTAGCTGTCACCTTGGAGACGGGCTTGTAGAGCTCGCAAAGCCACTTGAAGCGCTGGTCAGGCACCTATCACATTAGGGAATGGAGGAGGTCTTAATAGAGCGCTGCTGTGTAAGTGCGAGGAGAAGTTTTACGTCTCGAGAGTCAAGGGACGCCCGCAGTATCGAAAGAAACCATGAAACGAACAAAAATAAGTCGTCTAGGACTTGCAAATGTTGTCTATTCTTGTCGCAGTTAACAGTGCTTGAGCTCTAGGTTGCTACTAGCAGCCACAAAAGGTCCTCTGCAAGTACGACGAGCGACAGCAGTAGACGTACTAAAATAGAGGAAGAGGCTGCGAAATAGCAATTTCAGCCTTCATTACCGGGCACTTAGCGGTTGATGGGTCGATGGTGCAGAAAGGGTAGTTTTCGGCAGCTGCCTTTTGGTTTGTCATAAGGTTGAACAAGGAGCTGTAATCGGCAACGTACGAAACACATACACACATCACGAAAGAGGATTAGGACGAGAAGGCGACGAATTCGAAAGATGCGCATAAAATGAAGAAAATAACCTCTAGATGATTGGATACTATTCGAAGAATGTAATGCGTACCTTTTTCCGACGTTAGGAAGGCCAACCTAGTCATTGAATGAGCAAATGAAAAAAGTTAGTGGGCGACAGAGGTTCTCCATGTTTCATTGAATAGAGCCGTAATGATACTCACCAAGCCCATCTTGAGGTTGTTGCTAACACGGCCGAAGCGAGCCTTTTTCAAAGCATCGTCTACAGCTTCTTCTTTCTTCTTTGGCGGCATGGCAACAATGAAGGGTATCTCAAAGGCGATGCTCTGGAGGCGAGATGGAAGCAAGCTTAAAGCAGAAGCAACACGGTGACGAATGACGAGTGGTGTGGCTGCACGAGACGCACGACGCACGACAAACGACGGACGAAGAAAGAGTATATTTTCCTAACATAATACGATGAAATGGAATATTTAGCGTCGTTTCCTCGTCGTGTCGTCGTCGTTGTCGTTATCGCACTATCTATCGCACTTTCGCACTCTAGCTAGCTTCAGTAGCTAGCTTGCAAGACGTAATAGCTTTGAAGCGAACAAGTAGCTTAGTAGGCCACTGCAGAATCTGCTTTAAGACTTAAGATCACAGTTGTAATTGGTCGACAGTAGCAAGGCTAGCATCCGTATCATAATTTGTTTAAGTTTGTCATTTTGCTGCATGATATGTGAAAGGTTTCTGGGGAACTTCGACTAACCCTCAAAATACTATTGCGATATGATATCGAAAGTCTACAGGACTATAGATTATAGACTATAGAACTGCGACTCATCAATCCAAGATATTTCAAAGATGTCTCATGGAAATGTTCGTAAAGCCCTTTTCATACTTGGAATAGGTAGCCTAGCACCTAACCTATCAACTGACTTACCAGCTAGTGCGACAGCTTCAAATGTCGATGCCAATGATTGTCAGTTCTCTATTGCTTCACCCGTGCAAGGCGGCTCCTACACCTGGGCAATATCGCGCTTTCTCGCGGCCTCGGTGGGGGTTTCCTTTGGCATTGGCCCCGTAAGCGATGCGGTACGGCTGGAGCCTCATGCGTACGAAGTGTGTATGGAATGGACACCTGACCTTTGGCCGTTCAGACCAGACTCGTGCCGCCCCCTCGTTCCTCCAGATGGCCTCGCAAGCGAGGTGCAACAAAATATTATCTAGTTAGGATTCATTTTTGGTGATTAATGTATCCTGTGCTTGTTGCATTGGAGTCTATTGTAGTCAAGACGAAGACGATGAAGCACCATCTTACATCAAGCTCGTCTTACATCTACTGTAGGGTCCGCAAAATGTTGTCATAACCTTTTTGTCTGCCTATTTCAGGTGCCAAACTGGATTGACGGGCGGCGGCGTGGGGCTACGAGCGGTCCTCAGCGCTTTCGGGTGTCGCTGCGGCACAGTGGCAACTTTCTTGCGTCCCAACCTCTGGCTAGCGCTGAAGTGGCTTTTGTGGTTGATCCACCATTGGAAAGTGACCTGAAGTCTGGTGCAGTAACGGATAAAAGTACTGGCCTCCACCAAAGCCTATCAATTGGAGGTGTATCAGCTGGAAAGCTTGAGGACAAATCTAAGAAAGATGGCTCAAGTGGCAATGACGCAAGCACCAAGTCTAACAGCCACAGCAGCAGCAATGACCGTAGCAGCGACTATGACATCAACAACAGCTGCCGCGATAATCCGAGCAAATTAAATAGTTGTCGAGCTGCGGTATGCGTGTCGGGGCAGTGGCGGACTTTTGCGAACCCTCGAGTGCGCGCTCTGTTCCGAGAAAACTTGCTTGGAGGACTCAGCGGGCAGAAGTGGAGTCAGCACAAGAGCAGCCGCAGTAGTAGGAATTCTTCGACGTCATCAACTGGCGACGACAAAGAAATGGAGGATTTAATCGGGTCAGAGGGTGCATTGAACCACTGTGATTTAGACCTCTTTTTCTATGCCAAGACCACTGACGCGGTGAGCGATCGCAATTACTTCTTTTCGCGCACAACCAGCCTTCCTTCCAGTGAGACTGCCATGCGCCAGGTGTTCGCTCAAGAATTTCCAGAGACGGTGGCGGCAGACGCACGCAGCCGCGGTGGGCGCGGTGGCGGGCGCATTCAAATTGTGCACGGAGATCCGCCTATGCCTCTTCCTGTGCCCCACAACAATAGCAAAAGCAACATTGGTAGCCACAGCTTCCAAGACAGGGACAGTGATCATGATAGCAGCAGCAGTGGCGATGATGACAGCACCTATCCCTCGTCCCCCTCCTGGGTGCAAGCCCATGCAAAAGTCGCCTGGCCGGCGCTGCACTCTGTGCGGGCGTGCTACGACATGGTGCAAGAAGCAGAGCGAGAAGAGCAACGAAAGCTTATGCATACAGAAGCCAAGGCACAGGAAGCAAAGGCTTCTTCAGTCAAGTACCAGCGCACTTTTACTGGAGCCCCTGCAGTACTAGCAGGAGCATCAACCACCGATGAGGCTTCCATCACAACAGCGCCCTCAAAATTGTGGCAATATGATTGGGTGGTTCGAACGCGGTTCGATTTAGCTTCCCTTCTGCCGCTGCCGCCGCTCCCTGCTTTCAATTTGCACCGCCACTCTCAAGACATCGACGGGAGCTCGAGTTATAAATTATGAGCAGGAATAACAACACCACTAGCGACAATCGTGACCTAAATTATGAGCATCATCGCGAACAACAACAAGAGCCACCTCTTCCACCGCACGTACTCATGCCATACACTAGCTTGCCGATCAGCGACGTGTTTGCCATTGCCCCGAGGGGTTTTGCGAGTCGATACTTTGAAGCTGACGATGAGTGCCGCAATGCGTCACTGACGGCGAGCGACTTTCAAGTGAGTGATTCGCACGTTTCTATGGTCTAACCTTTCTCTCGCTTGATCCTCTATTTTCGTCTACCTTTGTGGTGTACTACAGCGCGGCGCCGGCCCGACTGAAGAGCTTCTCTTGCGGCACCTCCTGGGCACTCACCATTACCACCGTGATCACGAAAAGAGCACCTCTCATTCCCCCACCACCAGTACTACGCCACTGCGCCTCTACGACTTCCCTCTCTCGATCGTGCGCCCGAGCCCCGATTCCAGCTGCCAAGGAGTCCCTGCCTACGGGCTACCCTGCTTGATGCTAGGAGGGGCTACAGGGTGGAGTTGGCCGCTTCGCAGTTCGAAAGAGTGTGTCGCTGCTGCCACCCTCGCCGTGGCGGCACGGTAAAGTACTTGAGTGTGCTTAGAACACTGAATCACTACTTGAATGCCCCTTTCAGTGCGTCTTTTTGGAGTATCGCTGCAGCTCACAATTTTTGAAAATTCATTTTCTCGTACTGAAATACATGTGCCAAATAGGTGTGACGGCTTAATGAATGACCAAGGACGAGGTCAGCACTTGCAGTCATTGAAAAGCGACCAAAATTCCATCCCTAAACTAGAGCGAGCCATGAGGCGTTTCTTGAGAGGGTCGAATGCGAGTAATCATTTTATGCCGCAGTCATTGCTAAACACAAATGGAAAGCCAAAAGCCAACGCTGCTACGGAAGAAGGAAAAGGTGGCGAAGGAGAAGAGGGTAAAATTGGAATAGTAGGAAGTGGAGAAGACGATGACGATGACGATGACGATGAAAGCATCGAATTCGCAGGAGGACTACCTGTCGAAAGGTTGTCGCTTCCTGTGCGTCACACTGTCACGCTTGGCGCCGATCAAAAGGTAACAAAGCCCTCTCTGTCCTCTTGCGTTCGCCCCATTGCTCTCTTTTCATCGCTTGGAAGGCTTCCAAGTACATTCGTACATCTCATGTGCCCAAGCTCGCTACATTTCCTATCTCAAGAATCTCGTAATAATTCCCCTAGAACGTCTTTTTCTTGTCGTTCGTCTTCACGCGTAAATATACGTGCAAGCCTCAGCCCTATTCACTGTTCACTGTTCACGTTTTTATTGAAAAAAAAAATCAGTTGGTTCAGAACAATGCGGATTTTGGGTACGCGTTGCCGAGAAACGTGGCGTTAGTTTTTTCCCAGAACGAAAAGGATACCCTAGCCGCGCGCTCGGCTCTAGCTTGCCTCTTTTACAACCACCTCACGTGCTCCAAGACTGCTAGCAGCAGCAGTACTTACAGCAATCGCGGTGGCGAAGAAGAGGAAGAAGCGTCTGCGACGGGAAGCGGCACACTGGCTGCATGCGCCTGCAGGCCTAGCAATGTGAATACCTGGGAAGAAAGCCACCTTCCTGGTAGCATCCGTCACACGAGTGAGGAGGGAAACGACAACGACGACGACATGAGCTACTTCCTTGAGTCCCTGGCAGCGCAGTCTACAGCAGACCGCGCTGTGGCTGCACGTTTGCATGCCTGGAGCGATGCGGCGTGGTTGCAGTCGGAGTCGATTGAAGTGACTACCATATGATGGTCCTGGGGGCTCTGTAATCCACATCAGTACTCTATTCGGCATCTATGGCTATAAGCGACAAGGAATATCTGTATGTGCTTTTCGGTATAGTATAATCACAATGCCTTCGTTATCATTATCACAGATCACATACCATAAATCTCAAACCAGCATGGAAATTCCATAAGGAAAAGGAGGACTGAGTTGCTAAGAACGTTCAGGGGGGGGGAATTCTCTTGGGTACCTTATTGTGAATTAGTTTGAATTATTGATGATAATAATAAAGCCCAATTAAAAGCAGATATGGCTTAATTAGCTACCGACAATGAAAGCCAAAAGCCAATCCGAGTCATAGCTCGGGCTGTAATAACTCAAAGGAGGACCTATTTGTTCAAGAGTTCCCTTATGGTTTGGAGCTGCCCTTGAAAAAAGCGCCCAGTTTCTTGCTCCCAAGGACTTTGGTTTTCTCGAGTGGCGGCTGTGGCGGTGCGTTGCTGAGCGACTCCCGCATTCCATACGCCGCCGCATGGTCAAAGCTCACGCTCCGGCGCAGCCGCTGGTGGTGGGCCGCCACACTGCCCACGGACGCCCTCCCGACCGAACTCCGAGGGTCGCTCCCCAGGCCCGCGCTCAACGAATCTCGGCCACCTCCTGGGCTGGTGATGGAGTCTCGCCCCCCCAGGCCCCCCCACCCGTCTCCCATATTGATGAACCGCCCCCGGTCCCCCTCCTTTTCAGCGGCAGCGAAACGGTTGCCTTTGTCCAGGAAAAACATTTGCCGGGCGCGGCGGTACAAGTAAATCACAATGCCCAGGGAGGGAAAGCTCACCAGGGCCACCACCACAGCGCTGCTGATTTCCATTTTGTAAAACGCGAGCACCGGCAGCGTCGCAATGAAGCACTCTACCGACGCTGTCAGCGAGTGCAAAACCACTTTGTACTCCCTCCGTATGCGGACTACGGACTCTTCCACGGCATCCCCGCCGCCCCGGAGCGCGAGCCTCGTCGCGAACAAGCCCAAGTAGTTGGAGTACACTACAGTGAGCAAACAGAGGCAGGTAGTCATGGCGCACATCACGTTGTAAGCCAACTCGATCGACCTAGTTTGGCAACACGAACAACACACACAAATTTCATACATCGGGATTCATAAGACCCATTAGGTTGATAGACACAACAACAATAGTATTGTAGTCAACAAGCAATGCCAATTTCCCAAGAAAAGTAAGCAGAAGCATCCACCAGACAACCCCACGTAACAGACACGATCAGCCGTGAAGACTTCAAAGTGTACACAAAGAGGGGCAGTACTGTAGCAGTGATGGTAATGAATGCTTACAAGCTAAATTCCGGGTCGTCTTGGAGCCATTTGGGCTGTAAATCGTTTTTGTCGTCAAAGGGGTCGAGCATGAGGCCAGTAAACGCGAAACCCGCCAAAATGGACGCGCATGACGAGATGTTGTTGAAGGCATTGTTGTAGCTGTCTCACAAACGAGGGGAAAGGGTAGGATTTTTTTTGTGAGGGCTCATACAGCTTTATATCTGTGCAACTAGCATGTATCTACTAAGGAAACCTCTTGAAAGAGCACCTCCACCAGAAGGTATCCATCATATATGATCATAATGTACGGATGGAACCTACAAATCGAGCTCTTGCTGGAGAATTTGTCGGAGCCCAAGCTTAATTTGGTTGCGAAATAACCGCTCCTGCTGCTCTAAATTCGAGGTCTGCAACCCTAACATCCTACGAGTGTGGGTACAGGCGCGAAGTACTTCTGTTTAGATCTACTCCTTCTGGAGCTCTTCGATAAATTAGGCAACAAGCAAGAAGCACGACCAACCATCATCACGACGACACCGATCGACAACAACAAACAAAAACTTGAAGCCGGCAAGACTTGTATGGAATACAATTTAGGTGAGATGATTGGTGCAAAACCAGCAACAACACTGTTCTGTTCTCGACGTGCGACGTCGCGATCTCAAGGAAGCAAGCGCACAAGGAAGCAAGGAAGAACCGGTAGAGGGTGGGCGCCCTTGAAAATACGCTGAACTGTCACGTGTGCGATGATTTCAAGTAAAAACTGAAGTGTAGGAGGGCAGCATCTGCAGCTATTATTTTTATCTAGTCCACGATTCTTACCTGGTAGTGCGCTGGAAGTGAACGGAATTTTGCTACGACACCATGCTCCAGCTGCAAGCGCAGACACTTGAGCAACAAGAGCGACTGTACAAGAATCAAATCCGTCTCAACATCCGAGAAATTTTGCAAACCGAACTCAATTTGTAAGAATGTTGCTACGCTCCCGCATGAGCATCATCTTTCACCACTTCCAATTTAACTTCCCACGCGCTTCAATCAACAGTCACCACACCACAAACATAGATGAATACTTCAAGCGCCCCATGTACCCTGAGAATCATATTCAAGTATTTTGATGCTGCCTACTGCTGTATTCGAGCTCTTACACGCCCATCTTTGTCATTCGCTGCTCATTTTTGTTGTGGCAGCTACCGCAATGCATTTTCGAGCATCACGCAAGCTGCTGCGATCCTCGGAGGCTTTGCCATGACCACTTTTCAAATCATCCCTATGTCTAGTGGTCCTTCCGAGTACGTGAAATTTACCCTTTTTGCTACCTACTGAGGTTCCCTAAATTGCTAATTCGAGGAGTTCATCTTGCTTGAGTGGTGCATATCGTGAATGTTTTGATTTGACTTGTTTGACTTGACCATCTCTCTTGATTGTTTTTTTTTAATACTTGAAACTGCTGGTAGATTCAATTACGTGCTCGAAGGCGTTTATTATGCCTTAGCTGTGGCAGCGACTGCGGTTTGTCTCTTAACCGTCGCCTTTTCTGAATTTACGGTAGGCAGCGAACGAAGAAATGATACAAACTGAGAGAGCTAGGAAAAGTGGAGCAACAGAAAGGGAACTTGGTGATTGCCAATGTGCCACGCCATAGGCATAAAAGCCCTTGATCGGCCCAGCCATGCTACATGCATGTGTAATTTTTACCCCACGTGCGCGTTTTGTCGTTGTGTTTACACACTTTGTCCTCCTCTGTCCCTGTTCGCCCGGTGTGTCTTTTTGGTCCTTCAACAACGACTAGGCCCTCTTCAGCATGCGGCTCGCCCTTCGCGGAGGTGAACACGCGGTGGAAGAAACCATCCAGCGGGTGCGGGGCGAGTACAAAATCGCGTTGTTTGGCCTGATCCTAGGGATCGAACTCTTCCTCAACGCGGTGCCTTTCCTCATGGTGTGGAAGTTGAGCCCTGCGAATGCGACCGTCGCCTGCCTCATCATTTACCCCTGTGTTGTGCTGGTCTTGGTGCTGTACAAGCGATCTGAGTCCAAGTTTTATTTGGATGCTGACGACGAAACAGGCACTTCGTCCAAGGTTTGTTCCCTTCTTTTTGTCTGTTTTTGGTACTGCTACTCGTATTTTGTACATGCACCTCTTTAGCGTATGTTCAACAGTCATGAACTGCGCCTTCTTCCCAAAGTAATTCTCTCTTTTCATGATTTATTTCTTCGCTTCCCTCGTTTCTCCTTATCTCTCACTTTTACCTTTCCTTTTTTACTTGTCCTCCGTCCATCCCTCCCATCTCTCCAGTGGCAGAAGGACAGCGGCAAACGCAAGCGTGGAGCTGCCTCGAGAGGATTGAACATCACGCAAGCCATCGACAGCCGCAACCAAGACCAGCGAGTCGGGCACTTCACCACCGCCAGCCGCCGCAACGTGAATGCTCCGACATCCTCGTCCTCATCCTCATCGTCGTTGTCGGGGGCCCAAAGGCGTGGTAGTACTGGCAGCAGTAGCAGCAGTGGTGGGTCTAGCAGCAGCCGCAGTGGCAGCAGTGGCAGTCATTCCGCATCGAACCCGATGGGCTCCCATTCAAGCACTGCGACGTCAAAAGCTGCCAGTGCATCAGAGAGCGGCACGCTGCGAGGCACGGGGTTTGGAGGAAGGGGCGTGGAGCGGCAAGAGTCGTTTCCGACGAAACAAGTCCCAGACGGTGCCTCCCTCCCCGCGCTCAACCTCGCCTACGTGACCGCAGAAAAGAACCGGTTGAGGGAGTCCAAAACCCCACCGAAAGAGGAAGAAAAGAAGCGGTTTTGGAGCTTCACCACTACGGCCAGCACCGCTGCCACGAGCGGCCCAACCACTTCACACGAAGACCGCATGGAGACGGGGACACTGTAAACGCTAGCACAAGCACGGGAAAAACGGCTTCGAGAAGGGGTCCGCCTTTTGCGCCATTTCGCTGTTGCTGTTGTGAACGCCCCCCCGCCACCACCTCCAAGGATACCTGGCTGTTGCTGTGCCCCTCTCCAAATGCGCCCATGGGCATGGCGCCGCTTTTCCACGACGGGCTTCAGATTTCAGAACAGCAGCTTACTCCTTGCAATGTCTTATGTGCAGTTACCACCTTTAAAGTACATCAACCCCAACCGCAATAGCTTTATCCATGGGCCTTTGCCCTTTGCTCTTCGGTTCTTTGGCCTAATTTTTCTTACTCACAAGACACAAGACAAAAGAGAAAAAACGTCGAAACTCGTCTAACTGGCAGCTAAAGGGTGGGGGGGTCACTTTTCGCAAAAGCGGAAATTTTGCGCATTATTGGCCATTTCGTATCATAGACGTGATTAATGTATCATTCAAAGCACAGAGAAGTACCATTACCTATCTCTTTTTTGGTGCTCATCTAGCAAAGCCAGTTCAGCTCAGCTGCACTACGGATTTCGAGCGATTTTGGCCCATTCTAGGCCCCAAATTCAATAATATATCGTGCTTCTTGGTATCGGGATTCCCCCTCGATATCGTCAAAATATCGGGCCACAGTGGTAAGACCGTATGAGCTCGGTAAGGGGGAAGTGCCTTTGACATAAGCAAACAGCAGCTAAGGCCACCTCAGTGCAACACTAGGGTTACGCCTGAGGAGAAGCGGAGGTTTTTGGCTCGGCGCGCCCAAGAGACGGAGCAATGGCGCGCCCTCTTCAACGCAGAAGCAGACGCAGAAGGGACTTAAGGCTGGCCCCAAATTTATTTCATGAACAGTTTCCACTTTAGAGAGGGGGGGGTTCAAACTTCCTCGCCTCTACACACTTCCTATTTACGATTTTGACTTGCGCGCAACGCACGCGCGTACACTTCTGCCCGCAGCTTTGGCTTCTGTGTCATTTGGGTTTGTATTGATTCGAGTTTGAGGGGGAATCCCGCCTCGATTTGCGTGTGCTATGGCCAATAAAGGTGATATTTCAGAAGTGACCCCCTTTAGCTGCCAGTTGGTCACTCGTGAATTCGCGAATGCGAATTTCAGTTCATACTGTGTTTCTTGTACACTTAGAATTGAACTGTTTGCGTTTAGACTAGGATATGATTTACGCGTAAATCACGCGGGGGATATATTTTCACCAAGTAGACGTTAATTATGTCACAAAACCCCGCCCATACAATTTACATAACACCAAGTAGACGTAAATTACGTCACAAAACCCCGCCCATACTTCCATGACGTCACTGTATTTTCCTAGTGTAACTCATCAGCACAACCACTGTTCGTGGGCTCTTTTATAACGGCGCCCATGCTGCTCGTGGGCCGAGGCGCACCACCTTCCTCTGGGCAGAGAGAGAACGGCTTCTACCGCGTTTATAGCACAAGTAAGTTACGCGTAAATTGCGTGTAATTCACGCGTGAAATAAAAATTGAGCTTTAGGCGCGTAAATCTCGCGTGTACGTAACTCGCACCCTTGCGTTTAGCGTTTAGACTTAAACTTAGCACCTAGAACCTAGAACAGTAGAACTTCTAACTTCTAGTTCTAGAACCCAACCAAAACCAAACAAGTCTAGTCTAGTTAACACTCCCCAAAATACAAAGAAACACCACTGTGGCAAATAGCAACAGAAAAATGTAACCTTCAGAACAAGTCTGACTGGGCTGAGTGTCCTTTTGCGTAATGCAATCGTAATCATTTACTCTCGAGGTGTCCTTCAGACGTCAGGCATTAGGAGGTTTGGGAATGGAGTGAGCCAGCTGCCTCCACTTCGACCTGTCCTTGGCAATGGCGATCCACTCATCGAAATCTTTCGACATGCCCTTACTTTTGAGCGCGTTCTCCGACGTCCTGCCCCAAGTCATCTGTGGACAACCAATCGGCCGAGTCTTTGTTCGACCTCGCTAAGTACCGCTTCTGGAGCGGAGAAGCTATTCCTGGTGTTCGTAGGCCTGTGTTCATTCGTGTTCGCAAAGCCTACAGCATTGCAGCTACGTGATCCATCCTTCGTTAGCAAGAAAGAGGACAGGCGATGCTGAGATCAGCTGGCGCCCGACGCCTGAGAAAAACATTGAGACGATGCCCTGCTGGGGCAAAAATAGCCCAGAGAATTGCCTCGTGGACCTGGGACGTGACACACGAACGAGAACTCAGTCCCGCCGACTTGTTCGGAGGAAAGGCGCCAGTTGGAGCCTTAATTGGCCTTCTGGAGCGAATTTGC
>Ga0307931_1001750_pt1 | contig 14225 bp, 19 predicted proteins | sample OrgLakmetageno47_FD_201816 | JGI IMG/M metagenome (GOLD analysis project Ga0307931, IMG submission 201816) | Saline water microbial communities from Organic Lake, Antarctica - #47 | ecosystem: Environmental > Aquatic > Non-marine Saline and Alkaline > Saline | place: Antarctica: Organic Lake... | reverse complement strand
ATTTCTGGTTGATTATTTTGGCATTTTGCGATCTTCGCCCTCTCTCCCTTTCGACATCACAGATTCAAAACATTTGGGACACTCGGGCGGACGTGTTTTTCATGTACCAAGTGGCCAAAACCGGGAAACAGCTCGCGGAGCCTGCAGGCGACCAGGGCGAAGCGAGCGCGGGCTGGACCGCGGGCCAAGAAAAGATGAAAGCGGGAGACGCGGCGCCTTCCTCGCCCAGCGGCGGCGGTGGCTTCGGTGAAGTTGGCGGTGGGGGCTTCGGCGCCAAGAAAGAAGTGTCTTCGGAAGAAGCGGAGCTCCTGAAAATGCTCAAAGGTTTTGGGAGCACCACCCACGAAGGAGGCGGCGACGATGGTGCTCCACCCCCAGCGGCGGCTCCAGCAGCGGCCTCGCCTAGCGGTGGGGCCAAGAAGCCACCAGCAGCAAAGAAGCCCCCTGCGCCCAAAGCCAAGCCAGCAGCAGACGCCGCCCCACCCAGTGGCACCAACCCCAACGCCGACGAAGAGGCCGAAATGCTGGCGATGCTCAAAGGGCTCAGCAGCGGTGGCGGCGGCGGTGGCGGGGACGATGACGGTGGCGGCGGCGGCAGTGCTGCTCCCAAGGAGGACAACCGGCCACTGGAAGAGCGTTTGGACGACAGCAATTGGGCAGTGCGCAAGAAGGTTCGTCAAGGACTGTCGATGGTGGATGAACCACGTGCTTTAAAAAATGCGTGTACTGCGTCAGCACGAATTTGGTGCATGCTCGTGTCCCTGTGATAGTTCAGATTCTTTACACTGATGTTTTCATTTCCTCTCTCTCTCTTTCTCTCTATCTTTCACCTAACTTTATTTGCCCATTGGTATTCTAAGGATTCAATTTATTAATTTTCTTCTTCTTCTTCCCAATCTCAGGCCTACGAGGACCTCGAGAAAATCTTCAAAGAAACCGAAGATGGCGACTCGGACGTGTACAAAAGCAAAGTGGAATTGGTCGAAGCGATTGCCAAAGAAAAGAACGCCAACGCCTTTGCAGTGGGCATCGCCAGCGTGCGCATCTTCATGGAGAAGTCCAGCAACGCAGGCCAAATTGCTTTGCCTGTCGCGGAGGCGATGGTGAAAGCCGGGTTCAAACAAGCGAAAGCGAAAATCGTCGAAGCCTGCCGGAAGGTAAGCTGAGCCAAAAATGCATAGATTATAATCCATCACTATCGCGTCGTTTCAACAAGGCTCGCTCACTTCTTTTTTTTTCTGTTGTCTTCACAATTCTCTTTTGCGCCTTTTTTTTCGTATGTATCTCCTTGACTATTTCGGTCTGTTGCTCATCCTTTTGCTCGGTCATGATTTCTCCGCGTTCAAAAAACACTCCAGACCTGCGTCGCGTGTGTGGCGTGTGCCGAAGACCCGGTTGGCGTGTTTGACGTCATTTTCGCGGGGGCGAACGACTCCGGCCCCAAGATTCCGGTCGAGTCCACTAAAGTTGCTGCTGACTGCGTGACGCAGTTTGGCCCTTATGCGCTCGGTGCTAAGGTGGGGAAAATGATAGATTTTATAGAGTACTCGATTATTATTCTTGTTCCGGAATGTTCTATTTTTATGGGGGGTTGGGGGGCTATGGACAAATAATAAGTGAATGATTGAATGAATGATTCAATTCGCGAGAAAAGAAAAACAGCGATGCAATGTAATGAGGCTAATTGCCTTAAACTATGCCACGCACTTCCCCAGATGGTGGCCGGCAAGTGCGTGCAGCTGTTGGACAAAGCCGACAAGAAAGTGGCGGAGCAGGCGCAGAAGATGTTGGTGGAGCTGGTGAAGTACATGGGCAAACCTTGCTTGCTCTTTGCGCTCAGCAAACTCAACGAAAAAGATGCCAAAGCACTGGAAACCAAATTGGTGCGTTGTCTTGTAGCTAAGAGAGTGCGTGAGTTCTGTCTTTCAGTTCGTAGATAGGAACAGAATGAATGTTAATGCCCAGAGGTACATTTAGTGAAGAGGAGAAGAAGAGCTTCCAGGCTACGAAACAAGGAAGCTCTGCTCGCTCGATGCACATACATGTTCAATTCAAGTGGTATCACCATTTTGCTTCATTCTTTCCTCCATGTCTTATGCTCCAACTTTCTCTCCCCCCTTCCTTCATTTACAGGCGGACAACAGCACGGGCACCACCCCACAACACATGGTGCCTCCTAAGCAGCTCAGGTTTCCCGTAGAGCAGTCGGAGTGGGAGTGGGACAGCGACGGGTGTCTGGTGCTCGACCTCGTAGAGCCAGTCGACATGCTGGCCAACTTGAAAGCCACGGACTACGCCGAGAAAATCAAGAGCGCGAAGTGGAACGAAAAAGTCGCCGCGATGGAAATGATCGTAGCGGCCTGTGGCACGCCCCCCAAGCTCCTCGAGAAAGACTATTCCAGCGTGATCAAGCAGCTCGAAACCAACTCCCAGGAGAAAATGGTCGCGGTGGCCATTTCGGCGGTGACGACTTTGGCGGTGGTGGCGGACGGAATGGGCGCGGCGTTCAAGCCTTTTGCCAAGTCCCTCGCCGTGGATTTGATTGGGCGCACCAAGGACGCGAAGCTGGTGGCCCCCGTGGCGACTTTCCTGAGCCAGGCGTACGGGCGGAGCTTGACCATGAAAGACGTGTTCAGCAGCGTGAACGGCATGGTGTTCCCCAAGAAAGACAAGGTGGTACCCCCTCACGCCACCGTAGGCGTGCTCATGTGGTGTGCCGACTGCGCGTCCAAGGAAAAAGTGCCATTGACCAAGGACGAAGTGAAAGACTTGACCGAAATGGGCATGGACGTGCTCTCCAAAGTTTCGGACCCTAAAATCAAAGCAGGCAGCGTCGAATTGATGACCCAGCTGCTGCTCCGGGAAAAGAAAGACGGCCCCTCAGGAAGCGGCAAAGCGGGCCCCGTCAGCAAAGCTCTCGAAGCACTGGCGGAAGCCAAGGACAGTGGCAGCAAGCTGCTGCACAAGAAGATCTTGGCAGCGGCTGACCCAGAGGCCGTAGCAGCAGCCGAAAAAGCTGCAGCGGACGCTAAAAAGGGCAAAGAAAAGGAGAAATCACCGAAGAAGGAGGCCGGCGGTGACGACAAGAAGAAAGGCAGTGCTTCGAAGTCGGGTGGTGCCGCTGACTCCTCCTCGAAGGGCGGCGGCGGCGCGGACAGCGCCATGAAGCGCTTGGATATGGATGATGACACTGCGCTGAACCTGCTGGAGCAGCTGAAAATCGCCGACTTTGACAAGTGGATCAAGGCGCTGGAGAAAGGGCAGTGGCAAGAGAAGGTGGACGCGTGTGAGCAATTGGGGAAAGCCGACTACAGCGGCAAGGTGCACTCGCACTCGCCGGCGCTGGTGGCCTTGCTGCAGTCCAAGACCAAGAAGTTCACCGAGAAAAACGCCAACGTGCTGAAAGGGTGCTTCCAAGGCGTGCTCTTGTGCGCGAAACAGGCCTCGGACACCAGTGGCTTCGACAAGGGCGCAGCCAAGGTCATGATTGAAATCGGCGGCGAGAAAATTGGCGACAAGAAAATGGCCCCCGTGATTCGGGACATGCTCACTGCCCTGGCGGAGAGCTGCTCGCCCGGGTACGATCACGCACTCCATCATATTCCGGAAGCACGCATCAACAAGATTAGAAACAGCAGCATTATGAGTACAACCGACGTAGCAATCAAAAGAATAGACAAATGCATTGTGATCCCCGTTTCTTTGTGCCTAATTTGCGTGTATTCCTATTTTCCGGTATACAGATTCGTGGCTGAAGCCACCATCAAAGCTGTAGACAGCGTGAAAGCAGGGGGCGCCCACCAAGAATGCGCGGATTGGATGCACCAGCTGGTGAAAGATTTCGGCGTCGGTGGCGTGGGCGAGAAGCTCGTGGGGCAGTACTGCTGCGACGAATTCGAAAAAGCCCGTACCCAGCTGAAGGATCCCAAAACCAAGGACAAAATGGTGGTTTTGGCGGGTTTGGCGTACTCCCAGAAAGGCCCTACCTTCGAGAAGAAGCACTTGAAAAGCATGAGCAAAGAAATGTCCGGCCCCGCCACCGCAGAATTCGAGAAAGTGGGCTACGACAAGGCTGCGGCCGCGGCGGCGGCTCCTACCAAGGTAGCGCTCGGGGACGCGGGGGCTGGCGGCGACGGCGACGGGAGCGGCGACCGGGAAGACTTGAAGTTGGACAAGGACGTGATGGAAAAGCTGAAAAACCCCGACAACAAGAAGTGGAAAGACCGCAAGGAGGCCATGGACAAAGTCATTGCCACCGTGGGGGGGTCGGACCTGAAGGGGTCCAGTGCGGTGAAGGACCTGGCAAAAGCACTCGCCACGTGCTTGGCCGATCTGCAGCTCAACAACAAGCCTCTGGCGGCTCAGGCGCTCGGGGAATTGTTCACAGCTCTCGATGCCAATGATGCCAAGGTTAGTGAAAGGGTCGTGTGGCCTCAAATAGGTTCTCCTTTATCCTGAAGCCATGATGCTGCGGCTCAAACATGGATAACTTCAATTTATCCAATACCTCCTCTAGATCCTTTATTTAGCTCTTCCTCTTTCTCCATTGCTACCTGCCGCATTCCTTCTTTCTTTTTTTTTCGTGTGTGCGACGCATGCCCCTCTGAACAATTTTCCACTCTTACCATATTAGGACACCCTCAAAGCGGTGATCAAGCCCCTCTGTTTGGGGGTGGCCGACGGCAAGAAGGGCATGCGCGACGCGTGCATCGAGGCCATCGACAAGGCCTGCCACGTGGAAGGAGTCACCCGCACGCCGTGCTGTGCAGTGGTGATTGGCGGAATGGCCGGCAAAGATTCGGGGCTCGTGAAACCGGTGCGTAAAAAAGGACACTCACTCATGGATGAGCTGTGTTGGTGTTCAATCACCATTTGGGTGGAGCATTTTTTTGGGGCCATCAATGATTGCCTTTCATTGCCTTTTCTAGCGTGCGCTCTCTCTTTTGACAAAATATATCTATTTAACGAAAGATATCTCCCTTTCCCTATCTACTGTAGGTGTCTCGGCTGGAGCTGCTGGAGTGGGGCGCCAAGCGTTTCGGTGACGTTGACGTTGGCACCAGCTTCACGGACCTCGTGCCGCAACTCCTGAGCTGCATGAACGACAAAGACTCCAAGGTACTTTAGTACATTCCATTGCTTTGGGGCATCGTGTGTTTACGCCATGGCTACCTGCTTTGGTTTTGATTGGGAATTCTTTTTGGCGTGCTGTCCGTCATTTCGACCTCCTATTCGCCCCCTTCCCTTCCTCTCTGCCTTCTTGCCTTCATCTCTTTTTACCCTCCTCTTTTTTCCAACATAACTTTCACCACTAAACGCCCCCCCCCAGGTGCGCGGCTTTGCCGAGCAAGTGGTGGCGATTTCCCTCAAGAAAGACGGCGTGAAACCGTCGGCGTACACCAAGGGCCTCGACAAGTTGAGCGGGGCCGAGCAGCGCAGCACCAAGGAAAAGCTCGAGGCGCTGGTGGCCGCCAACCCGGTGGAATCAGCGACTCCTGGTGCGTGATATTAGTGAAAAACAGGGTTTTAGGAGAACGCCAAATTGAGCATATGAGTATTACCGTAATGGTGTGGTATCTGCCTTAATGTTTAGCTGCCTGGTTTTTTTTTATAATGAATACTGTAAACACTGTATGTGAATTGCTCAGCTACGCGCGCTTTCTCACTGATTTCTTGCTACACCAAACACAGCACCAGCAGCGGAATCGCCAGCGCAGCAAGGCATTCAAAAAGGGGAGTCCATTTCCCACAACCCGCTGGTCACGTCGCCCTCGTCGGCTCCTGCAGCGGCTGCTACGGCAGCGGACGACGACGATGACAGTGCCCCGCCGCGACGATTGGTGAAGAAACCCTCGGTAGCAGCCGCTGCGGGAGGCAAGGCAGCCGGAGGATCGTTTGCGGCTTCGCCAACGTCTCCGCCCGCGCCAGGCCAGAGCTTCCGGGCTAGCCCACCTGCTGCTGCTGCTGCTGCTGCACCGCCCAAGGTGACTTTCTTTAGCGAGGTTGTAGTTTCAATTCGTGCTGCCTATACTTCTTTTAGATTCACTACTTGGTAGGTTAAAGAGTTTGACACCTATCTTGAGTTTGGTTTCTATATTCTCTCGTGTGTTGTATACATTTCAACATTTGTCTGAACTTCGTTCACTCACCATTTCAACATCTATCCATACATCACCCCCTAGGCGGCGCCTGAAGTGATGAACGCAGCCTTTGCCGAGGAAGTGCTCAAGCGCCTCGACACCCTGCTGGCTGCACCTCACCCCCTCAACAAGGAGTCGGACTTGTACCTGCAGGGCAAAGACGTGATCAAAGTGGTGCATTCCTTAGCCTCTGGCGCCGACTCGCAGTTTGCGTTTGACCGCTCCACTCTGGTAAGAAAGCAGGAAGAGGCATGAATGAATCTTTCAATTGGTGGATTTTTTGTTAGGTTTCTGTGTACGCTGTGATCTCTGTTATAATCTAAGGAATTGGTTCGGCCGTTGTACCACTACTCCCTGATTCCACTCATACTTCGCCTTCGTCTTCTTCTTATTGTTGTGTGATTTTTGCGGCGTCCTATGCTTATATTATGCCACGTGACCGCAGATCTCCAACATGAACAGCGTCCTGGCCAAGCTTTCGTCGTGCCTCAACCTGTCGTTCGTGTGCGCAGAAGCGGCGGAAGACAGCGAGAAAGACGCGAGCGGGAGTGGGGCCGGTGGCATCGACGTTCAACTGCTGAGTGTGTGCTTGGCCGCTCTGATGGCGCTGTTCCGGTTGCCGGAACTCTGCCTTGAGGTACTTTTTTTGCCTTTTTCAAACACGCGCTAAACGAAGATTATGAAAGGAAGGAAATGTTGTTTGTTGTTCACACTTAAGCTACTAGTACAATCCATGCATATTTTTCTCTGAATGTGAAATACCCTCAGCTTTCACCCAACATATTATTGGTTCATTTTTCATTTTGCCCTCTGTACCTATGCCTATGATCAGGTGAAACCTCCACCGCTGCGGGACTTGCTCGCTTGCACTTGCTCTCGGCTTTTGGATGATCGGCTCGCAGCGACTCGTGGCCCGTACGCCACCACGGCTGCTCAAGTATGAAAAGAATTGCTTGCCCAGTAACATCACTGATTTTGATGGACTCGATTTCGGCCTGTCCTCTCCTATTACACGTGCTTAAGAATGTTTTACCTTCTCGAAGTTTTTTTCGTGACCCCTTCGCATTTATATTCTTTTACGTTCTCATTCACTTCAATTTTCTCCTCTCCCACTTCCATTTCAGGTGATCAAAGCGCTCAACAAAATTTCCATTCAATCAGCCATTCAGGCGCCGCGTGCGTCGTCTCTGTCGGCGCTGCTGTACTTGCTTTGCCACCCCGTTCAACCCACGGCCCAGTCCAGCCCGAAATTTGCCAACAAAATCGGCACCATTTTCGCGAAGCTCTTCAACCGGGTCCTAGCGGAAGAAATCGAGTCGGAAACCGCGACGGGGACCCCTTTCTCGACGGTGCACTTGCCTACGGTGATGTACGCGCTCAACGACTTCTTCACCATTTACCCCCACAAAGACAAGGGCTGTGAAGCCGCCTACGACGCCGCGACAGGCTTGCTGAAGCGCATGGTGTTGCACATTGGCAGCGACCAAATCACGGGAATCGTCAACAAGACGTTGCCTGGGGCTCAGGGCCGCCCGCTGCTCACCACCATTCAGAAGGAAATGCCGGGCAACGACGTGCGGCGGTCGCAAGGCGGGTCGTTCCGAGAGCCGCCACCTGAGACTTTTTAAAGAGGAGGCCAACAGAACCACAACAGAGGCAGACGAATTGAGAGAAACACCGAATTGAGGGACATTGCAAATGGGGTATTGGAGAAGGATGCCCCGTTTCTTTAGGGCAATTCACCTCGCACTAGCCCCGAGCCCCGACATCGGGTTCTCGTTGCGCTTGGTTTGTTGTCTTGAGAAAGAGCTCATATAAATTACGGCCCATTAATTCCCATTCCTAGTCACTAGCCATATTGCATAGCAATATTAACCTCGAACTCAATTGGAAACATGAATTTAAATAACAGGAATCAAGTAGAGATATGAGTATCCCTATCCGGGCTATCCGCCATCCGAGGGCCCAGGGATATACCGGAGGTGCCTCACTTCTAACTGAGATCGAGGTCTCGGGAATCAATAACTCATCGAAATTAATTCGGCTAAGCCGAGACTGAAAAATTATAGATTTCAGTGGAAGGACTCCTTAAAATATTTGTTGTGTCGTCGCGTCGCCAATGGCAGACGGCAAATATTTGTTGTGTCGTCACATCGCCAATGACAGACAGCACGCTTCTTCGCGTATATCGTCTTTCTCATCGTATTTCAGCAGAAAACTTGAACTCGTTTGCAGGGAGACGGCAGTCCCGGTTCATCGTGCAGTTTCACGTAGAAAGCAGTGCTGAGCTCTTCCAACACGCGAATCAAGGGCTCAAATCCGTGGTTGTTGCTTCCGCTGCTGCTGTTGCTGCGTTCAGTGCCATCTCCAGGCCCTTTCTGGCTCGCACTAGCATTCTCTTCTTCAACCCAACCAATCGGCACCGGTCCACCGACCAGCAGCACTCGAAAGCTTTCACTCAGCGCTGGCGCTTTCGCCGACGATGAGCTTCCTCCAACAGCTGGTGCAGTGCCGTCATTGCTGCTGTTGAAATTGCTGCTGTTCTCATTGCTGTGAGCGCTGCTAGCAGAGCTACTAGTGGCTTGAGTTGCCAATAACCCAAGCTGATTGGGCCGCACTTCATCGAGGCAACGCACGGGGCCGTCGCACCACAACAACTCCAGCTGCTGTTGCTGCCCGAATTTAGTATGAGTGCTGCACCCACTCATTTCTTTGTCGCAGTGCTCCTGGCTTGACTCAAGAAGGCTACCATTGTTGCTGTCGCCACCACTGTTCCCAAAACTGCTCTCTAGCTCTGTAGACGACGAAGAGGTAAACGACGACGAAGAAGCCGCGGCAGCTGCCTCGGCCCGGCGGCCAAGCACGTCGCACAGAAAGTCATAAAAACGCTTGAGGACTGCGGCGTTGGCTCGGCGCTGGTAAATGGCATTGAACTCAGGGTCAGGGTCTGCGTTCACAGGAGCAAACACGGGCACTACTGACACCACAAACCGCCCCAAATCCCTACGATGGCCGCGGCTCTTCGTACTCTCAGCACTGGCGCCGCGACCTGTAGCCAGGGCAGATGAAGATCCACTCTGAGTCGTTGAAGGTTGAAGGTCGCCACTAGGATCTGCTGCTGCATCGGGCACGCCCGCAGCTCCTCCCGGTCCTCGCACCCGTTCGCAGCGCCAATGCTGCACCTGCCTTAAGCACATGGCCGCGTTGTTGTGGCTCACGGGTACCGCATCAGCAGCAGCCACGGCCATCGGCAGTCCTGCTCCGTTCTCACGTCTAGCATTAGATGCTGCCGCAGACAGCGCATCTGAAGGCGCTGCTTCTGATTCTGAGATTGCGCCAACTCGGCGTTGGGAAGAAGGCACAGCTTCGTCGTTGTTGTCGTCAATTCTATCGTTCGCTCTGCTGCCATTGTCAGCCGAGCTCTCCGCGAGAATGCTTTTATTGTCATCGTCGTCAAAGGAGCCACTCTTTTCTTCCGCGGCACCTGAAGTCATCGGCACCGTGGCTGCGTAAGAGCTTGGAAGGGCAGCTTCCCCCAGCAAATCTTCAGCTACGCTCGTTGCAGAGTACTCCCGCGAAGACGCAGACGACATTGCCTCAGGTTCTGCTGTGGTCAGTGTCGCCGTCGTCGTCGTCGTCGTCGCACTTGACGTCGAAACGGCGCTCGCAGCAGCGATGGGGGGCTCACCTTTGCCCTGTTTTGAATGTTGAAGTTCTGCTTGAGCTTCGGGGGTGGCTTCGTAGAAAGGCGCAGCCGCAAATGTCTGCGCGTCCTGAGGCTTGGCTTGCAGGGAGTGGCGCAACTCTTTCTCGAGCTGCCGCACGCGCCCTTCGAGCTCCCGAAACCGCTGGTTCATGATCTACTGACACGCAAGGTGAAAAGTGAAAACGCAGCTGGAAGCACAACCATTAGAAATTCTTCGCATCGAATAGCACCCGATTTCTTTGACAAGAAGATGTCAACCAAAAGAGACGAGTAGGCAAGATGTGCATGCTTATGTCGCGTATTTGCCTGTTTCATCCCTTCACCGCACCTGTCTCAAGAGGTCCACAGGCAAAGCTTGGTGGTCGAAATCTTCGAGCTCGCGCTGTGCTACACCAGCCCAATGCATCGCTTCGTCGTGAGCTAGCGCCGCAGAGGCCACCTGGATTCATGAGCGGGTTGAAAAATTGGACATAGTATCAAGTACTGAAGGTTTCCAGATGAGTAAAGGGGGGAGGATGCGGTGACGAGGCTCGGTAGCTTCTTACTCATCTAAATCCTGCCTCTATTATCTTGTTGCTCGCTTCCACGCATGTACAATATCTCCATTGTCACCCCTACCTGCTCAAACGCAGGGCGGCGGTCGTCCCGATAAGCGTCTGGCGAGTTGACGATCTTTTCGTAGTACGCTAGCCCGTCGTCCTCGCCGTACGCAAAGGTCAAGGGCTCCAGGCTCAACTGTGAGCGGAACAAAAAGTAAACTCGAAATCAAATGCAAATAATTGACTGGCATCAAAGCGTTCAAAAAAGCTTATTACGCTAGCTAATAAGGATGGAAGTGAGGGTGCCATTCATTGTAAGCTTGCAAAGTGGCGTAAGGCTACGACTAGAGGAAGTGCGAATGTCCTCAAGATGTAAGCCAGACCACTCGCACCTTGAGAGCAGCGTAAGTTTCTTTGACGCGGTTCGTAGCCTCGTGCAACGCTCGTGCTAGTTGCCCACGTTCATCGTCGTGCTCATCTAAGCCCATGATCAGCGCGCTCGGCACGTGGTGCGGCTGCCCGTCGTCCACTTCCTCGTCATCGTCGTCGTGGCTTGAACTCATACGCCGAGAAGTGCTCGCAGCGGCAATTCCACTCACCCCATTGTGGACAGCTGCTGCTGCGGTAGCAGAGGCCACGACAGGTTGGCCATGTTCGGGATTAGAAGCGGAGCCCGCGTCGCCCCTCTCGGCTTCTTCGTCTTCGCCGCCAGCAGCTGGCCCATAACTTCGCACTGCAGCCGCTACTAGGCTCGCACGGCCTGTAGGCGCGTGCTGGCCGCTTTGCCGGTCTACGCCACCGGTAGGGCCCCGCCCAGTGCCCACACGAGCTGCAGCTGACGCAACGACTGGGTGAGCATGCGCTACGGGGATCTAGCCAAGCAGGACAACAAAGGTAAGTTCTGTAATACCGTAAGGTAATTGAGAGGCGAATGATCTGCGATACGAAGGAGAGGTGAACAGGCTAGTGCCTCGATGCAAGCAAATGTTATCACATGTACCTGTTCCTGAGATTTCTTCTTCTTCGGCATTGCTTTTCAATCTCCTTTCATGCGTCGCGCTGTGCGCTTGCTAAGATTCTGCCGATGCCAGTGATAATGTCTGAGTAGTCTGTCCATGTCGAGTCGTCGCGCGGCGCGGCGCCGGCGCTTATATTTTTAGAAGTTTGCGACCAGCGGTACAATATTAGGGCGTCTCACTCAAAGCTTTCACTTTTTGAAGGCGGCTGGTTCGAAAATGGAGAGCCATGCTTTGTGGGACAGTTACTCTGCCTCACGGGCTGAATACGACGCCAGTGGGCCTTCCTTCTCAGGAAATTTCAGCCAGTCACCGAGTGCGTCAGCTTCAGTCCCGGAAGAAGCGCAGAGTGATGCTGCGCCAGACTACGCCGCTACCTTCTTGCGCAACCTGGGGTTTGCAAACCTCGGCGACGAAGGCGGTAGTGTGGAGGCACTGAAAGATCTCAACGGCCATCTTCGAGAGTTCAATCAGCTGCGACGCGAAGTAGAGATGCTGAGGCAGCAGCGGCACGAGGATGCCCTGAAGGTCAAGTAAACGCCAGTGGCACATTTATAACCGCCATAAATGTAGTCGTTCTATTCCAACTTCATTCACGAACAATTTTAGCTGCCTAGCTAGCAATAAGTTAAGACTTGTTCCAACTACTTTTACCGCATTGTTTTTAGGTAGCAGGGCTTGACGCACGTGTAGCTATGCTCGAGCAGCGGCTCGCAGAAGAAGTTCGTGAGAGCGGGCGTCTGCAGAACACACTAGACGGAGTGTTGGGAGAGCACCGCGCAGAGCGCAGCCGCACGTTGCGCGAAATGACCGACTTGAAGAAGCTTGCAGCTCGTCTCAAAGGTCTTGATTCAAACCACTTGGTGAGTTTGTTTCGAAATCCTTCGCGCTATCTCCCTATCCACAACTGCGCGATATTTTCCTTCTTGGTATTCACATACGTTTGCCGTTTCTTGCTTGACCCCTTTCGTTTGTTTTCGCGGTCTTTTCTTTGCGCTGCCACACCTAGTATCATTGCCACGTACATTCTAATGATCTATGTTTCTTTCGAAACCTAGGCCAATTATCGCCGACTAGAGGTAGACCATGACAAATTGCGCGACAAATTGGCGAAAGTGCAAAAGGCACCCGCGCCAGCAGCAGCCAGCAAAGGTGGTGCTAAAGGAGGAGCAGCTGCTGGTGCGGCAGCTCCCTCGTCAACTGTGCGGGGCATCTCGGTTACGGACCCAGCACCGGTGCAGCAGCCACCGAAAGACTGGTCTGCGGTAACGGTGGCGGAGGCTGGAGCAGCGCAGGCTCGCGTGGCACTGTTGCTGCAGGAAAACGCAAAACTCACGGAGGCTTTGCGTGACGTTAAAGAACAGGTGGTGGAAATTCATATTCTCAGTACACATACTCTGGTGCAGCTGCTCAACTTCTGCTGTCATTCTCGTTTGCTCACAATTTTCATTCCCTACCCAACTTCGTGACTTTACATGTAGTCACATTGTACTGTTTTTGGTGTACCCATTGGTGTGACACAACCACAGGTGTCTGACTTGGTGGCCGGTGCCGACGGGCTGGAAGCAGCGGCAGCCTCTGCGAAAGCGCTCCGCGAGGCAGAGGAAGCCTCGGCACAGGCGAAAGAGGCAACGACCAATGGCATCGGAGAAGCCGGGCCTTCGGGAGGGGACAGCAGCAACTGCGCCACCTGTGTCGCGACCAAGGCGTCCGAGCTAGCGATGCCAGCATCGTGGGTGTGCGACCACGTCGCAGGCCCTCTGCAAGGCGAAGTATGAGACTAGTCTAATTCATTGTTGTCGATTTTGTTGTCTCTTGGTCACTGAAACTATGGTGTTTAACGTCTATTTTTCTCAAGCCCCGCACTAATCCTTATTTTTGGCGTGGATAAATTGCATGCGTGAACCATCAGTTGGAAGACCTCAAGGCTCGCATTCAAACACACTTTGCAACGAATCAAAGCACAGACGATGGTGCAGAGGAGGAAGCCACCAAAGCTTGTGGTGGCGAGAATTTAGCTTTCGGTGTTGGCGAAGGAGACTCTCTGCTGAAAGCAGCAGAAAGTCGCGCGGCGGAGCTAGCCGAGAGGCTTGCCGCTGCGGAAAGCATTATCTTAGAGCAGGTGTGAGCGCGCGTGAGTGCCTGTGTGTGCTTAGGTTCATTGCTTTTGTCTGTTCTCGTTAATTTTGTCAATCAGCGTTTGTCTTCATCTACTATTGTTTCCATCAGTCGGCTTCTTGCAATTTTCACTTTCACGTCTTGAGAATTGCGCCGAGAGTGGATAACATGAGTAAAAAGAAAGCGCGAGCTAGGATTGCTCCAATTTTCTGACGAATATTTTTTTTTCTGAAACGCTTTTCTGTTCTCCTCTCCAAAATTCTGGCAGGATCAATTAGTGTACGCAGCTCTCTTCTCGTCTGGAGGTGGAGCAAACCGCGGAGCGAGAAAGAGCCAAGGCGGCGGTTGGGACGGAGACGCGAGCTTCGAAGCCGAATTGAACGAGGAAAGAGTGTGGCTGGCGTCGAGAGAGCAAGCGCTGGCGTCGAAAGAAAACGAACTTTCTGAAGCTGCGGTATGCGCGTGAATTTGTGGGTAGAAGAACTTCTGTTTCACAACTTGAATTTATTCTAAAGGCCTTGGCTTTTATAGTCTGTTTCTCATTGCTTTGACAGCACTTGACTGCCATCTTCGTGGGCCAAGTACTTTTGCTCTATGGCTCCTGCTTGTTCGACTTGCCGAGTTTGATTTATTCGTTACAGCCCGAGCGATGTTTTTGATGCGTGTCCTGTGTCTGGTCTTTATGATTCTTAACTCTGAACTCTTT
>Ga0307931_1001746_pt1 | contig 14235 bp, 21 predicted proteins | sample OrgLakmetageno47_FD_201816 | JGI IMG/M metagenome (GOLD analysis project Ga0307931, IMG submission 201816) | Saline water microbial communities from Organic Lake, Antarctica - #47 | ecosystem: Environmental > Aquatic > Non-marine Saline and Alkaline > Saline | place: Antarctica: Organic Lake... | reverse complement strand
GCGTGCGTGCATACTTTTTATTTCTTCTTCCAAGATTGTTCCGCTCCTTTTTTATTTATACTTCCGCTGCTTTCTTTTGTGTACAATCGCTCACAAATTTCAGGTGGTTCGCCATAAAAATTCCCCGAAAGAAGTTGCCGACCAACAGAACGCCCGTGCTGAGGCGAAGGAAGCAGAATCTGCGTTCAAAGCAATGAATCCTGGCCAGCCTTACCACCCGCCGCCTCTGCCGCAATCTACCTACAAAGTGGCCATCGATGTGCTGAAAATCATGCTCTCCATGCGTGCGTACGACCCTTCACGGGAGCAAGCAGCAGCGGGGTCTCCTAACAAGGGAAAGACAACAGGCGGCGGCGGAGGAGGCGAAGGAATTCGGCGAAATTTAGCGATTCAAGATTTGGACGGAGAAACTGTGCTCCACACGGCTCTAATTTTAAACCAGGTATCGATATTGGACAGAGATAATTGTAATTATGTACTGTACTTGAATACATGATTCGTTGAAGCACGGCCGTGTTGCCTTTTGCCTTTTGCCCAATTATTTTATTCTTTTTCTATATTTTATTTTGAGCTCATGCCTACGCCTCTCCATTGCTCATTTGCATCTCTCCTCTCTCTTTCTCCGTTACCAAGCTGGAAATGGTGCAATTATTGCTCGACAATGGCGATACTCACGACCTCGGCATGAAGGTACTAGATGTGGTATTTTTACGTACATGTGCCAGTGAGAGCTCGAGCTTACTGTAGGAGTCGCAGCTTTAATACCGAGAGCAATTTTCAATGAAATCTCCTTCCTTTCGAGTTGAATTCAACTTATCCTCTTTTTTACACTTTAATCCATGTTCTCAACACGATCAAAAATAGGCGCGCACGACCCGCAGCGGTCGCACGGCGCTGGTACTTGCCTGCGACCAAGGGCTCCTGGAGGAAGCTGCCAGAATCGTCGAGCTGGGCGCGAGAGTCAATGAGGCCGACCGTAAGGGCAACACGCCTCTCATTGCAGCGGTAAGCAGACAACTACAGAAATAAGAACCAGGGAAAAGAGTTGCTGAGAGATTGGTGCTATAGTGAAGTAATCCCTCTCACTTAGGCGTGGTCATTTTGTGTGCTGACGCTTGCACTAACATTGATGAATCAGGCCTCTTTTCTTCTTTTCTTATTTCTGCTCACCGATAAATGAGCGCATTGCTTCACATTTTCCAAAACTTGCTCAGGTGCGTATGGGCGCGATTGGTGGCCGCTTAGACGGTTTGAGCTTAGCGGCGATGAAAAGGCAAGCTATTGACAATGGCGACTACGACGGTGGCGCTTCCATAGCGAGCAACGAAAGCAGCGCTACTACCGTAATAGACACGGACGAGGAAAACTGCAAAATGGACTTGGTTGAAATGCTGCTCGAAAGCGGCGCAGACCCCAAAATCGGCAACGAAGTTCGGGACACGCCTTTGCATTTCGCCTGTGAACAGGTTCGTATAAATGTGCGTGAATGTTCGACTGAGTATTTGTTGGTACTTACTAGTAATATTAGACGACTTTCTTTATCCAATGACGTTGAATAGTGATTTTACTTCTGTGAATCATGTCATTTTTGTCTTAATGCTGCTATTGTTGTTATTGTTGTTTATTCTTTCAACAGTTCGCGAGTCCGATCATGGCCGTTCTGGTGAAGCTCCTGATTGCCCAAGGCGCCGACGTTAGTAAAGCCAACACTCGGAAAGATACGCCCTTGCACATTGCGGTGAGTCTTTTTTTGCTCACTTCAAAGATCGATTTACGGTGTTGATTTTTGCATATTTCTTACCCGCCATCTTTTAAATTATCTTTAGACCGTTGTGGCGGCACTCTTTCATTTCAAAGTCATCTTCTCATAACCTTTTCCACACTCCTCACTAGATTGAAAATTGCGACGATTCTTCTGAGAAATCCAAGTCCGTAATCACTGCTCTTTGCGAGGCCAAAGCAGACTGCCAAGCCAAAAATCGCAAGCGCCGCACTCCATATGAACTCGCGGTGAGCATACCTCTTTAACATGCTACCTACTGTACCTGAAATTTGGCATTTTGCGTAGTTGTGGTATTAATACTTCAATTTATGCGTAACCTGGTCAATGAAATGCTTGTATTTGCCACTCTCAGGTCGAGCTTGAGAAGCCGGCCTTAGCCGAAATCATCGCCAATTTCGACGAATTCGCCAAAGCGTTACAGGATGCAGCTACTAAGAAAGGAAAGAAGGGGAAGCGTAAATAGTAAATAGTAACCTACGTGTTTTTTTGTTCTTAGGTCGTAGGCGAGTTGCTCCAGTGGTCTTCTAGTATTTGTATATGCATCGCTGTAAGCTGTAATCCGCAGCACCGAACACCGAGAAGTAGCGCCCTTTACATTTAAAATTTAGTGCAAAGCAGCTGATGTCGCATGTTAGTCGCCTAATAGCTAGCAGATAACACTTAAAACAAACAGAGAACAGGAGCTGTAAGGACACTAAGGAGGCCCATTTAGTTGGCACGGCAATGAGTCATGATATGATAGGAATGTGGTGCACGGTGGTTTGCTGCGGTGGCTACACGGCAGGGGGCTTATTCTCATTCACTTAATAGCAAAATGACATCGATGACATTGAAACAAAAAGTGCTTACATAGCACTCGCAATCACAAATGTTGAAGTACACGGCAAAGGAAAAAAAGTCTGCCACTCCTAGTGACTATTGCCTTCAGGTAATAAACACACCCATCAGTATGTATTGAGAGAGTTCGATCTCGGTACAGTCATCGGGTGGTTCAAAGGTCGGGCCACTGTGCCGAGCTCTAGTTCAGCCTCCGCGCTGCTGCTGTAGTTGTTGTTCTGACTGGTACCCACCGCTGCATAAGTCGTGCTACTAGTTGAAGTCGCAGACCCACTGAAGCGGCGCTTGGCGTCGATGGTTGGCAGCGAAGGAGCCCCAGGGCTGAGCGACATTGAGTCCTCGCTTTGGTCGGGGCGGCGCAAGCAAGGAAACAGAAGGGTAATGAGCACGGGGGAAATCAAACTGCAGCCCAAGACCCAGAGAAAGAGCGTGCTGCCGTCCCCCGACCAGCCTGGGCATTCTTGGCAGGTTTGCGCGCAATGCTGGATGTGGCTACTGCTGCTACTGGCAACAGCAGCGGCGGCATCACCAGCGGTAGCAGAGCTCATCAAGCTGCTGCTATTTGCTGCGTCAAAGAAAGCACTCATGGCAGGTTGAAGGAGCGCGAGCGGGCAAGAGGGCTCCTGGTCGACCAGAGACACGCAGTGCCCATGCATGGGGAAGGGTGCGCAAAAGAGGTCCGTAGCGTCTTTGCACGAGGGGCAGTCCGGCGAGTACTTGGAGAGCAGCCATCCGCTGAAGTAGCCTGCAGGGTACCTTGAATAGAATGAAAAAGGGCCAAATCACCCAAATAATCAAAAGATAGCAACATGTGATGCGCAACACATGAAACACAAACAAAGAGAGCTAGATATAGAGACTAAGGATTACGCTGCTATCTAGATGGTGATTGAAAAGCTGTTTATGAACTACTTGGTCAGGTAGGTCGGCCAGGAACTCATCATGAGGAAGATGCCTTCCCGGCCTACAGGTGCCATAGAAGCAGCATAACTCGCGCTCCGAGGCGACCACACCACTTCTCCGAGAGTCAGCACCAACATCCAGAGGGAGACCTGATGCGCACAAGTACCCATAACCATGCATGCATTCACAATCACAAGCAATCGAAATAGTACCCAAAGCATGTAAGCTGCTGGCTACCGTAAATGGAGACGAGTACCATAGACTAAAAACTAGGCATCTACTAGAAAGAACCAATTAGCATATGGACGCGGCATAAATACTCAGAAAAAAAAGGGAAAAGTTGCCACTAACGGCTCCACCTACGCACCGCCCACAGCGCATCGTAGTACACCAACGGGAGGGCTGCCAGAGAGAACGCCCACAAACCCGGCAGCATCACCGCCAAATCGTCCATGCCCGAAGTCCATGACGAGACCAAGGGCGGCAGAAACACGCAGCCCCAGAAGTTGATGGACTTGATGTCGGCGAACGGCGCCGAATCGCCGAAAAAGCGAGTGGCATACCTGATTTACATCATCAAGGCAGGATCATAAAGGCACATAAGGTTATGGCGATTACTTTTCAAAATAAACAGCGGGACTTCCTAGTAAAAAGAATAATGAAGACATTTAAGAAGAAAGATATGCTGACTTCGTGTTCGCGCAGACAAGCGAATGGTAAGAGGCAAAGAAAGAAGAAAGCTTAGGACAATACTGCATAGTTTCAAGGTTGTAACTTACTTGGGTAAAATCAGATCTTGGTAGCGCCACTGCTGGCTCGTGAACAAAACGCAGGCCGTGAAAACCACTACTCGCCAGAAATTCGCATCCATGAAGATGTTTGCTTCTACTTTGTCCATCTCCTCCTTTTCCTCTTCTTTGACCACTAACCCGCCAACGCTAGAAGATGGGACACCACTACTTGTACTTGGGTTTTCAGCCACCGAAATGTCAGCTCCTGACCTCGCCGAAAGAGAAGGATGATGGTGGTCGTGCTGTTGCAGCGCTCGACGTTCGCTCCTTTCCCGAGCCTCGGAAAGGGCTTCGTGCGCGGCCATGGGCCCCCAACGGGGGGACTCCAACCGCCGATAGGAGCACTCGCCAGCGGGATCCGCCCCAGACTTCCGCATGGCCCCAAACAGAGGCTTCTTCTCGTTTCGGGACTTTTGCCCACCGACTCCTCGTCCTCGCACGCTAGCCCGTAAAGATTGGCTCGCAGGCGACAAGAGACCTCGAGTCTGATTATAGGAGTGCAAATGTGCGCATGAGCACATGTACATGAAGATGGAGAGAAATACTTCCAAAAAAGAGTGCACTGCTTATATTTGGTTTGTGCGTTGAACGGAACACGTGTCAAAGAGAAAGAAGAAAAGGTATGTGCAAACCCACCCTTGCGAGGCGGCGCATTTGAGGCGTGGATCGCATCGGCGGCGTCATGGTAATGGAGTTGGCTGTGGCTTCGGCCTCGACTTCGCTCAAATCGCGCAATTGGAGCGCGAGCACGCAGGCCCACAGCATGAGGAGCAGGGAAGACGCTATCACGCACCGCAGCCCACTGAACACCAAGCCAAACATGTGCAACTCCGCGCGCCGCACCTTGTAAGAATTAGCACACGTTAAATGCGTGTGATACAAAATTATTTTCACCCTTCACCACCCGAAGGGCATTTCTCGCTCTTTCGTTGTCTCTGAATATCCAAAATCATTCAAACCCACCACGTCCATAAGATTTGCGCTGAAAGCACCGCCTAGATTCGAAACGGTGTATGCTAGCGCGTACGCAAAAGGGCGCGTCACGTCCGTGGTGCATTTCTTGAGGCCCACTGTAAAGCACGGGTTGAAGGTGCCGTCTCCGGCCGGCGAAAGCACTAGCATGGCAATGTAAAGCGACGCAGTACTCCTGCCGAACACAACCACAGTGCGGCTGATAGCGCACAAAGCACACGAAAAGATGGCAGTGGTACGCACACCTAACGAATCCACCTGCTCAAGTTTATAAACCCGAAGGGTTGTTTTCATGAAAGTACCAAATTCAGGTGGTTTCAATCACGTGACGCCGACGACACACCGCTCAATCGCACATGTATGAGCACAGACACTCTTCTCGCAATGCGTACTTAATTCTACGTACCATCCAGCTTGCGACGAAGCCCCATGCCGTGATGAGGAGCCCCCAAGTTGCGTACAGAGTTCCACTTTGAACGTCTGTCAAGCCATACTCCTCGGAAGCTGAGATCAAACCAAAAATACGAATGGCAGCGTCACAAACGTTGAAGTATTGCATGTTTTGGAGGAGATAATCGTCAAAGCAGCAATCAATAGAGAGCTTAGCGATTTGTGCCTAGTTTTACCCAAGTTGTCATTATGCCTAAACCTACCGATCAGCGGCAACACCATGGCCGTGCTGAAGTACATATAGCTATTCAAAAAGTTGAGTATGTACAGCAACCGCAGCTCCGCTGGCGACCTGTGATCGGTAAAGTGGAATAAATCTTGTCGCTGCATGGATTTGACAGCATATTGTATTGCGGATAAGAAAAGTGACCCGCACCGCTTGAGGAGTTTCCACTGGTGTGCGAGACCTTGAGCACCGCCTCCCATCTTCGCTTCAATTTAGCTTAAAATCAAAAATACTATAATATGAAGTGAAATAATGATTCTCTGTACAAACGAGCTCAAGAACTTATTGATGTGCTACAGTTCTAACTGGCGTTCAGGGCATTGTTGCATAATGATGGAAGCCAGATGGAAACTCTGGCTAGCTTGCAGGAGGAAGCAAAATAATGGAAGAATGATGTCGAATGATGAGGTCATTTCGTACAGGGTTGTTCTCAAGAATATGTACTAAGAAGTGTACAGTGTCTTGCATTTTCTTCACATTGTGGCCATTCACCACCATATGGCCGAGTCAAATGAGTACTTTTAATTTGCTATCGTGCTCGTGGCGGGAAGGGGGCGGTGTATGGACTTCTAGGTTAGCCTAGGAACTTTATGATTCAGGGTAACATACATATACGCAAATTACCCCCTCTAGCTAGCTAGAATAGAATAATAACTGCCAGAAGTTTTGAATTCAACATTTGCCATTTTAGACTACTTCGTAACGGTTTATACTTCGACTTTCAAACCTCTTATCAGACCTGTCAGCCCGCCAAATGCAGAAACCCAGCCCGTGCTCAAAGCGTGGCCGCGCGGACGCGCCAAGTCCAGAAGACGAAGTTGTAGCAGGCATTAGCAGAGATTCTACGATGCAGCCTCGGTCCTCAGCGAGCTTGATGCCTTTGCAGCCTATGGCAGGTGGCAACCTCATGTCACCTCCTCCTGCCAAGGGTCCCGGCGAGGTGCCTGCCTCTGCCGTGCACGGAGCATCATCAGAGGCTACAGCAGAAGCCATCGCGAGTATACACGAAGCCATAACACACTCGTCGTCTTCCTCTGCGTCTACATCTTCGTCTTCTTCCGTGCCAACCTCGGCTGTTCGAGCCAACGGCGGAAACGGCAGTTCGAGTGCCAGGGTGCCGCTTCTTGCATTGGAAGCAATCATTGGCGCTGGGAAGTCAACTCTCCTAGATGCGATACAGGAGCACTTCGGGAGTAGTGTGGTCATCGTGCACGAGCCTGTCGGTCTTTGGGGCGACGTAGACGGCCACAACCTCCTCAGCGAGTACTACAAAGATCAGAAGGTGCCACTTCCAACCTTTTGACCCCATCTACACATTCTACACACCTGTGTTTCATTCATTGCCACATCTTCATTGCGCGTTCCCCCGACTGCCATATCTAATGCTGTGGTTTCTTCTGGCCTTTTCTCCAGCGATGGGCGTTTTCGTTTCAAACATTTGCGATCTTCTCGCGGCTGGAGGCCGTCCGCCACGCGCTGAACCATTTAGTTGTGCCAGGGGTTACACGGGCAGTGGTCATGGAGAGAAGTTGGCTATCCGACAGGTAAATTTAGAGCACTCTTGGTTCAATTTACAAGTCTGTGAACTAAAAATGGCATGATATTCGGAGAGTCTCACCTTCCGCGCTCCAACGAACTCTATTCTGGGGTATCTCACACACGACTCAAGACCAAACTCAACAAACATATTCTGCATTACTTTTGACATGTGAGAGGCACCCCAAGTAACCTTTTGTTTCAAATGATCACGATTGACTTTGGTGCATTCAGGGAGTGCTTCGCAGCGCTGTTGCGAGAAGAATGCGCTATGAACGGCCTCGAAGAAGCCATGCATGCGAAGATGTTCGGATGGGGCATGGCGAGTGGCGAATGGCCTATCATTGACGGGTGAGCTACACACCGCTCGGAGCGTACTCCTTCTCTATTCCATTTCCAATACGGGTGTGCTCATTCACTATTGTTTTTTTCCTGCAGGTTTGTCTACTTGGACGTGGAAATTCAAATCGCGCAGAGCCGCGTCGCCAAGCGCGGGCGCTGCGAAGAGTCGTGCATTCCGTCGGCCTACCAGGCGAAGCTCCACGACAAGCACCAGGCGTGGATGCTTGGCCTCGAAGCGAAGGGCGGCTTGAAAGGCCACGAACTAGGGCCACTCTTGGAAGGCCGCCAGTCTCCTACCTCTGTGCTGGCTGCCGACTTTTGCATCGGCAGCAGCGACTTATCCGCCTCTTCGAATTCCTTAAGCCACTCTGAGAGCGGTGGCGCTGTGGTGGATTTCCACGAGCCATCAGACACGACTGGCTCAGCGATGAAAACGCCGCGCGGTGCCAAGCTGAACGCGCACGCGCACGGAGGTGGACGCGCCGTGGTGGCGTCAGCACCCGGCGTGCTTCGGCTGGACTGCAGCAAAGAAAACAGCGTGAAAGCAGTGGGCAACTGGCTGGAAGCGATCGGTCTATTCATCGATGCGCTCTCGCAAGGCCAGTGAGAATCCGGTGCTGTGAAGCTATGCAAGCACCTCGTAAGTAACATAATTTGAAAAAAAGCAGCCACACAAGCCCCTCCTCAAGTCCATTCGGCTCAAGCTTTCATTCGTGTGGCTCGGCAGACACAGCGGGTGGTGTCTCCTGTTGTCTCACTCGAGAAAAACACACTATTCACTATTCAACTCGCACTCTACCCTCGACTTAATTTTTGACAATCCCTTTGCGGTGCTTAGCGGACATCAGCAGCAGCCCTGTTGTAGAATTAGGTCGCACTGAGCACTGAGATTAAGATCAAGTTTTGAAGTTCTAAAGTTAGTCTAAAGACTAAAGTATATAACATCTCGTATCATAAAAGATTTAAATATATGGATTTAGATAAACTGGAAGACAGCTAGAGGAGTAGTTTCGAATAGGAGCAAGAGAGGTGGAGAAGGTTTCTTAATTCTTAATGCCGGTGCTCCATTTCACTTCGGATCTGGGTAACTTTTTAGTCCTTGGCTGCTCAGGAGCTGTTAAAGTTAAAGAGCTGTCGCCCTGCGCTCCATGCCTATGCCCTGTCGCCTGCTGTCTGACTGTCTGCTGTGCCCGTCGCCACTTTGTTGAAACTTTGTTGACTTTGGCTTTACCTTTGCGTGTTGCGAGTTGCTCTTTTGCGTGTTTGTGCTTGTGTTAAGTGTAGCGTTTTATGACACAGACACCACGGGGCCGGAATTAGAAGGCAACCATGTAGAAAAGCAAGGCAAAGAGGCTTATATTAGTTATTATACCGGGATTCCCTTAAATGATATATTTCCATTTCGGCGATCTTCCTGGGCTTATCTGCTATGTGGGTATCCCGCGGGAAAGGGGAGGTAGTTGATCTCGAGCTCTAGCTACTGGGAGTAGTAAGTTAGCCCCTTATTACAGGGTCTGTGACCTGTGACCTGTGACGCCAAGTACGTGCAGGGGAGAAGTGCTCAGTGTTAGAAAATTACACTGATGGAGTGATGACGAAGTATAGTAGCAAAATGGCAACAAACAATACTTTTACGCCGTCTTCTCTGCGCCAGTCCTTGTGGCCGTCAATTTTACTATTCTTACCGTCTGCGGCTGGTCTAGGGTTGCATCATGAATCTATATCTAAAAAGCTCTATTCCCCGCGGTTGCCGGAGATTAGATCGCCGCCGTCTTTTGTTGCAATGTTCGCTGCCGCCATTGTTGCTGCTAGCCCGCCTTGTTTAGCGCTAGGCAGCGACTTACTAGCTCGTGGCGTCGTGACTCTACCACCTGATGTTATTGGGCCGGCTAAAGATTCGTCCGCAGCATTGTACATAACTGCTAGACCTGATCGTGCCGATAATGGTGAGCATGCTTCGTACATCTCGCCGTAGGTGCTACACAGAAAGATCAGAATAGTGGGCAAAAGCCACCGTTCATAAGCTTGCGACTATGTCATAGTGTGTTTATCTAGTTGACCACAATTTTATAAGTATGAGTTATGAGGATCCTAATCTCGTGTCTTCTTATCAATCGTTTGCCAGTGCCTGTTGCCATTCTTTCCGGCACCCGTGGAAAGCCACCACCAATCTTGGCGGCACGTTTCGCAAGCCCACTGGCGTTCCCGTTCGAATTCGAGTTAACAGACGAGAACTTAACGCCGGAAGGCGCACCGAGTGAAGGCAGCAGCTCGGGCGAACGGTGGTGGGCTCGTGACGACTTGGTATACTATCGTGTTCAACTGGGAATGTTGACGATGCTTTATACCTTTCATTATTATTCATGTAAAAACAAAGAGCTGGATTTACCCTTTGACTGCATTTGTACAGGTGGTGAGCGCTCGGCTTGATAGCGATGGCGTTGCTGCCACGCGAGACCCTGAAGACCTCGTAGGTCGCGCTCTCATGAAGAAGACTAAACTTTCGAAAGCAGTTCCTGCAACTGCAGCCAGCCCCGGCGATCAAGCAAGCACGGAGGTTCCACAGGTTACCGTGCCTTTACAGGGCCGAGGGTTCGGTGGAAAACTCGTGACGGGAAAATCTGCTGCTGCAAATACGCCGGGTCCTTAAATCGTAATTTTGTCTTGCCTGTTGGGGAGTGCTGCATATATAGTTCATTATTTGCCTGTGTGCCTGGGTTGTGGGTTCTTGAATTGGCAATTGGCACTTCCATTGCCATTGCACCGGCCTTACAATATTACTCAGAATTGCACCCAGAGCGATTTGACTGGCCCTTAAAATAACGGAGCACCTGTATTGCTGGATAATCAAAATGGGCTTATTGCATGTAGGTCCCAGGTTTCACTTAAACATAAACCTTTAACTTTCATCTCCATCTGTTATCTGGTATATCCGTGGTCTGTACTGGTCCGTTTTGCGATTTAATCATGAATTCAAATGAACAGAGATCAGGGGCCATGGAAGTATCAAAAGCCAGGGCTCTGTTGCAGTGGCCCCTAATTATGTGAGTTATATATCGGAACTCCACCACAGCGGCACCTCGGCATCAACCGCCCATCACTGAGGCATCCTATTGGTCGTCCACGTCGACAGCAGGCGGTATGCCGGTTGCCGCAGTGCGCACTTTCGCAGCTGCGGCGGCCATATCGCGCTTCAGTCGCGCCCACGTGTGTTTCTTCCAGTATTCGTTCTGGGAATATGAAAGCGATGACAGTACATGTATCGTGATTCAAAAGGAGTTCATGGCAGAAAAAATGAGGATCCAAGAAAAGAAGAAAAGGGAGTTGTGCCTGGAAAAAGGGAATGATGTGGTTACGCAAATCTATCGGCAAAGACTCTTAGTTTATCATGAATTCTACCTCGTCGTTGACGCTGTCTTCCAAGCGAATCATCGAAATGAACTCGGCCATTTCGGCGCGCATTTCCGAGGACTTGCATTTTCCCAAGTAGCCTCGGAACACGCGCTGGGCAGTGATGGCGCAGGTGGAAATCAGGGCGAAGTGTGCGCTCATTTCGGCACGTTTCATGGCCCATCTGCAGGGGGGAGAAATGCGTCGTTGAAATCAAGCAACAAAAAAAACAGACTACATTAACAGGGAATATGCGTCAACATAGAAAAATCACGAAATGAAAAACAACTCAAAGAACAAATAAACTCCTGTAAGCACTTTGAATGATAAAAAAAACAATGCTGGAGACAACAGCAGGGGAAAAGCCTCTCTTCCTCCATTATCTTATCATCTTACCGCCGCGCTGCTTTGCGGCCAATGTGGCCTCGGTACAGCCGCTGCAAATCACTCAGCGCTTCGCGTTCTTGGTTTTCCAGTTTGACTTTTTCCACCTGAATAGGGTTGAATCACGAGGCATAATGTAAAACAATGCGGGCACACATCAATCATAAAATACCGTACGAGACAAGCCTGTTTAACTTTTGCCACCCTCAAGGCATTTGTGCCTTTCAAGATCCCTATTAAAGAATCTTTACCAGATTGCCGCCGGCGTCGTCTTTTTCTTGCGCTTCCCGGGTGCTGGACCTCGCTTGCCCAATCAGACTCGAGCCCATGTCCTTGGCGACTTTGGCTTCGTGCGCGGCGCGCTTCTCCGCCACGATGCGCCTCTGGATCGGGTTTTTGCCCTGAAGCTCGGGGTCGTTCTCGGGAGAAGTCTCATCGTCGCTGTCGTCGTGAAGGCTGCTGCTTCCGCCTTCGGCCCCGGCGTGCGCCTCTTTCAGCCACATTTTCTTTTGCTTTTTCATCAAGTGCATCGCTCGGAAGTACCTTGCAAGGAAAAAAAAAATACAAGAAAAGAGATGTAACAACTTTCTACACCTTTGTCCTACAAACAAAACCATTCCAGTGCAACTTTCTCTGCCGAATGTAAGAGTGCCTTATAAGACTGAAGCTTCGACATACATGAAGGTCAGCGTGAAAAGGCCGAAACGAATGCTTTGCTCCGATTGGGTCAGCGCTTGATCTCGGTGGTCGCCCGGCTGTACCACGGTCCGATCGCTAATTTGCCACTTTGGGTCGTCTTCGAGAGCCTCATCGGGAATGCCTGTCCAGGAAATATCCAAGTGTAAGACTTGAAAAAATGTGACTTCTCCACGAGAAAAAGCAAAATAAAAAAAAGCGACAATCTAAATCTTCACTTATCCTCGCGATGCCGTCTACTTCAAAGAATGAAAAAAAGTGTGAACAGGATTTAGACAATTACCATTGTCATCGAGGTCTTCAATCACGTCCTCATCCTCGACGAGCTTTTCGGGGGCCTTGAGAATGCGCACTTTCTTCACCGGGTCTATGCTCGGCACGTAGCCCTGTACCTTGAACTTCGACTCCACTTCGCCGAAATACCTAAGTGGTAATTTTTTTACAAACAAAACAGCAACAGCAAGAGAAAAAAGTGCGCGTTTACGCAAGAGTAAGATTAATTTGGCAAACCAAAATGTATCACATGTACTAATACATGAGCATAGCGAGTGAGCAAAATACCCTCACAGTGTTCTTACCAGCCTTCGCGCATGCCTAGCAGAACTTCTTCAACGAGATCCGAGGCCACTTGCGACGCGACCAAGCGAGAATGCTCCTCCTGCGAAAATGAAAAAGAAAAACGAAAAGACACCGCAGAACACGATCAGTTGAAATGCGAACAAAGTTCTGCATTAGCTGGAATGAAAAAGACGAAATTAAATTGTAGATTAGATATAGTACCTCGAGGCCCTTTCTTGCGTTCTCGGTCCAGAGAAGCGCACGAAAGCCGTTCAGAGCCGTAGTTTCGAAGTACTGTTTGGTCGAAGCAAACGCATCGTGGCATTCCTAGAATAACAGAAGAGTGGGCAGCTCAGATGTACAAAAACGAAGGGCGAAATAGTGGTTCAAAACATATGACTATTTGTATTTTTCAATGCTACTACAGTACACCAAGAGGAGTCAGTAAGTATAGAAGTCAATCCCACGATTATCATAAGCACAACGACGGACCTGATCAATTTTGCACAGGCGAATGTCCCGCTCGAGCTCTTTGTCTTCGTACATGAGCGTAAATTCGAGCGCTTCCCGACGGAAATTTGAAGGACCACCTCGCCGCACCTGCCGCACAGCAACAAATAGAAAATAGAGAAGATAAGAAGCAGAAGCCCGCATGGATAGGCGAAAACACTGACTTCAAGTGTAAACCTAAGAGAAGAGGACGGATGAGATTTGTGCATGCACAACTTCAAGCACGTCGCACTTGGGTTTTGTATCTAAGTAAGCAAGCATCAAAAGTATTGGGCAAAAACAACAACAAGAAGCAAAATTCGCGCACCGAGATGGGCACGATGGTGTCAAAGCTTTCTTGCTCGGGGTTCATTTTCACGAAGTGCAACTCGTCCGACAGCTCTTGCCGCCGCGCAGTGTACTCCTTCAAATCCAAGAGGGGTTTCCATTTGCAAGGGTTGGTCATGCACGCACGGCACGCGCCAAAGCCGAGGGCTCTGAAGTCGCTTTCTAATTCGTGTTGGGCGTAATCCACCTGTTGTCATGTGACACAAACGTAAAGGGGTACAGCACAAGGCAACACATGAAATCTGGGTACTATGCAGGAAATCTTAAACACCCGGACATGAGAACGGTTCCTTGCTTTTACAACTTATGTGTGCTCACGTTCCTCATCATACAAACACTATCTCCGCGATATACATGTGCACTCACGTTGTTGTCGTGGTCTACCCTGTACCGCGCTCTCTGCACTTCTTCCTTGTACGCCCGGCTACCCGCCAAACTGGGGCCATGCACTTCGCCCCTCCCTTCTTTGCGAATTCTCGCCCGCTTCTTCACCAGCTGCTTGAATCGCTTTTCGGCGAGCCGCGCTTCCT
>Ga0307931_1001740_pt1 | contig 14268 bp, 19 predicted proteins | sample OrgLakmetageno47_FD_201816 | JGI IMG/M metagenome (GOLD analysis project Ga0307931, IMG submission 201816) | Saline water microbial communities from Organic Lake, Antarctica - #47 | ecosystem: Environmental > Aquatic > Non-marine Saline and Alkaline > Saline | place: Antarctica: Organic Lake... | reverse complement strand
AAAGAAAGGGAGTCGGGAGTGGGGAAGGAGGCCTACTAGCTAGCTGAGAAGCTGATGATGATGCAGGCGTCCTTCCCCACTGCGACTATTGTTGGAAGAAGAGGAGCGATGAAGAGAGATCGTTGAAGTGAGAAAGAAGAAGAAGAGGGCGATGATGCAGAACAGGATGCTGATGTGTACTCCAGGCAGCAGCAGGAGAAACACGATGAGGGAGACGAAGGGTCGATGCGAAGCCGAAACGAGAGAAGAAAAAAAAGTCGAAAAAGACGAGGAGCTTATGAGACGATAGCAGTGCAAGAACAGCACAAGCAGCCCGCTGTAATTGAGCGTGGGTTGCTTCTGCTGCGCCTGAAATGCCTCCGTTACATCTTTTCATCCATTCTTCGTCGCATCTGATTTTTTTTCTCTCATTGGTGCTAGTGGTTCGCTGCAGTTCGTGTCTCCATCAGGCATCTACGGCGCGTGCGCTGCGGTCAGGTGCTGCCGCGCGTACGTCACTGTTTCGGCTGCGCGTGCGTCAGGGGCTCCGTCTTCGTCCTGCAGTTGTTCGCAGAGCTAGCCAAAGGGAGAAAAAGGAAAAAAAGACGAGGCAGAAAGGGGTTTAAAGAACAAACGAATGAAAAGAAGAACGGCGACGCGAGAAAAAGCGAACACAAGTAGACAACAAAAACAGCACGCGCAATTTCTAGAGAATACTCATGTCCATTTGTTGCAAATACACACACAGAGAAAATGAGGAATTGACGCCTCGGAGAGTCCCTCGTTTCATTATCTGTTTTTGGTTCACAATTCGCAAAAAAATGTTCGCATCGACATCGTCTCTTGCTCTCTCTCTCTCTCGCTTTCTTACCTGGAGCAGGGGGGTGACCAGGTTAGGCGCCAAGTATTGCGCGGCGTGTTTGCCCAACGCTTTCGCCAGATCGCCCACGAGGCCCACGGCGCCCTTGATCACTTCCTCGTTTGGGGCCGAGGTGGACACCTGTTTTTCGTTGTGGGCGGAGGCGGCAGTCCAATTAGAGGGAAAAGAAATCAGATATATATATGTATGTATAAAGGATCGAAGGAAACCGACAACACAAATAGATCCAAGCACGGCCATGTCACCAACAGCAAGAATAAGAGGGGGTACATACAAGCGCACAAGCATGGCATTGAGATCCACAAAAATCACTCCACGCGCCATGTTCAAACTGTGACAACGGTGTGCACAAAGAATAGCGACGTACGGTACCACCAGTAGGAGTAGGTCTACCCGCAGTAGCAGCAGCAGCAGCAGTAGTGTACTTTTTCTCACTCACCGTGGCGAGGAATTCCGAGATGCCACCGACGCCATTCAGGCCAGGCGCCACTTCCACTTTCAGCAAGATGGTCGGGTCCCCGCCGTCGGTCAATCCGTTGGCAATGCCGGTGTAGGCTTCGATGATCGCCTCGTGCAACTCGCTCAAGTAATCCACCTTTTTGAGGGAGGTGAGAATAGATGATATTTAAAAAAACAAAAAAAAACGTGCGGGTGGAAGAGAAAACATACATGTTAAACACGTAAGCGGCGACTACATATTGCGCATGCGTTGTGATCGTACTTTTTGCAAAACCGAATTTGAAAAAAAAAAAAAAAAAAAAAAGCGGCAAAGCATAGAATAGGTTCATAGGTGTTTTCGAAGTACACGCGCACGGCGATTTCATTTTTTTGTACTTCCTGTATGCCCATTCTCACTTCACTTACAACCTACTAGTAAATGCAATTGACTTCCGTCTTAAATGGTCTCACCATTTCGTCGTCTTCTGGGTCCACCGTGGTCCTGCCGGCTTGGTACAGCATCACCAGCGCCCGGCTCGGAGCCTGCAAGTAGCGCACGAAGTTCGGCCCAATCGCCAGCGCCAAGTCGCCGAACACGCTGAGCATGGGAGGCTTCACGTCGCGCTTCAGGGCCGGGTTTTCCAGGGCCTAATGTAATAATGGCAATGGAACCGAGAATACGATATGATTTGAGATGAAGATAACGGCGAGCATGGAAAGGAATGTATGGAAGTATTTGAAACCCAAACGCGAATACACATGCGTAGGCACGTACGCACGACGCATTTACGCGTGGAAGAATTGAACGGAGGAAAACAACCAGCAACGTCATCAACGCAACCACCACACCCGCCTCATCTAATATTGTCCATCATCATTTCATCATTCCTCGTTCATTCATTCATTCATTCACAACCACTCCCCCCCCCCCTTCACCCCCATACCTCAAGGAGGGCTTGCATGATGGGGTCGCAGTACGCCGCCATTTCGGCTTCCACCGCCCGGCAAAGGTCGCCGCAGGCCCCCACCGCGGCCGCGCACAGCTGGTAGTCGGCCGCGTTTTTCAAGGCGGCAATCAGGAGAGGCATGAGGGCTCCCAAGTACCTGTTGTTGGTTGTTGGTTGGTGATTGTTGGTGTGATGGTTGTTGGTGTGGTGGTTGGTGATGGTTGTTGGGGGTTGGTGATGGTTGGTGTGATGGTTGTTGGTGTGGTGGTTGGTGATTGTTGGTGTGATGGTTGTTGGGGGTTCATTGTGGTGGTTGGTGGTTGTTTGAAGTTGTTTGAAGTTGTCGGTTGTTAATGTGTGCCGCGTATGCGTTGCAGAGCAACAGTAGCAGAGAATCACGGTTGAATGTGCATGGCAGAAGGAGTCAGTAGTGACGTGAAGCCAAAATGACGCAGTACATCGTCCGAGGATTCATTACACAACCTCCGCACACATGCGCATGTATGCATGCGTACACGCATATATGTATGAATGCATGTGCACACACACGCACGACAAGCAAGCACATGCACGCTTTACCGGTTGAAGTTGCCTTCGATTTTGTCCATCAATTTGCCGGCAGCCATGAACGCTTCTTCGGCGGCGCCCGTGGACTGCATCGCAATCACCTGTTGAGGTAGACGTTTATAGGAGGAGGGGGGGGGGGGGGATAGGTTGATGTTGATCATCAGCATGGCAAATACAACGCAAAAGCAATGAGGGCGAAGGAAGAGACAAACAAGCACTGTTCTGTTACGTAACAGGGTTTCCAAAAGAAATTCAACGAACAGACAACACAAAGAACGATAAATCAGATACTACTCCGTTTTCTTCCTCACCTGGAGCAAGTTTTGCATGGTGGTGTCGGCGATGGTTTGCACTTGTGCCGCTTCGCAGCTGGAGACGATGTAGAACAGCGTGGACACCAGGAGGCCTTGGAGTTGGGCGTTGGTGCTTTTGTCGTCTTCGGAGAGGGGCACTGCCGCAAACGACGCTTGCAGCTTCCCAAACACCTGCGACGTAAGGAGGGGGGACGGTTGAAGGAATGATGATGAAGAAGAAGAAATTGTGTGAATCATGAAATGCTACTAGTCGGTGGGTATTTTTTTTTACAGAGAGGATCAGAAAAAAAAAAGGACGGGAAGGGTGTGTGAGCAGAAGAGTGATCAAAATAGGGGGTGCTTTCGTTCGTCTCTTGAAAAAGTGTTCTAAACGTCATCATTATGAACGTCAACAGCCCTCTCGCTCACCCAAGTGCTCAGCTCGAGGACAATGCCGCGGCAGTCGTCTTGGTGCGATTCCACCACCTGAAGGGGGGAGATATCATAGTCGAGTAAAAAGGTGGAGAATGAAGAGTCACAATGTGCACAAGTACCAGAACATCCAGAAGGCCAAAAACAGGAAGAAATGAAGAGAATTAAAAAAGATCTCTCGCTTGTCTCTTATGAAATTGAAAAAAATCTTTCGAGAGTTCAAGGGTGACAAAGGGAAGTAGAGAAGCACGCCAACAATAATTCCCACTCGTGCTATGAAAGGATTGCATGCCGCACCATGTTGATGGCTTCGTAGGCCGTGACGCGCAAGTTGTGCTCTTCCCAGTCCGGCCGGTCGGTGACCCCCACCAGCTTGTGCAGCAGCGGCCCCACGATTTGAGGCCCCAGCCACTGCGCGCCGCCCCCCACCTGCTCATTCGTGCACATGTAAGTCACATGTGCGTGCAGTACACGTGTATGAGATACAGGACGAAGCGAGTGAGTTGAGTGAGTGCGCGCAGAAAGGGAGGGATAGATAAAGCTAAAGCTAAGCTGTTTGAAAGGGCGTGAATGCTGTCACACGGTGTACGAGCAAAAAGGAGCGCAACTTCTCACCATCGTTATCCTCATGCAATAACCATCCCCACGCTCATCTATTCTAATCCTTGAGAATTCGACCATCTTATCCCGCCCCATCCCGTTACCTCGGGTCGGTTTTCGGCCATATTCCGCACCACCAAACAAGCTTTCTCCGCGACCCGCGGCACCGCATCGAGGGCGCTCATCACGTTGGTGAGCAAGAGCATGAGGACCTGGGGGTCGACCATCGCGCCCGGGTGCAGCTCCGCCACCCTAATGTGGTGGGCAAGCATGAAATAAAATATGGATCACCACAATTGTATTCCTATATATGAGCGGCCACTCTAATGTGGTGGGAAAATATATGTAGTGTTGTAGTCATGCATAGTCAGAACACGCCCAGTGTGATGCAATACATTTCTTTCGTTCACGAACGGCACAAGCCGTGAACACCTGAGCTTGCGCTCATTCGTCTCAGTGCGTACGACAGAAATTAACACCCTCCCTCTGGCAACTCGACAGCAATATAATCCATTCTCAATCTCAACCTCATCCATCTTACCGGCTCAGGGACCAGGCGGCGGTGTCCTTCACCAACACGTTGTCATCGGCCAAGGCTGCCACCAGCACCGGCAAGGCTTGGCGCACCGTGCCCTGCATCGCCTCGGTGTTCACCGGGCCTAGAATAGAATGGCAAAAATATAATAGAATAGAATGGGGAAAATGGAAAAGAATGTGGTGAGCGACAGGAAGAGGCCAGAAGGTTTGAGAAGGCACGAAAGGAATGCACGAAACAAAAGAGTGCAAGAACAAACACAAACAAGATGGGCATACTCACAGTTTTTTTACATGCACCAATCACTTCAAGGCAATCATGAGAGCCGGATCAGTGTCCTCATCGAATCAAACCATGACCACCAGGCCCAAAATCCCCCCCCCCCAATGACTCACCGTCAAGGATGCTGCCAAACGCCAGGAGCGCGGCTTCCCGCTTGCGCCACTCCGGCAGGGACACCGAGGCCGAGACATAGGGGAGGACGTGCTCCACCACCTGTCCATTTGGGACCACGCGAATGAGAAGAGGGGAAAGGAAAAGGGAAGATGATGGGTGGGTGATTTCATGGAAGAGAGAACAGTTGAGCGAGGGTCACCAAGAGGGTGCAGAGACACAAACAGAGGCAGAAATACACTACTGAAACAACGGATAAACCCAACAAACAGAGGACACTTCAGTCCCTCATAGTACGGTACGTATACAAACACAGAGATAAACCCATGAGACAACAAAAACAAAATAGACGTGCGAGTCATTCTGACCTTGTCCTCGCAGCACTGGGCAATGTTTTGAATGCACACGCTGGCAGCCGAGGCCAAATTCCAGTCTTCGTCGTCAGCATCTTCGTTTTGGCGCTCCAAGGTGGCCAGCAGGGTGGGCATCAAGTGGGGCATGGCTTTTTCCATGTACTTGTAGCCTTCGAAGCCTACATAAGAGAGTGACGAAATAAAATAGGATTTAGCGCTCATTAGAGGCTCGTGCACCCGTAAATATTCACGAAAATGAACGAATAAAGGGGGGCAACATAATAATAATAATAATAATAAAGAAAGATAAAAGGGCTCACTGTTTGTGTATGTGTGAGTTGGTATAGGCACAGTTGGTTCTAAAAAGGCTGGCTTACCTTCGTCCAAGTTCATTTCGGTCTCGCACAGGGTGGACCAAAACTCCACGGCGAGCATCGCCACGTCTTCGTCGTCGTTCTTGATGGCGCCGACCGTCATGGGATAGAGCACGTCCATGTACCTGCGAAGAGTGCGGGTGAAAAGATGTATCGGAAAAAAAAGAGAAGAAGAAGAAGAAGGAAAAGGGGGTTTAGAAAGAGAGAAAGAGACGAGGGAGCACACGAGGGTGAATGAAGCGGATGGAGATGCAAATTGTATAACAAGAGAACAGAATGAAGCAACAAGAGGAGCGAGCGAAGCTTCGCGTGGAACATGAAAATGGCGTCAGAAAAGAAAAAGCCAGAGATGCACTCAGAACTAGACACACGGTACGCACCGCTGCTCGAGCTGCTCGTAGTACAGTTCGCAGACGCGCCCCACGCACTCGTAGGCGCAGCCGCGGACTCGGGCGTCACTGCACTGCGTCGCGTCGCACACCACCTGTGGAAGTAGGTTGGAAGTGGGTTGAGTGGATGTGCAATTTGCGGTTGGGTGATTCAATTTGGTCTGGTTTGGTTATACATGGCGGTGGGCACATACATTCCAAAAAAATAGTCAAAACTTGATGGTACAAAATGACGATGCGATTGAAACACTGGCTCAGAACAACACGCAGCTTTTTAAACAGGTCGGTTTTCAAAAGGGATTTATGATTCAAGTATCTCAAATACCTAGTCACTATTCAAGCCCGAACAAAAATTTACCGAATACGCCTTCAATTTTGCTCGTGTTACTCCTCTAGGGCTACAGTGCACTCACCGTCATGAGCATGTTCCGCTCCCCTTCGCGATTGAAGTTTTCCCCGCACAGGTCGAGGGAGTTCATGAGGGCCTTGGTGGCGGCCAAGCGGGTCGCGTCGGGACGGCCCGCCTTGATCCCGTCCACAATGGCCGTGAGCACCTGGGGTGTGGGAGAGAGAGAGAGGAGAAAGAGGGAGGATGGGTGGAAGGAAAAAGGAAGAACGAGAGGGGGGAGGATAACGCAAAAACAAGTAAAGTGATTTCTACAATTACATGTCTCGTTTAGTTTTTGACTACCACTCTGGCTCTGCCGCTTGGCAACTCCTCTCAATCAACGACTGCTCAACACGAATTGAACCACCACCACCACCACCACGACAATCACCCCCATGCACTTAGCAAGAAAAGAAAAGAAAAAAGGGCACCTCGTTGGTTTGCTGCGGCTCCAGGTCGCCTTCTTCCAGCTGCTCGCACATGTAGCCGCACGCTTCCAGCGCCGATTCGCGGGACCCCTCCGACACCGACGGGTTGGTGACCGCCTGCGTTTGTTGGGGTTGTTGTTGTTGTAAAAATAAAGAAAGAAGGAGGATGCGCGTTAATATGGAAAGTGAAGGTAAAGATTCAAAGAGGCAGGAAAAAGTGAGGGTGATGGCAAGACACGATTTTTTTCTCTGTGTGCCGCTGCTCACGCACATACGCACAAAAAAAATGTTGTTGCTCCCTCCTTCCCTCCCGTTGTGTGCTTCCGCCACCTCTCATCCATTCAACCACCACCACCACCCACCCATCCTCTCTCAAAACTCAATTCGTGCATGTGTCCCACCTGCAGGAGCATTGGAATGAGGCCACTGGGCCCGCCCCAACGCTTGTTTGGGATGTCCAGCGCCGCCACGGCGCCAATGTCCTGGGCCGCGGTGTGGCGAATCACCGCTTCCGGGTCCAAGAGGCACTGCAGGAGGCCTACAGGGATGGGACAGAGGGTGAAATACGTCAAAACAGAGGATGGGGTAGGAAAGACAGAGGACAGATCTTTTGGAGGCAATGAAAAACACAATTAAAAAAAAAAGATAATAAAAGACATAGCGCTTTAAAAAGACATAGCGCTGCAACAGCGAGAATGGCAACAGCAAGAAATGCAGGTACAAAAATGAAAGCGCGGCACAGAGGTAAATAGTTGTAGCTGATGGTACGTTGGTTGTTGTTGTTCCTGGATCTTCTCTTTGACCGCACCTGCGCGCACGGCAGCTTTGGACGCTTCGTCGACGTTGTCCGCCCACCGCGCCGCCTAGCAGGAGAATAAAGAAAGAGAAAGTGAGCACAACATAAGCGAGGAGTTCGATAACTAACATAGGAAGCTACGGACAGTGGGAGAGGGCGAACACAAGGCGCATGGAAGGGGAAAAAAGGGCGAAGTGGGAGTCGACAAGGATGAGGTTGGAAATAATTACATGATGTGTCACACATTATAGGACAAGCTCTCAGAAGTGACCTTTGATGCATTCTTTGAAAAGGAGGGCCGGCCACCTCTAATATTTACAACATCGCGCAATTACCTTTTGCTCCTGGAGCGTGTCGTCCTCGGCAATCAGCACGTTCTTGATGTACAACCCCGCCTGGAGCCATGATGGAGAAGAACGAGAGAAATGAGGGGTAAGACACACGAAACTAAAGGTCGGTATTCATGTACTTCATTAGTGGTGTTTTCTTTGTGGTAGACTTAGGCTGTATGCACAATCCACTATGACGCGCCCAATGCACAAGGGCAATGGGGACGAGCATAAAACAACGGGAAGGGTGACACGGCTACAACTACCTTCACCCAAATGTACCCGCTACTACCTGTTGGCGCGAATCCGGCACCGCCGCGGAAGAGCCCAGTTGCCCGACCAGGGCCACCAGGAAAGGGCCCGGGGTGGAGTCCGTGGCCTGTTGTTCATACAGCACACCAAACACGCAAAGCCAAGGATGGAGATGCAAAAGCAGTAAGAAAAGCGGTGACTCATTCAAGTTCATGCTATATGAATCCGCGTAAACCAAGCGTTCATTGAAGAAGAAAGCTTAATCTGCCACGCCACACGGTAAGGAATAGATACGAGGCAGGTGGAGACAGCAGTAGCATGGGGCTAGGGGTAACCCTTGCCGAAACAAGGAAGCCCGCCACACCTGCTGCATCATCGTCTCAGCTTGCGCGCGGGTGGTGCCATCTGGCGACCGCAGGTTTGCTAGCATCGTTGGGAGGTCCATGGTGAATGACTGGAATTACATGCACAAAAAAAAAGGATGTATATTATCGAGCGATGCGGCAGTCGAGTCATAAGATTTCGAATTTTAGGATGCGCAGGTGGATGATGCGCACTGAAAGAAATGGCTCAAAATTTCTTTCAAGGTTAGGAGGCGCGATATAGTGCGCAGGGGTGCCTCGAGTAGGATTCCAGGTCAAGAGGAGCGCGCGCGACCCCTTTCTACACACCGTTGGCTTCTTCGTCACAGGTTCCACAAAAAAAAAAAACAAGCGGCACGCTTCGCAGAAACGTGGCTTGTCCACACATCCTCCACACGTCGTGCAAAGATAAGATCAACGGTAAAGTTACGCGTATTTGTTTTAGAAGATATCCCCCTGTAGCTAGCCTTCGTAAATATGTGAAAAATGGCACCATCATCACCGCAATAGAAGAAACGCAGAAATCTTAGAAACAGTCAAAGCTACCTCATAAGAGTTCCTATCAATTTTTCTGCACAATTATTCAGAATTAGCTCCTGGCAGCTACGGATTAAAGCAGCACTACCTAGGTTTAAACGAATGCGGGAGCGCGTAGGCTTTTTGGTTGGACACGAGGCTGCGCTAGCCCTGGTGCGGCGAGCTCGAGCTTCGGGCCGCAAGGGCGGGCTGATTGGCCTTGACGTTGGCACGTTCCGGTAAATCAACACGATAAACGTCTTGAAGGCAACGCATGCAATTTTGTTGCTGCAACTAGCCGTGTCCGAACTTGCTTCGTTTACTCTGTATGATTAGGTGTGGAGTAGCAGCCACAGACTCCGATTTTTCAGCAGCATGGCCGCTTGGATGGTTAGATCGAAAGCCTCCGGTACGCTCACCGCAATCTATCGAAGCCTTTGCCCGGCGTCTCAGGTGATACTTTTGTCATTCGTTTCTTCGCTCTTTAAAAACTGACTACCTCTGGAATTTAGTGCATTTGTTTTGGCTACTTTATGACCTTACGAGCGATCGTTTTGGTTTATTCGAACGAGTGAACAGGGTAGTCGCAGAATCCCGCGGCGCTTGCGGTTGTGTCGCAGGCTGGCCGCTGCTTCTCAACGGAGAGCGGGGGAGCCAGTGCGCTGAAGTTGAAAACTTTCTGGCCGGTGTTATGCAGGCGAGGGCGTGGCGCTCAGGTACAGGAGTGCTGCGGCCGCTGCCTATTGTGCTTGTCGATGAACGCTTCAGCACAGCCGAAACGGTGGGGCCGATGCGGGCATTGGGTTTTAGCGCCCGCGCGCAGCAAAAACGCAAAGATTCTGCTGCGGCGGCCGTGATTTTGCAGCGCGTTTTAGATGCACCAGGTGGCGAAGCTCTTTCACGGTTAGAAAACCTTGACTTGAGCGACAGCCCTTCTTCGTCAAGAAGTAGTATTAGTGCCGACGACTATGGCGATGGCGAAGACAGCGGCACGATCACAAAGGCCGCGTCTGATTACAAAAATCGGCAGTTAAAGGAGAGTCCTGAGGCTAGTAGAGTTGTTGATAGCCGCGGGAACGCCCGAGTTGCTTGCAATGACACTGAACTTATGGAGTGGCTCTCGCACTCAATAGATTCGAAGTGAGGCTCCTTTTGTGTCTGGAATAGATATAAGTAACATCAAGGACTCGAAATATAAAAAGCGACCTCAGAAATCTGTCATTGAGTGATGAAGCTTCCGGTAAAGAAACTCTTTTGGCCAGTTAAAAATTCATTGGGGAGTAAAACGTATGGGCTCAGAGAGGATAAACAAGAACTTACCAATTCTCTTTTTGTTCCCATTGCCACTTGACAAAACCTTCACTTTTTTTAGATTTGTTCATATTCAAAGTATTTAAAGTCGTCTTCCATTTTTTTATGTAACATAGTTTTAACAAGCGAAGCGAGAGGACTCAACATGAACGACGCAAGGGCGGTGCGTAAGCTCGTAAGCTCGTAAAGTCTGACATGCGGAATCATCATTCCCATTCCTAGGAATTTCTCGTCAAACTTGCATTTATCTATATTCTGCCTTCTATGTCTACCATGCCACTTCCTGCTGCGCGCTTTCCACGTTCAAGTCATTTTGCGTTCAATGGGCGTCAGTCTTGCGGTCCGCCCACTAATCAGGGACTCTGAAGGCTGCCCAATAGACAAGTAGTCTGTGGACTGAGATGGCCAAGCTTGAACCAAAACTTTGTTGCTGTTGATGTGACCTTTGTCTTTGGAATGTCCAAGGGCATTTTGAATGAAGCGAGTTCCGTCAATTACAACATCTGCGTTGACGTGGCTGTGCCCAAAGATGTGCACACATGGGTTTAGTTTTTGAATCTGCTTGCCCATTGCAGGACAGCAAAGGATGCTTGCAAGCTCTGGCGTGGTAGAGCAGTGGCATGGATCTGGTAGAAAATGACCAAAACTCACGATGTCACGCCCTGCGAAGTCAGTACTCAGTGCTCTTTGGTTTAAGCCCAGAAAGAAAGCGGCGACTCGACTATAGCCTGAATTGTGTGGATTTTCTGGGTCGCCAACTGAGGCTGGCCACATGCACATTGCATCAAAAGTTTTCTCAACATCAGACTGTGTTTGGACTTGAGAATTTGTCAAGCTCTCAGTGGAGGTGTTATCTGGGCACCACCAGCTATACATTGGTATAACTGCAACACGGCCGCCGAGAAGTGTAGGTTTGACATGGACGCCAATCTCAGCACAAAGCTTCAAAATTTGGTAAAACTTTTGCAGAGAATTTGGACCGCCTCGGTACGTCCATAATTCATGGTTCCCTGGGACGAAGAATACGTGCTTGAATTTCGACTGGAGCATGTCCAGGGCGGCTCGCAGCTTCTTCATCGAAGTGCACAAGTCTCCAGCGACAATGACTGCATCGTTAGACTGAGTTGAAAGCTGACGGAGCCACTCTTGATTTTCAGCACAATCTACGTGGAGGTCACTCACGCACCAAATTTTTCCAGATTCTTCGAATTCTAGTTCATGAGGTGACTCTAATGAGGCTAGAAATCCGTCAATCAAATCAAAGTACGAATCATAAGAAGCATCCGACCAAAAATCTTCGTGAGAGGATGTCACAGCTGCCAAGTTGCTTGGTGGTGAAAGCGTTGGTGGTGGCATCGTTGGTGAATCCGACGACGCATTTCCAAGAGGGTTCGACAGTGGCGGCAGAATTGATTTGTTGCCTTTATTGCTCATAAGGCAGACGAGATGATTACTCTTTCGTGCTTTCATGGAGGCTAATGAAGCCATTTTGAATACCCTTTTGCGTTATGATTGTTGTTGATACGCAGTGTCATACATGTAGCGGGAAGAATTGTCAATTCTAACACTAGAAAAACATACTTAAGGCATACCTTGAAAGAAGTTAGAAATCATTTTTAGTCGCAGTTGAAACATCAAGATGGTAAGAATTGATACTGACAACATCAAAAGACGCACGTAAATGGTTTATCAATATGACTTTTTAAAACACACGCAGACATACTTACAAAGTATAAAGTACGTAGATGGAACGAACACACGTCTACAGTCCCGTTGCAAGAGCAGAACTTGAAAGCTCGGAAGTGAAGTTGAGGCAGTGGGAAAAAGTCTCGTGATCGTCAATTTGCATTGTTTATCAGAATTGGTCTCGTGGTACACATTTTAGACATTCGTAGCAGACTACGCTGATTTTGGTCCATAATATACGAGTTTTTCAATTTCGTTTTAACAGGGATAAAACATCGAAATGACAGCAACGTCAACGTCATTTCTTAACACCAGCTATCTTCCTCCAATGTTATCAATTTATAAGCTTAAGCATATTAGTGGCCATCTTTTTCTGTCAGTGAATCTAGTGACTGATGACTGCTTTCGGGCTAGAAAACGCAGTATACACGTTTTGTATTGCATCAAGAATAATGGCACATGTGCAGCAAATTTATACGATACGATTTGTCGCAATCCACAGCCCAATTTGACCTATTAGTACTACATTCTCTGTGGTATTAAGTAGCAAGTAAGTTTCGTTAAGCAAAGTGCACCTAGTCAGTAAAGTCTGTGCTAAAAGGACGATTGTCGGAAATTGATTCTTTAATTCAATTTTGGGCTAAAATAGGCATTTCTAGAGCAATCTACCACGTAATAAATTTTAGTTATTTTAGAACTGATGCATAATAAATAAGTGATTGGGTTCACTAGAAATCGGACTAGAAGTTGTCATCACAAGTAGAGACATACAGGTTAAGGCAGCTCTAAATTCATTGGTGCGATTAATTAGAGATACTGAGGCCTTTAATGGTTTTGTTTTTAGTCAGCCACCTCGAGAGCATGCTAGCGAAGTTGGACTGCTGCACGAATGTCCCACAGTTTTCAAAGTTGTTCGAGGTGCTTTACCCGAACGACTTGTTGTAACTGCTATGTGTCGTTGGAACTGAGGCATTCCCCTTTCATGCGAACGTGAACGGCGTGGTAAAGGATTAACGGTGCCTTCAAATTCGCTCCTTGCGGCGAAGTGCCTATTGCCCGAAGATCGATCACAACTGCGCGACATCGAAGAGTTCGGGGTTCCCGTGCGCTTTACAACAGGACGCTTTGGTGATTGCCGGTGGGGAAGCGGCGAGCAAACAGACTCCGTCTTCAAACCTGAACACACACGAACAATTATGGTCAGTTCACACGAAATGAGATGAGACATGCTTTAGCGATTCATCGACAAGAGTACATTGCCCAATGAAATAGATATTGCATTGCAGGCGCGTCTACGCGATTCAAGACGATAATACAGCATGGTGTAAGGCTCACCGTGAGCATCAGACTGCTGCTTCGGAGGATAAGATGGGCGGGCGATTCGGGGTGGATGCTTCTTCACGGCGACTTTGTCATCCAGATCTAAGGGTAAAAGGTCAACGAGGTCACTCGATGTAACAGGCGAGTCGCGGGAGGTACTCGTATCCATGGATGAGGATCCAGCACTTTCTGTGCCACTTCCGCCATGATAGTAATTCTCACGCTGGATGTCCTCCTCCAGGATCGTAAGCAAAGTCAAGTCGAGGGAGGTTCCAAGGGCGCGCGACCGCTCGTTAGAAACAACGTTAACCAAATGCTCTTCGGAAAAGAATTCAATCGGATTTTTGATGCCATTTCGAGACCTATGACCACCACCTTGAGCGAGGAGATCCGCCAACGAAGTAACGGGCTGATTCTCAATTTTTTGGTGCATCATGAAATCACTACGCTTTTGCCACATCACCACTGGTGGTGGAAAACCTTCCGGTTCAAGAACCGCTGAACAAAACATTTGAAATGGTGGCCCGTGCAAGTAAGCTAGGAGTGTTGTCACGTTGAGTGCAAATGATGCTTAGATGCTTTGATGTGCTGATGACTCAGGTACACAGCTTCGAGTGTCATCAGCAGCCATCTAATCCCAACATGTAACACGAAGGGGAAGGGGGGATTGCAGAAAAACAGAATGCTGAGAATAGAACGC
>Ga0307931_1001734_pt1 | contig 14291 bp, 15 predicted proteins | sample OrgLakmetageno47_FD_201816 | JGI IMG/M metagenome (GOLD analysis project Ga0307931, IMG submission 201816) | Saline water microbial communities from Organic Lake, Antarctica - #47 | ecosystem: Environmental > Aquatic > Non-marine Saline and Alkaline > Saline | place: Antarctica: Organic Lake... | reverse complement strand
AGCGCCAGATCATTTCTCTGGTGGCACTTCAGGGCATGCCCTACAAGGTTGTGGCAGAGATTCTGGACGTGCCGAAAGGGACGGTCATGAGCCGACTGGCCCGCGCCAGAATCGCCCTGAGTGAGGCGCTGATACCTGTAACCATGAGGACGGATTCATGAACACGACTGACGAAACCCTGTCGGCTTTCCTCGACAACGAACTGACCGAAGCAGACATGGAAGCGGTTCGGGACCAACTGGCGGCCGACCCTTCGCTGGCAGATCGGTTGGCGGAATTGGCGACGGTGGATGCAGAGCTGCAGGCCCATTATAGCTTGATTGATGACCGTCCTTTGCCCGAATCGGTGACCCGGATGCTTGAGGGCGTGCCCTCCCGGAACGCTGCGCCCGGAAAAGAGAATGTGGTCAGCTTTCCGTGGTGGCGCACTACGCAGTGGCGGCGCAGTATGCGGGGCCATGCCGGAAAGGTGGCCGCTGCCGCCATGATTGCCGGGGTGGCGCTGATGCAATGGTCTGATACGCCTTTGAACGGTGATCCGGCATGGCCAGCGGTCACCCAAGTTCTGGATAGCCAACCCAGCGGCGAGATTTATCAGGTCAGTCACCAGGCCTCCCTGACGCCAAGGCTGACCTTTCGCAACCAGGCGGGAGAATGGTGCCGCCAGTTCCGCCTGGAGTCGGCAGACGCTGCATCCGAGCAGATTGCTTGCCGCAGCAAAGCAGGTGGCTGGGAACAGGTAGCCCGGGCGGAACTCGAACCGTCGTCCGAATCCGGTAATTACCAGACGGCCAGTGGGGGGAACATTCTTGATGAAACCCTGGACCGGATAATGGCAAACTCGCCGATCGGACCTGATAAAGAAAGTGCGTTGCTTGAGCAGTTGTGGAGAGATTGATTGTTTGGGCCGCTTCATCAAACGCCGTTTGAAACCTGGCCCTTTCAGAGCCGTCTGGTCCTTGTCCTCAAACTACCAGGCGGCATAGTCGATTCGATTGTCCTCAGACTCACTGCAGAAAAGTACGCGGCGGGTGATGTTGCTATCTGCTCCTTCGTTTCATGACTCCGCCTTTAAACCGTCCCGCGTGCAGTTAACGCGTGCTCTAAACGCAAATATCCATTTGAATTATTTGAAAAATCTGTTTTACCTCTAACAAGACAGGAACTGTGGCCAGTGCTACAGTAAAAATTGTTAACTCGCACTGGAGTATCCTTATGATTCGTAAAAGTCGGCTTGCCAAAGCATCGGTTTCTCGTGATCGAATTATGCGGACAGTGGCCAGTTCAAGCGCTATTGAGACCGGTGAGCACCCTGATTTAATTGAAGAACGCCTCAAGTCACGGGCTCGTCGCTTCGCTAAACTGAAACTGGCCTCCTGAATTTTCATCGGCTTGCTTACTGACTCTCCATAACGTCCCGTATCAGGCGCTCAACGTGCTTACGCGGGGTTATTGCTTTGTGAGCGCCAAAGATTATTGAGAAAGCTTGCGCTCAAAGTTAATGTTAGTGTGATACGGCCTCAATCGGTGGATCCGCACTGCGGTAAAGCTGGTGCGGGTTTTTTGTTTTGTGCGGGCCAGATAAAGATGATTGATAGAAGGGAAGTTTGGCAAGAGCCCGGGCAGGTAATTGATATCGCGGGCTGGGACATCCACCAAGACTACGAAGTTTTTCCGGTTGGTGCTCGCGCCAAGTCGTTGCGCGTTTCTCCAGACCCCGCCCCATTCGACTTCTGCCTGGCCAGGCATCGTTACCTGTTCAAAGAGGCGATAAAAAGCGCCAAGAATCCAAATCAACCGAGATATCCTGATCAGTATTGGGCCGAGGTCATCGCTTTTCGTGTTGGTCGATTGATGGGTCTGACTTTACCTCCTGTTTTTGTAGCAATTGATTCGCTCAGTGATGAGCCGGGAACCGTGAACGAATGGTTTTTAGGATACAACGACGAAAACGATGAGCGTTTTTTCCCAGGCGGCGACTACATGCAACGCCGCATTCCTGACTTTGATAGGGAGAAAGGCAAGCGACACAATCTATCCACTATTATTAAGTTAAGCCGTGTACTGGAGCGAGGCGGATGGCTCTCTCATGATTGGCGACTTTACTGGGGGCTAGGTCTTTGTTTTGACGCCTTAATTGGTAATACCGACAGGCATCAAGAGAACTGGGGTCTGATTTGGACAGAAGGCAACCCTACCGCGAGGTTTGCACCATATTTTGACAACGGAACCAGTCTCGGCCACGAGTTGCAACCCGAGAAAATGCAACGCATGGTGCATGATCCGAATGAGTTCGTTGCTTTTCTTACACTGCGAAGGAGAGAGCGCCTACTGCAGGCCCTGGAGAACTGACATGACCCGTTTGATTGAACATCTGGTTGAACCACAACGACTGCTGCTTTTTTGGCAGGCACGAGAGAGTCAAAAGCGCTCCCGGTATCGTGTGGGGCAATTGGTAAAGCAGGGTGGCCATGTGGTGTTCCAGTACAGTGTTGGAACTGAGATGGCTCGCGCCAAAGAGGTAGGATTCCAAGGTTATCCGGCCTTTCCGCTGAAGCAGGTAGAGCACCGTCATCAAGTGATGGAAGCGTTCACGCGCCGCCTGCCGCCGCGCACCAGGCGAGATTTTAGCCGTTATCTTGAGCTTCGGGCCATTCCGGCTGACGCGGACATTAGTGAGTTTGCCTTGTTGGGCTATAGTGGCGCCAAGTTGCCGGACGACGGTTTTGAGCTTGTGCACCCTTTCGACGAGCCACCGGCGGCTTTTGAGGTGTTGATTGAAGTCGCGGGATTCCGACATGAGGCCGAACTTGAAGTTTCGGAGCTGCAAGCTGGCGACGAAGTTCAGTTCGTTCCTGAGCCGAATAACCCGGTGGACCCGAGTGCCATTCGGATGGAGACCAAGGGATGCAAGCTGGGATATGTACCCAGGGGCCATCTCACTATGTTAAATCGTATGCTTCCAGGCGGTGCCGATTTAACCGGAGAAGTGTTCCGCTCCAACGGCACGCTCGCCCGACCACTTGTTTATGTGCTGATACAAATCATTCACCATAATGGGTTGATGATGCCGAGTAGTCCCCTGAGGCTGCAAGCCTGAGTTGTTCATATAATCCTTAATACGACCCTGGCCTCTTGGTTGCTGACAATTGCAATCTACGCTGGGGTTTTTATTTCCCGCCTACACCAATCTTTTCAATCTTCTCTAATTCCCATATCGCTTAGTACCAACTTCTTCGATCGATGCTGAACTGGCAGAATGGCATTGGCACGCAGCTTTTCAATCCAACCGCCCAGCTGTGGGCCGTTACAGTTTCCGTGGGCATGGCAGACGTTTACGGCGCCAAATTTGGCTATTTCCTAGAGTAAAGTTACTTTGCTGCGATTCTAGCCATTTCGTAAAGCTTCAACGTCTGACTTGGGAAGCCACTCAATCGAGAGTTGGCCTCCATCGACATTAACCATGCCCTGGCTGGTGTTAAGTTGGTTTTGCTGGGCGCGGTAGACAAGAAGTATGTTGAGCAATTCCATCAGATGCAGTTTGAAACCTGACCCTTTCAGAGCCGTTTGGTCCTTGTCCTCAAACTGCCAGGTGGCATAGTCGATCTGGTTGTCCTCAGACTCACTGCAGAAAAGTACGCGGCCAGTGATGTTACTATTTTTAAGGTGTTGGCCAGCTAATTGATCCAGACGGGCCTGATCAAAACTTGTGTCATCAGTCATCAGGTTTCCTCTTTTGCGTTCACATACCCGGATATCAGCCCAATAAAGCGTTGCTTGCTGCTTATGCCATCCTGTTTTCTGTTCCACCATGGGCAAGCAGGATGGTGCACCCCTTTTAATTCCTGCTTCAGACGCTTGCCTACGGTTTTTTTTGCCTTGGTGGAAACAAACACAACGTGATCTGGTTGAATGGCTTTGATTACCTGATCGACGGTAGTTACGGCAATTTCAATGTCCAGATTTGAGTTTCTAATAGAAGCGCCAGTCTTGGCCGGCCTCTGGAAAGCGTTCATAAACGCGATCTGCCGAAACACGCTGTCGTTTGCCGGAAGACCTGCTTCTATCAGAGCAGACTCAAGCTGGCGGTAAATAGCGTGCCCTGGAGCTTTCCAACCATGAAGAGGCTTATTCAGAATACCTCTGGTGCGCATTCACTTTTGTTCTTCAGGGTTTAAGTTTTCTTCTGATCCCGCGTACCAGCTTTCTACATCGATATGCACTTTGCTTTCAGGCGGAAGATAGTGGCTCTCTGCGATTAAAAGTATTTTGGGGTAAGTCGTCCCGTAGTTAGAGCCAACGAAGGGTTTCAGTAAAGAGTATCGCTGGTAGATTTCAATAGAGTCCAGCTTGTTATCAAAGTTTTCCGTGTAGTAATGCATTACTTCATCCTGTCCAGTGATTTGATAGTGCTTCCGCTTGCTCCATAATCAATGCAATCGCTGCCGGCGCTTTGTCTGGCGGATATTTGTATCGTTGCAATGTCCTGCGCACCAGAATACGCAATTTCGCCCGCACGCTTTCCCGCACCTGCCAGTCTACAGTAGTGGATTTACGCAGTTTGTCGGTGATCTCCACCGCAATCTTCTTCAGGATCTCATCACCCAGCTCCCGCACGGCGCTTTCATTGCTGGCCAAGGCATCGTAGAAGGCTATTTCGTCCGGGTTCAGACCAAGGGCTGCGTCCCGCTCCATTTCTGCCTGGAACTGTTTGGCGAGTGCGATCAGCTCTTCGATGACTTGGGCCGTTTCAATGCCCCGGTTGTTGTACTTGCGCAGGGTTTCTTGCAAGCGGTCAGCGTACTTCTTCGCCTGCACCACGTTGTTGCGGGTCTTGGCTTTTATGTCGTCGTTCAGCAGCTTTTCCAGCAGCTCTACGGCGAAGTTCTTGTAGGGTATCTGCCTCACGTCTTCCAGAAATTCCTCGGAGAGCAGGCCGATATTGGGCTTGTCCAGGCCGCATAAGGCGAACACGTCGGTGACGCCACCGCCTATCAGCGCGTTATCCAGGATCTGTTTTAGAACAGATTTTTTGTCTTCCTCGGTTAGCTTTTTGTCTACGCTGGTGAACTTGGTGATTGCCGTTTTCACCTGGGACAGAAAGGCCACTTCTTTTTGCAGCGCTTGGGCTTCATCCAGCGTGGCGCACAGCGAGAACGCCTTATTCATGGCCAGCACGGTATCCAGAAAGCGTTTCTTACCGTCGTCCAGGCCTAGAATGTAGCTAGCGGTGGGTACCAGCAATTTGTGGGGCTCTGTTTCAAAGCCCTGACCTTCAAAACAGCAGTAGTCGAACCCTTTGCCCTTGGGGCCGGGTGCGAACATACCGTGGATGATGTTCAGCTTCTCCAGCAGTATGGCGAAAGCCTCTTCTGCGCTATGGGTGGGTGAGCCTTTGCCTTTGGCGTCGGTGTAGGTTTTCAGGGCCTGCTTGAGTTCGTTGGCAATGCCGATGTAGTCCACCACCAGGCCGCCAGGCTTGTCTTTGAATACGCGGTTTACCCGGGCAATGGCCTGCATCAGGTTGTGGCCCTTCATGGGCTTGTCCACATACATGGTGTGGCAGCAGGGCGCGTCGAAACCGGTCAGCCACATGTCGCGCACGATCACCAGCTTGAGCGGGTCGTTTACGTCCTTGAAACGCTTTTCCAGCCGTTTCTTGGTTTTCTTGTTGTGGATGTGCGGCTGCAGCAAGGCCCGGTCGGCAGCGGAACCGGTCATGACGACCTTGATAACGCCTTTCTCCGGGTCGGCTGGTTCGTTTAATGGAGCGCCGTGCCACTCCGGGCGCAGAGCGACGAGCTCGTTATATAGATGGGCCGCAATCTCGCGGCTCATGGCTACAATCATGCCCTTGCCGTCGGTGGTTTTGTTGCGGGTTTCGAAGTGCTTCACCAAATCTTCTGCTACCTGTTTCAGGCGCGGGCCGGCACCTACCAGTTTCTCCAACCGGCTCCATTCGCCCTTGGTTTTCTCCCGGCTGCCAATGTCCTCATCGTCTTCAACGACTTCTTCCACCTGGTCAGACAGCGCCTCGATGGCGTCGTGGTTAATGTCCAGTTTGGCCAGGCGGGATTCGTAGTAGATAGGCACGGTTGCGCCATCGTCCACGGCATCCTGAATGTCGTAGATGGACACGTAATCGCCGAATACGGCGCGGGTGTCTTTGTCTTCGTTTTCGATGGGGGTGCCGGTAAAGCCGATGAATGACGCATTGGGCAAAGCGTCGCGCATGTGGCGGGCGTAGCCGAATTTGTAGGTACCGTCTTTCTTCAGGGTGGCTTTCAGGCCGTACTGGCTGCGGTGGGCCTCGTCGGAGATCACCACAATGTTGTGCCGGTCGTTCAGAACCGGGTGGCCACTCTCATCATTCAACAAAGCGAATTTCTGTACCGTGGTGAAGATGATTCCGCCGGACTCTCGTTCCGCCAGCAGCTGGCGTAATGTGTCCCGGTCTTCTGCCTGCACCGGTTCCTGTTTCAGCAGTTCTTTGGCGGCGCTGAAGGTGGCAAAAAGCTGACCATCAAGGTCGTTGCGGTCGGTCACTACAACCAGGGTAGGGTTGTTCATTTCCGGCTGTTGCAGCAGCTTGCCGGCGTAACAGCACATGGAAATGCTCTTGCCAGAACCCTGGGTGTGCCATACCACGCCGGCTTTCTTGCTGCCGGGCACTACTTCGTCACCGTAGGTGGCGCGTTTTTCGCCGATGCCATTGCCAGTCATGTCCTGGGCAGCAACCACCGTGGCCCGCACTGCTTCACGCACGGCATGGAATTGGTGGTAGCCGGCAATCTTCTTGATCAGTTTTTCGGCATCGGTTTCGAAAATTACAAAGTAACGGATGTAATCCAGGAGCAGCTCACGGTTGAAAAAGCCGCGCACCATGGTCTCCAGTTGCCATTCCAGCAACGGCTTGTCGTCTTCGTCCTTGATTGTGCGCCAGGGCATGTAACGCTCCTGGCTGGCGGTGAGCGAGCCCACGCGGGCAAGGTAGCCATCACTGATGATAGCGGCTTCGTTGTAGGCGAACAGGTCGGTGACTTCGTTTTTGTAAGTCTGGATCTGGTTGAAGGCATCCCAAATGTCGATATTCTCAGCACCGGGGCTTTTTAGCTCCAGCACCGCCAGCGGTAAGCCGTTAATGAAGCAAATAATATCGGGGCGGCGAAGCTGTTTGGAGCCTTCTAGGGTGAACTGATTGATGACGCGAAAGCGGTTGGCGGCCACGTCGCCGAAGTCCACCAGAAACGCCTGATCGTGAATTATCCTGTCGGACTCGCTATCCGACGCTCTGGGCAGCTTGTATTCAACCGGTACGCCATCCAGCAACAGCCGATGAAAGGCGCGGTTGCTGATCACCACATCCAGGCTTTGCGGTTTGCGCACCACGTCCACCGCTTGCTCCACGGCACTCTGGTGCAGGTGAGGGTTAATGCGGCGAATGGCCGCCTCAAGATCAGCGAGTAACAACACTTGCCGGTAATCGGCCCGTTCCGGCGATGGGCCATCCGGTGCCAGATCAGGCCCATGGGCAATTTCCCAGCCGCCCTCAGCAAACCACTCCAGGCATTGTTGTTCCAGCTGATCTTCAGTCATATCTCAGTCCTATTTCCTTTCACCTTTAACTTCGGCGGGCTCCTTCAGCATTATGAAATGCTCAATCAACCGGATCATCAGAGTTTTCTGATCCGGCAAGCTCTCAGCGACCAAAAGGGCCAATGCCACCAGGGTGTTGTCATTGATAAGTTGTTCTACCGGCTTTGCCAGCAACGACGCGTTGCGGCGCAGGTACCACAAAAACAAAAAAGAGCCGCAGCGTTTGTTGCCGTCGGCCAGCGGGTGGTTCTTAATCACGAAGTAAAGCAGGTGAGCGGCGCGGGTAGCGATGTTCGGGTAGAACAGCTCATCACCGAAGCCCTGTTCTATGGTAGCCAGGGCTGATGTAAGACCATCCCCGCGGAGCTGGCCGAACAGTTCGGTGGCCTCGCCCTTGGCAATCAAGGTTTGCTTCAGCTCGCCAATGGCCGTCAGTGCTTCGTCCAACTCCACTGGCTGCATATCAAGTTGCTTGATACCCACTTCGGCCAATCGCTGTTCGTCGTAGCCTTGCAGCAGGCTCCAGGAGCGGGCGTAATCACTGATGACTCGGGCAACGGCTTCGCCTTCGGTGGAAACCAATCCTTGATTAGTTAGGGTGCGGCTTAGCAGATTAACGGCCTGTTCGAACTCTATGCCGCGCTCGGTGAGTCGGCGCTGGTTGAGGGTGTAGCCTTGAACCAGGTGGTCTTTGAGCACGCTGGTCGCCCACTTACGAAACTGCACACCACGTAGAGATTTTACGCGGTAGCCGACAGAGATAATGACATCCAGGTTGTAGTGGTCGACCTGGTAGGTTTTGTGGTCTTCGGCAGTATGTGCAAATTTTGCACATACTGAATCTCGCTCCAATTCTCCTTCCTGAAAGATATTACGAATGTGTTTGGTGATCACCGAGCGCTCGCGCCCAAAAAGACCACACATTTGTGCTTGATTCAGCCAAACTGTTTCTTGATCAAGCGCCACTTCCAAGTGAGTTTGGCCATCGTTTGAGGTGAAAATCCGTATTTGTTGTTCAGTCATGACAGTTCCTTGTCTGAGTTTCCTGTTAACACTGCTGATTATTTGCGACCATCAAAGTTATCAGAGATTCCGGCTTTATTCAGCATCCTGAACCGGCTCTTTACTCCGGTCTGTGGTTTTCAAATCCTGCTTAATCTTCTCCAGCGGGCCGCTCAGGGCTTGCCCAAGCCGAGTCATGTGCTCAGTCAACCATTGAATCATCTCTGGCCAGTTGGCTTTGTCATAACCATCTACCGGCTTGCTGTACTGGATTCGACAGGCTTTACGGTCGGGTAGCGGCAGCCAGATAAGCGCGGCGCAAAAGCTGACTTCGATTTTCTCTTTCTGGGCTTCCAGTCGGTTGAATACAAACTGGTTTGCAGCAGCCTGGGAGCGGGCCATAGAAAACTCGACACGAACCTCGCTTTTGCCAAAGATTATGCTGAATACCATGCCGGACAAACCAGAACCGGCGGATAACCAGTGATCCTTTCCAGGGCTGATATTGTTATAGAGGCTACAGTTGCTGTGGCTGAATGCTTCCAGTGCTTGTTCCCAGAAGGCCAGTCGCAGCCGGTGGCGATTTAGCTGCTCGTGGCTGGCGCTTTTTTCCTCGGCTTCTTTGGTCATCATGCCGATCATGAAGTCTGCCGCTTCTGGGGTGGGTATTATCTGCTCTACGTTCAGGAAAAGTTCTGCGCCGGCCTGGTAGGGCGTCACCTTGAAACACTGGCAAATAACGCCAAACTGGCTAAGCCACAGCACGGTGTTGGTGACTTCTTTACGATAGTGGGCGGCTACCAGAATCAGGCGCTGGCTTTTCAGGGTGTTCAGCTGCACAGACTGCAAATCATCGGCTAGCAAAAACTCCAGCAGCACCTTTTCAGCGTTAGCAGGCTCTGCGCCATCCAGCTGTGCTTTTTGATTAAGGTAGCGCTGAAAAATCTCCACCACCTGCTGTTTTTTCAGGTTGGCGCAGTAACTGGCGTATTTCAGAGCCTGCCAGACCACATCCCGGCCGCTGTCATCGAGTTTGTTTTCGATGATGACCAGGTTGCCTTCTTTATCGATGGCCAGCAGATCCAGCCGCTCGCGAGTGTCGTCGAAGCCGTCGAACTCTTTCTGGATAATCAGCAGTTCGTCGCCTTCGCCTTGGGAAAGGGCTTGGGGGTAGTTTTCCAGCCATTCTTGCAGGTGTTTGCGCTCGGTAAAGCCCAGGTCGGTGAAGCGTTTTACTTCCAGAGGGTTGATGCGGTTGGCAGCGGAGTCGATTTTAAACATTGGCATGCTCCTCGGCTTCCTCTGGCCAAGTTTCTGCATCGGATACGGATAGTTCACCGGAGAGAAGTTTGGGTAGTAAAGCATTTCTTAATTGCTCAAGTGTACTGGTTGAGCTCTTATTCATGATGATCTGTTCAATCAAGCTGTTTGTAATTTTTGAGAAAACTCTTAAAAGAGGTGAACCTGAATTTAAGAACTCGAATCTATTAATGTCTCCTTTGCCTAAATGAATAACGGTAGTTGCTGTAGCCGTCAGTTCAAGTTCTCTGAGTTGAGGCTCGATAAAACCCTTGATTAGGCCGACAGAGTAGGAATCTTTAGGCTTGAAACAGCAGACTCGTTGGTTCATCCATGCAGGCCCACTTCCCCAAATATAGGGCTTGAACTCACCATCCATGCCAACGAGCAAGTCCCCATTCTGGACTAAATAACCCTTAGGATGCTCCTCCGGTGTACGGACTCCTGGGCGTTCATTTTTTAAGTCTCGAATTCTGATTAGGGGGGTGCCATCACCAATTTGGTTAAAAAGCTTGGATTTGAACGGCGCCCCGTAAACTACATCAGCAATTTCATAAATCGAGGAAACAGACCACCCCTCCGGAATCTCCCCCAACTCACTATCCTGCATAGCTGACGGAAACAGCTTGGCGGTGGCGCGGAGTTCGGCATACCGCTCGGGCTGTTCGGCCTGGAGACGGGCCAGCTTGACTCCGGTGGCTGCTCCCGGCGCACTGCATTTTGCGGAATTGGAGCATTCCTGGGCGTCACCAGCAATGGCCTGCATGGCGGCGAGCAGGGCGTCTTCTTCGCTGCCGCCGGCTTCCAGTGCGGCGATCTTGGCTTTGACCGGCTCAAAATCGACAAACCAGCTTTTGAAGATGGCTTGGGCCATTTGTTCGAGGGTTTGGTTGATTTGGTGGTTGATCTCCGTTTTCTCTTCAAGAGCCGATAGCACTGAGCTGATGCGTTGCTGCTCGGCTCGGCTTTTGGGGATCTCAACCTCAAACGGGTAAACGGCATTTCGATTCAGCGACTTTTGCGCACTACCAGAGTTGAATTGGTCAAAGTCTATGGTTTTTAAAAGGTAATACAGAAACTTTGGGTCGTTGCCTTTGAAGTCGGTGACATACAAGGCTGTGTTCAGTGGCCAGAAGTCTTTATCTGAGAAGCTTATTTCCCCCATGGAGTTACCACTGCGCCCGACTGTGATGCCCGGGCCATTAGCCTTTGCTTCATTGTGGTAGCCGGTGATGCCTGATGAACCCAGTATGGGAATATCCCCCGAAAGCCTGTTCTGGGTTGGCAGGTCGTGGCCACGCTGAAGAGTCAATACATCACCGAGTGGGATAGTTACCCGTTTAGACGCCATACCCCAGCCCCCCAAGATTCCGCTTAATCTTAGTCTCCAGTCGATCACTCTCCGCAAACTGCTCCCGCAACTGTCCGGTCAATCGTGCCATCTTCTCAGCAAACGGCTCGCCATCGTCTTCTAATTCCTGAGCGCCCACATATCGGCCCGGCGTCAGCACAAAGTCGTGCTTTTTGATTTCGTCCAGGCTGGCGGATTTACAGAAGCCGGCCACATCCTCGTAGTTCTCACCTTGCTGCCAGGCGTGGAAGGTGTCGGCGATTTTGGCGATGTCTTCATTGGTAAAGTCTCGCAGTACCCGGTCGCGCATAAAGCCGAGGTTGCGGGCGTCAATGAACAGCAACTCTTTCCGCCGGTCGCGCTTCTTTTCATTGCGCACCGTTCCGTTGGCTTTGTCTTTGGTCAGAAACCAGATGCAGGCCGGGATTTGGGTGTTGGTGAACAGTTGGCCGGGCAGGGCGACCATGCATTCCACCAGGTCTTCTTCTACCAGGCGTTTGCGGATTTCGCCTTCGTTGTTGGCGTTGGAACTCATAGAGCCGTTGGCCAGCAGCAGGGCCATGCTGCCGGTGGGCGCGAGGTGGTGCAGCATGTGTTGCATCCAGCCGAAGTTGGCGTTGCCCTTGGGCGGTGTGCCGTATTTCCAACGGGCGTCTTCCGCCAGCGATTCGTTCCACCAGTCCTTAATGTTGAAAGGCGGGTTGGCCATCACAAAATCTGCACGCAGGTCTGGGTGCTGGTCGTCCAGGAAGGTGTCGGCGTTTTTCTTGCCGAAGTTGAAGTCGATGCCTCGGATGGCCATGTTCATGGCGGCCAGTTTCCAAGTGGTGGGGTTGGACTCCTGTCCGTAGACTGAAATATGCTTTTTCTGTTCGGCTGCGTCGTAATGCTGTTCGCTGGCGTGTTGTTCAATGAACTTGTCACTGGAAACAAAGAAACCGCCTGAGCCCATGGCGGGGTCGTACACGCGACCGGAATAGGGTTGTAGCATTTCTACAATCAGGGTGACGATGCTTTTCGGCGTGTAGTACTGGCCGCCTTGCTTGCCTTCGGCCAGCGCGAACTGGCCCAGAAAGTATTCGTACACATGGCCGAGGATGTCTTTGCTTTGCAGCTCCAGCTTTTCACCTTCAAAGATCGGCTTGGTGAAAGAGGTGTCAGAGAAGGTGTTGATCAGGCCCAGCAGTTTGTCGTTGTCGAGCTGGTACTGGCTGATTCGGTTCAGAATGCCCTTGAGCTTGGTGTTGCTCTTTTCGATGTCTTCCAGGGCGTTGTCGATCAGCCAGGAGACGGAGCGCAGTTTTACATCACTGCCAACATCGTCTTGCCAGAGAACAGTGCCTACGGGGAGCACGGCTTTTTCTTTCAGGGTGTTCCAGCGGGCGGGCTTGGGTACCCAGAACACGTTAGCTTCACGGTAGTAATCTAATACTTCCAGCTCTTCATTTAGCGCCTGCTGGTATTCCTCGTCGTCGAAGTCTTCCCGGGGTAGGTAATAAATGTTGTCGTCGCTGTCGGTCTTGAACAACTCCAGCAACTCCTCCTGGCGCTCCTCGAAGGCGTCAGACACGTACTTGAGAAAGATAAGCCCAAGAACTACGTGCTTGTAGTTGGCGGCGTCCAGATTGGCACGGAGCTTGTCAGCGGCTTTCCAGAGTTTGTCGTCCAGAGCCTTGAGGAATTGCTGTTCAGTGTTGTGCATTGTGCCCCTCGTGGGTATTTCGATCGTTCGATTTTGTTCAGGATAACGCACTGGTGCGACGTTAAATGTCGCTGTGGCAGGCAGATTTGGAAACATTAATTAGGGAGCTTAGAGGAAGTGGGAACTTGCCGCAATTGGCATCCAGGCCAGTGGGACGCTGGCGGTTTGACCTTAATTCAACGCGTGTAGATGGCGCTAGCCATACCGATTCAGTCGTTACGTCGGTTTTCGACCGCGCTTAGGCCCAAACGTCGCTAGGAAAGGAGCAAAACCCATCCCCGACGGTTTTTCTCCATCGAGGATGGACGCTGGTTGAAACTAGTGGAGCGTCTCGGGCGTTTGCAGCAAGAAGCGCCCGCCGGTATTGAAGTCCATCACCGCATGAATGCGGTGGGGATCCTCTGAGTTTCGATACAGCTCCAGAGTTATCCAGTCTTCGCCACGTCGCATTTGCGCGTTGAAGATCACCTCCTCACAATCGAATTGCTGTGAAAGCGTTGTTGCGAGCTGCTGTGCTTGGGTCAGAAATTTCATGGTAGCTCCTATTAAAACCAGTTGTTTTTCTTGATGTCGCCAAGCCGGTCCGCCGCCGATCTTGGAGGAGGAGACTGCTGAATGGACGACCCTGAGTTGTCGGTGTCATCGTCCAGGTGATCCATCGTTTCGGTAATCGTCGCAATGCTGCCGTCCGAACAGCACAGCTCCAGCGTCACTCTTGCACCTTTGAAGTGATCGATTGTCCACGCAATGATGAGTGCGTCCCGAAGCAGGTCGCTGATGTAGCTGCACTGGTTTTTCATATTTACATTCCTTAGAACAAGAGGGTTTGGTTTTGACCGGTCGAGTTCTAAGATATACGAATCCTCCGTTTGACCTAATAATGGGCCAAGCGAGCCCATTTAGCCGGGATTTTGGATGCTGGGCAGGTAAAATTTCAATGGCTGGGGTGTTGATATGAGTGAAGAGCAAGCTGTAGCTGAACAACTGAGGGAGCAGATCTATCGTGAAGTTCTTGAGCTGTTCGAAGGCGATAGAGCAACTGCTGGCCTATGGCTGTCATCTCCGATTCGGGCTTTAGGCAATCAAGCGCCGGTCGCGCTGATGGACACTGAGGCAGGGCTTTTAAAAGTTTGGAATTTGATTAAAAAATGGGAGGAGGGCGCTGTTTCATAGAATATGATCATTCGAGCTCTTGCGCAGTCCAAAAGTTGGGCTTTTAAACAAAAGCGAACATTCGCGACGATCAAAAATGATGGCTTTTTTCCCACCAAAACGATCGAAATGAAGCGCATTATGAACCTGGCAATCGATCAAAAGGACTCACGGTTCCCGCCCGTCGAT
>Ga0307931_1001730_pt1 | contig 14307 bp, 10 predicted proteins | sample OrgLakmetageno47_FD_201816 | JGI IMG/M metagenome (GOLD analysis project Ga0307931, IMG submission 201816) | Saline water microbial communities from Organic Lake, Antarctica - #47 | ecosystem: Environmental > Aquatic > Non-marine Saline and Alkaline > Saline | place: Antarctica: Organic Lake... | reverse complement strand
GAAGACGACATGGACCCATTCGCTATTCTCATGGATGAATCAGCACGCAACCAGGTATAAACATTCATGGCCGATAGTTCAGCCTTGAATCTTATAATTCGTAGACTAAAGTTCGGCAATATTTCTATTGTGTATTTCGGTTTCCTCAAGCTTATGAATGACAGTGCTCATTTGCTAGCATACTCATGTGAGTATTGTCTCTATGCACCTTCCTCTTCTGTCTGCCTTTTGATTTTGTTCCTCTTGTTTTTCTTCCTTTTCACCTACTTTTTGTGTTGTTGTTGGTTCCTTCGCCATTGCCGTTCCACTCTACAGGGCCAGCGGAACCCGAACGACCGGCGGATGACCAATGCAGACGAAGAAGACGACGATGAGACTGAGTCCGCTGCTGCTGCAGCTGCATCCTCGTCCTTGGTGACTGCTGGCAACGGTGTTCGGGACTACGACAAGAACAAGTCGTCGTCCTCCAGCGCTCAGTCGTTTGACTATGACAACCCAAAATATCTGGTGCGCGCTCTTGTTTACCTTAGACTCCCCAATCTTTTTAGCCTTTACGACGTGCGTGCCCCTAGTGTGTAGTCTTCAAATTATGTATTATTCGACCTGTCGTGGCCGACATTTTCCGCAGAGCTACCTGCTCTTTCATTGCACACCCAGACCCTTGAATATGTGCGATTGCCTTCGTCTTGTCTGGTTACAATCGAATGCATTTCCTCTCATTTGAAAAAAATACTATACATTCAGGTGGTGGTGTCGAACGACGAGCGTGTGGTTCTGGAAGGCGACTTGACGGCAGCCAACAGCGACGGGTGGACGCCGCTCCACGCGTGCTGCCACAGCGCGGCCACCACTTCCGCAGGTCTAACGGTGATTGACGCGATGCGACGGCAAGGGTGCAGTTTCGAACAGCGCACTCTGAGGGGCCCAGGGTCCGGCAACAAGGTAAAACACTGATGGTGATGATGATGTAAAGTGGGGGCGGAGGTTGCTGGATAATACAGGGGGCGGTTAGGAGGTGGTGATAGTACAATTGGAGATTAGTTGTGGTAACCTAAGAGCTCACCCGGTGTGGAGGCTGAATGAAGTAATTTTTGTTGCTTTTCCGACATTCATTATTCTTGCATTCGTCCCTCTTTTCCTCTTGTATATTTTTCTGGCCTTTTTTAATGCACTGCCTTCACCCCAGGGATGGACCGCGCTGCACATGGCTTCGGCATACGGGGCGCTGCCGCTGGTGGCGGCTCTGGTGGCGGCGCAGGCCTCGAGCAACACGACCGACGTGCTGGGGTGGGCCCCTTTGAACGAAGCCTGCCACCGGGGATTTCAAGGCGTGGCCGAAGAGCTGGTGGTGCGCGGCAGAGCGGACCCCAATTTCTTGCCAGACCACAAGGCCTCCGACAGCGCGCCTTTCCTCCGACCCCCACCGCAAACCCCCCTGGGCCAAGCTTGCCGCGGCGGGTAAGCGTGAAAGAGGAAGGAACAGGAACAGATGAAACGTTCGTGTTTTTTTATAATGTGTCTGTCGTTTCGGCAATGCACTTCTTTCCTTGGGACGCGTATTGTGTTTAGAGAAAGGAAAAGTCACACTAGAGAATTTTCTCTTCGCTTACTTTGGCACTTGCACGACTCATCTGAATTACCATCGTTCTTTCTTTGGTGGCGTGCTTTACTGTTAATGGCCCTTCGTTTCAAGGTTCCTCGAAATCGCCAAGCTGTTGCTGTCCCGGGGGGCGCGCAGTGACCTGGCGAACCATCTGGGCTGGACCCCCCTGCACGAGGCCTGCTTTTACAACCACCCCAAGTGCGCTGAGCTGCTGTTAGTGCACGGGGCCGACGCGGGAGCGACCAATGCGCAAGGGGTAGTGCCCCTTCAGCTCGCAGCCAATCCTGAGGTACTCTAATACAGCTGACGGGATTGTCTTTCTTCTTTCTTTTTAGTTTTCGGTTATCGGGGTTTTCAGAGATGAAATTTGTCAAGGTTATCGTGCACATCCTAGGATTTGTAATTTTTCGCAAGAAGCACTCACAATTTGCAATCTTTGTCACACACTCACGCACCCATTCATCATCTCTCTCTTTCTCATTTCACGGCCATAGGTGCGGGAAATGCTCATCGAGCTCGGCGGCCCCCGCGCTCAGCCTCCTACCGCGCAAGCATCCCCTTTCGCCCTAAGTGGGGCGCTACCGGGCTCATCTCTGGCTCGCCCCTCTGCGAGCGCCATTGACGCGCTGAGCACAGACGGCGACGGCGACCATAGCCACAGCGGTGGCAGCAGCAGCACCAACGCGCAGGAGTCGCCTGTGGGGAGGTCCGGCACTACGCATCACATGGTGCCGACCACAACGCCGGAGTCGACGGGCAGCAACAGCCGAAGCAACGGCCGGTATGCTGTCGGCATACATTCCTCGTCGTCACCAGCAGCGGCGGCGAACACGCCGCTGCATTCGGGTGGGTTACTAGGGACTTTACCGGGTTTATCCGCCCACAAATCCCCGGCGAAGAACCTTAACGAAGACCACGACGAGGAGAAAAGTGGCGAAGATGGTCACAGCGATAGTCATGGTCACAGCAGCAACAGCCAACTGCAAGAAGCCAAGGCCGAGTCGGGGCTGCTTGGGAGTGGCAAAAAGGTGTCTCCTTACCGCCACAGCAGCAGCAGCAGCAGTGGTGGTGGGACAGGTCGCATGTCGGCAGGTCAAGCCAACCCGTCGGCCCGCGCTGCCGCTGCGGCTGCGGTGCCCGCGGGATTTCCTCGGCACTTGCTCTGCGGCATTTGCGAACGACCTTTGCAAGACCCGGTGAGGAATAGAAGTCTTTTCTTGTTAAGATTAAGCTTGCTTTGCGCGTGCTTTTTTTGTTCTTTTTCATTCTTGTCACGATAGCACCAATATATTTTGCTTTTGGTGGCACAAGAAGGTTGCTCCTGCCGCATGTCGCCGTGCTTGAGTAGAAGACTTCATGTGTGAATTTATCTTACCTGATTATCGCTGCAAATGTCCGCGGGAACGTGCCGTGTGTGTGTGTGTTTATTTTGCGCCAGGTGCGGTCGCCGTACGGAGGTTTGTTCGAGCGGCGCGCTGTGCTCACTTGGCTCCAGCGCAACGGCTCGATTTGTCCGTTGACCGGCCAACCTCTGGTGGCGGCGGAACTTCAGGACGCTCCCGACGTCGTGCAAGAGGTACAGGACAGATACAAGGGCTCTTTGGGTAGAGAGAAAAGAGAATAAGAAGGTGTGACGTCAAGAACTGAAAATGTTATACTCAAGAAGGGCACACGCCACATGGTTTGTTTTTTTGAACTATACGTATGTTTTCTGTATCATATGCGTGCAAATATGTCACAGGTGAGCGAGTTTTTTGCCGCCCGAGAAAGGGAAGAAGCAGCGCGCTTGGCGGAGAAAGAAGCGCAAAAAACAGCCCAAAACAAGAGCCCTTCAAAGGTGTCTCCGAGCACTCCGGTGTCTTCTTCTGCTGCTGGTGCCAAAGCAGCGATCGAAGACGACGACGATCCATATGACTTCTAATGGGGAGATAGATTGCTTTGATGTGAAATGGATGTGATGTTTCGGGTTGCGGGTGCTGTATTGCTTTTGCATTTGGACTTGAGACGATAGCAGGACTTCTAGCAAAAAGATGCCTAATATGAATATGGCACGATTTGAGACTTCGCGCGCGGTGTTCGATGTCGCAGTTCCCCTTTGGCTCTGTAATTTCCTTAAAAAAAAAAAAACCCATACCCACTTAACTAAAAATCGTAGCACCGTAGCTTGCTCCTGGTGGAGCTTTAGTCTGTAGTTTTTAGAGACCTTATTTCTTTATTCCTTATTTTTCTCATGAGTTGAATGAGTTGCCTGCCATATCGAAGTAATATGCCTTGCGCCTGGTGAGCTATTGAAATGCATGTGCAAAAATGCATTACGCAGGAACATATTATGTAATTAATACTTATGCGCGTGGCGGTGTGTGCATCTGCATCGTGCATCTGCATCGTGCATCTGCATTGTGCATCTGCATCGACATCGAGCATCGTCGTGCATCGTGCATCTCGGAACACATATTTACAGGGTGGGAAGAGCTCTGTTGGGTTTCGATTTGCTCGTTTCTTTTGCAAGTTCCTACTTTTCTACTTCTCTCATTACCCGTAGCGCAAGGCGTGCAAGGTATGAACGCCATGTAGCGCGCCATTTAGCTTATACAGCCCGGTCGTATTATCTGCGCCACCAGCGAAGCATGCCGCCAAAGGGTGCTAAAGCTAAGCGACGCACACATTCCGAACCTGAATCACGCCTAGATCTGCTTCCGGTGCTAGTCTCCAAGACCAATGCGGCAGCCTCCGAGCATAAGCCTGCCGAGGCGCCACGGCGCGTAGGCATAGCCTACGGCGAGCGCGAGAAGACCGCGCCTCGGACAGCACGCCGACAGGGAAAGAGGAACTTCAACGCACTCCTAGGCTTGCCTACGAATTATTTGCAGGCTGATCCTCGGAACGGCACGCACTCGAATACGAACGTTCGCTCCTACAACTCTACTGTTCTGCCTGCTCTAGACCGGCCTCGGCTCTCCAATCGCACTGGCTCTATGCCCACCTTCTCAAAGGTAATTGAAAAGGCACATTCCAAGGGTTCTCCGTCTAGTTTAAGTCTGGCGGCGTCTAACGGTGCTCCTAGAAGCTTTAGCCGAACTAGCGCGGCTTTGTCGGGATTTAATAGTAGCCTCACAACACCAGTGCAGCTGCACCACCATCAGCAACAGCAACAGCAGCAGCAGCAGCAGATTCAGGTACCGCAACTTCAACCGCAGCATCAAATGGACTTACTCAAAGAAATCAACAGCAACTTGGGAACCGGAGCTGTTGAAGGCAGTGGCAGTCTAGCAGACCCTCACCTTATGGGTTCCACTTGGAATGACCATAGCGACGTCGACGTGGATCCCGAAGAAGAATTGCTTGCCAACAGAGTGGCTATTGAAGTTGAGCGCCGGCGACGCCAAGAAGCTGAATTGATCTTGGGCCAGCAGAACTCTCTAACCCAGACGTTGGCTGCTCCGCCGGCTTCTCACCCGCCGCACGCTGCTCCTTCGTCTGCTCATGGGACGGAGGAGCTGCGCAGTGACACAGTGCCTGCAGACGATATGCATGCTGCGCGTGATGCGGTAGAATCCACCGCTAGCGAGCTTTTTCATAGCAAAAACGAGTTTATGGGCGAAGGCCTTCGATGGCACAGTGCGGGCACTGACCTTGACAGTTTGGGCAGCCGTGACGGGCTTACGAGTGGTGGCAGCCCGGGTGGTCTCGTTGGCCGCGGCGTGGACTTTCCAGTCGTGCCGTGGTCTCCTGTGCCGTCGAGGGCCTCTGGAGCCTCTGGAGATGACTTTGCTCATGAAATGGTGGGGTCTGCCAATGCCTCAGCTGCAGCTTCAGGGGCTAGCACTGCTCCTGGCTCGTTTGATTCCACGGCCGCTGCGCCGGGTGACGGCTCCGATGACAGTGAAGCTGTAGACATGTCGCGGCTAGGCACGGCCTCCTCTAATGGGGGTAGAATTGGAGGTAGCCGCGCTAGTTTCAGTGCCAGCAGCAGTAGCAGTAGCGGGATGCGGAGCCGGGGGATGCTGTCTAGCAGCAATAGTCCCAAATTCTTGGTCGATGGACACGCATGGGAGTTGGCTGAGGCTGGCACTGCACACGTCCTCGTCGGTGAGCATGCCACTGACATCTTTAGCAGCGACACAGTAGGTGATGGTTGGGCACTCCCCGAGCATGCGTGGGGCAATTCTAGTGGAGGCAGCGGCGATGATGACACCATGCTGCCGCTCTTAATGATGGGTCCAGGTAGAGACAACAGTGGTGGGACAAGCGACCAAGGAGGAGGAAGTGGGTTTGGGAGTACCCCCAGTGTCTCCTTTCCTGGTAGCCGAGAAGATGAATTGTATTCAACAGCGCTGTCAAGCGATGAAGTGCTGGATGGTGGTGAAGAACGGCAGGTGCAGTGGTCTGCGGGGCCAAACTCGGAAGCGCGGCTCAATGCAATGCCAAGCTTGGACTTGAACAGCTCTTCTCTGCAAGAAAACCCTTTCGAAGCCTACAACAACGCTGAAGCAGTAGTGGTCAGTGATACAGTGGGTGATCTTTCGTCAGAAAATATGCGAGCATTCAATTCGACACCGAGCAGCATGCTGAACGGTAGCGCGCTTGGTTCAGACTTACCGAGTATGAGGGAGCAGGTAGAATCTCAACTGCACGAGCCAGATCACGACGGAGACGGCAGCTACGGAAAATTGTCATCACACAGCAGCATCAATGAAAACAACAACAGTGATGATGACCTGGACTTTCCTAACGATGGCGCGAGCTACTACACGTCTCCTGCGTTTACTGAGCTTGGTTTAGCTGCGCGCTGTGAAGTGACACGCTCGGCAGCTCAACGTGCGAGCACTGCAGCCCGAAGAGAAGCACAGTTGGGAGCACAAGAAGTTGCCAAAGCGCGTGCTGCTGATGCCGCAGCCGCTCGTGCTCGTGCGGCATGGGTAGAAGCGCAAGCCGTTGCTTCGCGAGCGCACGTGCAGCGACTGCGGCTAGCTGCTGCCGCGGTAGCGGCCGTAGATCGAAACTCGTCGGAAGTTGCCAGAGCGCGGGCCGCCGCCGCAGCTGCTGCCGCTGCCGAAGTCCAAGAAGCAGAGGTGATTCGGAAGACTGCTGCGGCAGAGCGCAGGACTGCTGCAGCAGAGAAGCTGGCTCTGGTGAGAGCGAAGCAAGGGGGAAGGGCTTCAGCCACCAAAGCAAAGTCCAACAAACCAAAGCAAGAACCATTGCTTGACTCTGAGCAGAGCCAGCAACATGAAGTGGACGCCGACAGTGCCGTCAGTGAAGGCGCAAATGCTGACCCATGGCTGACCAAGCAGCCCCTTTTCCCGGATGCCGCTCCATCGAAGAAACTAGGCGCCGAAAAGAACCCCGCTAAGCAACTTCAGTCTCTGGTGGCGGCGACAGCAGCGGCGACCGCTTTGAATGGTGCCATGAAACAGAAGCGTTTCGAGGAAGACGCCAAGGCCAGGGAAGCTGGAGAATGGCGGCGCACAGCGTTGTGGCGGCCGAGGCTCGCGCAGCAGCAACATGCAGACGGCGTAGCAGCAGCTGCCATCACCAAGGCTCAAGAGCTGAAGGCCGCCAAGCTGCAAATGAGAGCGGTGCACGAGGCAGCAGAGCAAAAGGCTGCGGCTGCTGCAGCTGAACTGGCCGATGCTCGCGCGGCGGTAGAAACCGCAGAGGCCGAAGCAAACCATGCCGAACACGCGCTACAGGTGCTCGCTGCGGCAGACGCGGCGGCGGCGAGAGCCAAAAAGCGTGCTGCGCGGCGGGTGGAGCGGCAAGAAGCCAAACAGCGCCTGGCGGAAGCGTCAGCGTTGACAGCGGCCGACCAAGATGCTCTTGCAGCGTCCAAGTGGGCTGCAGCGCAGCGGCTCGAGGAACAGGAAGCATTTGAAAGTGCGTGCGCCGCAGAGACGGCGCAAGCGCGTGAGCAAGAAGAGTGGAGCCGTGACAATTTGATGGTGTTGCACGAGGAGCTTGACTTCACTGAGCGCTACACGCTTCGAAAGGAAGTCGAGTGGCAAGAAGCAATTGCTGAAGCAAACGCCGCTGACGCTCGCTTGCGTGAAGAAGAGGAGGCTGCAATAGAAGCTTTGGAGGCGGCAAGCAAAGTGGAAGAGGCCGCACGTCAAGCACACGCTTTAGCAGCGCAAAAGGCCAAAGAAGAGGCCGCAGCAGCTATTAAAGCCCAGCACCTTGCTCAGGAGGCCGCCAATGCGGTGGTGAAAGCTTCCAACGAGGCCATTGAAGCAGTTCTGGCGGCACAAGCAGCCCAAGCGCTCGCCACCGTATTGGCCACTTCGGACTCGATCGAGGCGAATCATACCGCCACACAGCGAGTAGAAAGCATTCAGGCCAATCAGGACACCACGCGTGCGCAGGCTTCCGCGGATGCAGCTGCTGCGCACAAGCAACAACTCGACGCAAAGCAAGCTGCCCAGGCAGAACTAGAAGCGCGAGAGGCGTTGGGACAAGCCAAAGGTGTGCGAGCAGAGCAAACGGCCAAGCTGGCGAAAGTGCGTGCGTTGCAGCGTGCTAGAGCGGTAGCAGCACTTGCCTCCACACAGGCTGCTGACAGTGATGCAGCATCAGATGCGGTTGCCGAGGCCACTGTTGAAAGCCAGGCAGATATGACAGCATACCAAACGTCACAAGGTGCTGACCTTCATAAGACGGCTACGGAGCATGATGTGAAAGGTGGCACCATCACTGAGAGTACAACAGAGGGCAATCTACCTCAAAATAAGAATATTGAAAACCTGAAAGTTGAAGTTGAAAGCAATGACGGCTTGAATGTGGAGGAAATAAGAGCTGGACAGTACCTTGCGGAGCAGAGTGAGGTATCAAGTACCACGGAGCAGAAGACGGATTGCGGCACGGAGATTCGAAGCGCATCAGGAGATAATCTGTATCTTGATGAAAATCTTGATGAGTCTGAAGTTCAAAACGAGGACCATGCCAGATTGTATGTCGAGGAAATCAAGGCTGATGAAGAGCACGAAATGGATCAAAATGAGCTGCTGAGTACTGAAGCAACAGAAGAGGATACAACTAATAGCGCTGATACTCGTCCCGCCGGCTGCGCAGAATCTGATGTCAACCTCGAATCTATGACTATGATGTCCAAAGATTCAGTGGTTGCACACACAGTTAGGCGTGACGAATCAGAAAGAGGTGAAAGCGGAAGTTCTGGCGATGCGATTGATGGTGACATAAAAGGTGCTGACGAAAGTGCGGCGACCGTGCTTAGCGGGATTGATGCACCAGCAGCAGACGCAGCAATGAATGGAAAAGAAAATAGTGAAGTTTCTATAGAGAGTACTGAAGTTTTGCCCTCAGATCAGGCGGTAACCACTCATTGTCATGCACCTGGTCATGTTGTCAACGCTGATGATATTGGCGCGCTTGCGGAGAATGTCTCAGCAGAGTCAAATGTACAAGTCGAAGAAGGTGCCACATCAAACGACGACCAAAACCACGTCCATGAGGCTTATAAGTCGACAGTAGATGAAGCTGTTAGCGCAGTTGAAGATACTGAAGCTCCTTCAGATGACGTTGCGGCTGCATCCTCAGATCAGGCGGTCACTGCACCTCGTAATATTGCCGACACGGATTCCATAGGTGCACAGGAGGAAATCAGGTCAGAAGAACCAAAAGTTCATGATGAGAAACTTGCTGGATTACATGACAAGCACGCACATGTCCGAGAACAGCAAAAGGAAGCGGAAATTGAGACACCATGTGATGAAGTCGCCGATGAGGATGCAATCGATGATGCTACACAAGAAGTGTCTGGCTTGGTCGAATCAGGATCGCAAGCCTTGACTGAGGTCGCTGCGACCACGTGCAATAAATCAGTGGCCGCAAATACAAGTAATGCCAAAGAAGGCGACAGCATGGATAGCATTGGAATTCACAACGGCGACGAAGTTACCAACAATGAAAGCGCGGCGACTGTGGCTGTTGGAAATGACGTGCCAGTAGCAGATGCACCAGCGAATGGTGACAAGGATTTTGAAGCTTCTTCAATGCAACCTGGGGGTGTGATCTCAGACCAGGAGGGCGAGATGAATGATAGAGTAACGAAAGAGCCTGTGAATGAAGTCGAAGAAAAAGATAGTTTACATGTCGAGCAAGCTAGAGTTGATAAGCAACAACAAGCAATGGGCAAGACTTGTGCCGATACGCCAGCAGTAGATGCAGCTGCAAGAGGTGGTCAAGATTCAGATCAGGAGGGCGCGCAAGCTAAAAAATTATCAGAAGAGCCCGAGAATAAAGCTGAGGACCTTACCAGTTCGCACGTTGAGGAAGCAAGAGATGGTGATCAGCAACGAGCAGCGGGTATGGAGCTGTCAACTGAGGCACCTGCAAACGCAGACGCGAATGATGGTGCAACTGTCGATGATTCACACCTTGCCGAATTAGAATCCGAAGGCTTCACTGAAGCCTCGCCTATGAGGTACATAGATTCGGTGGTCGCGCGCACAAATGGATTAGATAGCAGTGGCAGTGAGGCTATTGACAATTTGCGTGATATTATTCATGGAGAACCCGGTACCAAAATCGCGGAGACTGCGCTTGACAGAACTACAGAACCACTGGAGTCCACAGACACTGCATCTACCGAAGCGACAGATGATACACTGGGTGACTCAGTGGCTCCAGAACGACAAGCACATGAAAAGGAGGAGCTGACTGGAAACTCTCACGATACTGAGGCAGTGACATTGGCGCGTGAGCCGGCAGATGCCTCACCAGTTGAGGAACTGCAACTGCAGCATTCAACGCCTATCAGCCCAGAATCTTACCCCAGTACGGGGCTGTATTATGAGCGTTACACGTTTCTCCCTGCACCAACGCCCGACCATGTTGAAGTGACTGACTTTGTTGACTTTGGAGGCGACGATGATGATGGTGGTGGTGGCAATAGTAGTAGCGGCAGTGGAAGCAAGAAAACGAAAAAGAATAATTGCAAGAACAAGAACGAAACCCAAGAACCCAGCAGCGGCAGCACTTGCTATAGCAATGCGCAAAATGTCAGTGGTAGTTTCTCAAGCAGTGAGATCAGCAGCAGCGACAACGAGCAGAACGCTAGCACCGTCGGCACCAGTACCATGCCAGGTGCTGGCAATGTGCACAGCAGTAGAGATGCACAAGAGGCCGACTGTGGCGTCAGCGGTGGTATCAATATGCAAGATCACAGCGATACCATAAATACGAACACTACCACTGAAGCCGTACAGGCAGTATCTCACGGCCACGTCGATACTTCAAGCGACATTGACGTAATAGAGGGGAAGGTTGAACATGAATTAGCGAACGAGCAGGCAGTCCGTGCCTCTGCAGGGCCCAAAGATTCCGTTCCTGACATCGCAGCTCCTCATTCAGTTCGCAGCGTCGATAGCGATGGCAACGACCATAGCAGTGCACTGTTCTCTCAACGCCTCATGGCAAGCGCTGAAAAGGGAGCACGCCCCGCCGATTTCGTGGGTGACGAAAGGGATTGGGCAGCGTTTCAAGCGGAAGTGCAGCGCCAGTTGATAGTTGCGCATATGGAAGAAAGGCGGCGCACTCGGGGCGACCGCGCTGCTGCACGAGCGAGAGCGGCCCAGCTCAAAGTTAAGATTGGGGTCATCGAAGTAGACGAGAAATAATTGACTAGTCGATTTCCTTTGCCCCTATTGCCTCGTAATGCGTAGATGGCCATTATCCAACATACTCTTCGAACTTTTTGCTTTTATCCCATTTCATTTTTAGCACAAGTATTAATGCGAAAGTATTTCGTATAGCCTAGTCCGGTTAATACTCTCCCAAAAACAAAGGAAGGCAAGTACACGGCAGTAGGAGAGGCATATAAGGAATACACTTGGGCTGAACATGCGCTAGCAAATTCGCTCCAGAAGGTCAATTAAGGCTCCAACGTATAGATAACCACCAATTTTCACTCACCCTAGGCGCAACAAATTTATGGGTAGGGAATATGTATTATTTTCCCTTTAACTGTCCATCGAATTTGGGTTGCGTTGTGCGACTAAAAATAATAGAATTAAGCGCACGACCTTCAACTTCCATATCTAAGGCATCAGTATATCAATATTCTTGAAAGAGGGCAGCTACATCGGTTTTATTTTCCTCAATGGCGATTGCCAAGGCGGTTTCGCCAAACTGAAATCATTCAAGATTGAAGTCGAGAAGAATAACGAGACGCGCAAAGATGCATGTAAATAGCGAAGAAAGCGGAAAGCTTTTGGGTGCATACATGCCAAATGCAATTTAGTCGACTAATCGAAGTATCGATATTGAATACGAACGCCAATATCAAGAATCCACGAAAGTCTAGACATGCAAACAGGTTCTCAACAAGCACAACTTACAGCATTCTTAACGTCCCTGTCGGCGCCTGCTTCAAGAAGAAGCTTGACAACATCAACACGCCCTTCTTTCGAGGCCTGCATCAGTGCATTATAGCCGTGCTGCGTTGTGCAGAAATAGGGGAAGAAAAGATATTTTTTCAGAGAAAAAATTGAAAGTTTATGGCAATGGTGGCGATTCCAAGTCCACGGAATGAAACTGAACAATAACTTTCATGTTTTGATATGTCCTTTGTTAAGTGTGTTCAATTACACTCCTAAGGTACCCCGTCTTGGGCCTCCTTGTCAGCACCAGCTTTAAGAAGTTGTTCCACGGCATCACTGTTGCCGCCGTGTGCGGCAAATAAAAGTGCAGTAACGCCATACTATCACACATAAGGTGCAGATAATGAGAGATATACGGGATCATTTGCCTACAAAACTTCATCAAAGTTTGTGATTTTATGCATGGAATGGAGAGTCTGGCGAACCTTGTCTCTAGCCCCTGTGTCAGCGCCTGCCTGAAGGAAGAGCTTCACAATGGCGGTGTAGTCATCCGAATCGGATATCATAATTGCGCAACAGGCTGCTATAAGCCCGGTTTTGCCCGACTAAATGACATCGCAAGAGATATTAAGTAATATAGGGTGCACCAGTATGGAATCAATGAGAAAATTGCATTTCCATCATCAAATCTTTCAAAAATCTGCATGATGTATGGATAATTCACCTTGTTTTTGGCCTCCACGTCAGCGCCTGCTTGAAAGAGAAGCTCTACGATAGCAACTTGACGATACGCTATGGCTCCAAGAAGAGCTGTGTTACCCTCCTGTTGAGACGCAAGAAGTAAGCATGACGAAAGAAGGGTATTTTGGATCAAGGCAATATAAGACTACGTGTTCAAGTGGTCTGCAACGCACCTCATCCTGTGCCTCTTTGTCAGCACCAGCTTCAAGAAGGAGCTTTACAACAGCAGTATTGCCTGCTTCTGAGGCCGCTAAGAGCGCAGTTTTGCCATCCTACGACATAGAAAGAAACAATCACATAATTCCTGTCAAGGGATTTTTCCATTGAACTCAGCGAATATTCGTACGATTACGCGACGCACATTGTCTGTAGCTTCCATGTTTGCACCAACTTCCACGAAAGATTTCACGATGGCAGCATTATCTTCAAAATGGTGTGACAATGCCGATGAAGAGGCCATTAGAAGTCCAGTTTTGCCGTACTGTAATTTTGATTGAAAATGGAGGGAAATGAGGAAGATTACGATTCAAGGAAACAAATGCTAAGGTTTGGATAATTATGAAATTTAGAATATTTTATCGAAGCCGACGAAGGACTGAGGATAACGAATTTTACCTTGTCGTCAGCCTCCTTGTCTGCACCTGTTTCAAGGAGAGTTTTCACAATGTTGATCTTTCGATGCAAAACCGCCTTGAGGAGAGCTGTGCGGTTGTTCTACATGTGCAAAAGACAGAATAGCATTCGAAATAAGGGATTCATTGTTTGGAATCATGGATTCGTCAAGGTATCGAGAGATAACGTGCATATGACGCATTACAGTCGCGCAGTATAAGATGCAGAAGCATCACATCTCTCTTCTGATGCACTTCGGGGTGTATCTTGAACAGTACCTCAGATCTGCAGTGCATGTCAAAGTCAGAGCGCAGGCATTACATCAAAAAAGTGACTAGACATGTATATCGAAATCAAAGTTTTTAAATCCAATCTCAAGAATTGCCTCTTCTTACCTTATCCTTCATTTCCTGGTCAGCACCAGCTTGAAGTAGGAGATTCACAACGGAGGTGTGGCCTTCGGATATGGCATGTAAAAGTGCTGAATCACCGTCCTGCCGAGAAATTGGTACACACGAGAGAGGAACTTAAACTTGGCTGAGTGTTAAAAAATTAATGACGCAAAAATAATGAAAAATCACTGCGCAAACACAGGCACGAATAAGATTCATGACAGGTATGTATGTGTATGAGTCAGTAAAATCAGCTTCACCTTGTTTTTAGCCTCCACATCAGCACCTGCTTGAATTAGAAGCTTTACGGTGGCAGTCATGGCGTCGTCAGATATTTGTGATTGCAGAGCTCCATGAATGGCAGTGTTTTTGCCATGCTAACGAAAATACAGCCATGGATGAATCACTGAGGGATACTTCGTACGTATACAAGTGTCAGCTCAAAGTATAAAGATTCATTATCTTGCATAACCGTAACAAATACAGAGACAAAAAGTCTTAAGGCAGCATCAGGGTACACCATCAGCAGCCAGGCTGCGTTCGTCTTAAGGCAGCATCAGGGTACACCATCAGCAGCCAGGCTGCGTTCGTCTTAAGGCAGCATCAGGGTACACCACCATCA
>Ga0307931_1001728_pt1 | contig 14316 bp, 23 predicted proteins | sample OrgLakmetageno47_FD_201816 | JGI IMG/M metagenome (GOLD analysis project Ga0307931, IMG submission 201816) | Saline water microbial communities from Organic Lake, Antarctica - #47 | ecosystem: Environmental > Aquatic > Non-marine Saline and Alkaline > Saline | place: Antarctica: Organic Lake... | reverse complement strand
GTAGGAGCCGCCGCTTTCTTGTTCGCCGCGGCTACGGCAGCAGCAGCGGCTTTTTTCTGTTGCGGCGACATAGCGGCGTCCAGTAGCGCTTGCTTGGCCTTGTCTTGCTGTTGCTGCCACGCTGCTTCGCCGCTGGTCTGGTCTTCCACGGGGGCCACCATGACTTTGGCGCGATTAGCCGTGAGCACCCAGCCGGTAGTGGTGGGGTTTTTCTTGGGGTCGGGGTCCACTAAATTGACCTACAGTAGTGTGTGTAAATGGACAAAAACGAGTGAAATAAAGGTAACTTAAGAGGTAATAACGGCAGAAGCAAGAGAAAACGAAAACGCGAGGGGTAACTCAAAGAAAAACGATAAGGGTAACGGAGTATTCAAAAAGAAAAGTAGCTTCGCGCCAGAGCTGATTTCTCATCTTCCCTACTCGTCTACAGACTTGCACACGCCTCATTTCTCCCTCCCTCTTACCATGTTCACCACGTGCAGCCACAGTCCTTCCATCGCGTCGGCCGCCAAATAGTGGCCCAGGGCGCAGTTCCCCACTTCGTCCGCATCGCTGATTGGCTGGTTCCGCACCACCACCTAGAGTTGAGAGTGCAGTGATGGAAGACAAAGGCCATGATAATGAAGATGAAAGAGATGGAGTACGAGGCAAGCGATGAGTGAAAGGTATCAGAAGAATCAAGCTTAGAATAAAGTCAATTAGAATAGAAGATAACATGTTTATGACGCTATGCTCTTCGTATATTACTACTCGCACCTTGGCCGCCGCCTGAAAGTATTGCACCCCCGCAAAGGGCACGCGAGCACTGTCTCCACTGCCTCCTTTCGGGCTAGTGGCGGCTGCAGCGGGAGCAGCTGGTTTGGCCACTGGCGCTGGCGCTGCTGGTGCGCCACCATTAGGAGAGCGAGCAGAGCCCTTCGTAGCCGCGAGGCGCGCCTTTTGCTGCGGAGAGAGTAAGGCTTCAGCAGCAGCCTGGTGCTCGCTTTGCTGCTGCTCCCACACTCCAATGGCGGCGTTCACGGCCGCGGTGGCTTCAATTGAGGACAAACCTTCGCCAGCGGGCACCAGCAAGGCTTTCACCTGTTTTTATGATTGATATTTTCAATGGTAAGGCACAAGACAATTGCACGGACGTGAACGAGGAAATGAGACCACTAATAATTGCATGCGTCACAAAGAAACGAAAGAAGTACATTGCTTATATTCATCTCGAAATACGCTAATATTCCCAATCTCCATACTCAAACCAAGTACCTTGTTTCGAGCCAGGGCCCAGGCCCCCGTGGATTGCAGCGTTTTCTCGTCGTCTTCTAGACCCAAGGTATCCAAGGACACCGAGACCCAATCCCCGAGGACGCCCACTACTTTCAGCACGCCATTCTTGCTGACAGCCCCAACTTCGTCTCCGTCCGCGACAGGGGCAGCGCGGATCACAACGCGGGCGCCGGCAAGCATGTACTTGGGAGAAGCATACGGCTCGAATTCTTCGCGAGATGGAGAAATCAAAACGCATGCGCGGGTAGAGAAAGTGATAATTATTAAAGACCAACAGGAAAATCAAGAGAATTAAATGCGAGTGCTTAGAACACAGGTTCGGAAGTGGATTTCGTCGATCAATTTACCTGGTGCACTCCCGCCCGACGTGCGAATAGAGGAGGCCCGCGGAAGAAGAGGCGGTGCTGGAGCAGGCGTGGGCTTAGGGGGCGGTGGCGGTAGGTCGAACCTACAGTGAGACGCAAAATATACAGGAAAAAAATGAATAGAAATGACACGTGCCTCGTAATTGGGGAGCTTAATAGGAATAATTGCACGCACACTTCTACACTCAATACGCAACCGACTTCGCACTCATTTAGCACTTCAGAAAAGAAGTAGCATTTAAAAGTCGCCAAGACGTACTCCATCGGTGGATCGTTCGTAGCAGCAGGAGCAGTAGTAGCAGCAGCAGGTGGTGGTGGCCCTCCTTTCTTGGGCGGCGGCGGCAATTTCTTCTTCGGCGGTGCTGGGGCAGCTGCTTCGAGCGCGCTTGCTGCAGCCGCCGCGTCAGGGGGGGCTTTCGCGGGTGGGCCCTCTTTGATCTCCACTGCGTCGCTTTGGCCCTGGTTTTCGGCCTTGGCCTTCTTGTTGCGCGCCATCATCGCGGCGATGCCCCCACTCGACCGACTGCTCGACGCTGCTTTGCTCTTCTTTTCCGCTGCGGCCTTCTCAGCTGCGGCGGCCTTCTCCGCGGCAGCTGCCCTCTCAGCAGCGGCCTGTACGTTTCAGTTTCGACAAGAACGACGATAAAAGAAAGGGAACGAAGAAAAAAATGAAGAAAAAATATAGCGAAAAGAGAGCGTTTAGCTCATCTTCTTCATCCTCACCTTTCGCTCTCGGAAGGTCGTGGGCGTTGGATCTCGAGGTGCGCTCGAACCGCGCGAGTTGCTGCCTGAGCCACTACTTGGCACAGCCTTGCCGCCACTGCTGCCGTTGCTGCTGCTCCGGCTGCGACTGCCACCGCCGCCGCTGCTAGTAGTCCCTGAGACGCGGCCCGACGTGCGCGCACCTCCACTGGGTGCACTCTTTGGCGGTGACGACTTGGCAGGTTTCGCAGCAGCGGCAGCAGAAGCAGTAGTCTTGGAAGTTCGGCCTGTAGACTTGGACTCCCTGGTCCCTGCAGCTGCTGAAGCTGCTTGTGGCTGGCCTGGGAGCACAGGCGCCGGTGGGATAGACTTGATAGCGTCACCTGAACCAGCGCAAGAAGGAGTATGACTTTTGGAGATAGAGAGAGAGAACAGGGAGACCGACTAGCTGGCACGTCACAGGTAAATACCGAAAACGGATAAAATCAAAAACAGGCGGCGCATGGCCTCCAAAAAGATTCAAGGTTTGCAAGGTCCACATTTTCGTCAAATCCACTCTACTGTATGCTACTCACCCATGCGAGACGATGATCGAAAGGTGCGCATGTCAGCAAGCACGATGCCCATGGACGCTTCGAGGGCTTTGGCTTTGGACGCTGCTCCGCCCGCCCGCTGCCAACCCGACAGCACCTGTTGATAATAGTAGAAGTACATGTGAGTGGAGGATTATTGGGGAAGATGCGACACCAAAAAAGAATGAGGTTGGGTTCCAGTGTTTGATGGTGCATAGGCGTGGAGCCTAGTGTGTCTGGAGCCTAGTATGTCTAAACGCGAGTTCAATCAATTCTCCTGTGTTAAGGACCGTACCTCGGCGTTCGGAGGCGGTGGCGCGTTTGATGCTGTCGACTCTCCGCGAGTGTATGCGGGGGCTCTTTGCTCACCGGCTGCGCTTGGAGCTGGAGGTTCCTCAGCTTTAGGCTTGGGCTTGGCGATAACCAATTTGTGGGCTGGGGCTTTCGCTGGAGGTTTAGCTGGAGGTGGTTTCGCGTTCTGAGCTATAGGAGAGACCACGGGCGCCGCGAGCTTCACTTCCGGATGCGCTGCGTAAGAAGATGGCAGTTGTGAGCGCAGTGTAGAACACTGGTCTACAACAGTAGCCATCGCGGTTTGCATGTCCATTACCCATGCGCTCACTTCGCTGCGTTTTAGCGGCATGATACTTCACAGATGTAACCAAGAAGGCAGGCTATTGATCGCACGAACATGTACCAAGCAAAATCATCACCAAAGAAACAGCAAGAAAGAAAGAAGAAATGAGTAGATGTTACAGGATCTCCCGTGCAACTTATGATGACAAAACTTTTGCCCGCGCACCAGGGTCTTTTACGTCGCAGGGAGTAGAGTGTTGCTTAGCAACCGCAGGACGGAATGGCCGATTTCCTCCTCCTCGTCGTCGTGCTTTTTTTTCACTTTTTCTGCTCTTTCAAAGGATCGAAAGTGCTCTAATGTAACGGCATAAAAAGCACGTTGAATTCGTTCACATCATCGTCTCGCCTTCGTTGATCTTTGATCTTCCGCTGAACTTTTTGCTCGGGTTGTCGTCGAAGTAAGTTAAGTTGAAGTGTCTAACTAGCTGCTTACCGCCGGGCCTCTATTCGAGCAAGATGGTGGTATCATTACGCGACGTTATCATTGCACTCGCCCTTGGTAGTACTTCAGCTTTCACGCCACTCTACCGGGTAACTTATGAGTGTACATGTGCTTTAATCAGCGACCCTCTTGGTCTCTTAATAGTAGCAGTTCCGACTCCTAGTGCTAATATTCGGTACAATAGAATTTAACCCCAATCCTGACTGAGGTAACACGCTAGCATCTTTTAGGGATGTTCTTCGGTTGCTCGGTCACTGCCGGTAGTAGCACCCCGGGAGTCTGTGGTGCTTGCCGCGGGGCTGGTTGACAAGTACGGGCGACCTATCGGCGGCGCAAAAAGCAAAGACGACGAAAAAGATGCACCATCGAGTGCGGTAAGTGTGAGCTGGAATCTAGATGGCTGCCTGTACTCATAATTTAGTCCAATAGTGATTTCTTTCTATACTTGTTTGATATTCCTACGAAGTAGCCTGTTCAGCTATCTTTTCCAACACACTTTTCCTTCGTTGCACTACGGCTTCTGCAGGATTATGAGGAGGCGCTAGGCAAACTTGTCTTCTCTTCCGTTGATCCTACACTTGACATTGTTCGTGACATGGACTTCTACGATGAGCGGTAAATTTTCAAGGCATCATCTTGCTGATTAGATTCAAGAACTCGCAGGAAAACTCCTGCAGATCTGTAGTAGTAAATCTTGTTGTCAGCACGGCATCACAGTAGGTCCTCATTGAGCTAGCGAAAGGAAGGACTCAAGCGAGGCACTCCCTATTCTTCGAACTTTTAACGTGCTGTCCACGTACGCACGCCTTTGTTGCTTTTACTTGCGCAGATTCTTGACGTGGTTGGACAAGAAGGCTGACGACAGCGACGACTTAGAAGAACGGTAAGATATATTGAATAACAAGAAGTAAATGTCTTGCTCAAGGCAACGCAAATCTCTCCCAAGGCCTTCCTATGATCGTAGTTGCGTTAATGAGCAACGCAACACACGTCCATTCTGCAAAACTGGGACATCTTGTTTTGGTTCTCTAATCACCTAATTGTAAGCTTTTGTTTGTTCTTTTGCCGCGCTCGTGCGTTGCGATTGCACGCAAAAACTTCACAGCGACGCCCTCAAGAGTTTGAGGGCCATGGTTGTGGGGGTGCGCGAGGAATTCTTCAAAAATTTGGAGGCAGGAGACGGCAAAACCGCTGCCGATGGTGACGAGGGCTCGCCTTCTCCCTTTGGCACTCAATCAGAGGACGGCGACGATCCTTTTGCGGGTGTCCCGTACGCGAGGTTCGACGACAGCGGCAACGCCCAGGTGCGCGTGTGTGTTTTAAACACTTCAGCATAAAGAGTACTAATATAGGTGGAGAGCAATGTTTCATGCAAGTGAAAGTCCTAGAGGATCTTTTTGAAATGTCTTCATCATAATTTTCGCTATTTTCTAAACTGTTGTCTTTCTTTTTTGCTTCTTTCTATCCATTGCGTGTAAAATAGATGCAGTTTGGCGGCGGGGGCGGCAGTGACAGCGACGTGCTTCAGGGGATGCGCGCCGTACAGGGTGGGGGTGGCCAAAGCGCTGCGGCGGACGCAGACGCGGCCCGACGCGCCGCAGCCGTGGCTGCGGAGCAAGCCAAGGCATTGGAGGCCCAAAAGACGAGCTACGTGGCGCTCCTGGCCGAGCTCTTACCCTTGGCAAGCAACAGCGAAGCACTCTCGGCGCGGGTGAAAGACGAGTACATCAAGTTCGACTACACTTTCATGAAAGTCTGCGACGACGTGAAAAAGTCGGACCCTGACCAGGCAGCCAAAATCGACGCTGTAATCAACGAGGTAACGCGGAGAAAAGTTTGTCTGCGTGCTTTCCCTGTGGCTCTTGTTTTCCCTCCTTTTATGCCCTCCTCCCATGAGGGTAAAACAACCCCTTTTCTCTCTCTCTCTCTCTAATCGTACTGTGCAGGTCAACACGGAAGCAGCACGGCGGATCGCCAGCGCCACCGCAGTGCTCCAGGATGTCCTTCAAGCGGGCTCGCCAGGCGCCATGGAGACCGCTATGGCGAAAGCCGTCACGCAAGGCCGCGTCGACGAAGCAGTCCTCAACTTGCTCGATGCAAACATCGTGGTAACTTTACACCTTCTTGCCTTGTTGCTTCCCCTGCACCCTCTCGCTCCCTCTGTTGCGAATGATGTGGCTATGCAGAAGATCACATTAATGTCATGATACCATCAATCTTGATACGACAAGTTCTGACAAGTCACTTCTTGGTGCAAAAATTCTTTAGGCGGCGGAGCGAGCCGGCGCTGCCGAGCCTGCTGCAGTGATGAGGAAAGTGCGGGCGCGCGCCGACCTCGAGCTGGACAAAGCCAAGACCCCTCAGGAGCGCCTCATGAGCCAGCTGTTGCGGTCGCCCAGCGAAGAAGTGCGCAAGGAGCTCTTGCAGAAGGCTTTCGAAGCGAAGGAGTCGTTGTTGCTGTCGGCCGACGAAGACGAAGCCAAAGAACCTGCGCCCGATGTAAGCATACGTGTGTGATCGTTGAGCATCAATGGGGCAATGTGTGGAAGGGAGTGGGAGTGTGCTAAGAAGTGAGAAAGGAGCCATAACACTATACTTGACTTTCAAAAAGCACTTATTGAATTTGTTTGTCGTAGGCTGACGGGGCGACAGGCGTTTGCTCCTTGCTTATCTCCATGCGATGTTTTGTTTGATCCCTAATACGTATACTAGGTGGCACCGGACCAGTTCATTGAAATGTGCAAAGCCATGATTGAAAACTTCGGCAACTTGGCGATCCCCGAAGTGGACGGCTTAAAACTCCAGCAGCAGCTCTTGAACATTGCGGCCGAAGCCGAGCAGGTGTCCACCGCCCTGTACGGGCCCAGCATGTCCTCGTCGGAGCAACAAGACCGCATGTGGTCCGAGGGCACGGTCTCCGTGTGGGACCTGGAAATGATGGAGCAAGAAGCCGAAATCAAGGGTGAAACCATGCCGTGGCACGGCGACGTGGACGAAGGCAAGTTCCTCGAAAAAATGACCAAGGGCAAGAAGGGCGGCTTCGACGAAAAAGGCGTAAAGAAAATTGGCGGTTAATGATAGAGCTACGCACGCACGTGCTTGCTTCTCTCGAAAAGCTCTTCTTTTTCATGGCGAAGTGCATGATTTTACTTCGAACTTGGAAGATTTGGTGGTGGATGTAATTCGGACTTCTTGAAGTCTAAATGGCCCTTGTATATCTGAAGTCTGAAGTCCGATTTCCAGCCCAACTCAACTAAATATCATACTACCAAATTGTAGCTCTGTATGAATTAGGAATAATGAATTAAGTCGGTATCTCAGAACTTTGGGCTTTAGATTTGAATACGCGGTTCCTATTTAGCACCAATATAGCTATAGTTCGTAACTCTTATGTCGGATTGGTTATTTCAATTCCAGATAAAAGCCAATACAGCTACCAGCTATGCGGCTCTGATTTATGGTGCTGACGTGCTAATGGAAATATTGTCTAGAAGTCCAGAAGGGGGAGTAAACAACCCAATTATTTGGTTTTATTTCACTTGGCACTTGGGTTTTCTACCCCGCCCTACGCCCTACACTCTACACTCTACTAGTACTGTGTACTGTAGCTAAAGTAGTCAGGACGTCAGGACCAGGCAGGGCTGCGATTCCCGTTTCCGCGGAATTCCCGCGCGAGGGTTAAATTTTTCACTTCACGCGGGAAGTCCGCGGTTTTCCGCGGAATTCCCGTGCCCGTATATATACGGTAGATGCCCGTATATATACTCAAATATACGGCAAATACAGGGGATTTGGTGTGCGTTTGGGGCTTTTGGGTGGTGTTGTGCCGTTGTGTCCGTTGTACCACTTGTGTGTTGTCTTTTGTGTGGTGCGCGCGTCTTTCTCAATTCACTCCTTCTCTCATCTATCTTTTTTCGCTTCGAGTTGTAGCTCTTCACTCGTCGCCAGATTCGCCGGCGGTGATATTCATTATCATGGGGCGGGTTTGAGCGCTGGTCGCGGTAATGATGTCAACAGAAGTGGCATCGTTGATGTAGAACGGTTCGCGAATGGCCTCCTTGTCTACTGCGTCTGCAATCTCGATATCGTGGCGGCCTGGCATAAGCTCGCAAACCAAAACCCAGCCTTTCTTGTTGCCGCAGGCCCTATTGCTGGTCCATTCGAGATCAACCACGACGCGCCGCTCGTCCATTTCGGCATCAAACATGACCATCCCCATGTATTTGGTGGCAAGTCTGAAGCGAGCCGTGGAATCATCGGCCTCGCTGGTAGTCAGAAGCGCCTCCTCCCAGTCTACAAAGTATGCGTGGAAGGAATTCTCCTGGATATCATTCACCATAGTGCGCGTAGTAGGCGTGACGGTCTGAACACCTGGGTCAACTAGGTCTTCCATATCCCAGTACTTCACTAACTCTGCATCCGCCAGGGCTCCTTCGTCAAACTGGGAGCGATTCTTCTTACGAATAGAGCTATAGCGGTGTTTCAGCACTTCAACCTTTTCTGGTTTGAGGCGGTTGCGCGCCTTCGTCCGAGGCCATCACTTGGCCCGCCGCACTGAGGCTGGTTTTGCGAGCCTTCTTCGCCATCTTTGCCGCTATTTCAGCCTTAGCGCGGTCAGCGACGTCTGAATAAATTTCAGGGCACAACCCAATGCCAGTAAAGCCATTGGCAGCATCGCGACGACCAACATCGCCAGCAAGATGAAAGGCAAGTCGTGATACATCCCACTTCCACACCTTTAAATTGCAGTGAACGCATTCCCACCCAGGAACTATGTGAGCGATCTGCCCATCTCTGGAAATCTCCATGGAGATGGCCGTGTGTTGCACGTGATCTCTTTCCAGAGAGAAGAGTTATCCTTAGCCGCCATATGCGCCCTTCAAATGGCAAGCTAAATCTGTGACTCGATTTATTTGCTAATAGATCAACGTAGTTGATTTCAGTGACGGGACAAGGTGTCAGAACATGGTTTTGATGTCAGTGACGTGACAACGTGTCAGAACATACGTGAGGTGTCAGAACATCTTATGTACCCAGATAAAAATGTGATGTGACAGAGTTTTGTGACAAGACATTTTTCAGTGAGAGCAGTTTTGAGATGCAGGTACTAAACATCAAACGGAACCGGGGGATTCGAGTAGAATCTACGATGACGCCACTACAGTATCAGCAGATTCCCGTGAAGGAACTCCCGTCTAATTTAGTGCAAATTTCACTTTCCGCGGGAATTCCGCGGAAATTCCCGCGGGAAACCGAACCTCGTAGGGACCAGGACATTATTAGAAACAGAGACGGAGATGGCCAAGGAATAAACCACCCCTGTAACTTCTTTCGAAGAGAGCGCAGGAAATCAAAAAACCTGATTAGCTTCTCAGGTTTAGTTTGCGCTGCTTTGCTTTTCTTCTCTACCTGTTAGTCTTCTAATTCCGGCCCTTCGGGGCCTGTCTGAAAAAATCCGGCTGCTCCAACCGCAGCAACTATCGCAGCGCACACGACGAGGAAACTGCGTATGATAGCTACATGAACCCCGAGCCCGGCTTCCGAGCCGGGCCAGGGGATTCCTATGATGCCGCCTAAATGGCGCCCTTCCCCTGTATAGCTACTAACACCAGTCCTCCCCTCAGGGGAGGCGTGAAAAAAATCTTCACAACTCGCAACATTGATGGTATGGGCACATACTACAGTAATAGACCGAATCCTAAGCTTGATTGACTCGCGTAGTGCCGCCATAAGCCAGGAGCTGGCGGCGCTTTCATCATTTGCAGTTCTCGAAGAGTGCGTTACCAATTTCAATTTATTTGTGCGCCCATTACTTCGGTGAAACGGACAAGCCAACGTCAATTCGGACACCCTACGTAATATCTTCTCCTTATTCACGCGGGTGACTAGTGTTTGAACCGTTATCCTACGCAGCTAATTTACAACTCCGAAACTTGAACGTGAGTGAGTTCGTTGTAACGCGTCTGGAGCAAGAAGTCGGCTTGTGAACGTGCCGATAGCAACCATGGCGGTTCCTTTTCAATTGAGTGAGAATCAATCTTCCTACGCGGTAGCGTGGCTTCTCGAGAATGGCCACGATCCCGAAGGCGACCTCTGCGTGCCGCGCCGGAGCCGCGCCAAGTACCGCGACACTCTCGAAGTGTTTGAAGAGTGCACCTGCACCGCAATGGTGGACGCTTGTGGAGCGGGCGAGCTCGTGGTGTGCCAGTGGCTCTTTGCGCACGGCGCCGCCTCCACCATCCGCACGCGCGACAGCAACGGGCGCAAGCCCATGTACGCCGCGTGCTGGATGGGGCAACTCCACGTGGCCAAGTGGCTGTACGCAGTGGGTGCTGCTGAAGACGTCGACGCAAAGAGCCGTCGTGGGAAAACAAACTTGATGATCGCGGCCATGAACGGTCACCTTGACGTGGTGAGATGGCTCTACCAAGTAAGCACCGTCGCTAACGTAATTCACATCACGGACTCGAAAAACTTGACACCTTTGCGGGCAGCCTGCAAGAGCAGCCGCTCGAATGGCGTCATTCTGTGGCTCGTTGTACAGGGCGCAGCTAACGATGAAGCCACGGGCCACGTCAGCCCGGCGTTGCTGGACCTCAGCATCCCTTCTTACCACGCCGACGCTCGGCAGGCCTTGCGCAGTGGCCTCGGTGCACATTTCCGTGACCATGCCTCCTTTGCACGCCTAATCCTACCTGCTGCTGCCGGCATGGCAAAATTTTCTGAGCCCATGCCTCCGTTGGCGTTGCTGCGCGGCCACGAAAATACCATTGGACCACTCATCGCAGACTTCGCGGGGATTGTGCGGGGGCGGCCATTGCGCAATGTTCGCGAAGCGCTCGTGTCCTTCGCTCGTTACGATTTAGATATCGCTGAGCGCCGCTGCCGCGAGAGCTGCGCCGCGGAAAGAGCCGCCGCGGAGGCTCGAGCAGCAGCGGAGGCCGCTGAAGCCAGAGCGATGGAAGTCCGTGCCGCTGCTGAAATGAACCACCACGACGCTCAGTGGCGCCTTCACCAGCTCTTGATTTGATCTAATATTATTTTTAATGCCATAAACAGCCACACGCACTGTTGGCGGAGCAAATCGTTGCTGGAAGCAGGGGGGAACAGCCAGCAGCCTCAGCTCGAAAGCGCGTAAGAGAAGTAAAAATTTCCTGGCTTTTGTATATATTTAATACTTATGTTGATAGGTTCAGAGACACGGCGAATGATTTAGAAAGTGATCTCCCCTGTAAGGAGAAGTTATGATGCGAATGATGCGAGCTGCGTAAGAGAAGAACCCTACGAATTTAAGGAATAGGCTGGAGGCTGGTCTGCATACACAGCCCGCAGCTATAACATTGAGAAGATAGTAAGTCACGGTAGAAGATAGTAAGTCACGGTGCTTATTATGCCTCTCATTATTGTAGCAGAAAGTATTGTCTTTGGGGGCCCCGTAGGGCCCCTGGTGTTAGAGGTAGATGCAAGTAAGAGGCAAGGGCGTTTGGTGTCCTTTTGTGTCTTTTTTCTATGTTGATCAAGGTTGTGTTGCTTCCACGCCATCTGATTCGTGATTCGTGTCTCTGACTCACTTTCTATTCTAACTCTGTGATGTTCCTCTACCACTGAACATCCAACACTCCCACCCATCCAGCGGTTTCCTTCACGGAAGGCGCTTGATGAATAAGGATGTTGTTGCGCTTGCGGGTGTCTTGGACTTCGCGCTGTGGTGCCTGTGCTGCCGCTCGATTTCGTTGTCGGCTTGTTTGTCTTGAACATTTCGTCATCAGTGCTTCGCGCTTCCTGAGGTCGTTAATGTGACAGGCTGTTCCCGCTTTCGCCTTGAATTGGTCCACATTGATAATGGTCCGGGTCCTGGCGTTAGTCTCGTCGTCGTCTGCTGCTGCTGCGAAGTTGGCGTCGTGATCACCGTGGTGTTTGTTTGCTCCCACCGCTGATGTGCGCACAAGCGATGCTGCTCTCGATGGTGCTCAAGTCCTTTCTTTCTTGTCACGTCAGCAAAAGCTTCTCCGCTTCAGCTAAATGGCTTGCTCTTGATGAAGATCTTCGCTGCTCCGCTGCATGCAAACTTGACGATGGCAATCGGCTCGATGCCCATGCAATTCTTGCTTGAAGGTGATCGGCTCGTTGCTCCATTCCGTGTCTTGCTCGGTGAAGTTTATGTCGCGTTCATTCCCAGATCATTCGAAGTCTTGTATCTTTCAACTTGATACTCGTAGTCGATGGAATGATGTGCACAGTCCTCGTCGATGCCCAGCTGGAGGTCTTGAGCTGCCTCCGCTTGCTGGCGAAAACTGCGCTCCTCGCGACTTCTTCTCGAGAATCACTTTTCTTTCCGTTTCTTTTCTTTGCCGCAATCTTCTCGTCCGATTCTCGTTCAGTAGCTGTGCTGCATGAGCGCCAGCTCGTATTAGAGGTAGTCGAACATGTGGAAGTTGTAGTCGTTGGACAGGATAGGAAGGCGAAGATGCTCCTTCAGTAGACGAGTCAGCTCGTTGATCTTCCGAGTCAGCTCGTCGGCTTCTCCCACCCATCTGAGGCTTCCTTCGTCGTGAAACTCAGGTGCCTCGAGCGTTTGAAATGCTTGCTTCTAGTCGTACATAATGTTGGCCTGCGCGTCGGGTACAGCTGCTGCTCGTCTTACAGTTGTGCCAGTTGATGTCGGTCACAGTACGCTTCCCTCTGCTCTTGATCTCGATCCCAGTACGCTTCGCTCTGCACTTGTCGCTCTGGTCCAATCTTCGGTCTTGCTTGCATGTTTTACGTTCTTCTTCTGTCAGCGTTTTCGGATAGCTGGCTTTTAGTCCAAGTCTTCTTGGTCGCTGCTGTCCTGCTACTGCGGTCACTGCTGCTGCTCCTGCGGCTGCTCTTCGTGGCTCCTCCTACGGCGGCTCTTGTTCTACTCCAGCGGCCTTGGCTGCTCCAGTGGGTGCTCTTTTTGGCTACTTCTGCGGGCGCTTCTTTTGGCTGCCTCTGCGGTGCTCTTTTCTGCTACTCCTTTGGGCGCTCTTGTCGGCTGCGTCAACTGGGGCACTTTCTTGCCTGCTACCGAGGATGCTCCTACGATGGCTGCTTCTTGGGCTGCTGGTTTCACGTGACTGCTTTCGCTGCTGCTGTTACTTTTCTTTACTGCTGATGTTGTTCTTGATGAAGGTGAGGCGCCGCGCTGGCCTCCTAAGCTCTCGTCTTCCTGGAAACTTGACCATGCTTTTCTTGATGCCATAGCGCATGTCATTGTCCGAGACTTAACTTTGGTCAAACTTTGATGGCCCGTGCCCTAGCCTCGGCCTTCATGGCTGCTTCATCCTTCTTGCATTTCCTTGGTCTTCTACGTTGACATGGTAGGTCTAGCGAGGGCCATCCAACTGTACAGCTCCGTAGAAGATCAGCCTCTCCTTTCTGCTACGTTTAATTCGATTGCGCTGGCCTCCATGCAGATGTTCTGCGCAGCTCGGTTCTGAGACGTCCGGCGGGCCCATGCTTAGCCGGTAAGAAATCAGAACGCCGGTTGCAAACTCCACAAAAAATCGGGCAGCTGCAAATCGTGGTGGTACGGCGCCAGTCTAACTCACAACAAATTGTGTCTGGGTGAACCGGTGAGTTGAGTGTCAGCTTCGCCCATACCAACGCAGTCCTCAACGCTTCTCTGGGCTGCACCGCATTCAGATGTACGATGCGCGTGGAGCGCCGAGGCGTTGCCACCTTCGGTTCGGTCACATTCCTTGACTCGGCTCGAGATATCTTAAACTTCGTATCTGGGAGACCGGGGACAAGAAGGAAAAACCGAAACAAAGGGGACAGCGGATGAGAGGGGCACCATGGATTGATTCAATGCACTATATGCGACTTGCTTGGAAGGTACTGGCCCATATCCTATTAGAAGATAGTAAGTCACGGTGCTTATTATGCCTCTCATTATTGTAGCAGAAAGTATTGTCTTTGGGGGCCCCGTAGGGCCCCTGGTGTTAGAGGTAGATGCAAGTAAAGGCAAGGGCGTTTGGTGTCCTTGTGTGTCTTTTTTCGCGCCTCCCCCGAGGGGAGGACTGGTGTTACGTAGTAGCTATACAGGGGAAGGGCGCCATTTAGGCAGCATCGTAGGAATCCCCTGGCCCGGCTCGGAAGCCGGGCTCGGGGTTCATGTAGCTATCATACGCAGTTACTTCGCCGTGTGCGCTGCGATAGTTGCTGCGGTTGGAGCAGCCGCGGGGTGTCTTTTTTCGCGCCTCCCCCGGGGGGAGGACTGGTATTAGGAACTATACAGGAAAGAGTGCCGTTTAGGCGACAGCATAAGAGTCACTTAAGCCTAGCTTGTACGCCAGGCACC
>Ga0307931_1001726_pt1 | contig 14318 bp, 15 predicted proteins | sample OrgLakmetageno47_FD_201816 | JGI IMG/M metagenome (GOLD analysis project Ga0307931, IMG submission 201816) | Saline water microbial communities from Organic Lake, Antarctica - #47 | ecosystem: Environmental > Aquatic > Non-marine Saline and Alkaline > Saline | place: Antarctica: Organic Lake... | reverse complement strand
AGAAGAGTTTCCGCCCGCAGAGGAGGGGACTACAACGAAGTCCCTCAGGCGATCCAGAAGAAGAGTCGCCCATCCCCGAGCAATTGCGTGACCCCATTTGCGTGCAAGCTTCTGTCTGAACAAGGCATTTTTTCGTTCGATCGGATATTTACCTTTTTCGAAGGCCAATTGTAGCACGATGACATTGTTCTCAGTGCTTGGAATTTGCTTTTCTGGCTTGGCCTGAGCCAAGAACCGAGAAGATAACAGATCACAGATACATAGCACTCGCTTTTGTAAATGGATTATGAGAGAACAATAAACATGGGCGCCTTTGACTGCTCTTATATTACTTGCTTGTATTTCATAGATGTGGGTAAACTCGTTTACTGCCGTCTAGTCCAGTCTAGTTGATACTCTCCCAAAAACAAAGAAAGGCAAGTACACAGCAGTCACAGAGGCACATAAAGAATGCACTTGAGCTGCAAATGCGCTAGCGAATTCGCTCCAGAAGGCCAATTAGGGCTCCAACTGGCGCCTTTCCTCCGAACAAGTCGGCGGGACTGAGTGCTCGTTCGTGTGTCACGTCCCAGGTCCACGAGGCAATTCTCTGGGCTATTTTTTGCCCCAGCAGGGCACCGTCTCAATGTTTTTCTCAGGCGTCGGGCGCCAGCCGATCATTTTAACGTAAGAATATGTCACTATACCCACATTTAGGATCTTGCCCCCCCCACACTCCAGCTATTCGTCTCCCTTTCCCCCGGTAATGGCTTTCAGTGACCAATCTTATTATTGGTTTACTGCCACTTGGCCACTTCGGCATCTATGAAGGCACGAATGCGAGTCCACTCGGCGCTTCCCGCATCCATCGGGACGTAGTGGTCGGCGTCAGGGCTGCATTCCATGAAATGCACGTAGCTAGCAGTAATGGCTCCTGCTGGCAAGGCTTTTGCGGTAGCTCCCTCGTCCATTGATTCTGTGCTGGTCCCGTCGCTCGCCTCAGTTTTCACGGCACTTGCGGCAGCAGCGACAGCGTCGTCGTGAAACCGCCGCACGAGGTCCATCGGCACGTCTTTGTCTCCAGGCCCCGACACCAGCAACGTGGGCACGCGCAACGGCAAGCAAGAGTGCGCGGGGCTCGCAGCTTGCCACTCCCGCAGAGTGATGCGGCTGTCGTCAGGGGTAGTGCCCCGCATGTACAGCTGCGCCGCGTCGCCTTCGTCGCTCAGCTTTCGTTGGAACGCCTCAAGCATGTCCGTCACCGGCGAAATCGCCACCACCAGCCTTGGTACCACGACTTCTTCCACAGGAGAAAAGACCACTTCTTTGCTAGCATTCTTTGCCTCTACCGTAGCAGCCCCTGCTTTGGCGGCGTGGTCGGCGGCGAGGAGCGCCAGCTGGCCGCCTGCACTGTGGCCCAGCAGCACCACCTTGGTGAAGTCAAGAGGCAACTGGTGCTGCGCAGCAAGCTTGGGCAAACTAGCTAGAGCAGCGACGATGTCAAGCTGAGTCGCAGGGAAACCGGCGTCTATTGTCTCCTTGAACCCGCGCCTGTACTCGACTTCGATTGCCGCATAACTGCCGCTCCCCACCAGAGAGGGAGCTAGGGTGGTGTGCGCAGCGTTGCTCACATTCCACTTGTGCTTCCAGTACCTGTAAACACAAATAATTAGAGGTATGATACGGGAAACAAGTTCAAGCACGCAATAATCCAATAAGAATCGGATAAGTCTACTATCTAAGTGTGAAAATAGGTGGTGATGGGGGCGGAGAAAGGAGGATGCCCACGCACCCGCCGTGGATGATCACAACGACAGGAAGCTTCGAAGAAGCATCATACGATTGCGGTAAATGGACTCGCACGAATTGGTCCGGATGTTCAGTGTCGTAAGGATGATCCATATAAGGAAGCGCTTCTTGTTGTGCCATTTTTGATGGGTGGGCAATACGATGATAGAGCCGCCGGGCTTTTGGAGTTTCAATTCACGATCAGTTGTAGCTAGGATGCAGTTCTCCACCTATTGATTTGATCTTTGAGAGCTGAAATGAACAAGAGTTCTCGAATATTCAATGCTGAGTCCAGACCACTTCTTGTTAGAGCTACTTGTCAGCCGGCTAGCCAGCGGGGAGTATAACGGTGTGAGAGTGAGTGCAGAGGTTAGGATAGGGTGTCAAGCGAAACGTCAAACGAAACGAAAGGTAGGTCAAACGTCAAACGTAACGTGAGCTGCCTGATTTCCAAAGATTCAAAAGACTCGCACGTTCGTTCATACCTCCATGAAAAATGGCGTGGGCATGAGCACTTTTGTCTATTCGCGATGGATGCTACCTTTGCCTAGCCAGTTTCTTTGACATACCAGAAAATTAGCACTTCCATTTGCTTCCATCATACTTAAATCTAAGTTAGCAGTGTGTCTAGCTATCAAGAAGAAACAGATTTGATTTGATTGTCTGTGTAGGACATCCTAAGCTCTTGGATGCCTAGCCGGCGTAAGCATGCGCCTCATGTTGGGCCGAAGAAAAAGCCAGCACTTTGTGGAACCTCTACAATTGTTGCCCTCGCTCTTACGATCTTCGTGGTGCGCTAAGTATTCCCTTTTTGTCACATTAAATGAAATCTAGCCGTACTCATGTCTGGTCGATGTCTCATTAGCTCATTAAACTAAACTGTTTCGCAGGCCGCTGCTCTTGCGCACATGCAAGCGGTTCGCACGGCTTCACACCAGTCGCCCAGCCTAGTGCATTCTGCGGGCCAGAGTACACAACTAGAAGCTTTGCGTGCTGCCTTTTTATCGGAGTCTGCGCCTGCAGCTGAGCCAGAGCCTACGCTGCCGCCAGATGCCGCTTCTGCGGTAGCCCAGTCACACCTCTTTGAGAGCACCGATCACGCACTAGCACCTCCAAAGCGCACGCCGCCGCACTACAAGCACCGCGCTCTAGGTGAACCTGGTACTGTAGATGCAGCTGCCGACACAGCAGCAGCGCCTCTCGATCCAACCCCACCCCACGACCCTCCGGCAGCTACTATAACTTCATCTTCGTCTTCATCGCCCGCACCACCCGCACCCCCAGCGGCGGCGGCTGAGGTGGCAAAGGCAGCCGAGAAGAAGAAAAGCAGCAGCAGCAGCAGCAGCAGCAGCAGCATCGTCAGCGGCGACGACGACGGCGGCGGGCCGAAAGGTTTGCGACCGGGATTCGTGGGGAAGCACGACGCGGCGAGGAAAGGCAAACCGTTGGCTCTGCACGGCCCCGCGGGAGGGGGAGTCTTGCGGGCGGAAGGCCAGGCAGCCGGGCCAGATTGGCTGGTAAAAGGATCCTCTTCGATGCTCCTTCTTACCCTCATATTACGAGCAGCATTAACAAAACCTTCGCTGGTAGATTCGCTCAGAAAGCTAGCGTTTTATGTGATGTGTTCCTCTTTCTCGACTCCACCACTCCCACCTTTACAGGTTGACCCTCATGCGGCCACGCATGCAGCGATTCGTGCAGAAGCAAGCGGGTCACTCTTGGGCGCTTTGCGACGACACCACTTGGTGATATAAATTAGAGAGAAATTGAGAGTGCGTACTTTCATGTTGTCTGAGAAGCATTGAGGTGTTTTGGGGGCTTTTTCGTTGCTTACATTCCACTAATAATCAGCTTACCGGCCTCGTAAACGCAACACTTACCACGTTAGCTCCCCTCCCGCTTCTCATCACACCTCTCTTTTGCTTTATTGCATGGTCCTCTGCAGGTGCACGATTTCGTGCCTCGCGCCAAGGAATGGTACACCAACCAAACTTGCGATGCCTTGCTAGAAGTGTTCAGTGACGTGCTGCCGCGAGCTCGCAACGTGATTCGCACCATGGAATACAGCCGCGGCGACCTCAAGGGGCAGGTATGTAGGAGACGTGCTCTTTTGTGGTTGTGTTCTACTCTAGCTTTGCGTGAGAACAGCGTGGTTGAGCTGGGTTATGTTGTATGGCTGTGCGCGTTTGTGCTGCTTGCTGACATGCTTACTTACTTAATCGCTTGTAGGTCACGGCGCTCGAGGAGCGAAACCGTGATTTAGACCGTAAAACCAAGGAGCGGTATGCCGCGGCCGCCCATCGCCTGAAACAGGGTGCAGGCTCCGAAACGACTGAAGGACCTGCTGGAGCTTCGTCTTCATCTGCACAGGAGCATACCGAGAAGAAACACAGCGGGTCGGGTTTGACTGTGGAAGTGGCATCGTTGCTGTTCCCGGAGGACCAAGATCTGGTGTCCGCTGTAGCCACCACCACGGCTGCTGCTGCTTCTGGGCCAGCAATGACGCTACCGCAGCGGCGTAGCTTGCTAGAGGACAACCGATTCTTGCGACGTGCATTGATGCGAGCCGCTGAAGAAGACGGTCAAAAGGCAGCGAGAGTAGCAACTAGTAGCAGCCATACAAGCAGTAGCAGTAGTAGTAGCGAAAGTAGTGATCATAACAGTGCAACCTCAACAGAGAGCTATCAACGACGCGGGCTGCTTTCTAGTAGTTCAGCCCATGCTGGCAGTGCTGCCTCTACCGCAGGCTCCCCCGTGCACAACAAAATCACGAGCAAAAACAATGCAGGCAGCGGCGGTGGCGCGTCTGTGTCTGGCTTCAAGTCCAAGGACAAGAGGCCGAAGGACGGGGTGAAGTACGACGCGACCATGGAGCTTTGGGGGGTGTCGATTGACGTGGGGAAGAGCCGGTACAACTTGGGGAAGTTCAAGACCGAAGCCGAAGCCCAAGAGGCCTACGAGCGGGAGCGGCGCGCAGCCGAGAAGTTGGGCTTTGGCGCTGCGAGCCGCGACCGCACGGACGGTGACTGCAAACCAAAACTCCTGCAATGCTACTACGACATTCACGAAGTATGCTTTTGACTTGGTGTGCGCGTGTGCATGTGTGTGTGTGTGTGTGTGTGTTTTTTTTTTTTTTTTCCGTGCAATGAAGTCATGGGTGTTTTTCTTTGCACTAATCAAGACGGTTTTAATTTTCGTTCACTCACTCTGCTCGCATTATTGCTTCTTTTTACCAAAAACCATCACATTAAACACAACGTCACAATCAAAAAGGTCATGCTGAAGACCAAGCAATTGGACATCACCACCGCAGCGCAGCGAGCCGCCATTGCCGCAAGCCACGACCGCAACCGGGTTCTAGAGCGGCAAGAAGACTTGTCCCCTGCGGCACTGAAGTGGATCTCGGCGCCGCTCGCTTTCAAACAGCACTTAGCCCGCCAAGGCCAGGCTGCTGCCACAACCAACCCGAAAGCAGAGCGACCCTTGACACACGAGCAGCAAGGAGCAGGATCATTAGGAGGAAGAGGAACTGGCGGCAGCAGCTCGGCCTCATCATCCAATGCACAGAGCCAAATTGAGGCCTTGGGAGGTTCGGCAACAGCAGCGGGACTTGCAGCCTTGAACGCAGCGAACATTGACTTTTCGGACTTTGAAGCCGACGCACTCGAGAGTGGGGACGACGATCACTCAGCAAATAGTGGTGGTAGTGGAATAGAAGGAGGAGATAGAGAAGGCAAGGGAGGAGGTTCGCACGGCCTCATTTCGCACCCCCTGGTGCTGCGGGTGGTGCGAGCATGGAAGCAACAGAGGCGGCGCGAACTCATGGCGCAAGCCCGACAACTCCGACAAAGCGATGGGAGCAGTATCGGTGGCAGCAGCGGTGGTGAAGTGCAAGAAGAAGAAGGGCTCGATCCTAGCAGCATTAGCAGCAGCAGCAGCAGCAGCAGTGCGATTTCAGTGTCGGCCATTCGTGCACAACGTCAAGCGCGCGCTGCGTCCCTGTTCTCCACACACAAGCCACCGTGCACCGAGCGCGAGCTGCAAGAACGAGGAGGTGGCAAGCGCAAGGCGCAGCCGTCGTCAGTGTCCAGAACTTGCCAAACTCCCGAGGAGCTGAAAAAGGAGCGCGATTTGCACGGCCCGCAGCACCAGCAAAAATTCCCCGACTACATTCACTTTGTGCACATTCCCAAGGTAAAAAGCCGTTTCCTTGGCCTTTCGGACGGCTTTATCATTAAACTCTCGCGCTTTCTATATTCCCACATGTTTTTATTTTGAATGTGCGATATCTTTTTTTCTTACCATATTGTGTTGTCTCTTGCGTCTGTTTACTCCTTCGCTCGTGTGCGTGTGCGCGTATTTCAGGCGGGCGGTACCTCCTTCACCAAAGTGCTTCGGCGCATGACCTGCACCGTGAACCAAGGCACCGAATCGGAGCTCGACTGCTGCGCCGTCGGGTGGTGCGACTGGCAGAAAGGCCTCGTGTGCCAAAACATCCACGGCTGCACCAACCACATTCCCCGGATCGACAAGTGGCTCGGCAAGCCCCTGCCGTCGGTGACCATCATGCGGGACCCCCGGACCCGGTTCGTGAGCGCGTGGCATTACCGCTGCCACCACCCGAACTACGACTGCTTTGGAGTCCGCAAAGCGTTCAAAGCGGTGCGCAGCGGCGGCACAAAGAAGTACACCTTCGACGAGTACTGCGCCATGCCCGAGTACCAAAACATCATGGTGAAAATGCTGGTCAAGGACAAGTTTCCGTATGGGAATTACGGGGAACTCACGGAGGTGAGAGAATGAATCCTAGGAAAAAGGCGATTAGGTAAAAAAAAACTCGAGTTGGTTAAAAATATATCATAAAATATGCTTTTGTTTATTTCATTTTTTGCCTTGTTTCCACATGCTTACGGCGCATGTGTGTGTGCAACGTCATGCGTGTCTGCTCCCCTTTAGCGGGACCTTGAAATTGGCAAGTCGCGTTTGGACCAGTTTGTGTTTGTGGGGATGAACGAAATGTACGACACGTCCATGGTGTTGCTCGCGGACGTGCTCGGGATTCCTTTGGTGCCTTCCGACTTCGACAAGGAGCGCGCCGCGAACCGCCCCAAGGCCTACCACGACTTCATGACCATGCTCACCACCAACACCACCTTGCAGGCCGAAATCGAGTGGGCCAACCAGTACGACATTGGGCTGTACGAGCACGGCCGCGCCAAGTTTTGCGAGCAGCTGCGGCATTCGGCTGCTCTCGTGCACCCGATGATCGAAGCGGAATTGGACAAACAAAACGTGTGCCTGGACTTTTGGGCGGCGGCACTGGGAGAAGAGTCACAAGCGGTGGTGGCGGCTTAAGTCCACGGCAGCAGAAGGTGGGCGGCATGAAGTTCATAGCTCAAAGTAGAACAGACAAGTCCTTCCTGTCTTGGGCCTAGGCACCTAGGCATTCATTTTGGTGTGCACTCTTGGTGATTTGCATGTAAAACATATAACTACTAATGCCTGTGCCAAGCAAGTTCCAAGGAGTTGAAGTGGGCTGTTGGTCACAATTTTTAGCTTTGATCTGCGATCCGGCACGCCTTGAGCTCCGGCATAGAAATAATAGCGCATAGGGATAGTAGCATTCGAAACAACGAAGCGGTCATTCGGATGCCCTTTAAACGTTAAACTTCGTGTCTTCTTCGGAACGCCTGCGTGCCGATTCAGATCTCTATTGATAAGTTCTCAGTTGCCGACTTCCCGCATCTTTAATTCTGTTTGGATTGCTATCTACGTACGTAATCACGTGGGACTTAAATAAACATAAGATCTAACAGCTGCCCTTTCCCAGAGCAAGAGAGGTTTTCAAGCGCATTATTCATAGGAAGGTTTTTTCTTTCGTTGTTCTGGTCGTTCGCGATCGAGGTTGTAGAGAGAAAGAGTGTGAACCAAGAAAAGTTTGATTCGGGTGATTTCTTAATCTGGGAAAGAAGGGCGATTCGCAAAAAAAAGCAATAGGTTGAAATCTACAATGAAGTTTCATTTTAGAAACGCAGAGATGTTGGGTTCATAGCTCCAAAAGGCCAGTGCTCATTGCAACCAAAGTAGAATCGAGAGCTGCCGTGCCTAATGTGCCTTCTCTCATCCACTTCGCTCCAGATGGGCTAAAATAGTTTCGTTCCACCAGAGCACCTACGCCATACGATAAATGCAGGTAGGTAAGATAATGAAGGATATATCAAAGGGTCTTCATACGTGCGGGCCAAAAGAAGAGCTTGGACATTCCTAGCTATATTATTACGGATCTCCAAGGAATGCATCAACAAAGAATTAGTAATTAGACCTCTCGGTTCGGATCTTCAAGCGGTATGAGCTGGTGTGCTTCAATGAAAAGTGCCGCTTTTTTAACCTGAACAGAATTTCAGAGAACATGAAAGCCTTAATGTATTTCCGGCTGATATCATTGAGCTTGTCATTTAAAATATTCACAGGCGAAAGCAACGAGTAAATTACTATCATTTTACCGAAGGAGGATGCACGGAGGCTATGAGCATCACATAATCTCCAAGCTTAGGTGGTTGCAAGCTTTCGCTCACTAGGATCCAAGCTACGGCAGTACCGTCGTCAAGGCAGCATGAGACACTGTTCTGAGAAGGCGCCTTCTGCAGTGACACTATGTGCCCCTGATTGCGAATAAGAACAAGAAGTTTCGCCATAGTGAAGGCATACTAGGCTTAAGGATACTGTCCCAGCATACATATCCGCAGAAAGGTGTTCTACTCACTTGCACCCACACGCGTCGATTTCTCTGCCCGCCTCCTGGAGTAAATATTAGCTTTTCAATGCCTACGATTGGAACCTTAGCTACCGGAAAATGACGAGTGTCATCAGGGGTGGAAGCCTGTTCGTCATCCGACATGTTTCAGACGTCAAAGAGTACCTCGAAGGTCTGATTACAAATAACCCGTTGATAAGCTAGACTACTGTAGCTTCAGTGCCTAGTTTATACGCCTTTTTATCGTCAAGAAGCTTAGCATATAATAGTACTACAGATAGCTAAAGTTATAAGTTGTAAAGTCCCGCACTCCATTTTATTCAAAAGAAGTTAGCCCAGCTTGCTCTAGCTACAGTAGTAAGCTTAGATCTACTACTACTGTACACTGTACTACAGTAGTAAGATACGATTTAATTTTTTTTTTGAAAAGCTCGTGTACTGTACAGTACTCGTGCTCCCTTCGCCCCCCTGTAACACAAGTTTGGACCTCCTCCTCCTCCTCCTCCTCCTCCTCTTCCTCCTCCTTATCCTTGCTCCTTCACAGCCTAAAGCCTTCAGCTTTCAGGGCGCTCCTTGCTCTTTGTCTCCTGCTTCTTCGCAATCATAGAATCCTGGGTCCCTCTCTTTGCTTTTCGTGCGCTCCCGATTCTAGCTCGTAGCTTTGTGCTAGGTGCTAAAAGACCCAGAGGGACTTCGCCTCAGTAAAAAAAACACAGTCATGTCCTGTCGTTCCGTGCTTCCTTGCACTTACACCGAGAGTAGCTATACCGGGCTGTCGGGCTGCACACGGACATAAACAACTAATTGACCACAAATCGCGATCTTTCTCCTCTGGCTTCTGGCAAAGAAGTCCCTCTGAGTTCCTGAGTCTCTCCACTCTCTACCTCACCCTGGAACTCGGGTACAGGGGTTTCTGATTACCTTTTCTTCTCGTACTCATAATCGCATTCCATTTCTGCCTATTGGCCTCCTTATTCCGGCCCTTCAGGGCAGTACTTTTTAACGGGCGTGCTTACTAGTAATAAAGGACTAACTGTGGCTCATGGCTGCTCCGACAGCTCGCTCCCTCGCTAAGCGCGCTTTCTTTTCTCTGATGGTTTCATGTAATTTAATGGGCGGTGCCTGATCTTTCAGTGCACTGCTAATCCCTGTGGAGACGGGGACTTCAAGCTTGGCCCTAGAGGCAGCTTCCGGTGTTGGAATCGTCGTGGCATCAGCAGTGGCAATGTTTTCACTGTCATGATTTACGACAGGAATGACACTTGGGGCAGCAATATTTTCCATTTCTATAGAATTTGTAGCTGTCCTGATCACGTCCAACGAAGTAGACTCTTCTTCAACGGCAAAATTCGCCGCATCCAGTGCTAAAGCGTCGCGCAAGGCCTCTTCCACTTCTTGCCGCGCACCAGTTGCCATGGGGCCCGCGAGCTCCCACCGCACGGCTCCTTCGCATGGGCCGTAGCGCGCCAAGAAGTGACCCTGCGTGCGAAGCGGTGAGCTCTCAGAATTGCCTTGGTCACATGTAGCACCATCTGGCAGCTGAGATGTGCGCCTGATACGATACATCAAAAAGCACAAATACGAAATAAACATTGATAACATTAATTTAGTCAATATTAAAAAAAATGAAAGGACAAGAGATCCGGAATAACATACATCGATTATCTTTTGCCCGAACTGAGTTCATGACTTGAGTCGCAAGGCCAATGGAGCAAGCAGATCCAAAATATGTGTGCAAAGAACAGTAGATACAATCTGTACCAAGCATCTGCGCGAAGAAAAGGGGGCTGTCGCGGCGTGCGGCGGCTGAGTTCCACAATCGCTGCTAGCACTCCATCTTGCATGATGCAGCTACCGTTGTTCTTGTGTGGCACTTCATGGCTATGCCCAGAAGAAGGCGCATCACAACTGGCCGTTGCTGTAATTGCTGCCGCGGTAGAATTCGAAGGAGGTAAGGCATGGTCAGGTGACGTGGGTAGCTCATCGTAGTCTTCGAGAGCAGCAGCCTGAAACCTGTCGCTGTAGTTAAACTCATGTGACCACATTTTCATCGGAGGCACCTGCACCACCGCAGATGGGAGGGAGTTGGAAATCAATTGAAAAGAAGCCGAGAGATTAGAGAGCCATTAGGAGGAAAATGAAGGGGTGCAAAGCATTCGCGAAGATATCTTAATCGTCCTCCAAATAAGCAAAATTCAACAGCGAAGCGGAAGTCGCGGAAAAGAAGCGAGCAGTCTCGGGATCACAACCGTCAAAATATAGTTCAGCTTAATTCGAGCGTGTGCTTATTGGATTCATACCCGCTTGGGTTGGTCTGGTAAGAGCGAAGGTGGGCCAAATTGCTTTATCCTCAACGCCTCCCACGCTTGCTCGTAAGCGGCTCCTCGGGTCAAGCCATCACCTCTACGGCTGCTGCTGCGCGCATGGCTAGCACGCGAAGTGGGGCTGCTATGGCTGCGGTTAATGCCATTGTTGACGTTATTGCTTCTGGTAGTACGGTAAGAAGAGGGCTCATGATTCTGATTTTGTTGTGCAGGTCCTCGCGACCTCACGGGAGAACACGAAATCGGCTCGTGCCTCGGCCTATACGAAGCAAGCTGAAAATTTGCAGCGTTACCTTGTCTAGTCCCTTGACCCATATTTTCTCTTTCTTCACGCAACTGCTGCGAAGGTACTTGATGCGGTGGCGCTACTGCATGCTCTGATGCATGCTGCAATGCCAAGTGAACGCTACTGCTTTTGCTGCTGCCGTCCTTGTGCTCTTCTCCACCACTTGCCACATGGTGACTCCACCATTCGTCAGCCGCAAACACCACGCTAGCGCTCGACTGTGCGGTGGCTACTTGGATCACTTCTGGATCGCTTCGCAATCGTTTGGAAGCCCATTTCAGAGCCAAGCCGTTTTGCGCTACTGCGGTCAGCACAACCTGTAAACAAAATCCAAATTTAATGGAGGAAATAGGGGAAACACCCTTCCAATGATTTCACCAGTGCAGCTAATTTGTTCGAAAAATTAGGCACCTTTTTCCAATGCCAAATGCAAGTACCTCTCGATCGTCTTGCAGTAATTCCGGCGCGGCCCAGAGCGCATGCCCATCCTGAGCGACAGCCAAGAGCACGGTGCCTCTCCACTTCAAGGCATCGCCTGCGCTTTGCCCGTGAACCACGGAGTCGATGGCGCGAAGCCGGGCATGGTTCAGCGCAATGCCGTTTTGCGCCACTGCAACAGACACTACCGAGGGGGTCGCCTGCAGGCTTGGGTCTGCAAATTGGAGCGCTTCACCCTGTAGACGCACCGCTGCGAGCACCACCTTGCACAGCGGAAATGAAATAGATAAAAGAAATGAATCATCTCAATAAAGACCAAACCAAATTCATTAGAAATAGGCGAGTGATTTGGTGCACGGACTCAGCAGCGACTTCTGTCCATGTCCCTTATGCATTGCCACTCCCCATCTCTCATCACTCCTCTTGCACCTGCCCCTCTCCCCCAAAAAATATCCTAACCTTGATGTCCGCACGCCTATGAGGAGACGCAAACTCTAACGCCATGGGGTCTCTGGACACCGCTGCTAAGCAAACGTCGTGGTCATTGCGCAAGTTCGGAGAGCTATACCCTAGCGCAAAGCCGTTGTTCTCCACCTGCACATGTTCATACAACAAAAATTGGCACTCCAATCAGAAAGTTATACCCACCTGATAAGAAATCGCTCAGATACACAGAAACAAGAACGAAGGCTAAAAAGGAAAGTGAAACAAGCAAACAAAATAAGTGCACGTTCGTCGACACCATGGTCAGTATTTCCGTGATTAAAAGACACATGTAGACTACACAATTAGAGGGCCCTACCAAAAACTAATTGAAAAAATGAATCAACTCACCGCCATGAGCACTAAAGCCTTGTCGTCACGCAATGGTGGGCTCACAAACTCCAGAGCTCGGCCGTCGTGGAGCACGGCCGTCAGGCACACTTCTCTGTCCCCCTGTAAAAGCGGGGGCGCGTACTCCAGCAAACTCCCACCTCTTGCCACGGCCGCCAGTACGAATTCACGGTCGGCGCGCACCTAAGCGTCAAAAATGGCGACAACAGTGAGTGAAAAAGGACGTTTATTACGGTAAGTGGACAAGGTGGGCAGAGGAGTGAAGGAGCAGAAATGCAAGAAAGGATATGTCCCTGTCCCTGCCTCTTTTTTTCACCATGTGCTAATATATTTCACAGCAGACAACCCTCTTCCTAAAAAGGCAAGTGCATCCCTTCACAATGAAATATCCACATGATTTATTCGAAACCCTGAGTTGGCAAAAAAAAACCTGGTCGGAGAAGTACAGCAGCGCCAACGGATCGCGCTCCACGGTCAACAGGAGCAGTTCTCGTGTGGTCACCAGAGGCCCGACAAAGAGCCCCGCGCGTGGGTTGTGCTGCGTACAATAGGGGCCTGGCTCGTTGAGGAGCAACAATGAAGGCTTTGGAGGAGACGCACGGTGGGTGTCTTGACTCTGGTCTTTGGCCTGGGTAGCAGACTCAGAGCTTGCGCTACCAGCTGCGTTGTTGCTGATTTGGACAGATACGGGCCCCACTGGTGCACTTCTGGCCGCGGCTTTGTTGCTACTTTCAGTACGCATTGGGTAGCCACTGTACGGATCAATTGAGGTTGAGATGGGTAGCTGAGAAGTTGGAGTTGATGAGGTTCCACGATGCATAGAAGCATCACTTGGCTCAGAGTTTGAAAGATTCGATTCATCAGGGGAAGCCTTGTCTAGCGTAGCCGAAGAATTAGGAGCGTGTGATTTTGCAAATGGCCCATCGGGACTGTACGGCGGTTGCCGCTGCTCAGGTGGCAGGACCCCTTTGCTTACCCAGGTAGGTTTCGGCTTCTCACCAGCCGCCAAGATTTGTCGTTGTAGTGGAGTGGATGAGCGAGAATCGTTGGGTGTTTGGCTGTCTTGAACCCAAATTTCTGGTGTCTCTGCAGTCAGCTGAAGCTCTGCGATGATTTGATCCACGGTGCGCAATGGAGCTTGAGCTTCAGCCGTTGTCGCAGCCGCAGCGGACGGCAATTCACCGCGAAACTTGAAGTCTCTGAGCGCGCGCAATAATTCCTTGTACTCGAGCACACCGTCGCCGTTGGGATCCGCCGTGTCAATGACTGCTTGCACAGCTTTGGGGCTGGCACCAACCACGCCAATGCGCCGAAGGGCTTTTTCAAACTCTCCAGCATCAATGGCCCCGCTTCGGTCTTTGTCGAATTCGCGAAATATTTCCAAGAAACGCGTGCTTTCGAGTTTAACGTAGATCTGCAATCGCTCCCAAATGAGCGCTGCAGCTTCGCTTGAATCTTTCCCGTCTAGGGACAATTCAGAGAGCACGCCATGACTGCCTCGCCCGCCATGACGTACGTTACGCAAGGGTGAAAATGTCATCACGAGACAGCCAGACCCTACACTTCCACTTTATCAATCAAGACCTTACGTTGCTAGGCTGCAACTTTCTCGGAGGTGTTGATAAGGGTTTGGCGACTTTTTTCTAACGCCATAGTTGAGAGATCACCACATCATCATAGCATCCTCCATTGCTCCTAGCTAGGCTAGCCGTCAACCATAACCTAACTGCCAGATGAGACTAGCTAGATGAGAGGATGATACCATACTACTGTACAGTTCATACTTTCAGGGGCAAATGCAGAAATCCACTAAAAATAATTGCTAATGCAGAAATCCACTCAAATTCTCAGAATTTACGTTTCACCTAATTCTAGATTTAAGGGACGTCCTAATATAGAAGGGGTTGCTGGGTTG
>Ga0307931_1001721_pt1 | contig 14346 bp, 13 predicted proteins | sample OrgLakmetageno47_FD_201816 | JGI IMG/M metagenome (GOLD analysis project Ga0307931, IMG submission 201816) | Saline water microbial communities from Organic Lake, Antarctica - #47 | ecosystem: Environmental > Aquatic > Non-marine Saline and Alkaline > Saline | place: Antarctica: Organic Lake... | reverse complement strand
AATCACTCGAGCACTTTCTTCATTCCACCGCCACACCAGCCCCTACAAGCGTGATAGCCCTTTGGAATTGATTGAGCGATTTGACGATGTCTGGGAACCGGCTCAATACGCCCAAGGGCGAGATGAGTGGGAACGGGTCCGGCCCTGCGATCGCACATCTGCCGCCAGGTTCAATTCGATACGCTTCGTGCATGATCTCTCTCTCCTCCAGTCTTTACTGGCTGCCCTGCCTCCTGCCAGAATTTGAATTAGGAGCCTTGCTAACTTCTGTTGTCTTCCTAGAGAATCTTCCATCTCGCATTTCTTTCTCTCATTTGCTTGCTTAAATTCGTATTTGATAGTAATGAAGGCAATGTTCGTACCTGACGTGCCGCTGGAGTACAAGCCGCCAGTGGTGAAACGAAAGATGCCGCCGTACAGCGGGATGGCGTCGTGCGTAGCCCATTTTGAAGACGCCATGGCGAACCCGCCCCCACCTCGACCGCCGTTCGAAGACGTCCTGCAGCGCAAGGAGCGGCTCCGCCTGGAAGCAGAGAAGGAGCACAAGGCGAAGCTGGCGGACGCAGTTGCGGCATGGGACCCGCTGAAGCCCCCGAAGCCAACCAACGACGCCATCACCGGCGACGCCTACAAGACCCTTTTCGTGGCGAGGATCAGCTACGACACCACGGCCCACAAGCTCCGGCGCGAGTTCGAGCAATTTGGCCCCTTGAAGTCGTTGCGGCTGGTACAGGACAGGGACGGCGAATGCCGCGGCTACGCTTTCCTCGAGTAAGACTTAATTGACGCGTTGGCACACCTCGCTATTGGAGTGCACACTTACTAGGAAATAGTTGCTTTATAGTAACCCATAGTCTGTGTACCTGAAGACGGGAGTTTGACGAGATTAAAGAGATGGTGCAAGGATTGCGAATCTATAGGATGTGCTTGACTGTTGGCCAAACACATTTCCTAGCTTCAATCACCAAGCATATTCGAAGGTTCCTTGCGGATGCATCTCCACCTGAAAACCTTAGTGTTCTCACGCAATTACCTTTTTTTTGTTGCTCTTCTATGCTTCTAGGTACGAAAGGGAAGCAGACATGAAAGAAGCGTACAAGAAGAGCGACGGGCGCAAAATCGACGGTCGCCGAGTGGTCGTCGACGTGGAGCGCGGTCATCACCTCACATTCTCACTTGGGCTCCTTCAACCATTAATTTTGTTCTCTTGCACTTATTAAACCCCCCTTGGCCTATGTATATACGTGTCAATTCTATTTTGTCATTGGTTCTCACGCATTGGATCTCAATACACAGGCCGCACGGTGCGCAAATGGAAGCCTCGGCGCTTCGGCGGAGGACTGGGCAACACTCGGGACGCGAAGAATAAGGGCGACAAGCCGGGCCCCGTGTTGAGCGGCCGCACCGGACCAACCACTAGGTGAGATAATGAGCTATTTGGGCCGAGAGAGTGACAGAGAGGAAGGGTGCGTTCTTCACTGCACTGCGCTTCAATTATTATTTAAAGTGCACATTTATGTCGTCGTCGTCGGCTGGACCGTCATGAACTCGAAGCCATCCGCTGCACTTATCCGACGACCTCATGATTATCTTTTTCCTTCATTTATTGGGGTGGCTTTTTCTCTTTTCTTCTCTAGCAGCTCGTACAGCAGCGGGCAGTACGGCAGCGGGCAGTATGGCAGCAGCAGCAGCAGCAGCCGAGGTGCCGACCATTATGGCCCAGGCAGCGGCGGCAGCGGTGGTGGTAGCCGGTCGGGAGGCCCCGCCCCTTACGAATCGTCGAGCCGCGGCGGTGGCAGCAGCCGTGGCGACGACCGTTACGGCAGCGACCGGCGGCGAGGGCGCTCCCGCTCGCGGTCTCGCTAAATTGCCAACACTTCGCTTTTCGAGCACCGGGTTACTGGTTTCTTTCTGATCTGGCGTTATGCTCATCTGCAGAGCCGAAGGGGGGTCGAAGAAGCATCAAAAATGCACTTTCCGTGGGTGTTGGATTTCTAGTCGAGAAAAGAGGGCTATTCGCTGCCTTTTTTTTTGCAGATCCCTCTTGTCTTTCATGGCGCCGGCTATAAAGATGTATTCCTCTAGGAGTATTTGGGTCATTTGAGTGTCGTATTTCGAATGAGGAAGATGACTCGGAGCTGGAAATGCGTGCAGCAGAGGAATTCTGAGTTCTCCAAATGGCCAGACACGAGTGACTCCACCGAAACTCTGGAGATGGAGAAGCAACATCAGAGGCGCTTGGTGCATAACTAAAGTCGTAGTGAAGTCCTGTATGAACTGCTCACCATGAAACCGTGAAGTGTAGTTAGAGTTGAAAGCCTCGCGAGTTGGTGTAGCCTACGAAGAGTTCGGCTCTCGGAGCGTTTGAGACGAAAGCTTCGCAACCTTCACACTTATAAAATTAAAAATTAAGAGCTGAGAGCCACGTAGACTCGAAGTGTTTCGAATCGCACACTGTGAAATTTCTTACTAGAGTTGAGAGCTTCGCAAAGTTAGCGTACGCCTCGGAGCGTTTGAGACGAATGCTTCGCAATCACGAATTTCACACTCATTAGAGTTGAGAGCTTCGCAAAGTTCGTGTAGACCTCCAAGCATTTCAGATGAAAGCTTCGCAATCTTCTCTTTAGCTTCGCAAAGTTTGCGTAGAATTCGAAGCGCTTGAGACGAAAGCTTCGCAACCTTCGGACAAACTCTTCGGAATTGTCAATCTCTTGACGACGACAAAAAAAAATCCAACGAATCCAAATTCTGAAGATCAGAATTGTTGACGTACGGACGGACAATTAAATCTTGTATACTCCTCCTACGGAGCTGAAGCTCCTAGCACACAAATTGTTGCGCTTAATTTACCCATAGTTACCACACAATAATCTCAGACTGCGACGTGAAGTCGCGTTTACTAGGCCCACCCTGTCGATTGTCCGGTAAGAACGTATCGCCCGCTCTCTAAATCTCGTTAATACGGTAAGTCGAACCTCCCCCACAAAGGGGAAATTCCTCAATAACACAACACCTCCCACATACATCAACAAAATCGTACTGGGTATTGATCTAAATCCGTCAGAACAAGCAAAAACTTAAATTTTCAGTTCATCGCGAGGGATATAGATCAGATTACCCGTTTCTCTTCTCCCCCATGCATGTTTCTATGATAACAAGGCGCCGAAAACTATGTAATGTCGATAATGCAGTTGCATCATAATGTCGCATATATATTTTAGAATTTTAGATAGTTTTTTTCCGTTTTTGAATCCTGTATCCTGGATCTTTCTATCTCGATGGATATATATTTCATCATTTTTCGTAGCAGAGCCGAGCTAGGTGTCTAGCCAGCGAGGGATTGTGTCATTGAACTCGCCGCCCTAATGGAACTGCTGCTGAATTTGGTGCTTTCAGTGATTTTTTTGCATTCAAAAATTGTTCTGCTTGGCGCTCTCGGGCGCGCTTGAGACCTTCGCTGCGGCGCTGCTCGACTTTTCGCGTAACACCCAAAGCCGACAGCACAGCTCGAAACGGCGCGGTTGCCACTCCCCACAGGGTTTGAGCGAGGGTCGGCAACACGGTGACTCCTAGGAAAAGGACAAAGAGAACCGCGAAGGGCAACGATTGCCACGAGCCATGCATTTCTAACCAGTTGACAATGCCACCGATTCCTCGACTAAGCAACCGTAAGCCACTTGTGATTCCTGGGACTGGTGCTCGAACGGCTAGGTATTCTAAACCCGCATTAACTGTAGATTCAAAGCCTCGTAGCGAGAGCAGTGTCCCCGCGTATGGATCATGTTGATGAGCGCTTCGACGCTCAGCTTGAGCAGCTGCAAATTCGAGTTCACACTGATGTAAAGCTGCTTCATGGGCCTGTTTCAATTCTAAATCTGAGAGCACTTCGTAGGCGCGTGACGCACGAATAAAGGCATCGTCTGCAGAAGAGCCAAAAGGTGCACTGTAGAGAAGCCGAAATCGTAATCGAAGCTGTTGTCCAAACGGCGCGCCTTGACGCTTGTCTGGGTGAAGCAAAAGACTTTCCCTGTGCCAGGCTTTCCGAATCTGAGACGTAGTTGCATCGCGTGAAACTCCAAGCGTCTTAAAGTGGTTCTCGCATGGTTTTGCTAGTGGCGCAGCCCCCCATATTGCTAGTGCACATGACACGACAACTCCAGCGAGTATCACGCAGGAGCAGGTCATGCTGTGGCAAAAAATTGGAAACCTCGAGACTAGTCTGCCACGATCAACTAATCTAGGCTGAAGACTGTATGCTTATTTGATATAAACTAGAAATCGCATCGATGAGCCCACTAGTTCAGATCTGTTCCAGGAGTTTGCTAGCTAGAAAGAACTGGCACGGTTAACCTTATGGATGTCTCAATAAATAGGGTACACAATTATGGCGGGCTCAGTCTAGGCCGTACGCCAGTAGGCTTAACTCTATCCTAATTATTCGTGCTGAAGCAGTTTGCTGCAACGTGAACTACTCTGCAGCTTCTCTATAGTCGTCTCAAGCTAGCCAGCTAACTTTTAGTTACAGAATTAGAATAGCGTGTACAACAAGATGAAATAAACGAGCAGCGCGTGCTGCGTTTCTTGGGTGTACGTATTGTGGTACTACATACAGAACGTAAAGATGCTAGATGCTAGCTAGATGCTAGCTAGCTAACTAGCTACTATACTGTAGTAGGCTAGTGGCGAAGTTACTGGCAGTCTAGCAGTACAGATTCCGTAGCACCAAAAGAGGCAGAGGTTAGTAAGAGTACTGAGATTGCATCCTACCGTCAACAATCGAATAAGTATCCCCTACGAAATCATAGTTTCTGGCCGCAGAGCAAAAGATAAGCTAAGCCTTCTGCTAGTTTTCACTCGAGCCATAAATTAGCAAAAATGGTAGAATTCCTCTGGATCTTTTTTATGGCTTTTCTACCTTGCGCGGAGACCCTCACTGCGAAGAACTCAGAGAGTGGGGTAGAGCAGCTCATTTCCAATTCCTGGCTCAAATATCTAGAGCCTGATCCAGCCATGGAAGAGCACCGCCCAAACAAGGAGGCTAGGGAAGTGGACTCAGGGCATTACGTTCTGGTGGCACCTACTCGGCTCCCCAACCCAGGTAGCCATTGCTGTTACCGCCAATTGTAGAAACGGCTGTACTAGAAGTAACCAGCATACCTAGAGTTCTAAAATGTGCGTCTTGTATGGCACGTGGTTTATACCATTGATCACGACAACGTACTAATCGCGCTTCTTCGCTTGTTCCTTCTACAGTGCTCGTGGCGAACAGCAACGAGTTCTTGACTAAGCTTGGGTTGAAAACAGCACTATCGTTCTTGAAAACGTTCTCAGGGGACCTTGTGGATGGTCTATTTAAGGCAAATGAAACTTGGGCGACACCTTATGCGCTTTCCATTTACGGGCACGAGACATTACCCCAAGGTGCCGGGCCCTCGGGCTGGGGCTACGGTGATGGCCGCGCGATTTCTCTCGGGGAAGTTTTGACTGATTCAGCTGAGCGCTACGAATTTCAGTTGAAGGGCGCTGGGCGGACTCCCTTTGCTCGTGGAGGTGACGGGCGAGCTGTGCTCCGGAGCTCAACGCGCGAGTTCTTGGCGTCAGAAGCCATGTACCATCTTCGTGTGCCCACAACGAGAGCACTAGCCTTGATTGTTAGCCACTCTGAAGTGGTTGCGCGCCCTTGGTACTCCAAGCTAAGTAAGTACTCACAATCAAGAGAGGTAGAAAAGCATGGAGGTGATGTGATGCAACTTGAGCCGGTGGCTATGACCACGCGGGCTGCGTCCAGTTTCATTCGGATTGGCCACTTCGAGCTGTATGCCCGCAGGTTGCGAGATGCTGTTTTGAAGAATCAGCAGCAAAATGCTATTAATGCAAGGCGAGATCTATCATTGCTTGTTCAGCACACTCTCTTCCGTGAATTTGGCCATTCTGCAGCTCATGACATCTGCATGAATGGAGTGGTGTCTTCAGACCAAATAGTTGCCCTGGCTGAGGGTGCGGGATCTCGCCTTTCGTTCATGGCTTCGGAATGGATTCGAGTTGGATTCGTGCAGTCTAATTTTAACAGCGATAACTGCCACATTGCAGGTAGCACACTCTCATCTTGTATATGTTTCCCTTTCATTTGCGTTGATGCTTTATTCCATCATTTTTGTACTTCTGCACCGAACACAGGAAAAACACTCGACTACGGACCTTTCGGATTTCTTGAACAATACGATCCGTCATTCGTGATGTGGGTCGCTGGCGGGCCTCACTATGCGTTCATGAATCAACCTGAAGCTGCTGGGAAAAACTTCCAGTCGTTGATTCAAAGTATCATTATCCTGATACGCAACAATGGTGCTGAAAACGAGTGCACTGGGTCATTTACGACTAGATCTGCGGCAATTCTAAAGTTGAACGCCCTTGTGAGCATATTTGATGGCCACTCGAAGGCCGCTGTGTGGGCAGTGCTTGGTTCCAAGCTCGGGCTCAGTCCATTGCCGACTCCTATTTCCTTCACCCATGAGCCCTTAGATCTGGGGAGTGCTGTGCCAAATCTGTGGTCGGATCTCGAACCATTGATGCGAAGAAGTGCTGTGGACTGGACAATATTTTGGCGCCAACTTGGCTATGCAGCTCAGAAGTTAGAATCTCCCCTAGAATCTGGTGCGATTATCACGGAAGTTGCCAGCAACGCTCTCAAAATTATCAGCAAGTCGTTTCGCTCGCAGCACAGCGTTCTACCTTTAGAGGCGTCTGAGGATAATGAGCGCGATGGTTGCCTCTTGAGAGCTTCGCAGGATGAATGCACCAACAACTTCGCATACATGTCACAAAATTGCCCCATCACCTGCCAGAGGCAGCACAATATCAGACAGAGAGCTCTTGGGCTGTCCCTGGCTTCTTCTTCAGGTGACGACGATGCCTTTAAAGATCTTACGAATGCGTGGCTTTCATGGTTGCAGCGTTGGCTGAGCCACAAACCCAGCCACGATATTATGCTTCTTGCCTCACCCAAGTACATCCCTCGTGAATGGATGCTCGCCGAGGCATATGAAAAAGCTGCATCGACCTTGAAAGATCAACGAAATTCTACTGCAAGCGATTTCCCAGAGATAGCTCTACTTCAAGAGGTATTTAGCAGACCATACGAGGAACAATCTGAAGAAATAGAAAAACGCTTCTACCGCAGTACGCCTAGCGGCCTTGAGCAGCAAGGCGGGATTGGCTTCATGAGCTGATCTTCATAAAAAGTGGTCGACGTGCACGAAGCGCTTATGTGGTTGCTATTAGAATTGTGATTTATGACGAGTTCCCTGCGAGAAGGGAACTTCGACAAGCACAGATCGCAAGCATTCTCTTTTCACTTTAGTGGCGCCTTTCGCGCACCTGCAGGACCGCAGGACCCCCCAGCGTTCCTTCCCCTTTATGCATATGCATATTAGCCCGTCTAGCCCGGTTTGTAAGACATAGAGGCCCGGAATTAGATCACAGTTCTAGGAATGGTGCATGTAAGTGGAGCTTTAAAGTTTTGGCAGTTGGCACAGTGGCAATAGCAATAGCTAAGTACAGCAGTCCGCAGGTTTGCACGTATCGGTACAGACCTCCTAGACCTAGACCTGCCTGCGCAGTGAGAAAAAGGAAAATGTACAGACGACAGATAGTAAACCCCCTGTAACCAAAGAGATAGATCAAATGAATCAAAAAATGGCCCAGACCGGGCTGTAATTAGAACCTCGGCTGACATCCTTAGCGCGCTTGGACGCCCCTCTTGGCAAATTGATACTCAATGTCCTTGATCAAATTATTAGGTTTCGAAAGAGTATTTCATTCAGAGTGACGTCAAGGCCATGTTTGCGATCTAGCCACCGCTTATTTGACAGGCCCACGCTAAATAGCGCTACTAGTAACGCTCGGGATTCTGCAGCCTGCCAGTGAAAAGCAGACTAGCTTGTTCTGGCGTGTCCATAGGTCTAGTCGCGCGTTATTATGGATGCATTCAAGCGCAAGAAGGCTCGACAGGTAAGGCTGTCCAACGAGCACCTAAAAATACATTTGCAATATCGGGCATTTATCAACGGCCTACTACAGATCTGTAATAACTGTTTTATTGTGCTTTTGTTTCGAAGGCGGCCCGCGCTGAAGCAAAGGCTAAAGCAAAAGCCGAAGCTGAGGCGCTAGCAAACTATGTGCCACCAGAGCTGAGCAGCGAAGATGAAGAGATTCCTCCGCCACTCAAACTCGCTGGAAAGGTATCATCGTCAGCCTAAGGACCTACCGGCGCTTGGTTGTGTACCACTTCCTTAGGTTCCTCCATGCATGCAAAACATTTCCTAATAGTCTTTTTTTTGTCACGTACTTCCTGTACTCCAGGTATTAACGCTCGCGCCGGGCTCGACCATCACCTTGTTGCCGAGTGCAGAGGCGCCGCCGCCGCCGCGCGTTGCTGACGTGGAGGAAGAGTTTCAGCTGCAGCGGCCCAACGAGCCGTTCGTGTGGGGCAAGCTGCCTCCGGGTCGGCGGCCCGACACCTTGGTGGTGCGGGGTTTGCCCTATTCATTCTTTGGCCTCTTCAGCCCTGCTACCCTGCAACGGCACCACGTGGCGTCGGGGGCGTCGGGCCTGCGCCGCGTCCTCGCGACTTTTGGCGCGGTGTGGGATTTGGACGTGCGCACGCATGACGCGACGCGAGCCGCTCGCGCCGTGGCGGACAAGAAAGCTGCGTCAGCGGGTGAGTAAAGAAAAATGGAGAGGTTGGAGTTCAAGACCGTAGCTGGAGTTATATTTATTTATTTTTGCGAAGCGAGTAATCGAACAGACTGAGTTGTTCCGCGCTACACCTAACACGCTTCGCAATTCATGTAGAGGCTTCATTTATTAGTAACTAATTATGCCATGTTATCTATTAGTCTCTTGTTGCATCTCATCTTATTTTTCTTTCATTTATTATAGCCAACATTTGGAAGTTCAAGGCAGTGACCCAAAAGCGGGAGATCGAAGCTGTAGACTTGCTCACCGCAGATAAAATTCGAGCCGCGCTAACAGCCAGGCAACTCGACGCTACCGGCCTCAAAGCTGTGGTTGCTGCTCGCCTCAAAGAAGCCATTCTCGCGGATGGGCAAATCAAAAACAACGGCAGTAGCGGCGACGGTGGTACTGCGAAGAGGAGCAGTGGAGGCGACGGCACATTAAGTCAAGGAAACGAGGGCAGTAGGAGCCAGGCAAGCCCGAATGCCGCGTTGATTCCAAGTGAGACTGGGACAGGAACTCGCCCGGCCAGCAGCATCAGCAGTAGTGGTGCGCCTCAGCACACATCAGCTCTTTCTTCTTCTGATGGGAATGACGCCTTCACGGTTCCCTCAACGGATCTATTGCCAGGGCAGAAGGAGCCAGCGGCTAAGGAAGGAGACGAAGAGGAGCGGCCGCACTCCGCAACCAATGCCTTGATGACAGGGCGCGATTTTGACGGGCTGTTCGCTGCTGGAGGTGGAAGAAGAGAAGAAGACTCTCGGCCAACGAGCGCTACTTCAGCCCTCGATATTCCTTCGAATGATACTACAGCAGCAGTAGCTACAGTGGCGGCCGCTCCAACAACAGGTAAAGCGCCGAGGTCACAACAGCCGCTGCCGCCGCGGCGATTGCGGCGAGCCTCGAATTCGAAGTTAACGCCACCTTCCGGCAGCAGCAAAACGGGCGTTCTTCCTGGAGGCAACGCAGGAGGAGGAGCAGAGGGAGGCAACCTGCCAAGCCCACCAGCGAGCAGAGGGAGCCGACGCGCGGCTGCAAGTGCAAGAGCATCGTCGCGCGAGAACAACGATGAAGAAAGCACCTCATTTGAGAGTGAAACTGCTGCTGCTGCTGCCCCTACGACCTTCACTACGCAGGGCCTCCCCACATTCGAAGCCTTGGTGTGCTTCCGCTCCTACGAAGGGTTCATAGCGTCTTTGGAAGGGTTCGGGGGGCAAATGCTGATGAAAAGAGACCCGAAGGACGGCACCGATTACTACGCACCTCTCACGGTAACCCAAAAAAAGTAGATGAGATTAAAGAGGTGTGTTGTAATTTGAACTTAGAGGGGATGAGAGCTTGCTCGCGCACGCGTGAGCGTGTGTCAAATTAGCCATGAAGATACGGCGCCTCCTCTTCTTGCGCACTGTTCGAAATGCGCCATTATGGTACTGCAGGTCGAAGTGGACTATTCGTCGTATTTCAGTGCCGAGGGGCTCGCTCAGCGGGCAGCAGCGGAAAGGCAGGCAATCAAAGCAGCAGCCCGTCGAAGTTTAGAAGCAGAACACGCAATCTTGAGGCTTCTAGAGGGCACAAGAGCGTCGGCACAGGTGAGTCTCATTTTTTCCCCTCTTCGATCAAATTATCCCGTCGAAAATAGCGTCAGCTCTCTTTCTTTTGACGTTTCGCATCCTTCACTGCTACTTTCAGGCTGGCCGAGTAGCTGCCACCGAGTATGAGCTGATTGCCACCGACTTCGAGACCGAGCACCTTGCTTTGGTGCAATCCTCGCCTGAGCTTCAAGACGCTGTCCATGTTGCATCCGTCGCCATGGCGGCTCTGCGCGACACCATTGCCGTGTTGGAGGGCAGCGAGGCCGAGCTCCTCGAGCGGTTGAAGGACGTCGCGGGTTTGGAGGGGGCAAGAGCCGACTGCCGAGACGCGTTGCAGGAAGCCAAGCACGCGTGGCACGTCGCCGAAAAGCTCCGACGGCGCCTGAAAGAAAGCTCGAGGCTCAACTTCCCCCCGCTGCAGGTCGCCTTAAAGCAGCGCCATTGCTCCCTGTTTGCGAGCCTAGTACAGCACGAGTGGCACGCGCTGGGGCTGAGCGGAGGGGCGTCTAATACCCCATATGGGTGCACTTTGTTCGTGCCGAATGATGGGGCTTTCCTCGGGGATTTGGCCAATTGGGAGCACGAGTGCTGGCCGTTGCATGTAGTGGAAGTGCCCCTCTTGGTAGGGGACATGATCAACTTCCCCGGGGGAAGAGTAAGTTGTCTACGTTATTATATCCTCCTCGCCCCTTCTTCCACAACTGTTTTTCTTTCGCCCCCTTCTGTAGACCTACAGCAATGATGTCGAGAATGCGAAACGTCTTCCATTTCCTTGAATTTATATCTTCCTTCTTTTGCTTCATTGTCTGCGTTACCTTTGACCTTACATCCTTAGGTGCAGCCGGTGGATCGAGACCCCAAGCATGCTCTTCGAGTGCGAGCGGACCTGTCAGGCAAGCCGTCGGTGTGGGTGTTCGGGGATTCTGACCCTCCTCGCAAGGCCACAGTAATCCTCGCAGATCTGAAAATTGACGACGGTGTAATTGTTCATATTATTGACCGCATTCTTTATCCTCCATAGTTTCCGATATAGTTTAATCCTGTGTCTTGTTGATCTGATTCGGTGTTTGGAAAAGAACAGATAATTTATACCTATAGAGATTTAAAGATTAAGAAGATCAACCCATGGGCTCACATGTGCAATAGGCATTGGCGGCAAATGCAATACTCGATATTCGAATGTTCCGGGCGGTTGGAATTAGATAGGAAAGCAGCTGGTACTTCCGCTTTGTATGAGATCCGCAAAAACACTAAAAAAATATAGCTGTGAATTAAACTAAAGCCTGGTGCCTAGTAGGTGCCTGGTGTCCTGAAGTGAAGTATAATGATAATGTATTCAGTACGTAATATGAAGTGCTCATGCCGATGGCCTATGCACCCGATGGGCTTAGATCACAAGTAAGAAATACGCAACAAAGCAATAATCGCAAATATAGACAAAGCACCCTTCCTTGAGGCAAATGAATGCAACTACGCAGTGCCGATGGCGCGCCACGTCACAAAATCCGCTACTGTAGTAGCTTTTAAATCCTCACCACTCCGAAAGGAGCCGAACTTCAGTTGTGCACGTAAAGTGTTCGCCGGACGTGTCTCGTAGTTTGGTTCCGGTGATGCACTTCTCTCAAAAGCTCATCGAGAAACGCCCAGTCAGCCGAATGGTGCCGCCACTTGTAGCCGACGTGCTGGCCGAGGTCCGTGGGGAACGCAAACGCGCCAACATCAATGCGCCCTTGCGCCAGCTCAGACGACACAAAGCTTTCGTAACGGTCAAGCAGGCCGCCATTTGAGCCCAGACTGCTTGACGGCTGCTGCCGTGACGACAAAGAAGGAGGAAGAGGGTTCTCCAAGGCCTCACCACTAGGGGGATGCGAAGAATAGTGGCCCTCCGGCCTGGTTGCTTGCTCAGCCATCATGGCAGACGCCAGCAGCTTGGCCACGCAACGCCCGCTCGCAACAAGGCCCTCTGGATCAGGCCCGCCTAGCTCGCACCCGCCTCCTTCGCGGAGGTTGTGCCTCTGAGTAAACGCTAGAGCTCTTTCAAACAAGTCGTCTTCCAACCCAAACGACAACGGTACCGTGTCACCGTCGTCGCCCACAGCGATGGGAATGGACCAACGGATAGCGCCTTGGCTGCTGCTGCCTCCTTCAAACGTACCAACTTCATGAATCTCGCCTATCTCTGTACGGGTACTACTGAGGCTTGGGAGTGAATTGGCAGCGGCAGCTCTTTCACGGAGGCGTTTGATGCGTATGTCGTTACCCTTTCGATCGAGAATAAAATCCCAGTACACTAATCCAACAGGGCTATCGCTAGCACCATTTGCAGAGGGCACAGCAAATTGGTTGTGATTCTCTTCGATGGCGCCTAGAACAGACTCGACGAATAGCGGTGCATAGTAGTTGTCGCCGCCGCTCAAGACTGTCCATGACCCGGGGTCACCAGCAGGCAGCGAAGCCAATCCAGCAGCTCGAGGTGAGTGACCGCCATCGTTGTGCCGTCCAGAAGTGTGAATCAAGCGAACACGCTGGTCGATAATAGGAGCCGCACGGCGAGCCGTGCCATTCGCCATGATTGCGTCGACTGATTCAGTTGCAGTGTTCTCCTTTGCAGTGGCATGAGCTGCGAGGAGAGCTTCGACCAATGTGCGCATGGGAAGGTCAAGGCCGTCTGAAACGAGAGTCAGTTTCCAACGTGGGTCAGTTTGTGCAAGCATGGCAAAGATCAGCCCGCTCACTGCTGCATACTCCTTGTAGCATGGCGCAATTACATGTAAAATGCGCCGTGCGGGCTCGCTGTTGCATTCGTTATCAACGTCGCTCGTGCAGCCGGTGCCGCTGCTACCGAAGGAATGTTGTTCACGTTGGGCTAGGATCGGTGATGCCAACGCTTGTAGAGCATTCCATAAGACGAGAGCTCTTAAAGATCGAGATAAGATCATCATTAGCTTTTCATGCGAACCCAATGCAATGACAATAAGCAAGCCTTAGGAGCAGCGATTACATAAGTAACCTAACCTCTTTGCCTCTCTCCTTATTTCGCGTAGTAGTATATCTCTACTTTAGACTTGAAGAAATACATCAACTCGTCTACTGGCTGGCAGTAATCGCAACGAGAACACGAGTGCGAAGACTGAAGACTGAAGGCTGTTGGCCCTTCAATCCAAGAAGCAATACTTCCTAGCTACGGTCTGTAGTTCTACAGAGCTTGCTCCATGGCTAGCAAGAGGTGCTGTGCAGAGCTGCAGTGCTGCAGCCGGGCTGGCATAAACATTTCTGCCCAGATAAAAAACAGTGTTTGTACAGTAGTAGACAGGCCCCGAAGGACCGGAATTAGAAGGCTAAGAGGTACTTAGAGAAGAAAAGCAAAGCAGCGCGAACTAAACCTAAGTATCTAATCAGGCACACGCGCCCGAGTGGCCATGGAAGTGATGGTAGCGGTCCAAAGTGGCACGCTCCTCCGTGCTCTGAGAGTGCAGCTCAAAAGGACTTCGTTACTTCGTTGTAGTCCCCTCCTCTGCGGGCGGAAACTCTTCTTTTGAGCTGCACTCTCAGAGCATTGAGGAGTGTGCCACTTTGGACACTCGGGCATGTGCGCCTGATTAGCAGCCATTTGGACACTCGGGCATGTGCGCCTGATTAGCACTTAGGTTAAGTTTGCGGATTTGCCTTTCCTCTCTACTTGTCAGCCTTCTAATTCCGGCCCTTCGGGGCCTGTCTCAAAAGAAGAGTTTCCACCCGCAGAGGAGGGGACTTAAACGAAGTCCCTCAGGCGATCCAGAAGAAGAGTCGCCCATCCCCGAGCAATTGCGTGACCCCGTTTGCGTGCCAGCTTCCGTCTGAACTAGGCTTCGGCTTCCGAAAAGCCAATGTTGTAGAATGCCGTGTGTTTCGGTTTTTGTGAGCCCCCCCGAGGGGGGACTGGATTTAGTAACTAACAGAAAGGGTGCCATCTAGTCGGCGTTTGCAGAGTCCCCCGGGCCGGACTGGAAGCCTGGCTCGGGGTTCATATAACTTTCGT
>Ga0307931_1001720_pt1 | contig 14346 bp, 17 predicted proteins | sample OrgLakmetageno47_FD_201816 | JGI IMG/M metagenome (GOLD analysis project Ga0307931, IMG submission 201816) | Saline water microbial communities from Organic Lake, Antarctica - #47 | ecosystem: Environmental > Aquatic > Non-marine Saline and Alkaline > Saline | place: Antarctica: Organic Lake... | reverse complement strand
AGGTATATCGCCGCCGGAAGCTGCATTGTGAGCTAATTTCACGATTTACGACCAGAACAGGTTCCGAAATCGTACACCCAGTCCTTTAAAGAGTGTCCACTTTCTGGCCAAATCGTCGACCGTGCTTGCTTCCTAGCTAGTAGCTTGCACGTTCACACGGTCGCAACTCGGTCGGTGAATAATAGTACTGTATCACATCTTCTGATCACGATAAGATTAAAGGGGTAGGTAAGTTGGCGCGGAGACTACTGAGAGGATATCATATTCAGGTTGACTTACTTCTGCTTCCAGTACACTGGCACCTCAGCGGAAATACAAACTAATTACATATATCCTTCGTAGCCAGCACGGCGACTTCAAATAAATAAAAATTAGAATTAGGCTGAGTAGGCAAGACGTGTGAACTTTGCGATAACTTCTTCAGTGGGTCGGTTTACTTATACTAGATCACGCGCCTTAGATTTATTACCGTATTGGTCAAACGCCGCATCTTCTGTGGCATAATTTTCATTGTTCATTGCTTTTGCTGAACTCGTAAAGATGGCAATGAAGCCACGTAAAACCATTATCATTGGCGCAGCTGGTGCAGTCGGCAAGCAGCTCGCGCGGGCGCTGAAACAAGCCGGGAGTACTGTGATTGCCGCGGATCGGATGGAGCACCTGCCGAGTAGTGTGAAGGAAGTAGCAAGCGTGGTCGTGGGCGGTGTCGATGTGCGGGACGCTACGAACATGGAGAAACTCTTCAAAGACCATGGCTGTCCTAACACCACCGTCTGGAACCTCGCTGCGCCTCTCTCCGTGGAAACGGCGCTCTCGCCGGAGGTCGCTGAAGCCGTCGTGTTAGGCGGCATGGAAAACACACTTCGCGCCATGGGGACCGTGGGATGCCGTCGCATTTGCTTCACGGACTCGATCGGCTCGTTTGGCGCGTCCTCACCGCGCACCAATGTCGAGGCGTCTTGGCTCGTGGCTAACCCTACGCAGGACCCAGGCAGCGACTACGGGCGGCAAAAGCGGGCGTGTCGTGACATGCTCGACGACTTCCGGACTCGTCAAGACGGCGACCCGCGCTTCGCAGTGCTGCCGGGGGTGCTTCACACTCAGCCGGTGTGGGGCAACGGGACCACGGAATACGCGCTGGATGCTCTGCTAGCAGCTAGCCGGGGCTTACCTTACGAATGCACCATTGATCCGGAGGTGTCACTGCCGATGGTGTTTGTCGATGACTTGATGCGTGGGTTAGTCGCGCTGCAGTTTGCGAAAGAAAGCGAGCTCCTGGAACCGCAGAGGGGCTATACGATTCGTGGCATGAGTTTCACTGCCAACGAGCTGTTCCGCGAAATTCGAGCGCACGTGCCCGAGTTTGAAACTACGATGGCCCTCAATGCGAACATGGACAAGTTTGCTCGGCTCTGGCCAGATGCGCTGGCGGGAGAAGCAAGCCTCCGGGACTTGGAATATCAGCCGCGAGTTAATCTGCCCCGGATGGTAGCGCAGATATTGAACGCTCATTCTGGTCGCACCCTCAGCAGCCGCGCTGCCTTTCGTTCCATTGACACGGCTGAAACGGGCCGCATTGACGCGAAAGGTTTGGAAACGTACGTGCGCCGATACTTGGTGCGAGGCCGTGAAAAACACGAGTACTTCGTGCGGCGACAGGACTTGGTAACGGAGTTCGTGAAAGTAGCGCTAACTTCAATGGACGTCGACAACGACGGCACCGTCAACCTGGATGACTTCATGCAATGGAGCTGGAACAAGGATGTTGAGAGCGTGTTTGACGATTTCATGACGTCGCGACGGGCAGATCAGGAGCTCCGATAGCGCAACCCTCCGCTAAAGCGATATTGATATTGATGTTATAGTGCTGTTTGGGAGAGTAAAAACAAAAGATCCTGCTACGTGTGATTCGTGGGTGGCGGCGTATAAGCGGATCCCATCCGGTTAAGATTACCACTCGCACATATATACTCCAGATATAGAAGTTTAAGGGTAGGTAATCGGCAATATTCCCACTTCGCTTTAAATAACTTCCCTTGAGATGCCAGTAACCAGTTGCTGCTGGGACATCCATTGCACGACAAGCCCAGAGAAATGCCTCTTTGGCCGGGGACGCGACACGCGACACACCAAAAACGGAATTGCACTCAGCCTCAGCCTCGCCGGCTTGCCCGGCCGGAGGAATAACGCCAGTCGGAGGCTTGATTGGTCTTCTGGATCAATATTTAGCGCATGTGCAGCTCAAATGCACTATCTATTATGCCTCTGTGACTCCCTTATATATCTCGTTCTTTGTTGTATTGGGGCGGATTGGGAGAAGGATATCTAAAAAGACCCGACTAGCGACTTGACCTCCCGTGGCGATGGCGATTCAAGACGAACCAGGACTCGTCATGGTACCCTCGTCTTGTCTTTCAGTTGTACTGACGCGCAGCGGGCGGCACGCACTTAACGCACTTGGATTTCATCTGCCCTATCATCCTTCACATGGCATATCTCTCATCTCCCATCTCTCCATTCCTCACCACTCGAGGAGTGTCATCTCTCATCTCATCCTCGTGTCGATTAGATTAGATTGTACTCCCCAATTGCAAAGAAACATCAACGAATACCAATAAAGTGCGTATTGGTGAATTCTCCAGAACAAATCTGACTGGGCTAAGTGCTCTTTTGCGTAATGCAATATTCCATCTTTACTCTCATGAACCCAGTAGGATCAAATTCTCGGAAGGAGGCATGTGCTTCGAGTACGTCCGCGGTTCTATTCTGACCTATCCCCTGCTATAGCACGCCATTCCTTGAAGTTGGCCGGCCGTACGTCCTAAAATGGGGTCACGTAATTGCTCGGGGATAGGCGACTCTTCTTCTGGATCGCCTGAGGGACTTCGTTGTAGTCCCCTCCTCTGCGGGCGGAAACTCTTCTTTTGAGCGGCACTCTCAGAGCATGGAGGAGCGTGCCACTTTGGACCGCTACCATCACTTCCATGGCCACTCGGGCATGTGCGCCTGATTAGCTTCTTAGGTTTATTTTGCGCTGCTTTGCTTTTCTTCTCTACCTGTTAGTCTTCTAATTCCGGCCCTTCGGGGCCTGTCTCAAAATGTAAAGATGCTGCAACTTTCAATCCAAAATTGTTCATACTGCACTATATTCGACTTCTGACCTTAAAGTAGTCCTAATTCTTCATGAGTTAGTTCCATCTAAGGCCATGGGAGAAAGAGATAAAGTCAGTTATAGGCCTTGTAATTTTCCGAGCGATTCCACTCCAATGGTGCTGGATTACATCGATTTGAATTTTGGATGTAAATCTGGTGTGAAAATTCGTGGTTTGAAACACCGTAGATTACAATTTTTCGCACGAAGACCAAACTCTAGCCCAATTGAACACGTTGGAATCTTAGAAGGGCCTTTATAGCTTTCAAATTTGAATATTTAAGCCTCCTAAGGTGCTGTTTGGCCGACGTGGTGGTGTTTCGCGTAATAACGGCAAATATACACATGACCCGGCGTTCCTTTCAAGTCCACTGGATCTACTAATGGACAAGGAACCAAGGGCACCTTCCAGGGTCAACTTCCTGAAAACCCGAGCGGCTCTTCACTCGAGAAAACAAACAAAATCATACCAGATCTTGTGATAAGGGCCTCTCAGTTATCAGGTAGCAATGGTGTCGACTGTGACTTAGACGGTGCAAACCACATTGTGGACTTCAAGACTCTACAAGGCCTTTCACACCACGACAACACCTCTACTATTCCTGGGGCAGCTCTGGAGAAAAGGCAAAAAGCTGTCAACAAAGAGTACCACGATCGTACAAGGAAGCTCGACTCGGAGCTGTACGGCATGCAGCAAGGTCAGAGAGGCCCAATAGAGAGTGAACTCAATGAGCACGGCCACAGTGGTCGTGTCCTTGCCCCAGTCATTGGCCGATACGGGGGTGCTTCCTCTGATCTCAGCCTCATTTTGGACCTCATCGCTCGGGAAATGGCTCGCAAACACACGGCATTCCATAACATTGGCTTTTCGGAAGTCAAAGCCTTGTTCAGGCAGAAGCTTGCACGCAAATGGGGTCACGCAATTGCTCGGGGATGGGCGACTCTTCTTCTGGATCGCCTGAGGGACTTCGTTGTAGTCCCCTCCTCTGCGGGCGGAAACTCTTCTTTTGAGCTGCACTCTCAGAGCATGGAGGAGCGTGCCACTTTGGACCGCTACCATCACTTCCATGGCCACTCGGGCATGTGCGCCTGATTAGTTCTTAGGTTTATTTTGCGCTGCTTTGCCTTTCCTCTCCTCTACCTGTTAGTCCCAAAATTTGCAATTTGAAGTATATTTTCGTGCTGATGTCTTCGTGAAGTACACGAAGAACGCTAAGCTATTCACGGCCTTGGAGAAAGATATGGCGATGGATATGGCAAATCAAAAGTTTCAGGCAATTTCAAGCTACAGTAGCCCTCTCGAGTTATTACAGCCCACGGCCCTACTAGTACGTAGCCGATGGGGAGTATAAACTGGCCCCTGTAGAGATCCATAAAACAGAAAGAACAACGTGTGTGGGGCTCAGCTTCAGGATTCAGGAGTGAAGAAATCATGAAGTCTCTCCAGAACCCAGAACAACAAGACAAGGCGACGGAGCGTCGGATCTGTACGAAGGTCTTCTCAGTCAAGATGCGTGCTTCCGTGTGTTCGTAGAACGAAATCAGTGTGATGGCTAGGTGCAACTCTTAGTAGCAGTGACAAGGGTGTCCTTTCTATACATTTGATTTTCTTAGTTCTTGCGCCATTTCAGTGATACAATGACATCTATGTCTGTCGAGTCGTCGCGGGCTTGCGCGACAATTATCAGAAGCGCCGTCCTCATTTTGGCTGTGGTGGCATTGGCTAGAGCCGATCCTTATATTGGTACACATGGCGCAAAGGACGAAGCGCCTGTGGTTCCGCTCGTGACAGGCTGTGGCCGCGCGGGCACTCACACTGCGGGGGAGCTCCTACTGTCTTTGGGCATAAAGGCTGTGCATGAAGGATCGGCAATGGACGCCGTGGCAGTGAGCTGGTTTTATGGAACGGACGGCAGCTTCCAGAAATCTGACGAGGTATCAAGCTTTAAAGATGCCATTCTTGTTTGCAATGGCCAGCTGTGATTTGCTAAGGTGCCGGCTGATGTGTTGAATCACCTATACGACTTTCTCTCTTCTTGGTGAAGCAGTCTTTTGTGCTTACAGTGAGCGCGCACAAATGCGGTGTTTCATTCTATTCTTAGGTGGAGTACCCCCTTAGCCCTATCAACGGAAAGAAATTGCCACCCGTGAAGCTGAAAAATGCCGACAAGCGCACGAATGAACTCAAGAAATCTGGCGTCAAATTTTATCCCATCGTGCACATCGTGCGCCATCCACTTACTCACATTGAGGCTACTTCCAGGTGCCTTACAGCAGTATACTACTCTTGCATTTCTGACTCGCCACCTATACTTCTCCGCTCTTGAGGCGTTCTCGAAGTCGGAGACCCTTCACCCTGTTCTGTTCGCATGTGTGCCTCTGTGATGACCACTGCGATGCACCCCATGCCGCAGAGCACGCACACGCATTCATGGTTGCCGAATTTCTATACTGATGCACTCTTGGTACTTCCGACCTATTCTTCCTGCTATGCCGAATTCCCTTTGTGCTTTTGCTAGGTGCATATGCGCCAAAGGATCGCGCACCGACTCGGAGCGCAGCAATGCATGGGATAAGATTTCGTGGGATTACGCGCGTGCTCGCATTGATTTGGGTGCGCCAGAAGTCGCTTCCGAAAGCAACCCGAATGGCATCTCTGAGCTTGAGCGTTCTGCGCGCTACTGGTTGGAGGTATGCATGTACCATTTTTATTTTTATTAGCGTGCTGCCTCATAGCATACAAATTCTTGGTATGTGTATCCCGCCTTCTCCACTAATTGCATATTCGTTTGAACATTTGCCTCCCATACCTGCCTATTCTGCCACATTGGCCCCAAGTGGAACGAAATGGTAGAGAAGCACGCTACTACAGGCCATCCACCGCTGCGCATCGAAGACTTAAATCCACGGGAACTCGTAGCGGCCTTGAACTTGCAGAACTCGACGGTGGATTACGACGCCACCAAATTAGGGGGCTTTCCGTCCCTGTCCCGAGTCCCCGAAGCGCTGGAAATTCACGCGTCCGCCGCAGCCGACACCGTGGAGCGCACCACGTTGGACTGGGCGACTTTACAGGGGGCTATTGGCCCTGAACTGAGCGCACGGGTGTGGGCCGCTGCCGAGCGCTACGGCTACAAGGACTTGGCCGAGCCCTCGAGCGTGAGCGCTGTCGCGCACCGCGGGGATTTCTTCGACGAAACGCGCCGCAGTGGAGACGGGAAAAGGAGCGGGGCGGGCAGCCTGTTGAAAGCCAAGCACAGCGGACCGAGCCGAGGCGGGCCGAGGCCCATCGAGGCTTGAACTGTCTAATATTCACCGCGCCGATCCGTCGATGAGCAACAGCCATCTAGCCTTTGAATTTACGGCAGCTAGCGACTCTGTTTTTCCGTCTCTTTTGGCTCCGGTTCTGAGAGGCCGGAGTTCGGTGGTTCAGAGAGCAAAAGGGCCAACGCGAAAAAGACAACACGACTTTTGGATCAAAGAAGACTGAATAAGCCGGGGCAATTAGTTGCGCTTCTTTTTGAAATGCCCCTGAGGAGCGGCTTTAGCTCTTCAGCTTTGTAAGTCCCTTTATAACTTTTTAATTCCCAAGAGAGCACTGAACCTTCACTGCACTGGGGACTAACCGGCAGCTAAAGAGGGGTGACTTCTCGCAAATGCGGTAATTAAAATATTAAGCTTTTTCGGCTCTTAGCTCTTACGCAGCGTGCATAAGACATACGCGCAAACCCCATGTGCCATGTGCCTTGTGCCATGCGTGGGGTGGTCCTTTGAGTCCTGTGCCCTGCCGTGTCCTGTACCGTAAATCCACGAAAATTTATCCGTTGGGTGAGAAAATTTAAATACTAAATTCCGGAGCTCCTTTCACACAGCAAATGCAGCTCTGCTGCACTAGAAATATCAAGAAATTTCGGCATATTCCATGTTCCGGGCTCTAAATCCAATAGGATATCGGGGTTTATCGTAGCGGGATTCTCCCTCGATGCGGTCAAAATTCAAGGGCCCGGGGCCCGGGGCCCTAGCCTTATGAGTTTGGTGTTTGGTTAGGGGGAATCCCGTTACGGTTTGTGCATACTATGGCCAAAGAGGGCGATTTTACAGAAGCGACCCCCCTTTAGCTGCCAGGAGGTGGTGGTCTGAGGTCTGGACCCTTTGCTCATTGCTCAGTTGCTCAACATTTGGAATGTTTATTTGGCCATATGATCAAGAGCACTAGGTTAGGATTCCCGCGGGAAAATCCGCGGAAAGGGAAATTTTACCATTCAGACGGTCAGACGTGATTTCTGCGACGGGGATTTAGCAGTTCCTTTATAACTACGGCACGGAAATCCCACGTGAAGCGCGAAGTGATTTTTTTGGCATTCGCGCGGGAATTCCGAATTCCGCGGCGGAAACGGGAATCGCAACCCTACCCTTATAAAAGCAAGCAGCAAGCATCTCAGAGATGCCCGTTATTATAACCGTTATTCGCCCGGTCATTAACTAACGGGGTATGGGAAATGGTGTATGATATATGAGCACCATTCATAAATAGCTATGTATTTATCTCTAGTCCCAGGCAAGAAGCGAGAACGGGGGTTCCAAGGCCCGAACTAGGTCATCAAATTCCTAGCCAACCAAGCGAATAGCGCCGCCTAACAAGAGCCGCTCTTCAGTCGACAGCCCGGCTTTTTGTTCATGAATTTAAGGCAGCAGCCGCTTCTACTCCACTCCACTAATTCTCTACTTGATAATTTTTGAAATGACGCCCTTGCCCACGGTTTTCCCACCTTCGCGCAAGCTGAATTTGGAGCCCAAGTCAATCGGGGTGTTTTCAATCAGCGTGACTTTGATCGTGGCGTTGTCGCCCGGCATAACCATTTCCGTGCCTTCCAGCAACGAAATCTCGCCGGTCACGTCCGACGTCCGAGTGAAGAATTGCGGGCGGTACTTGGAGAAGAAAGGAGTGTGGCGCCCCCCTTCGTCCTGGGTCAGCACGTAAACTTCCGCCTCGAATTCCGTGGCCACTTTTTGCGACCCGGGCACCGCCAGCACTTGGCCCCGGAAAATTTCTTCGCGCTTCACGCCGCGCAACAAGAGGCCCACGTTGTCGCCGGCTTGGCCCTGCTCCAAGCTCTTTTTGAACATTTCCACTCCCGTGCAAATGGTCTTGAAGTTGTTAGCTTTTTGGCCGAAAATCTGCAGAGGACGCAAAACGGAACTTAACGCAGCAGCACCAAGAATTCCTTCGAGTAAAAAATCCGTATATAGAAGCCAGATTCAACCTCATCCTCGCCAGACTATTTTCCTAGGACTACAAAAACATCTTATACTAGTGCTACTATTACACTACAACTACTATCACTACCACTGCTGCTCCAACTAAACCAACCGATCGATAGCCTATTACCTCGAGGTCTTGGCCCACTTTCACGATGCCTTGCTCTACGCGGCCAGTGGCCACAGTGCCGCGGCCGGGGATCGAGTGCACGCTTTCAATCGGCATCACGAAAGGCTTGTCAAGCACGCGGACCTGACGAAAGGAATGAAAAGGACGAGGAGAAAAGATGACGAAGAGGATGAGGAGGAAGGAACCACGACTAAAGTTGCTTTAGACCTCAAATTGTAGAGCACACGCCTCACAATTCGTAAAAAAAATAAGTCCTTAAATTGAAAGTGCGTCAACACTCTAAATGAGGCTGATGCCTTGTATGCAGTAATAATGAAGCCAACCTACACAATTCGAAGAGCTTACCGGCTCAGGAATGAACGAATCTACCGTGTCCATAAGCTTCAATACCGCCTTTGGAGATCCATGGAAAGAGATATGCACCAAAGAGAGTGCAAGTGAACAAGAAGGAGAAACAATGAAAAGAGAAGGAAGAGAAATGAATAAACGCACAAAGAAATGGAACAAGCATTCCTGTCTTTTTTGAAAAATCACATCAAACCTGCCGGCCAAGCACATCATCACTCCCCGTGGTCGCCGCCAGCGCGGAGCCGCGAATGATGGGGGTTTCGTCCCCGGGATACTCGTATTTGTCGAGAAGCTCGCGCACTTCCATTTCCACCAGCTCGAGCAGCTCTTCGTCGTCCACCGTGTCGCACTTGTTGAGGAACACCACCAGGGACGGAATCCCCACTTGGCGGGCCAGCAAAATGTGCTCCCGGGTCTGAGGCATGGGGCCGTCGGCCGCGGAGACCACCAAAATGCCGCCGTCCATCTGCGCGGCGCCCATGATCATGTTCTTCACGTAATCCGCGTGGCCTTTTTGAAGAAGACGAAGAAGAGTAAAGGCGAGGAAAATCAACAGCGCAAGAGTACAGAAAGCATTGAGAAGAGCAAGGAAAGCGAACATAACTACAAGCAAGCAGAGTTGTTCTGATAGATGCGGTTGATACGAGAAAAGATTTGCACAGATGGTGAAGGAGTAAGTAGCCTCCATTCTCTATAGTTAACAACTGTCATTATTATCGTCTAGTGCCCACACCCGGGCAGTCGACGTGGGCGTAGTGGCGCTTGGAGGTGGTGTACTCCACGTGGGCCGAGTTGATCGTAATCCCACGGGCTTTCTCTTCCGGCGCTTTGTCGATTTGGTCGTACGCCATCGAGTTAAAAGTAGAAAGCTTTTCGTCCGACAGCACCTATTGACATGCACAGATGCGTAAGAAGTTAACCCGCATGCCACGAAACTTGGCTCACAACGAGTCAAACGGTGATGCTAAGGCCACACGCAAAAGCTCCCATGCGACCTACTCAAATGCGTCAGAGCGCTTAAGACCTAATCTCTACTAGAGTAGTAGAATGTCTTCCAGAATAATTTGTTTTGCGGTTAGATGAGAGCGTCTATAGGTCACCTTGGTAATGGCTGCCGTCAGAGTGGTCTTGCCGTGGTCGACGTGACCGATGGTGCCGATCTAAATAGACAGAAGAAGTAGAGTGGACATAGAGGTACCAAGAATGATGCGAGGCACTAGGAACTGCAATAAGTGCGTAGCATGTTGCAAAGGGATTGTGCAGGCGTGAACTTCTCTGACTGCAGCAGATGCGTCGACGAGCATTGCACAGCAATGCCAGCCCCTAATACAAAATTATCGTATAGCGGTCGCAACGACATGCTGAAAACGCATTTTAGGTATCCAGCAGCAGAGTGTACGTACGTTCATGTGTGGCAGTGCACGGTCAAAGGCAGTCGAGAAGTTTGCCTGCGAGAAATGAAACCAAAAGCAAAGCCCACACACCCAGTCAGCAACGAAGTGCGCTGATACAAATAGGAGATGTCTAGGTCCGTACGTAGCATAAGTAGATGAAAGTCCGCCTCTTGGTGCGCCTGAAATGCAGCCCGCTACATACCGTTTGCGTCAGAGCTTGCGCCAGGGGGAAGCGCTTGGCAAGCGGCATCCGCATCGCCGACTTCGCAATCGCCAAGTATGCCATTGTTTGTGTTCAGTTTCTTTGGTCACGGAAGAGGCGATTCTTTTTTGCATGCGTGGTACCCCGAATACAGGGTGTGAGTGCATATGATGACGACATGACGACACCTCACTTTCTTTCGTTGTTGCCTCGCTTCGCTCGACGCTCGACTGCTCATCTGCTCATTGCACAAACTGCTAGAGCTCAAAGCAACTGTAGCAAGGCGGAGCAAGCTAGCCGCCACCGACGTAGTATGTGCTGGCTCATCATAGATAGAATATACAGCCGCTTTTAAAAGATGAAAAGGCCCAACATAAAACTGCCTCGAAACGGTTTGCACTCCAACGTCTGGCCTTAAGAATCTCGTCTCTTCGCATCATTTAGCTAACCCTTCTGTGCATGCAAACGCTTTAGGTTCCCGGAATGAAGTAACATTGGACGTCGAAAGCGAAATCGATTCCGACGGTTCGGGCGTAATGGTGGAACAACAGGATGCGCGGCAGAAAGTCGCCAAGTCTCCTCTATTGGGGAAAGCAGAACAGCGCAAGGCGACCCCTGCTGGTGCAGCGATGTCGCCTGAAAGTAGAGGTAGCACCGGCAGTAACAGTAGCAGCTCTCGCATCAGCAGCGCATCGCAGAGTGCCACGCCACCAGTGAAAAAACTAGCTGCCGGCGCCGTGATAGGGCGCAGACCCTGCGAATATGTGGTTCTCTTGTTGCGCGCTCTTTTGAAGCACTGGTTCTTGGTGGGCACCGCTCTCTCCATTGTAGCGGCGCAAATTTACCCATGGCTGGGTTCTGATGCTGGACCTTTGCAGCCGCAAATTACTGTCAAGTACGGCGCGGTCGTGCTCATTTTCTTTGTGTCGGGAATCACTATGAAAACCGAGACCATGGTGGACACGATTCGCGACTGGCGCTTGCACCTCTTCATTCAGTTCTTCGCCCTGGGGCTGGTGCCGATGCTCGTGATAGTCTCCATGCTGCCTTTGCTCACCGCGCTAGGTTTGCCCGCCGGGCTCGTCGAAGGGTTTCGCGTCGTCGCGTGCATGCCTCCCCCGGTCTCCACCTCGGTGATTTTAACCAAGGCTGCCGGTGGGAACGAAGCAGCTGCGGTGTTCAACTCGGCCTTGGGCAGTTTCCTGGGGGTGGTGGTCACTCCCATTCTCTTGCTCGTTCTCGTGGACCCTACCGCGGGTGGCGCTCTCAGTGGTGCTATCGCCACACCTGCAGCAGCGGGAGCTGCTGCTTCCGCAAGTGCGGAGGAGTTTAGTGGGACGCCAGAGTCATCGGCGCAGCTCTTGGGCGAAATCTTCGTCGAGCTTGGTGTGACGGTAAGTTTGGGGTGGGCGTAAGGTTGCGCCTCAATTATGCATCGTCAGCCAAATTACGCCAATCGTGTATTCGACTATCTATTTAATTGCATGTCATCATCTACCATGCATTATCTCCCTTTTCATCTTTCGTGCCTCAAGTCGTTTGTGTGTTATTGACGCTTTTATTTCTTCTCGCCATTTCTCGCTGCCATGCCGCATCCCCCCCCCCACGCAGGTGGTGCTGCCCCTGGGCGCGGGGCAGTGGCTGCGAGCTTGCCACCACGCGGTGGGCGAGAAAGCAGACGCCTGGAAGCCGCAATTGGGCACCCTGGCGTCGTTCACCCTCCTCGTGATCATTTACACCACCTTTTGCAACACCTTTTGCCAGGTGAGAAAAGTCGAGGAGGAGCCAAAGTGTGTTCTCAAAAAGACTCGTTTTAAACACTCTACCTTTAAGTTGGCGCGTAAGAGATATCGTGCTTGGTTTCGTGCTTTGTTGCGAGCGCTTTTCTTCTTCTTCCTTTTCTCCTTCTGATGCTGTAATTGCCGCTGATATTACTCACGTGATTCTTGCCTGGGCACATGAAAATGATAAGTTCTTGTTATTCTCGTGATCCTATTTCAGGGCCACTGCGCTCGGGATGACCCGTTCCACGACCCTTTTTTCGGGGATCCTGACAGCCACCCTGCGCACCTCTCCGCTGAAGCTGCCGCTTCATTGGGCAGGGCAGCGAGTCGCTCGCTTGAAGAATCGGAGCCTTTTAGAGATGGTGCGATAGCCGCGCCGCTTGCAGCAGCATTGGGAGGAGGAGGAGGAGGAGGGCTGACAGGTGCAGGCGTCGTGACCGCAACCAGAGGCGTAGAAGAAGCTGTCTCAACAGGAGGGCTGCCTCATGAGCATGTCGCCGGCGTGTTTGACGGCGTGTCTACCAGCGCTCTCTTCAGCTGCATGACGGCCGTGGCGCTCTTACAGGTGAGCAAGGAGGAGTGGTTGCTGGTTTTGTTTCATGGGGTTAACTCAATGATCGCATTTTCTTTCTCCGTGCAAATCATACCTTCCTAGGTGGTGCTCATGGCACTTTCCTTTCGGTTATCCACGGCGAAAGCTTTGCGCAACGCGCCCTGGAAGTGTCGCTTCACGAGGCCCGATGTGGTGGCGGTCGTGTTTTCTTCCGTGCACAAGTCGCTGACGCTAGGGGTCCCCGTGCTCAAGATCGTGCTCGCTCGCCACGCCCACGCGTTGCCGCTGCTTTCGATGCCCCTGCTCATGTACCACCCCTTGCAAATCGTGATTGGTGGGCTTGCGGCGCCCGCGATTAAGGCTTGGGTAAACGCCGGTGAAGATTTAGGCGGCGAGCTCCCCATCCATCACGGCCCTGCATCATAGTGTTTCTCCTTTTTGTTTATCGGTTAGTGATCGGTTAGTTGTAGGACTTTAACAAGGCGCGAATTCAAGTATGGCCGCTTCAACTCCTCTCGTTAGTTGTAGCATTTTATCCGCATGCATGTATATTTAGCGAGGAAAGTGTGCATGTTTATTTGCTGGAACTGATGTTATATGTTATGGAATTAATGGGTAAACAATATTCTCCATTTTCTTAGTTCTTACTTTATACGTAGGCTTCAAAAATAATTCGATATAGAAAATATCATACGAAGTTCGAAGTTTTAATCACGAAAGCATCCTCAAGTGCCCATATAAATGATGGCAGCGCTCCAGAGTGACCCTCTCTTTCGCTCTTCCTCTTCCGCGTCCTGTCCTTGTATCCTGGGAGCATTTCTCAAATCTCTAAAGAAGAGTTCACACCCTCAGAGGAGGGGGCTACTGCGGAGTTCCGAGGTGCACCAGAAGAAGAATCGCCCACACTTGAAGAGCTGTGTGGTTTCACATGAGTTTATGATTCAGCTTTGATACTGGTTAGACTCCCAAAAGCCAGTGTTGTAGTGTCTGTGCCGTATGGTTTTGTATTACCTCGAATTCGAGTTCGAGCCATCTCCCGAGCAACGAACTCTTCTTTTGAGCTGGCGAGCTGGCCCCTTTTGATACTAATCGTCACTTCCATTGCCATTCAGGCGTGCGATCCAATTAAAGCTCCCATTTCTATATGAGCTACATTGAAACGTAATTCTGCCTTTTAGCCCTCTAATCCCAGTCCTCATGGGCCCATGTAAAAACAGTTGAAGGTTGCAAGGTAGAAAAGCGACAAAAAATAGTGGCTAAAATACATAACCCCCTGTAATTCGGGTCAGTTCCACGAACAATGCAGTTCAATGCAGCGTAGCATCTATGGCGGAGGCCGGCGCCTCGGAAAAAAAAAAAAAAAAGTCCTGAAGCCTTCATTAGACCTTATAAGAAGGTAGCCGAACTCGAACTCGAACTAATACAAACCCAAATGGCACAGAAGCCAATGCTGCGGGCAGAAGTGGGAATGCGCGTGCGTTGCGCAAACAAAGCAAGTGCGGAATGATTCAGGAGGGAGAGGGGC
>Ga0307931_1001719_pt1 | contig 14350 bp, 16 predicted proteins | sample OrgLakmetageno47_FD_201816 | JGI IMG/M metagenome (GOLD analysis project Ga0307931, IMG submission 201816) | Saline water microbial communities from Organic Lake, Antarctica - #47 | ecosystem: Environmental > Aquatic > Non-marine Saline and Alkaline > Saline | place: Antarctica: Organic Lake... | reverse complement strand
ATGCCCCTCTCCCTCCTGAATCACTCCGCACTTGCTTTGTTTGCGCAACGCACGCGCATTCCCACTTCTGCCCGCAGCATTGGCTTCTGTGCCATTTGGGTTTGTATTAGTTCGAGTTCGAGTTCATGGCACTTCCCTTCCAGAGAAAATCTATTGCGTTCTGATAAATATTGCGTTCTGATAAATATCTGAGGTGCAATTGCGCCTACTGCGTAGTTGTAAATGGCAACAGGTCTGTGTCGCATTGTGTTCTTCGGCTCTCACTCCCACGGACAAGTAGGTCGCTGTAAAGACTCTTTCGGAGGCCCGCCCCACCCGAAGGGCGAAAAAAGAAAAATCCGAGGCTTCACACCGCGCCGCGCAGAAGATGCCGTAGAAGATGGCCTTCTAACCACGAGTTCGCTTTTATGAGAGAGAGAGAGAGATGGCCGAGAGGAAAAGGCGGGGTATTTTTTGGCGGCCCTAATGTAGTACGGAGAACACCAGCCGCCGCCCCGTTCTCGACCGTTGGTCGTCTCCTCGGGGCTCGCGCACCACATTAAAAAGATCCATCAGAGGGCCGTTCAAATCAGCTGCCTCCTGTCGTTGACTACTTTCCCGCATAGTACGCTCTGGCGCACTCAGGAACACTGCCTGGTTGGCTTCTTGGTAGAGAAAACAGGCTCACCGCGGAAGAGAGGAGGCAGTGCATTGCGATCGTCTACGACGACATATTTTGGAATGCTCTTTTGGTCGAGAGAGCATCGAAGCATAATGGCAGTGTACATACCTTCCGTCGCTCAACTTCCCCGGTGAGGCTCGTGGGTGTAGTCGGTGAGTTTCCCGACACCTGCGTAGCCACTGAACTTATGCACGGTTTGCGAAAAAAAAATCCCTACGATTTACCCTGCTTTGTAGCTTGCTTCCAACTTTGTGTTCTACCTAGCGAGCCTAGGCTCGCAGCTCTTCGTTGGGTTAAGGCATCCCTTCGGTTAGAGTGGGAAGACCGTGGACTGGGAGCAGAGAGGAAGTCGGTTCAGGATGAGCGTGAAAACCCCCCACCAAACTCGGATACATGTGAGTCCGAGCCTGAACACAATCGACTCTTTGAACGACCTCGTGAATTACTGATGCAAAGGGCTGGAGAAGCAATCACCGATGGTAGACGGCGTTAAGCCGCACCATACGGCGACGTGATCCAAAATTGGCCATATGCAGCAAGAAAGAGGACAGGCGGTGCTGAGAGCGGCTGGCGCCCGCCGCCTGACAAGAACATTGAGCCGGTGCCCTACTGGGGCAAAAATAGCCCGGAGAAATGCCTTGTGTACCTGGGACGTGAAACATATTGGACATTCAGACTTCAGACCCCGCCGACTTGATCGGAGGGAAGACGCCAGATAGAGCCTTCTGGAACGCGCAAATACATGCCACAAGTGCAAATACAGATCACCTCTGATAGCGTGCTATTTCTGCCCTTGTCTTTCTTTACACTGGGGGAGTATAATCTAATATAATCTAAAACAGGATGATGATGATGTCCTCTTAAACGGACAACAACGCATGCAAAAGTTTTTTTTCGAATTAATTTTCTGATGATACATGTTGAGTTGAAAAAAGGGGGAGATTTTTTGTGCTGATTTTGAGAACGGAGAACCGGCATCAAGGAGGGAAAGGAGCTTTCAGCGTACGGAACCAGCAGCCAACTAGCACGATGAACGTAGCGCAAGTTGCCGCGCGTCTACGTGATCGTGAAATAGTGCGTGCTGCAAAAGATTGGGCAGCGGCTGATCGGATTCGCGATGAATTGCGGAGTAGCGGTGTTGAGGTAGGAAAGGATTAGAGTACTTCTCCTCAAAAACTCTTCTTGCTAGCTTTTATACAGCGCGTTTATGAAAGTTTGGGGACGTATTTACATTCTACTAGGAGCAAATTATCAATTCCGTTCACATGTGATCGGGCGTAAATTCTCTGTGCGTCGCTTCGTGGAACATTCCCTCTGATAGGTTTACGACAAGGACAAGACGTGGCACAACACGAAGACCAATGAGCGGGGGTCGTTCGGCGCGAGTGCCAGCTTAGGCGGCGCCAGCGGCGCAGACAGCTTACCTGACGACGCCATACATGCGTTGCTCTTAGCGCGCGAGCAAGTGCGGTCGTCGAAGAACTTTGCAGCCGCCGATGCCTTGCGGGAGCAGCTCCGAGCCGGTACATAAAATACCTTAGTGGATGAGAACGAGAGGGAGGGCTGAGGGTACGACAGAGAAGTATCTGAATTTCAAACTGTGTTCGATTGCTGTCTTTTAAATGTTTGAAGGCCACATTCGTAGCTAGGTGGTGCTTTCCTGTTCTCAAGGACGCTCTTTTCAAACTTACTTAGGGTCTCCCTCCTCCTCCTTCTCCTCCTCCTGCTCTGTTCGGAACTACTACTACTACTAATACAGGGGGAGTGGAAGTCTATGACCGAGACCGCGTGTGGACGGCTTCCGGCGGGCGGCGTGGCCATTTCCCTTCGTCTAGTAGCAGCAGTAGCAGCAGTAGTGATTGTTCCTTCCAGGGGCGAGGAGGTCCCTCAGGGGCACCAGGCCACAATCCCAGCACCTCACCTCCGCACTTGTGGCAGCACTCGCAGCCGCCGCACCCGAACGCACAACTTTTGTCAGAGCACGACATTAGTGCTGCCATCTTGCAGCGCGAAGCGGCGCGGTTGCACAAAAACTACGCACTTGCGGACCAGCTGCGAGAGCACTTGCGCGCAGTAGGGGTACGTTGGTTATGCGCGCATGAATTGAATTTTGAGTGCTGTTAGAAGCTTCGTTTGATAATAAGCTCTATCGACGAAGGCGCAATATACATGCATGTATAAATCCAATTGTGACTACTTTTGCTTCCGATAGCGATATAGAATAGAACTAGGGTTCGAGACATCATGAGCGGTACATGTGATTCTTAAAAAGTGACCTTCGCATGGTAGGCACCATTCTCGTGTCCTCATCATTCACTTGCTGCCTGAAATCAAATCGTTCATACGCGGAATGCTTAAACAATGATTTGTAGGTTGAAATTTTGGACCCGTGTCGGTTATGGCGCTGTCCTGGCAACGGCCGCATCGGTTTGATTGGTGGGTTTGGGCAGTGGGGCCAATTCCGAGACGCAGACATTCACGCCATCTTAGCCAAGCGCGATGAGTACAAGGTTGTTTGACATAGAAGCCGACATCTTTTCTTTTCTTTTTCTCTGCGACATATATCGCCAAGGATCCCCCCCCCCCACGATGTCTATTCGTAATCCATGTTTATTCTATTCACCACGTCGGCATTCGAAATTTACCCTGCGCTCAGCCTCTCTAGTCTCTTTTCAGCACTCCATTCAATCCTAGGCCCTATTTTGTTCCCCCATTTTCCTTCTCTTGTTTGTGGCTTCAACCATACTCCCCTTCAATAATTCAAGGCGCTCCGTGATTGGGCGTCTGCAGACCAAATTCGAGACGAGTTGCGCGTGCGCGGCATTGAGCTTTACGACAAGGAGCGGGAATGGGCCTGCAAAGTAGACGGTCGCCGAGGGGTCTTCCCTTCCCCCTCCTCGGTAACAACACTAGGAACGCCGCTGCCTGTTTCGCCATCGCTGCACTCGTCCACGCAGCCGCAACCATCACCGCAGCAGCAACAGCAGCAGCAGCAGCAGCAGCAGCAGCCGCCGCCTCCACTATCGTCGTCTGCGGTCGTTTTAGGCCCTGCAACTACTGCGTTTGCGGCGGCTGCTGCCAGAACGGCTGCCGCTCAAAAAGCTCATGCTGCTGCTGCTGCTACCACTAGTAATGCTAACTCTCATGCTGCCCACCTTTCTCATGCCAATGCCACTGCTACTTCTCCTGTTCCCACGTTGCGGCCGAGCTCTAGCGATAGCCACAAGCGAACTCGAAACATTCTTGCCCCAACCACGAGCAAGGCAGGACCGCCTTCCTTGGTTGGAACATTAACGCCCGACGCCCTTGAGCAAGTACGTGCTTACGAAAAGGGCAAGGGCAGAGGAGAATGATATGACACAGCTCTAATTGTAGGCTCTTGCGATCATGACTCAAACCCTTCCTTTCAATGATATTCCTACGTTTACGCACGCATTCCTACTTAAAATGTGTTTGCCCGACCTATCAATATGGTTTACATGTGGAATTTTATGCTTGCTCGGGTCAATCAGCTGCTGTTGTTGCGGGAAATGAGCCGAAAAGCGAAGGATTGGAGCACGGCCGATGCTTACCGCGAACAACTGCGCGCTGCTGGTAAGTGATGATGATGAACGACAAACTGAGCACATGTGTATTTGCATTTGAGCGTGATGATAGGATGACGCCAAGGGGTTTAAAATGTTACATCGTCTCTACATTTATCTTTTTCTTTTTTTTCGTTGTCTTTTACGGTTACTCCTTTTCACCCTTTCATTGTCGCAGGTATCGAAGTCTACGACAAGGATCACGAGTGGCGTTCTTCAGACGGCCAACGCGGCCCTATTCCAGCTACTGCGGCGGGCGCGACCTCGCTGTTACCCGACCACCGAGTCTTTGCGTTGCTGAGCGAGCGTGAAGATGAAAGGCGTAAAAAGGTACGCCTGCAACTGAAGAGGGTCTGAATTTGCCATGCATATGACCTCCCGTGTGCTGTTCTACTTATTAACCAGGTCGCGCACACTTTTGACAAACGAGGCACGGAAAGATGCTTTCCTCGCATCGGTTATTGATCTCTGTGTCCGTGTTTGAAACTTTCTCTCTGGTACTCTCAATTTAACCCTACTCCTACCTTCTTCTCCTTCTCCTCCTATCTCCTCTGCCCGCTCCTCCTTCCTCTTTCTTGCTTTACCCTTTTCAACCAGGACTTCGTGTCTGCTGACCGCTTGCGCGAGCAGTTGCGCGCCGGTGGCATCGAAGTCTATGACAAGGACCGCCGCTGGGTCTGTGCCAGGGACGGGCGGCGCGGGTACTTTGACGACCTTCCTGAACCTGCTGTTGCTGCTCACAATGTTGCTGCTGTTCCCGCTGCTCATGACGCTGCTAATGCTGCTAATGCTACTAATGCCGCTGCTGCCCCTGATTACGCGAACGCTGCCGCCAATGCTGCGCCTTCTGCTGCTGTGTCTTATGCTGCCACTGATGCTTCTGTTGCTGCTCATGCTGCCGATGCTGCTGCTCCGTCTGACTTGCCGCCTTCGCCGCTGCCAATGCCCTTTCCACCGCCCATCCCGTCCGGGTTGCACGAACATGCAGAGCACTTGCCGCAGGCTCCTTCCTCGGCTGCCCAGGGAAGCGCATGGGGGCAATCGCACTCGCCCGAATATAAAAGCCCGATATACTACCAAGACCTACCGTACTACTATGACCGGCAGCCGCGACAAGATGAGGGCTACTCCCTTGCGCAGGCAGGAGAGGCTAGAGGGAATTACGGTAACGCCGTTTCACAACAAGCGCCGCCAGCGTTCATGCAGCACGGCATGCCTCATTGGCCGAACGCCGGGCTTGGTACTGGTTTCATGTAAAATTAGGAATTGGGCAAGCCTTAATTTCCCCTACGCAACGCCACCGGAAGCATAAGTCGAGCGAAACTCTATCGCCAAGCCCTCAAGTGATTTGAGCTCCTCTACGGAACTTCGAATGGGGTTTCTTATACCTCGATTTTGCTCTTGGAGTTCAGCTATTTGCTTACGACAGAAATGGTCCTTTCAGCGCCAGATGTTACGAAAAAAAAGTTTCCGTTATTCTGCTTGGTATTATTTGTTTTCAATCCTCAATCCTCCTATGTGCTTTCTGCTATCGCCGTTAAATATGAAATATAAATACTGTGTATGTATTGAAGATGAAGAGCTGACGAGGCATTTGCAGTTACAGGGGGAGTAAGCTAGCCATAAAACGAAGCAGCAGCGAACTAGGCTTGTTCGAAGAACCGGGAAATAGCCCTATATCAAATTGGATTTCGTGGTTCGTGGTTCGTGGTGGTGGTGGTCGTTTTTTTTTTTTTTAATGTTAATGTACCTCCTCCTACTACTACTACTACTACTACTACTACTACTACTACAGTACTTTAGAACAGACTTGCTGTACATGTGCAGGTGTTCAGTAAACAAAAACTTGAGGCGGACCACGGGCACAAGAAGGGACGCGCACCGCGGGCTATATAAGGGCACCCACCCACGGGCATCTCAACGCCGCGCACTTAGAAGCTAAGAAAATGCACCTCCTGCTCCGCACCAAACATATTGCTCCGAAACCGTGCATCGCGCGGGCACCTAAACTTGTACACACAACAAACAAACGGCAAGCATCGCATCATCGCATCAACTACTGGCTAGAATCATAGCCATCAAGCACCCACAATCTGGCTAGATACAAGTTGTGGTTGACTCAGGATCATTCCTTAGCTGCTTCGTTTTAGTTTGCATTTCTCCATCTTAAAAATCAGCGCATCATGGCTCCGGCAAGCCTCTTTTGCGTGATCGCGTGCCTGGTGGTGCGTTCGCAAAATGTAGTGCAAATCTTGGCTACTTAAGAATGTATCGTGGATCTTGCGAGCACTATTGAACTAACATGCTATCTTGAAAGCAGGTGTCTGCCGGTGCTTTTGTAGTGCACCCAGCTCCTCCAAAAAGGTGAGCCATCCAGGAAAACGAGCTGCGCCTTGACGTAACAAAACAGATCTAGTAGGCTCATTGCGTTCCTACCGATGTTACGCGTAGGTTCACGCTTCAAACTCGAGCTGTCGATCCTTCCACGCTCGGCACAGCGTCGACGGCTTCCATTGTGAGCGTTTTGAGGGAGCAGAAGTAGCTATAGTGTTTACATGTCTACATATTTTGTTTAGACAAGACTCCTTTAAGACGATGAAGACTTCTTTGCACCCGCCGGATTGACATTGTTCCTGTTTCATTCTATACCTTGTGGCCAGACTGCGATCAGAGAGTATGTCACTGCTCACAGCGACGAGCTTTTCAACAATGTCGTGTTCAGGTCTGACTAATTTGGAGCGCTATGTTCATATTGGCCTGAACAACGTGCTCGTACTGATGCAGCGCACTTTTCACACTCTGTTGCAATTGAAGAAGTTTGTTTTCCTCAAAAGCGTAATACTGCACCAATTCCACTTTGACTGCCAATCATTTCTAATTTTCCCTTCTTTTTCATTTACTTTACTTCGTCCTACCAACTTTACGGCAGTGCGTTTGCCTTGGTGGGCACCCGTTTGAACCGCCAGAAGTACGGTGAAACACCCGAGGAATACGCAGCCATGCGCAAAGCCAAAGGCTACGACGACTCCCGCGTGGCGCCAGAAGGTGAGGCCGGGCATGTAGTAGCAGACAACAGAGGGGACAAGTACCTCTTTGCGATAGCAACGATGGATATTTCAGTGTTATTGCTCAGGTTGTCACGGCGGTAGTATCACCGCCTCGGCTGAGAGCCTTCATCGCTTGAATGTTATGCATGTACCTGTGTGTCTACAAAAACTTCGTTTTGATGCCACCCTCGCTTTCTGTGCGTTCTGCTAAAAAGGTCCCTCGTGGTGGGTCTCCTTCCTCAGCAGCGACGACGATGAAGACGACGACGACCTCACGGGCGGTCCGTCGAAGAGGCAACGAGCGCGCAGGCAGCGGAGCCGACCCACCGAAGGCCGCGTGCGCAGTTTACCGCCAGCTGTTTCGTCTGAAGACCCTTGGTGACGGCTTATAAGCGCCTTCTTTAAATAAGCCACCACACGCCTCTTTCGGGGTCTCATGTGTATTTGTCCTCATAGAGATTTTTTTTTTTTTCCCTCAGATCCCTTCGCGGCTCGCGGGACTGCTAATAGTTAATAGATATTTCTTAAAGGCATAATCCTTATGAATACCATTCCCCTTACATATAACTCCGGTTTCGAAAGCAAGGAGAGATCGATACGGTTCGGAATTGAGATTTCCGAGATGCAGACGGAAAATATGGGCTAATGGGGCATGGGGCCTTGTTCTTGTCTCGTGTTTCGTGTTTCTCTTCTTCCTTTCTTCCGCTCTTTTCGCTGAGTTGTGAGCTGAAACATCGAAGAGTAGTTGGAACACTGGCCTTAGATATTCACAAGAAAGATCCGAAGCTTGGCCGGGGCCTTGGCGAAATAATGTCCTCTTTTTTATGGTCCTGGTTTCGATATCGATATCGCGTTTCTCCGTCTGTTGGTTTAAAACTCGCATATGTGTAGCTAACGCAACTGATAGTATTCAGCTCAGCGCACCGGCGAAAGGCGGAAGTGCGGATTTACACGGGCTTGGTTTTTTATGTCCCAACTGCGAGTTTACGTCGAACGACTTCACTCCATTTAGGGCAGTGGAGCTGTGAACTGTGAACTGTGAACACGTGGTGATGTGGTGACCACCCCCTCACGGGAAAAACAACTTACTTACTTCTATGGGCTATCGTTCGCGGTTCGCGCCATTTTTGTTGGAATTTTTCGAACGTGAAGCTTCTTATAATCTTAGCTCTTAGAAAGCTCATCATAGTCTAGAAATAGGACATCAGCCAGCTTCTAGAATTGAAGTTTTCAGCATCCTCTTCTGAACAGTTGACTATGAGCACTGCAGCATTTGGGGTTCGCCAACCTCCGACACCTGTCGACGTGCACTTGCTTCCTTGTAGCATCAGTCATGACGGGCCTGCACCAGTGAGCTCCTACTTTCTTCTAGAAGACCACCAACAACATAACTCGAACGATGCAGACGCTTCCCACGAATCTTCGTCTTCATCAGACGAGAAAGGTGGCTCAGAGGCGTTAGCTTTTGCTGATGTCAGTACTACAGCATCGACGGATGATAGTGAAGCAGGAGCGTTACCTCCAGCTCCTCCATTGCGAGCCTACTTTAGGGGGCGTGGTTTAGAAGGTCAAGCCGTGCCTTTGCCTGACAATTGCGAAGGTTTAGTCCTCACGCCTGGGGCAGCGCCTCTAGATCTAGCGCAGGCTGACATCGGGCGGTTCTATGAAGTGCGTCACACGTTTAACGCAGCAACGGTGTGGCAACACGACCGAGACCCGGGAAGTGACGATCCGTTGCACCGCGCTCTGAAGTGGGTCTATCTTGCATCAGCTATTCACAACGATTGAACAATCGCCTATGCCTCGTAAGCTATGAGAAGATGGCGAAACGCAGACTTAGCGGCGTGGTCGATAGAGTGATAGGGTAGAAAGTGAAGCACAGGCAAAGGTGCTTCAAAGTTTGTGCATGCTAGAAGCGGATCTGAGGAGCCAAGCTTTTGCTCGCAGTTTCCGGCTACGTGCTTTGCTATAGCGATAAGTTCTGCGTCTCTCTTCTTCTTTTTAACTCAATCGCGTTGGCCGAGATGTGTAAGCAATGTGCTTTTTTAAACAAAGGGCCTTCGGAATTGTAGGACTAAGCAAATAGCCTAGTTTCTAGGGCATTCTTTAAACTACACACCCTTTTCTATTGGACTTAAAGCGACGCAAATAGAGTTCTTGGCCAATTCTTGAGCTTAACGTGCATGGGCCTTGCACTCAGCTGGCTCTTCATATTCATTGTGCCGTATAAGTGTTAGTATTCGGTATGCGAGATGCGAGTGCCACCAGGAACTTACGCCTATGTCTTCGTAAATGTCTTCGGAAGAAAAGAAAATGGGGCAGTGGCAGTAGAAGTGCTAACAAGAAGGTCATTTATATACTTACATGCGTCCTAAAGTAAATCTACAGCGGTTTGGCCGTGTATAAGTCGCATGAATTAACTCCTCTCAACGCACTAATCGTCCGACAAGTGCGGCGGAGATTGCTGTTTCGATTTGGTTCCCTGACGGGATATTTTTCCCGTTGCGGCTGATGTTGCTACAGGTGGCAGAGGCAGCGCTGACGAATGGCCTACATGCCGGCGGCGGTTACTGCCGTTGTCGTCGTCATCTTCGTTGTCGGTGCTGCTGTCATAGCCTCCTTCCGGTTGCCTTTTCCCGTGCTGGCTTGGGTGCCTTTTTGCGGATTGGCCGAATTGGTGGTGTTCGTCGTAGCCGTCGTCGTTTGGTGCTGCCATCGTTGAGGGGCCTGCTGCCGAGTCGACGAAGCGTGAGGGCTCTCCTTCGTTGCTGGCGTTGTCGTCATAGGCGTCTTCGTGGTCTTCGCCTTCTTCTTCTTCTTCTTCTTCTTCTTCCAGAGATGGCACCATCAAAAAGTCCACGTAGCATTTCTTCCCGCTCGCGGCAACAATCTGGAAAGATGTACCAAGAAATCACAACGCATCAAAGAAAAAGAGTACTGGAAACATGGATTATACGTGGGTATACGCACGTGCCGACCATAAAGTAAAACACGGACATGGCAGGGACAAAAAGGGGTGAAGGAATAGAAATCATCACAGGCACGATTGAAGCGATATGAATTCACACGTGCTGAATCACACCATAAAGTAAAACACGGACATGGCAGGGACAAAAAGGGGTGAAGGAATAGAAATCATCACAGGCACGATTGAAGCGATATGAATTCACACGTGCTGAATCACTGCAAAATGTAGCTGCAATGATGACCATTGTACAAACAAACCTGGTGCTGAATGCACATGATGCCTTCGTCGTTGATACGTAGAAAGGTCTCTGCTGCTACGACCAGCGCTCGCATGCCGTGCAAAAGTGAGTTTAATGGATATTCCCACTTGAGTCCACACGTAGAGAAGAGCCCAGGCACACACGTATCGACATGCAAATTTGGGAGCACCACCGTCGCATGTCAACGAGGCAACAACATTGAAGGAAGCGAATCAGTACTGGTAACTTAAGAAAAGTGAATTTGAATTCAAACATTAACAAGCAACCAACTTCAAACGGGATTTCAAAAAATGATACCCTAAGATGGTGCGAGCGGACGATAAAAAGGTCTACTTATGGTCCCTACTGAGTCGAACGCCTACTTCAAAACAAAACTCAATCCACCTGATGGCCGCCGTCGCAGTCAAAGAAGACAAAGAGCTCTGAAGATTTCCCAAACTCGATTTCAAGTGAGCCTAGGTTCCCTTCGGAGCTCAATTGGAAAAAAGGCGCCGAAGAAGACATGACCACTCTCACCGACGCTGCACCCTGAAAGTAAAGAGAAAAAGAGGGGGGGGAGGGTATATTAAAAGGAAGGGAATGCAGTAGATCATTACGTCAATAAAGTGGAGGCAAAATATTTAGACACTGCAAAATGTGCGTAGGAAGAAGGCCAGGAAATTGAGAAACAGGTGAGCATTGCTAAGACAACAAAAAAAACGAGGAAATTGAGAAACAAGCGAGCATTGCTGAAACAACAAATCAAGCAATATTGTGCTCGGCACCACAAAATCTAGAGCTGCGTTGTAGAGTAAGAAGGGTGATGATGAAAAATCAAAGCGAAAGAAGGATTAAAAAAAGATGCGCACTTGAAGGTCTTGCAACTCGTACAGGGCTTCTTTTAAGTGCTCGGACTTGAGAATGGCTTTGCAGACCTACGAGCAAGGGTAAGAAAGTTGAAGAAACAAAAACGCATTAAAATTTTTAAAAAATCGGCATGCTCGTGAACGACAATACAGGTAACTACGAACTTCAGCGGCGGAAGTGTGGGAGAGTCTAATATCCTCTACTTTTGTCAGTGAGAAACGATTGAGAGCGCCAAAATCTTCTTCAACCTGCGGGCTCGCATTAAAAGCAGAACTCATTTGCGACCAGTTTTCCGAAGCATACACGTCGCTGTCGATGGTGTCTAAAGAGCAAGTGGTAAACACGCCACCTTCTTCAAGCGTCACTACAAATGCAGCGCTCTGCGACTCAAATTCCATCGTGACCTTTTCGAAGGCGCATTGGAGTAACATAGGGAAAAAGAAAACACCTTAGAAAGTAGAACTCCTTCGATGAATTATCGCACGCCCCTCTTCCTTCATCCAGCTCCCTCATGCTACTTAGGACTCTGTTCAATCTCACCCTCAAAGCATCTTACAATTAGGAATATTAAAGAGTACGGGGCGTCGGCTAGAGATTCGATTAACATGTTTTCATGGCGTCAGATATTCATGTTACCGTAGTAGACTGCAAGGAAGCCTGCCCGAAGATGCCCAGACATTCCATGAGAGTGCCGAGGTTGATGCAAAAGGTGCCGCCTTTCTCGGAACACTTAAACGCGCTGAAGATGGTCTTTCCTATGGTGCCCGTTACTTGCGTGTGTTTGCTGCGCGCTCGAACCATGAACACTACTTCGTCCTCGGTTACCTCCACTTGCGCGTTCTGGTCGCGCTTGTTGGCTTTGAAGCTTGAAAGGCACGACAACAGTGAGTGCAACTCTTTTGCGCTCTCCATCCGGCAAGAAAACTCAAAGTCGGACGGGAGACGGTCGGCCTCGTCGTCTTCTTGGGAGGAGTCATCTTGTGACTCATCAGCCGTGGCGTCAGGGGAATGCTCCAATTCGTTAGTGTGGCGAGGCCTTTTAGGGCTTGACATACTCCTAGTTAGACTCGTAGTTAGAATGAGTCTAAGGTAGCGTTTATGACTCCGAAGGGGTTTATGGGAATCCTTGGGCTTGAGGCAGTTACGGTTAGGGTACCTATTTAGGGTATCTAGTAGTTAGAGCCTAGCTAGAGCCTAACTAATATGTTAGCTACAGATGTAGTAGCTACTGTAGTACTGTAGCTAGCTCTAAGCTTAGCTAGCTACATACTTTACTGTACCGTAGCTCTAGCTAGCTAGAGTCGGCCTCAGAAATAATATTAATTCAAAATTCATTCAAAATTTTCATTCAAACTGAAAGGGCCCACCATGCACTAATATGGTGCCCCTCTTTCAAATCAAAATGGAACATGTTGCAGGAATGCGATGGAACCAGAAGGCCTGAAAGTTGGGACGCTCTTGATTGGCTTAGAAGGTCAGTGTTTGCACAGGTCTACCACATTAGCGTATTGCTACAGAGCTAATTACCTGCTTCGAAATCAAAACAAAATGCCTGTCCACTGTCCACCTTTGCCCCTCGGCTAGTCTTTGCATGTCCGTATGCAGCTTCTTTCCTTGCTTCCTGGTTCGATCTGATGGAGACATCCTGATTATCTGTGCATGTTCGCTCACTTTAGTGCTGCTATGCTCGTTGTAAATTCATCACAAAGTGTTCGTTTAGATGAGATCACTTACACGGGCGGGGGTTAGTATCCTTCTCTTTAAGTCGCTATTCCACTTAACAATAATTCTTGGCTCCTCTCGTAGTTGCAAATCCATCCTTTCTGTCGACCTGAATTAAGATTCACTACATTGCAGTTTTTTTCCATCGTTGTTTTGTTGAAGTCTGTCTAGTCGGTCCGGTCAGTGCTGCACGGTCCGTTTGTGGTTTGATCTGTCCAGTCAGTTCAGTCAAGTAGACAAAAAGGCCCTGAATTTTTTTTTCAACCGCTCAAGTTAACATTCAAAAGAAGACTTCAAAGTGCAGAGACAAAGCGCGTTGTAAATCACTTCTTTCTGGTTGGCAATTACCCTCATTCTTCTGAGTCCAGTGGGTGCTGTCCGGTTTGTCCGGTTTTACGGATCCCAATGCGGTGGGCATTCCACACGAACCACTGTTGTGCGAAGTGGGTTATGCGAAGTGGCATATATACATAGGCATTCCAGCCTATACCAAGCGCGATGCAAAGCACATCGTTTAGGTTGGCAATTACTCTCATTCTGAGTCCAGTGAGTGTCCGGTTTGTCCGGTTTTACGGATCCCAGTGTGGTGGGCATTCCACACGAACCATGTTCAAGGAAGTGTTGTGCGAAGTGGGTTATGCGAAGTGGCATACATACATAGGCATTCCAGCGCCTATACCAAGCACGTTGTAAATCTCATCATTTAGGTTGGCAATTACTCTCATTCTGAGTCCAGTGGGTGCTGTCCGGTTTGTCCGGTTTTACGGATCCCAATGCGGTGGGCATTTCACACGAACCAAGTTCATGGCAGTGTTGTGCGAAGTGGGTTATGCGAAGTGGCATATATACATAGTATTCCAGCGCCTATACCAAGCGCGTTGTAAATCACTTTTGTTAGGTTGGCAATTACTCTCATTCTGAGTCCAGTGGGTGCTGTCCGGTTTGTCCGGTTTTACGGATCCCAGTGTGGTGGGTATTTCACACGAACCCATGTTCAAGGAAGTGTTGTGCGAAGTGAAGAATGCGAAGAGGCATATATACATAGGCATGCCAGCGCCTATACCAAGCGCGTTGTAAATCACTTCGTTTAGGTTGGCAATTACTCTCATTCTGAGTCCAGTGGGTGCTGTCCGGTTTGTCCGGTTTGTCCGGTTTTACGGATCCCAGTGTGGTGGGCATTCCACACGAACCATGTTCAAGGAAGTGTTGTGCGAAGTGGGTTATGCGAAGTGGCATACATACATAGGCATTCCAGCGCCTATA
>Ga0307931_1001718_pt1 | contig 14351 bp, 15 predicted proteins | sample OrgLakmetageno47_FD_201816 | JGI IMG/M metagenome (GOLD analysis project Ga0307931, IMG submission 201816) | Saline water microbial communities from Organic Lake, Antarctica - #47 | ecosystem: Environmental > Aquatic > Non-marine Saline and Alkaline > Saline | place: Antarctica: Organic Lake... | reverse complement strand
CACTGATGAAAGGATGGTTGGTCAATCACCATAGCCATCGCCACCTGTGCGTTGTGCCCTGCGAAGATCGACATAGTTCAAGAGGTGAGGCAAGAGCTATTTGCACAAATTTGCACTGAAAATGAAGGAATAAAAACTCAGCCCATAGAATGGCCAAATTATTTTTTGGATCCGAGGCTCGAAACTCAAAAAATAACTGAGAATTTTCTAACCCCGTAGAATAGAGCCTTAGAGGTGGAACCGAACCCACGATCTCTGAAGTATGAAGCCACTCCTCGACCTCTCGACCATCTCCACATCCATATGCAGCTGAAATGTGCATAACAGAACTCAATTACTGCACGTATTTTTCTTTCTACTACAGCCTTCCTGTACATCTGTGCACTCCATGCTGTACGACATGATAACATGATAATGATAATGTAAAGTACAGAGCTATAATGAGATGCAGAGTACTTATTGGAGATAAATATTGGTCTACGTGTCTATGTAGCTCAATTAAGGCATCTTCTGTACCTTATCACCTTATTGAGCTCCCGATTAACAAAGAAACACCGACACGGCATGAATCTGGGTTTGTATTAGTTCGAAAACGCTCTTCTTCTGGATCGCCTGAGAGACTTTTTAGTAGCCCCTCCTCTGCGGGCGGACACTCTTCTTTTGAGCAGCGCTCTCAGAGCACGGAGGAGCGTGCCACTTTAGACTGCTATCATCACTTCCAAGGCCACTCGGATATGTGTGCTTGACTAGCTTCTTAGGATTATTTTGACACAGGCCCCGAAGGGCCGGAATTAGAAGGCTAGCACAAAGGAATTCAACAAGTGGATGCCTTAAGCACCCCTAAGGAGAAAACTCCCACAGCGGCTTTGAGGTTTATTTTGAGCTGCTTTGCTTTTTATCTCTTCCTGTTAGCCTCATAATTCCGGCCCCTCGGTGCCTATATCAAAGATACTCTCAAAGCAAGTCTGACTTCGCCCTGACATGGCTATGTGCCATATCCTTTGCTATGGTTAAGCACTTTTCAGGCATTTGCCATATGTCTTCGCTTTGGAATACACTTCGCAATGAAGATCCACTTCTCCGAAATGCTTGGCTATGCCTCTGTGGGAAAACACCTTCTCCTCCGTACTACTCCGAGTCGTCAGTAGAACATGGTAACAAAACAGTCAGAAGTTGCATTTATAGATCTTCTCGCTATGACTAAAGCTCCTTCTGTCTCATTAGAATCGGACTTATACCTGAATCGCTCGTTTACTCTTGAATTGTCCTAAGTACAGCTATCAAACTTCAGGATGTTTGGGTTTTATGTGTTCAAGGACGTCGCCCATGTTATAAGTTTCACGAAAGAATTGTTCGGAGTAAGATCCTCTACAGAGCGCCATAGCCATAGGTATGAGGATAAATAAATAAAGTGGATGAGCTGTAAACCAAATCTACCTCAGTGCACCCTTTGAAATACGTAAGCTGAACACACACAAAAAAAAGTCTAAGCTTTGCTTATTTTCACGGCGACACCGAGAAAAATCTATGATTTCCCTAATATTTCATCGAGCTCAAACTCCCTTCCTTGCTCAAACCTCATGCCTCTTGCTGCCTGAATCCCCAATATAATATTTGGTTCATCTACGAAGGGATGTACATAATAAGTACATTCATTTGTGCCCTCCCTCGTAATTCCTTCAAAATGCCCATCGGCGATTGAGCGAACACTACTCGATTCCATAGCTTAAACATACGAGCTAGCAAGAGCTAATTCACACTTCTATCAAGATTAAGTGCAAGTAATCTCGAGGATTTGAAATGGCCTCTATACCTTCCTTGACACCGCTCAAGGCTGCAGTTGTGTCTTTCGAAAGTTATCACATTCCCACGCCGTCCGATGTAGAGATTGACGGTAAGAATATGTTAAAGGAGGCTCGGATAGTTTGAAGACTAGCCCGCCTGAACGACGCTCTCGCAGTGTAAATTAAAGTTTGTCGCATTTTGCTGCTGTTTCCGATTTTTTTTTTTTCTAGAGGTGGACCCCCACGAATACGTTCTAGCTCTGAGCTGCTCCTCCGACAGTAGTACCATTGCTGCGGCCCTCTCAAATCGTACAATGGTGCGTGCTAGCTAGCTAGCTAGGTTGGATACAGAAACGCCTCAAATCATTTGTCATTTTTACTGACACAGTTGCTGCTCTATCTGCAGAATACTTGGCATGTCAGCACAGCTCGCGACTCTTACTTTCACTCGAGTATCTCATTACTCTTTCACGTATGTGTGTATCCCGTTACTTTACGCAGGTGACGCTCGACAGTGCCACATTGCAGCCAACAGGGCCACCATTGGCCGGCCACCAGGACACTGTGTCGGAGGTGTTGTTTGACCGCACGCAGCCACACTTGCTCTTATCCTCGAGCAGCGATCAAACCGTGCGCGGGTGGGACCTGAGGACCCGAGGGCAAGTGCTTCAATTCAACCACACCGACGAGGTTTGTGCTCCCCTTCTTTCTGTTCGTTCCCCGTTACTGCTGCTGTTTTTATTTTCATCTTTTAGCGCACTTCTTCACGCGTTGAGCTCATCCAACACTTTTCTTTCTTCTTTCATTTCGAATCTGCGGCATTCTGGTGATGGTGGTGGTGGTGGTGAACTACTCAACTCTCTATGAACAAAAGGTGTTGTCTATGAGCTTTGGTTTGGGAGGCACGCTCCTCGCTACAGCAGCCGGCCACGGGGCCCACTTTTTCGACGTGCGCACGTCGGCGAAAATGGGCGTGTACGCCGATAATCACACCGACCTGGTGACCCAAGTGCGCTTCAACCCATGCAACGAAACCGAGCTGGCCACCGGCTCGGAAGACGGCCTGGTGTGCGTGTACGACACCCGCCAAGCCCACGCCGACGCGTCTTTGCAGGTGCGTACGGGCACAGTGCCTTCCATGTATCTTTTTTTTTTCTTCTTTTTTTTTTTCTCTCGCTCTCTCGCTTTTTCATTCTCTCTGATTCTATTTTACGTTTGCTTGACTCCTCTTTGCGCTAGTCACGTAGCAGCATTGCCATCGTCACTGTTAACTCTTCTGCCTTCCCCACTATTATCACAGTGCGTCATCAACGCAGACTGCGCTGTGCGCCGCATTGGTTTCTTTGCTCCCGGCGGAGAAGGCGTGTTTGTGCTGACGGGGTCGGAAACTCTGGGGCTGTGGCACAAAACGACTGCGCAATGCCTCAACCCCACCAACGTAGACTTACCCCGGCAGCAACTCGGCTGCAATTACCTCGTAGACTGCCACTTCGACGCAAGCTCCGGCAAGCTCTCGGTGCTCGCTGGGGATTGGGCAGGCAACTTGACCGTGGCCGAAGTGACGGACTCGGCGGTAGCCCCCACCGCGCACTTGCGGAGCGGTGGCGGAGGGCACAGTGCGGTGGTGAGAGCGGCGCTGTGGCGCGGCCCTTCCCTCGTGACTGGCGGAGAAGACGCCCGCGTTTGCCTCTGGAGCTCAGACCCCTCGGTTCAGCCCAATAGCTCACCCGGAAAGACTGCCCATAACAAGGGCCCTGGCAAGAACCGAGGAAGTGGTAGTGGGCGCAGTAGCAACAAGCAGAACAGAGAAGCAGGGCCATACTAGAACTCTTAAATTGCTTCTTAAGCGTAAGCTCACGGCAGCAACAACAAGAATAAGAATAAAGAACTCAAATATCGGCCTAGCTGGCTTCTGAAAGCTAAAGCTAAAGGAATTCATTTCATGAGCACCCCAGGCGGGGCACTTTTGTTAGTAAATAACAGCTAACTGCTAACAGGCAACCGATTTCAGAGCAAGAGCAGGGCGCAGTGCGTGGTGTGTGTGGTATGTCTACAGTCTACAGCCTTCGGAATCAAACGGGCTGGGCTGGAACAGGGCTAGGGCTGGAAAGGCGCTTGGAAGCTGGCTGCTGGCTGTGGCTACAGAAAAAATCTCCCGTGAAGAGAAGAGGGTAATCGTTTTCTTCTACAGGTATATTCTTCTACAGTGGCTTGGAGTCTAGTCTAGTTAATTCTCTCCCAAAAGCAAAGAAAGGCAAGTACAAAGCAGTGCGCCTTTCCTCCGAACAAGTCGGCGGGATTGAGTGCTCTTTCTTGTGTCACGTTTCAGGTCCACGAGGCAAATCTCTGGGCTATATTTTCCCCCAAAAGGGAATCGTTTCAATATTTTTCTCAGGCGTTTAAAATCATATGGCTATTAAATCTTCAGAGGAAATTTGCTTCTTCTAGTATAAGCGGAATTGCCGTATTTTTACTACCTGCTAGCCCCCTTATGTAGCTAAAAAGCTAAGAAGCGTAAACTTCACTTAAAAAAGCTATTCAGGTGCACATGCTGGGGTCTGGGTCTGAGTCATAGTCAAAGCGGCTTGCGACTTGTGTTGCGCGTCGCGCGTTGCGTGGTGAGGCATATGGACATGGACATGGGCATGGGATGTATGTGTATACATCAGAAGCAGGTAAAGGGGGGCGCAATGCAAGAGGAAGTTACCTGTAAATATTGAGCAACTTTTGACTATTGCCGCTCTGCAAGGGTCGTTTAAAACCAATAGACAAGGCGCCGTGGTGGCTTTCGAAATGATGTTTCATCTATTAGTTCGAGTTCGAGTAAAAGGTTTAAGTGGGGATATCATTCTATGCAGTTCTGCTGCTTCTGACACCCATAGCTCGAAGGTCCGGATTGCAGTACCGTAGAGTAATTTACGTAGAAGGCTTGCTATCTGTAGTCTCTGTGAGACATGGGATTTGAAGTAGTACGTACAGATAGTACTACGTACACACCGTACAGATAGCACAACAGCAAAACAGAACGACAATGGGACATGGGATTTGATTGGTTGATCAGAGTCATGATTTCTCCGGAACTACATTCGTGGATTCGTGTTGTCAGGATAAACCTCCAAAAATCCAAGTCATGGCTCTATCTACTGTGCTGGCAAGCTGTCCATTCGTCGCAAGAAGCGTCTACCCACGCCGATCGCCCCACTCATCGCCAGGTAGAAAAAGTGCCATCACATAAGATGATGCATGCCACTCGATCAAGCAAAAAGAGGAAAGTTTCGTCGCCCCCAAACAAGGGTGCGCCTGCCGCGGTGAAACGACAAGCTCGGGTGACTTCGCGAACTGCGGGTCCAATGGCTTCTACGCAGGCAGTTGATCATCGAATCTTCGAGGGGGCTGACAAGAGTACCACGGTACTCGAGACGCACCAACCCAAAAAGCCCCCAAGTGTTCCTAGTTCAGCCAGACGCTCGTCGCGGGGTCATCTAGGCAACGACTTGAGAGGGCAGCGGCCTTTGCGGGCTGAAATCGACGTGGGTGTAGAAGACCCGGCCTCTGATTGCGGCTCCGATGGCTCCATGTCAGACCTAAGCGAAGACCACGAAAATGCCTACGTAAGCGGCGACCCAGTGATGGCCACATCCGGCGAAGAGCCTCTTGAGCTGAATAAGTGGACCAACTTGAACAGGTGTGCTTTGTGAAAGGGGTTGCGGGTTATGCATGCAGCGAAGATGTGGAGAGCCTCGAGAGACAAGAAGAAAGACCGCGGCGAGTTGCACTTCTAGAGCTGTCTCACTAGTTTTTCATGCAAATATCTTCCTTTCACTAAGCTTTCATTTATTCCTGCCTCTCTTCCTTTGTCTTTTTTCCTTTTTTTTTTCTTCCGTGGACGAGCAGGCTGCGAAAGATGTCTTTGGGTAGCCGCTCTTCTGCAAGCAGCCGCTCTTCCGGCATTGGTTTCTTTTGCGCAGGGTCTGAAACATCTTCTTTGTTGGACAATCTGGGCCCCGCCGAAGTTGGCTTGCACGGCGAGCTACGCGCGTTGGAAGAGAGGCAAGCAGCGCAGTACGGCAGTGCTCATGACGTGGTGAGATTGGGCGAGTTGAAGGGATGAAGGAGGCAGGGATGGTGAGGTCGGGGGGAATGAACAGAGAAGGAAGTGATAAACAAAGGAGTACTAGAAACCGAAGTTGTATTGAAGAGAGAGGACTGGAAAAAAATCCTGAAGTACGAAGGGCCACACACGTGGATCTCTTTTGCCTTTTCTCCCCTGACCCAGTCTATGCTGTACGTGTGTGTGTGTGGCAGGTGATGCGCCCAAGAGATCTTCGTGACATGTGCGTAAGAATTATCCCTCTGAATGCTCATTTCTGTTTCTTTTCGCTTTCAAGGCTGTCTTCCTACACAATTATTGGGAGCTTCCTTGAGAACTACCTTTGTTTTATGCGTTCTAAGTTGCGTACCACGCTTTCAGGGTTTTCCTTTTTTTTTGGGGAATATTGATCTTTCAGGCCTTTTTTTTTCAGAAAAATGCTAACCCCACTTTTCCCCACATGTTAACCCCATCTTCTGTAATGTACTAATGTTATGACTTTTCGTTTTCATTCACTTCATTGATTGTTTTCTGTTTCGCTGTGCCATTCCATGCACACTTAGGTACGCGGAACGTCTTAAAGTATTCGTCGAAGGAGTAAACGCAATTCGAGATGCAAACGAAGTCGTGAACGCTCAGCGCCTTCGCCCAGTTTTCGATGCACCGGAGCCCAGGACGGGATCTTACTTGATAACGGCGGTGAAACAACGCAAGCTTGACGCGATTCGCGTGCTGACCGGTAATATCCGAAAAAAATGGAACCCTTCCGTCTATGTGTAGAAAGCAAATTGCTTACAACATGATCTAATGAACGGAATATGTATTATTCTTTAAATTTGTTGTCACTTCAAGCCATAACACGTACGTTCACGGTCCAATTATTCACATGCACGTTTGGGTGCTTCATGCAATCTTTTCTTCATCCATTGTAAGGCAATCACCCAACTTTGAAAGTGGAAGATTCGCGCCGCAATGTCGTCAACATGGCACACCCAAATGTTCGCGGTCAACTCGGTCGTACAGCCCTTTACGAGGTAATTCTGCATTATATGCGTCTGTCCCTCTCTCCACACATCTACAAGTAATTTTCGTCGTAGAGTTGGTTCACTACGCAAGTAATATGTTGTATATAATTTTTCTTTTATAATCTTGTGTTTGTGTTCACAACATTTGCCCGTTTGCCGATTCCTACCGTGAATTGCCTTCTCACCAATTGTTCCTTTTCTCCCCTCCATTCTTTGTCTCGGTGTGCACCATCCCTCCCCTCGTAGGCTTGTTTGTGGGGTGACCCTGATGCCGTGAGCATGCTTTTGAAGTACCAGCAAGGGTGGCACTTACCTTTCGAGTCCGAGAGTGGTATCGGGCCATTGCCTCTGCACTTGGGTTTGAGCGACAACACCGACGTGTCTCCCCTCATGGTCGCCGTGCAGCAGCGGCACACGAGCGTGGTCGCCCTGTTGACCAGTGCCGCGACTGCGAAACCGCACCCCAACGTCGCCGTGAACCTGCGAGCGTGGCCTTCGCCAAATTCTCTCTTTGCGGGCGCCAACGACGCAGGCATGAACAGCATTACTTCTCACGACCTCACGGGGCAAAAACTTGGGCGCGGCACGGACATCGTGAACGCGCGCGACATGAAAGGCCAAACGGCGCTGCTGATGGCCTGCAACATGGACATTGACAACCTGGAAATCGTGCAACATTTGGTGCGTTGCAAGTGCATTTTATCATCACGAGAGGGCCCTGAAGGAGTTAGAGGAGGAAGCCATCTTAAGCTGCTTCAACAAATAATTGCTGGCTTCTTTTTTGTCTAGTTCCTCTATTTTCTGAACTTTTATTCTTCCACAATATAATCTTGCTATGCCCACCTCCTTCCATCTTCTTAACTCTCCTCTCTGGTTATGATATCCTTCACCCTCACACACAAACCATTTATTTCTCTTTGCTGCCACTCTTGCAGCTCCAAGCTCAAGCAGATGTTGGGATTTCCGACCAGTCAGGGATGTCTCCGCTGCATTACGCCTGCCAACGCTTGCACGCTCAGCTCGTGCCTTTGCTCTTGCAGCAGTCGGCCTCCCCCAATGCCAAAGACACGACCAACGAGCGAACCCCACTTCATTATGCTACCAACCACAATGCACCTTCTGTTGCTATGGTGATCTTCTTCATTCGCCTTGTTTATTTTTATTAACGTATCATCCTGGCAACCAGAAGCTCACCAGGCTTTTGGCATCGTTATAAATTGAAACATCATGTGGTTCAAAGAAGGAACATGCAGATCTAAGTATCTGTTTTTATCATTTTCCCGTCACACGTTTCATTTTATGTGGTTCTTTGCTGCAAAATTAACCAATACTTTCGTGGGTAGGTGAACACACTCTTAGCCGCCAACGCAGACATTGGTGTGCGCGACAAGGATGGGAACACGCCGCTGCATTTGCTTTTTCTGAAAAAGCGCGCTCTCTTACCTAATACTATCGACTCGAACAAATTTTTCAAAGAAATTAGTGCTTCTGGCGAACAATCGAGCATGCACTACAAGTTGTCCGCGCTTGAAGAAACGGTATACCTGTACACAAAATGGCTTTTTGCTGCAATATAGGCTCATCCTAAACAACGTATTTTTTTCCTGCTTCTTGCCTGCTTCTTACTACAGTACGTATCCAGTGAATGAAATGACTATCAAAATATAAAACGAACAGTGCGATTAGGTTATCGTCTATTCAACCTTGCATGCATGCATCTTTATTTTTTACGTATTCGAAGGCATGTTTGGAAACTTATCCCTAATTGATACTGATGTCTTTATTTAACATCCAATTCTCTTATGCCACCTAGGTCAATCTGATTCTCACGCGAGCAACACAGCGAAAGGGAGCAGATTATGTAACGCGCCTCTTGTCCCTCACCAATCACAAAGACGAGGTCTCGTGCGCTGCATTGTGGCTGCTGTATCTGTATCACTCGTCGTGCCATTTGCGAGCGTGATCGTTCGCTTGCAAGCTCTTTTTATAACTTTTTGCTGTTACCGCACTTCTTACGCATGTATAATTAACTTTTTCTTTCTCTTTTTGTTGTAGTTTTTATCCGACTTTCACCTTCCTCGTCAATACTCATTCCTGTGTCTTTGTGTGCCCTCGGATGTCGGTTTTTAGATGTGCTTCGGCCCAGAAGACAAGCAGCGCCATTTCGAGTACATGCGCACGGCTTTGAAAGACGCCGTTGGAACTGCCGCTGTGGGTGGAAGCGAAGCGCCTGACGACGAGCTGTTTCAAGACATTTTGACGCAACAGGTAAAACGCCATTTTAATGCATGTGCGCCTTCATAGTACACATGTACACTTAGATGACTCTTGATAAAAGGATAACATGATTAAAAAGGAGATGCTAAGACTCTGCAAAGCCCCACTGGTGCCTTAGCATAGAACTATACGCCCAAAGAAATTCCGTTAGCTATTCGACATTGATTCCACCCAAATGTACTTAATCATGTCTTCTCTTCCTCTCTTTACTTTTCCTTTTTTTTTCTTGTTCCCCTCCTTACCATCCCACCATGTTTTTTTGCGAGTAGTCGGTTGATGCCAAGTGGACCGAGACATGCCATTCTGCCCGAATGCGCCAAGGCCTCTTCTTCTGTGCGCTCCTCTTTGTCTTCAGTGTCGTTGCTGTTGTGCGAGCTGGCGCGACCGATCAAGGTTCTAGCGTGAAATCGTCTTTCCTTGCCATTTTTCTCAATGGCCGTTTCAGCCAGGAGTTTCAGCCGAACACGGCCGATGACAACTTCCCTGGCAACAGCCTTGACAACAACCATCAAGACATTCCGTTTGCTGACGTTGCATCTGCAAGCGAGTCGTTGGAATACTTTGCGCGCCTTCTTGATAACCTGAACGCGGCAGCACTAGTGGAAACAACGAGCATGAATCCGGAATCGGCGCAGTTCAGTAGCTGGGCGGTTGGCATGGTGTTAGGCGCACCAATCCTCAAACAATGGCGCGTGGACACGACCTATGTCGCTGACAACAACAGCAAGAGTGCGCATTCAGGCCAAAGGCGCTGTGCGGTGTCCCCGAAATTGGTGGTGCAACCTCCTTGCGCCCAAGGTTTTGCATCCACATCTCTGCGCGACATGCCTGCTAATTTGCCCCACAAGTCCGTCCTAGCGGCCGCATACACCTGGCGTGCATTACCAGGAGACTTGCCGTGGAAAGTAGGAGAAGACAATGACGAATACCCTGCAGGTGCCTATTCCCTGGAGCTGCCACTGGTAAATGCGGCTGTGCAAACCGGCACTCCTTTTCAAGAGAACAACGTGAACGATGTTGAGCTAAACGCTGCTGAACTTGTGCGAACATTAGCTTCTCATGGCTGGGCAGACAGCGCTACCCGCGGCATTTCGCTGGAAGTTGCGTTTTACAACCCCTCTCGAAACCGCCTCAGCGCAGTGCAGCTCTTGGCTGAGCTTCGCGACGGCGTTGGTGTCCGCGCGGAGCACCGCTTGCGCATGCACAAAGTCAACACGTGGAACTTTCGCCCATCCCCAGCGGGCGGCAAGAAGCAGGTAATCCTGTCGGACATTATTTTCTTTCCGTACATAGTAAATGTACTTCCTAAAGCCAATCTTCAGTTGACTCAAAGGGCTGCGTTGACTCCTACAGATGAACTTTATCTTCCCTTTTTTTGTGTGCCTATTCATGCTCAATATTTCTTTGGCTGTGTAGGTATTTGGGCAGATTTTCAAGATATTGGAGGTCGTCGCAGCGGTAATAATCCCTTATGTTACCCTCCGAGACATTTACGACAATCGACCGATACAATCGATCAAGTCATTTTTGCTATGGCTGCTATCGGGTGTTCGCCGTTCCGCCGAACCTGTTGCATTCGCAGAATCCGAACACTTTTTCAAGCTAATGCTTGACTTTTCTAGCTTCGCATTGTGGGGCTTAATCGCGTATATGGAGTGGCAGATCACGGCAGCAGTCAACACGATCACGTGGGGCCCAACTCGCCACTACACCTCGGTGCAGACCTTGGTAGCGCAGATTTCCAATCAGGTGGTGCCTTCCATCTGAAATATAAATTTTTTGTTATGGCGGCACTGATAGATATTACCAACAGATACCACCTACCACACCACCACCTAATTCCCATCATAACCCCAATAAACCTATGGTACTAGGATATGGTATTATATGTGGTATCATTTACCATATCCGCCATCTCATTTTTACCGTGAATGATTCGTTCATTTCAAAACAATCCTTATTTTTTTCTAACATTTGCTTTTGTCATGAACAGGACGCTCTGATTGCGCTTATGATGCTTACCCTTTCGATTAAGCTAGTGACCAGTAAACTTCACGCTTTTCGCAGTATTATTATTCTTTTGAAAGCTATTCAAAGCATGATTGTTGCTCTCGGCAACTTTTTCCTCGTGTTGATCATCACGTACTTTGCCGTTGGCAGCGCTAAGTATCTTGTGTCACCTAATTCAGTGGGTTATTTTGAAGCAATAATTGGAGAATTTTGGGCTTCGGTAGAAGATGGCGGTGCAATGCCAGAGGCTTCTGAAAATCAAAGCGATTACGCAATTCTTCTCTTGAAAATTCTTGATATTGGACGTGCTGTTGTTGTAACCATGGTTTTGATGAACATTATTACAACTATGCTCACAGACTCGTATTCAAAAGTCAAAGACAGAGCGGAGGTATGGATTGCCATAACATTTGAAGCATTCACTACCGAAGGCCCTCAACTATTTTTCTTGTCTTGTTGTGTTTTTCCTGCTTTCAATTTTGACAGGCAGCGTGGTGTAAAGAACAAGTCATCATGATTCTTGATGAAGAGAAAACGAGGGCAAAAATCGCAAAACAGAGCGCGGGTTCTATTTCAACTTCAGGTGACAGTGCTCTCACGGATGATGCTAACAGTCGTAGTTTATTACCTCTGGAAACGTCGCAGTCGGGCCGGACCAGAAAGCGATTTGTAAATGCAGTTCAACGAGTGATTCGCCAGATCAATCCTATGGGAGCGTTTTCGAAGCATGAGTACCACCGACGAGTTTCAATCTCTGACCTTGCACTTCACGCGATATCCGATGCCCGGGATAAAAATAATTTCCACCAAGCGATCAATGACGTGATCCCGGAGCTTGCATTCTTTGTGGGGGATGTGCGAACGCCTGATGGTCATGAGCATAACGATAAAATCGCGGAAAAAATCCTCTTTACTTTTCAAGGTCTTCGGCGGTGCATAGCGAATAACGTTTCCATGGTTGACACATTTATCATGGGAGGCTTCCCTGGAAATTTGAAGCCACTCAACGATGGTAATGACTCCACTGCAATACTCAGCGAATTGGAACATTTCGTTATGGCTGAGGTAAAGTCCTTGTTTTGAACCCGTTTTAATTATTCAATGCCCCTTTTAATTTTTACTTTGATCTTCTCCACACCTTTCTGAATGACCTCAATCATTTAAAATATTATTGTTTATATCTAAGGTGGGCCTTGAGCGACCAGTAGTTGTTGAAGCAATGCTAGCGTGCTTGGTCTATGATCAACTCGGCAAGGTACAATTGTGGCGCGCGCGACTCCAGCAATGCATCCCGAATTTCTACGAGTCCATTGCAGACCAACGAGTTCTGCTGCAAGCTCTGGAAAATGATAATCGAGACCACCGTGCTCGCTTCCTGCCTTCTTTCGCGTCTCTCCAGGTGAAAATAGCGGGAAAGAACTGCCATGTTTCCTCTCAACACATTACTCACAGCCCGCTTCTTGTGTTTTTGTCTGAATAGCCCGAAGCTCAGGATCTTGTTGTCAAAGCGTTTCAAGCTGATTTCATCCTCGGGCAGTTTGGGCAGCTCGAATGTGTGCCAGCCAGTTTGAGCCGCCTTCAAGATATTGCGCTTGAGACTGACGGAAAGCAAAAGCTCTTGTTTATCCTCTTCATGCAATTACTTGGGATAGTTGGCAGCCCTGTCTTTAAAGGGCAGCTACCATTACCCATATGGAACTCGTTCTACAAGGGAAGCATTCGAGTGATTGAGCGACTTGCCCATGGAGACACTCCGACAGAAGTGTACGACGCTCTGATTAAAACGGCGCAGGATCAAATGGACGTCGAAACGGTTTTTGAGCACAACATAGATTCCTTGCGTTCAAAATACAACACTTATGCGAATACGAACTCGTCTCGCCGCAAGACATTTGTCAGTTTCGAGGACTTTCAGGCGTCGCTGCAAAAGGCTCTCCTTCGTTTGTCGAAAATGTTGAGGTTGTCAAAAGCTGCTGACTTTATTCCCTTGTTCGACGCTGCCCTGGAACTGCATGCAAATGAACTCGTTCGTTTGCTCTGGGAACTCAACCAGACTGGAATTGATGACGGTTGGGCAATTCTTCTCATGTATTCTCCCCAGCTTCTCTTGAATGTTCAGAATGACAAAAGCTCTTCGGAGCTCAGCAAAACTCAGCGCCTCCGCGTTGGATTGAAAGCGCTTGTATATCTGTACGACATGGCCAGGCGCAAAGTGGAAAAATTACTGCTAAGCTCTGATGAGAGCAGCGAGACCTCAGATGGGCCTGGTCATGACGGCAGCAAATCACCGGGGCCAAATGGGATTTACGAAGTTAATTGCTACCATTTGTCGACCTGGGCAACGAGTACGCTTACATTACAAGGGATTGTTGATGATTGGAATCGTTGTATTTCCATGGGGAATTCGCAGCTTGTGGTTAAGTCAGGTGAGGCTACGGTGGCCGTCAACCCGGTGATAAGCCGAAAAAAACGCAATTCAGATCCGAGATCACACTTCTAATAAAAGTGCCACTTGGGAATATTTCTGTGAATGTGTGAATGCCACGAGGCTGCTTTTCGACGGAAATCTGCTCCAGTCCCAGTTCCCAAGCCCAAAAAGTATCGTGTGAGAATCTCCTTCGACTTGCGAGTGAGGTCCAATATACGGACCGACGCTTCCGCTAGAGGCAGAGCACCCTAGTGTAGTTATTGTGGATATCAATACAAATTACCCGGTGTTTCGATGAGTGCACTACAACCTTAAGTGCTGCCTGTGTTTGTGCGGTCAACCATGCTCCCATGGAGCTGGGAAGGTTACCAAGGGCCTCCTATCATTACCTCTCTCTAATTAAATTCAACATACATTGCCAAGGACAGGTCGAAGTGGAGACAGCTGACTCACTCCATTTCCAAACCTCCTGATGCCTGGCGGCTGACGGCTGAAGGACACCTCGAGAGAAAATGATTGCAATTGCATTACGCAAAAGGACACTCAGCCCAGTCAGACCCAGTCAGACTTGTTCTGAAGGTTACATTTTTCTGTTGCTATATGCCACAGTGGAACTCGAACTAATACAAACCCAAATGGCACAGAAGCCAATGCTGCGGGCAGAAGTGGGAATGCGCGTGCGTTGCGCAAACAAAGCAAGTGCGGAATGATTCAGGAGGGAGAGGGGCATTGGCCAA
>Ga0307931_1001717_pt1 | contig 14357 bp, 6 predicted proteins | sample OrgLakmetageno47_FD_201816 | JGI IMG/M metagenome (GOLD analysis project Ga0307931, IMG submission 201816) | Saline water microbial communities from Organic Lake, Antarctica - #47 | ecosystem: Environmental > Aquatic > Non-marine Saline and Alkaline > Saline | place: Antarctica: Organic Lake... | reverse complement strand
ACTCCTGCGCCTACGCCGCTCACAGCTGCGCCTATCCCAGCGCCTTCGAGCATCCCAGTGCCCGCGCCTACCGGTCAGCCAACCTACCCGCCATCGCCTGCCCCGACCATGACTCCTGCGCCAACACCTCTTACGAAGGCTCCCTTTCCGGCGCCTACGAGCATCCCAGTGCCCGCGCCTACCGGTCAGCCATCATACCCACCTACTCACGCGCCTACGCAAACACCCGCGCCTACGCCGCTCACTGCGATGCCGTCGCCATCGCCAACCAAGCCGCCCACCATGGTGCCCACCTCGCCCACCGCCACGCCAGCGTTGCAGCCCACCCCGTACCCGTCCATGGCGCCCGCGCCCGCCCCCACAAACGCGTGCTTGGACGCCAACGCCATGGTCCTGCACTCCACGGGCTCCACCTGCCCAGAGCTGCAAGCCTTGCACACCGGCCACTGCACCTCGGTGTTTTGCCCCACTTGCCCTTTCGGGGGGTTCTGCGACCTGAGCTGCGGGTGGTGCTTGAACGCCCAAGGCGAGTACCGCGCCGACCCCGAGGGCAACGTCAGGCCGCCTCCCGACGAGGAGTCCATTGCCGCGGCCGGCGGTGAGACTACCGGTGGCACGCCCGAAGTGCTTGCGGCCGCTACAGCGGAATAAATGAGAAGTAAGAGCACTTCTGCCTCACACGCGCGGCTTGCGTTGTCCGGCAGTGGCAGATCAAGGAACTTGGCATTGTGGCTTGGCCTAGCGAAAGCTTTGAGCTGCGAGGCCATCAACGTTGTACCGCGGGCTATTTTTGGCTCGCAAATCGTACTTGCACACACTACACGCACAACAAAAAGAAATGAGATCAGAAATATAATGGAGAAAGAAAAAAAACACCGAAGAAAGTCAACTTCCATTGCGAAGTCAAGAAGGCCAGCAGGACATTTCTCTGCCCGTGTCCACGTGGCATGCTATGGGCACGAGAACACGAGAACAACCAACTGAGCAGGGAAATCGAGAGATAAAAATATTTGCGCGTTTAGCCAAATCCGTTAAAATCGCGGAGACAGAAGTAAAAGCAGTATCCAGGTATCGGCATCCAGATATTAAAGCTATAGTAAAACCATCAGCCGCATCCCGAATCCCGTATCCCGATATTCGATATAGGCATGACTTATCCGGATATAGAACGATAGAACATAAGACGTACCACTGTACCTGTACCACGTACACGCACGTTCCACCCGCTTCCTATAATCTATAAATCTAAATCTAGTTATCGTTCGTGGCTTAGTGGTAAGCTAGGTTAGGAGTTATAGGATCCCCGCGGAAAATCGGAAAGCTGGAAAGGGAAATTTTAGTTCCTACCACTCGGACGTGAATTCCACGACGGGGATTTGGCACCGCCTTTTTACGACGACGGCACAGAAAACCCGCGGAATTAACGTGGAATCACCGCGGAAATGCCACGTAAAGTGAATATTTAACATTTTAGCCCTCGCGCGGGAAGTCCGCGGAAACGGGAATCGCAACCCTGATTTGAAGGCACTTCAATTTCGAGAGAGAACTACAAACAAAAAGCTAGCGTTCCATGCGCACATTGGCAGCACGCACAGCAAGTTTTGACCCTGGAAGGCGGGTTTCTTCGCCTGACGGTTGCACGAGCTGCACTACTAGCCGCCCTGTGGTTTCTTCGAATGCAGTGGCTACGCCTACGCGGCCATTGAGCTCAGTGCCACCTGACCGCCTCCGCCTTGCCGGGTGCTCGGACGAGCGCGACGAGCCTGGAACACCAACTGCACCACTGTTTCCACTGCTACTTGTACTACTGTTGGCATTGTGATGCAGGTTCGGCCGTGAAGGAGGCTGAAGAGGTGACACTGCTAGGCGCAGGTGTGAGCTACTGCTGCTGTTGTTCAAGTTACTGGCAGTGTGGAGAGAGGCTCGGTCCGGCGAGCCGTCGAGGAATTCCGCGTCGCCGTCGACGAGGGAGTGCAAGAGAACGCGCTTCCCGAGACCAAGGCAGACTCGTGCTTGTGGGTGGCCGAGGCTCGAAGCGTGCTTCAATAGCACCATCGACCTGCCAAAAGGATACACCAAAATGATGCGCCATTCAACACAAGCCGGAGGTGAGAAATTGTGACCAGAAGCAGCAGGGAAACATTTCAATCTCAAGAATCACTTCATCTTGTGAAACAGCTATTTCAACAGCTAAACCACGTTGCGCTCCAAAAATGCGCAAACAGATGCACGAACCCACGCCAACGCACCGGTCCACGTCCGCCTGCAGTGCAGGCGGCAAGCGGCCCCAGCCTCCAGGGGCCCGGCCGCGCTGGCCCCGCTCCACCGCGCGCTGCACGGGCACAAAGAGCCGCGTGGCTTCGTCGTACAGGTCGTCTCCGAGGCCACCGCCGCCGTTACTATCCTCGCCACCGCCGCCTCCCTGTGCGAGAGGCTCGCGGCACAGCGGGCACACCTGCTGCACGTGCCGCTCGCGCAAAGCGGCCACGCAGCGCGCGCAGTACGCGTGGTTGCAAGGCAGCGTCACGGGGTCTTCAGGCGCTTCGAGGCAAATAGCGCACGTCTGCTCAAAGGGAGTGGAGAGATCGCTATGAGAAAAGTGCCATCATAGTCACACAACAGAGATTCAAAGACGAGACATTTTGGAAAGTAGATGTATTAGCTTAAGAAAACCAAATTTGACCTCCCAACTATCCATACAAGCCTGCTCTAAATGCAACTGTGAATTTACGTTCAAATACCTCCTCATCCTCTTCGTAGCCGTTTTCGCCCGGCTTGTTGGCTAACTTTTGAAGAATCAAAGTGAGCGGGTGACTCGCTCTCGATGCTTCCACCGTTGCTGAGCGCCCCGGACGGTGCCCAAACGACGGCGGTGGCGGCGGGGTTGCGGGAGGCGGCGGGCGAAGGCGACGATGGCTACCTTTGCCCTCCTGGTCACTACTGCGACTACTGGAGCTGTCCATCGGCGGCGGCGGCGAAGAAGGCGGGGGCGGCGGGCGCGGCGGTGGAGTAGGCGTGCGTGCGTTGCCATCGAGGGCGCTGTGGCTACCAGTCAAGGCTAGGCTTGGATTGAGGATTGCCCCAAACCGCCACGTAGAAGTAGCGCACTCGCTCACAAAGGCGGGCAGCCAACTGGGTACACAAAAGCAAACCGAGACGCGATTCAGTTAGCGTGCCTTCAGGACTGATGGCAATGATGTTAAACTTGGGTACGCCCGTGAACGCTCTCAGGTTCAATGAAGGCGGACCATGACTTTCGAAGGTCTATTCTAAAAGCTCTGTGTGGTGGTACTGTAGAAGCGAATTTTCGAGAATATGCAGTCTTACGTGGCCATAGAGTCAGTGGCTTGAAACGCGTGGCTCAGTATTTCGCGCCCGAAGACGGCACGCGCTTTGTGGTCGAGCTGCTGCGTGCTACTGCCCTTGTCAACAACCTGCTCATCGTGAGCGTCTGAGTAATTCGCGTCTCGCTCTTCGCACCGCCCGCATTCGCCAGCACCAGCATCCAAGCAGTCAGGGCAGAACCATGTTTCGACACCGTAGTGCGCGCACCCACCGCATTTCACAACAGAGGACTCGGTTTGGCAGACGAGACAAAACCTTGATTACGCAAAAGGCAAGCGCTAAGCGTTGAAAGGCATACCCACAAAGGCACTTCGTTGTGTAGCAGATTTCGTGGATTTAGTGTACCTGCATCCTGTGTCAACTGATGAACGTTCTATGCGCAAACGATTGCATCATATAGGTTGGTTGTCAACTTACCGGCCGACCATGTGCTTCTCGCTCCAAGGTGTCCATGTAGGTGCTTCCATACCGAGGTCTTTAAAAGCAGATGCTACCGCTATCTACAGGTTCTCATGGAAGACGCCACAAACTTTATAGGTTACTGAGAGGATGCATTTCATCAATATCAAGCTTTACTTCTTTGAAAAGCGAAGGGAGATGGATATCCTTTGCAAAAGCGTCAAACATGCAACTATTAATAACCGCCAGCTCCGTTTACCACCATCTTTGCAGGTTTACTGTACATCAATGAAGCGGTGCCGTAAAAACACGAAATAATCCACGAACCAATACATGACCTAATATAATATGTTTTCAAGAAGTTTTCAAAAAGCGACGAAAAAGTCACATCTGATCTTCTGATCATCTGATGATCGTCACATCTCTCGCATCAGCCTCTGAGCGGTTTGAATTTGTGACGAGATTATAAGCTCCTAGTAGCTGAGATGGGCTTCTGATGGAGGGTAACCCGAGAAGACGCCTGGTCAGGCGAGGTGAAAAGAGAAATGAATCTTCTTACGCTGTCTCACATGCGAACGTTGTTGCGGATACCTCGTCATCGACCCGATCAGTAGCAGAGACTGGTCATGGTGCTGATAGCAGCCGGAGTGACAGCAGTGACAGCGACTCTGGCGAGCTCCCTTGGGTTTCCCGTGAAAAAGAAGCTCCAGCTGCACCGTTCGCAGAGCCTGATGAATATGATATAGGAGGTTGCGAGTCGGGCCTCTCAAGTCCAACGCGAGGAGCAGCTATCCGCAAAGCCGTCGAGCGAGGTGAAATTTTCAGCCCTCCGCGCGATCAATTTGCAACGCCTACGAAAAGCGCGACGTTAGCCACGAACAATTTCCATTCGCCTCAGTCGATTGCGTCACCATCAGCGACTCCAGGCGATTGCCCGATTTGTCTATTTCCTCTCGCTGAACCAGAAACACTTGAATGCGCCCATACCTACTGCTCGTCGTGTATTGATTCGGTGAGGCGGCGCAACCGTAAGAAAACACCGAAGGAGAGACGGCCGCTAGCAAAGTTGCCAAATAATACATATGGTTACAAGGATGCTGAACCGGAGTGTCCTTTGTGTAGCCGTACTTCCTCCGCGCTTTTTATTCAGCAGCGCTGGCACTGCCGGGCTGTTGTTGCCATAGCTCAAGAGACAGCAATTGCCAACGAGAACGAAACGAATCGGCTTCGATCAGGTATGTATGGCGGACATGATAGATAAATATTTCCGGTGTATAATTCTTCTTACTATGCACATGTTTCCTGCGTGCCTCTGCAGATATCAAGCGCTTAGGCACGCTTGCGGCAGACAAAAATGCCGAGTTCATCGAGATCCAGGATGTCACTTCAGACACACTTATTGCTACGAGCTCATCTGAGACTCAACAAGCCAGTGAATCTCTCCGAGGAGAACATTCTATTGGTAGTCTTGATTTTGGGTCTATCAAGGAAGATTCTTATTTCTCAAAGATTTCTCAGACTGAATGGGAACTTTTAGACCGCACAGCCCTCGATGCAGCAGCCGGCCAAGCCGCGTATTCAATGGAAGTTGCACGCCTCGAAAGAGAGCTCAGCAATGCCACCACTGCTCGCTTTGATGCTGAGAAACAATCCCAGCAACTCGAAGAAACTTATATCAAGCGCCTGGGTGAAGCGAACAATGAACACGCAAAAGTCGTCGAAGATCTCACCCTCAAACTTCATAATGAAAGCGCACATATCGAAACATTGCGTGGCGAAGCTCAAGCAACGAATTTCCGAAATAATGAGCTCAACGAGCAAGTTAAAAAAATGTCAGAGCAACACATTTATGTGGTTGATAACCTTGTCGCTAATCACGCTGCTAGAGTTGCTGCCCTTGATGAAAGCGCTGCGGCCCATGTCAGACTTCTAGAAGCGAAGCACTCGACACACCTCCAAAGCGTCCAAGAATCACATGCCCAAGACATTGAAGTTGTCAAAGGTATTTCGGAACATGAAGTTGCTGAACTCAAATTCGAGTTAGAGAGTCTCCAGATGCAATTTTTGAAGGAGAAGGAGCGCGCCGATTCTGTTTCAACATACCAGAAAGAATATGATGGATTGAAAGCTAGCGCGCAAACAGCAAACGAAGCTATTCATGTGTGCGAGAAGAAGCATAAGGCTGAAATCATTGAACTGAAGTCACGGCATGCGGATAAAATAGCTGGCCTTACCTCAACTATTCAGTCGCTCCATATGAAGGCAGAAAAAGAAGAAGTAGAAAAGAACGAAGTTGTAACGAGTTTCGAGGAAAAACTGAAATCTGAAAGCGAGCGTATAGTGTGGTTGCACGAGCAACTCGAAGACGCGCGAGCTCCGTTTGTCGAAGCTATAGGGGCACTTCAGCACGAACTTGGAAGTCATAATAAGGAACATTCTGAACTTGTTTGCGCACTGAAATCTGAGCATGCAATCGATATCGATCTGATCATAAAGCAGCTTTCGGAAGCTTCCAGCTCGAGTGTGGTGGTTACAGGTGACAGGTGCTCTTCACCGGAAGAATTCGCGAGTGTTGACACCCAGATTGACCAAATTCGGCTGGAATACGAAGAATGCTTATCTCGTCTGCAGTTGCAGCTCGATGAGACTGCGGCGTTGCATCAAGAAGAAATGCGGGACTTGAGAGCCGATAATTCTTTCCTTAAGAGCCCCACTCAAACTTCCAGATCAGATGTCGAAAAGCGACCACCAGAGCCTGAAGGCACATTTTCACTCAAATTTGCAGTTACACTGGAAAGTCAAAATCTCACTGACTTTGGATCCAACGAACGGGAACAGTACATCGAAGCTGCATGTCGAGGGCTCAACGTTGATGCACATCAGGTTTTGTTGTGTAATCTGAAAGCGGGAAGCGTCATTTTAGAGACGAGAATCGAAGGCTTGCAAAGCGAAGAGGCCGCAGCAACAGTGGGCCGCTGCGCAGAAGAGCCAAATGGGCTCGCCAAAAATATTGCTGACATCGGTCTTGGACCATGCAAGGTGTCAAAGCCAACAATTGAAGGAAAGTATCATGGATGCATAGATAACGAATCTCAAGCTCGAATGACTCTGCTGCAGAAGGAGCTCGACGCGATGCGTGAAAGTGAAAGGATGCTGCGCAACGAGTTGGAGAGCGAAGGCGAGACAGCTCGCAAGGCGCTTGAGGCCGCCGCAGAAGAAGCTCAAGCTGAGAGGAAGGCAGCAGCAACACGTGAGGGCGCCCTGCGGGCTGAAGTGGAGAAGGCGAAGGCAACGGCTGCGAGCGCTGAAGAGTCGCTGCGCAATGAGTTCAAGAGAGAAAGTGAGGAAGCTCGCAAGGCACTTGATGCGGCTGTGGATGAAGCTCAAGCTGAGAGGAAGGCAGCAGCAACACGTGAGGGCGCCCTGCGGGCTGAAGTGGAGAAGGCGAAGGCAACGGCTGCGAGCGCCGAAGAGTCGCTGAGCAATGAGTTCAAGAGAGAAAGTGAGGAAGCTCGCAAGGCACTTGATGCGGCTGTGGATGAAGCTCAAGCTGAGAGGAAGGCAGCAGCAACACGTGAGGGCGCCCTGCGGGCTGAAGTGGAGAAGGCGAAGGCAACGGCTGCGAGCGCCGAAGAGTCGCTGCGCAATGAGTTCAAGAGAGAAAGTGAGGAAGCTCGCAAGGCACTTGATGCGGCTGTGGATGAAGCTCAAGCTGAGAGGAAGGCAGCAGCAAGTCGTGAGGGCGCCCTACAGGCTGACATGGAGAAGGCGAAGGCAGCGGCTGCGAGCGCCGAAGAGTCGCTGAGCAATGAGCTGAGGTGCGAAGGCGAGGCAGCTCGTAAGGCGCTTGAGGCCGCCGTAGGAGAAGCTCAAATTGAGAGGAAGGCAGCAGCAAGTCGTGAGAGCGCCCCGCAGGCTGAAGTGAAAGAGGTGAAGGCTGCGGCTGCGAGCGCTGCGGAGGAAATGGCGAACGCAAAGGAGGAAGCCATGGCGGCTCGCGAAATCGCTCAGGCTTCTATCTCTGCTGCTGTGGCATCGAGTGCAGAGGCTGAAATGAAGGTAGCAGAAATATCTACTGCATGGTATGAAGAAGTAGAGGCACTCAAGGAGTCCAACACGGCATCGTTGGCGAAGATCGAGGCGCTGGAAAGCATCTTGGCAGGTGCGAAGGCGCAAGAGAAGGAGCTACAGGAGTCCGTATCGGCGATGAGCAGTGGCGCCGAGGCATCTCATGCGCGCATAGTGCAGCTGCAGAAGGAGCTAGAGGCTGCAAATGCAAAGTATGCTGCGAGTGTGGCAAGTGAAGAGACGCTGCGCGATGAGCTGAAGAGAGAAAGCGAGTTAGCTCGCAAGGCAGTTGAGGCTGCGAAGGACGAAGCACGATCTACAAACGCGGCTGCTGGAATAGAGAAGGCTGCCCTGCAGGCTGAAGTCGAGGAGGCAAAGGCTGCAGCTTTAAGTGCATTGGAGAAAGCTGCGAATGTAAAAAAGGCCGCAGCACGTCGTGAGAAGGAGAATGTTGATGCTGCTGTGTCAGGAACTACGCGTGCCTTTGAGAATACGATGAAGGAGATGTCGGCTGCGTGGAGCGAAGAAGCAGAGGCACTCAAGAAGAGCAATGTAGCATCGTTGGCGAAGATCGAGGAGCTGGAAATCGCGCTATCAGGTGCGAAGGCGCAAGAGAATGAGTTGTACGGGTCAATGACGACATTGAGCGGTGGTGCGGAAGCATCCCAGTTGCGCATAGTGCAGCTTCAAGAGGAGCTAGAGGCAGCAAATGCGAAGTATGCTACTTTAGTGTCTAGTGAGGTTGCTCTACGTCGTCAGATAAAGAGTGAAGGAGAAGCATCTCGTAGGGTGCTTGAGGCGGCTTTAGGCGAAGCTCAAATTGACATTAAGGCAGCAGCAACTCGTGAGGTTGCTCTGCAAACAGAAGTGGAGGAGGCGAAGGCTGCGGCCGCGAGCGCTGCGAAGGATATGACAAACGCAATGGAGGAGGCCATGGCAGCCCGAGAAAGTGCTCAGATTGCAGCTTCCGCTGAATCAGCTGCTGTAGCCTCCAGTGCAGAGGCGGCGAAGAAGATGGCAGAAATGTCGGCTGCGTGGATTGAAGAAGCAGAGGCACTCAAGAAAAGCAATGCGGCATCATTGGCGAAGATCGAGGAGCTGGAAGGCGCTTTGGCAGGTGCGAAAGCGCAAGAGAGGGAGCTACAAGAGTCGATGATGGCGACGAGCAGAGTTGTTGAGGCATCTCAAACACGTATAGTACAGCTGCAGGAGGAGCTAGAGGCTGCAAACGCGAAATATGCTACTTCAGTAGCAAATGAAGTTGCTCAACGTCGTCAGATAAAGGCAGACGGTGAAGCATCTCGCCTTGCGCTTGAGGCGGCCGTGGATGAAGCACGATCTACGAACGCGGCTGCTGGAATAGAGAAGGCTGCCCTGCAGGCTGAAGTCGAGGAGGCAAAGGCTGCAGCTTTAAGTGCATTGGAGGAAGCTGCGAATGTAAAAAAGGCCGCAACACGTCGCGAGAAGGAGAATGTTGATGCTGCTGTGTCAGGAACTACGCGTGCCTTTGAGAATACGATGAAGGAGATGTCGGCTGCGTGGAGCGAAGAAGCAGAGGCCCTCCAGAAGAGCAATGCGTTATGGTTGGCGAAGATCGAGGAGCTGGAAATCGCGCTATCAGGTGCGAAGGCGCAAGAGAAGGAGCTACAAGAGTCAATGGCAGCGATAAGTGGTGGCACTGAGGCATCACAAGCGCGCATAGTACAGCTGGAGGAGGATCTGAAGGCAGCAAATGCGAAGTATGCAAATGAATTTGCTCTTCGTCGTCAGATGAAGGCAGATGGCGAAGCAGCTCGTAGGGTGCTTGAGGCGGCTGTGGATGAATCTCAAATGGCGAGTGAGGCTGCAGCAACTCGTGAAAGCGCCCTGCAGGCTGAAGTGGAGAAAGCGAAGGCTGCGGCTGCGAGCGGTGAGGAGGAAATGGCGAACGCAAAGGAGGAAGCCACGGCGGCTCGCGAAAGCGCTCAGATTGCAGCTTCCGCTGAATCAGCTGCTGTAGCCTTCAGTGCAGAGGCGGCGAAGAAGATGACAGAAATGTCGGCTGCGTGGATTGAAGAAGCAGAGGATCTTAAAAACTTAAATGCCACATTATTAAGGAAGATCGAGGAGCTGGAAAGCGCCTTAGCAGGTGCGAAGGCGCAAGAAAAAGAGCTACAACAGTCAATGGCAGCGATAAGTGGTGGCGCAGAGGCATCACAAGCGCGCATGGTACAGCTGCAGGAGAAGGTGGAGGCTGCGAATGCAAAGTATGTTGCTAGTGTGGCAAGTGAAGAGACGCTGCGCGATGAGATGAGGAGGGAAAGCGAGTTAGCTCGCAAGGCAGTTGAGGCGGCTGAGTCAGCTGCTGCATCCAATGCAGAACTGGAAAATAAAATGGCAGAAATATCGTCCTACTGGAGCAAGGAAGAAGAGGCACTCAAGGAGTCAAACACGGCATCGTTGGCGAAGATCGAGGCGCTGGAGGATGCGTTGGCAGGTGCGAAGGCGCAAGAGAAGGGGCTACAGGAGTCCGTATCGGTGTGGAGCGGTGGCGCAGACGCATCACAAGCGCGCATGGTACAGCTGGAGGAGGAGCTGAAGGCAGCAAATGAGAAGTATGCAACTTCAGTAGCAAACGAAGTTGCTCTTCGTCGTCAAATGAAGGCAGAGGGTGAAACATCTCTCAAGGCGCTCGAGTCTGCGAAGGACGAAATACGATGTAAAAGTGAGGCAGCAGCAAAAGAGAAGGCTCTGCTGGGTGCCGAAGTGGAGGAGGCAAAATCAGCGGCTGTAAGTGCACTAAAGGAAGTTGGAAGTGTAAAGACGGCCGCAGCAGCACGTGAGAGGGAGAATGTTGATGCTGCTGTGTCAGGGACTTCACGCGCTTTTGAGAATACGATGAAGGAGATGTCGGCTGCGTGGAGCGAGGAAGCAGAGGCACTCAAGAAGAGCAATGCGTTATGGTTGGCGAAGATCGAGGAGCTGGAGAATGCGTTGGCAGATTCGAAGGCGCATGAGAAGGAGCTGCATGAGTCCGTATCGGTGTTGAGTGATGGCGCCGAGGCATCGCAAGCGCGCGTGGTACAGCTGCAAGAGGAACTGGAGGCATCGCATGCGACATATGCTGCGTTAGAGGCAAGAGAAATGACGCTGCGCGATGAGATGAAGAGGAAAGGAGAAGCATCTCGCAAGGCAGTTGAGGCTGCTGAGTCAGCTGCTGCTGTATTTAAAGCAGTGGCGGAGAACAAGATGGCAGAAATATCGTCGGCGTGGAGCGAGGAAGCAGAGGCCCTCAAGGCGAGCAATGTAGCATCATTGACGAAGATCGAGGAGCTGGAAAGCGCTTTGGCAGGTGCAAAGGCGCAAGACAGGGAGCTACAAGAGTCGGTGTTGGCGATGAATGGTGGCGCGGAAGCATCTCGAGCGCGCATGCTACAGCTGCAGAAGGAGCTAGAGGCAGCAAATGCGAAATATGCTACTTCAGTAGCAAATGAAGTTGCTCTTCGTCGTCAGATGAAGGCAAATGGTGAAGCAGCTTACGAGGCGCTTGGGGCGGCTGTAGATGAAGCTCAAACGGCTAGTAAGGCAGCCTTGGCACGAGAGGTTACCCTTCTGTCCGAAGTGGAAGAGGCAAAGGCTGCAGCTGTAAGTGCGCTAGAGGAAGTTGCGATTGTGAAAAAGGCCGCAGCAGATCGCGAGAGGGAGAATGTTGAAGCTGCTGTGTCAGGAACTTCACGCGCTTTTGAGAATACGATGAAGGAGATGTCGGCTGCGTGGAGCGAGGAAGCAGAGGAGCTCAAGAAGAGCAATGCGGCATCGTTGGCGAAAATCGAGGAGCTGGAAAGCGCTTTGGCAGATTCGAAGGCGCAGGAGAAGGAGCTACAAGAGTCGATGTCGAACACGAACAGTGTCGTTGAAGCATCTCAAGTGCGCTTAGGGCAGCTGGAGGAAGAGCTGAAGGCAGCAAATGAGAAGTACGCAACTTCAGTAGCAAATGAAGCTGCTCTACGTCGTCAGATGAAGGCAGATGGTGAAGCAGCTTACGAGGCGCTTGGGGCGGCTGTAGATGAAGCTCAAACGGCTAGTAAGGCAGCCCTGGCACGAGAGGTTACCCTTCTGTCCGAAGTGGAAGAGGCAAAGGCTGCAGCTGTAAGTGCGCTAGAGGAAGTTGCGATTGTGAAAAAGGCCGCAGCAGATCGCGAGAGGGAGAATGTTGAAGCTGCTGTGTCAGGGACTTCACGCGCTTTTGAGAATACGATGAAGGAGATGTCGGCTGCGTGGAGCGAGGAAGCAGATGCACTCAAGAAAAGCAATGCGTTATCGTTGGCGAAGATCGAGGAGCTGGAAGGCGTTTTAGCAGGTGCGAAGGCGCAAGAGAAGGGGCTGCATGAGTCCGTATCGGTGTTGAGTGATGGCGCGGAGGTATCTCAAGCACGTATGGTACAGCTGCAAGAGGAGCTGAAGGTGGCACAGGAGAAGTTTGCTGCTAGTATGGCAAGAGAAATGACGCTGCGCGATGAGTTGAAAAGGGTAAGCGAGTTATCTCGCACGGCGTTTGAGGCTGCTGAGTCAGCTGCTGCTGCATCCAATGCAGAACTGGAAAATAAGATAGCAGAATTATCGGCCTTCTGGAGCGAAGAAGCAGAGGAGCTCAAGAGCTCGAATACGGCATCGTTGGCGAAGATCGAGGAGCTGGAAAGCGCCTTGGCAGATTCGAAGGCGCAAGAGAAGGAGCTACACGTTTCAATGCCAGCATTGAGCGGTGGCGCGGAAGTATCTCAAGTGCGCATAGTGCAGCTGCAGGAGGAGCTAGAGGCAGCGCACGGAAAGTATGCTGCTCTTGTGGCAAGTGAAGTTGCTCTACGCCGTCAGATGAAGGCAGATGGTGAAGCGTCTCGCAAGGCAGTTGAGGCGGCTGTGGATGAAGCTCAAGTGGCGACTGATGAGATGAAGAGGGAAAGCGAGTCAGCTCGCAAGGCATTTGAGGCTGCTGAGTCAGCTGCTGCTGCATCCGATACAGAACTGCAAGAGAAGATGGCTAAATTATCGGTCTCTTGGAGCGAAGAAGCAGAGGAGCTCAAGAGCTCGAATGCGGCATCGTTGGCGAAGATCGAGGAGCTGGAGGATGCGCTGGCAGATTCGAAGGCGCAGGAGAAGGTGCTACAAGAATCAATTTCGAACAAGAATAGCGTCGTTGAAGCATCTCAAGCGCGTATAGTGCAGCTGCAGGAGGAGCTAGAGGCAGCGCACGAGAAGCATGCATCTTCAGTGGCGAGTGAAGCTGCTCTACGTCTCCAGATAAAGAAGGGAAGTGAAGCGTCTCACATGGCGCTTGAGGCAGCTGTCGATAATGCTCAAACAGCTAGCGAGGCAGCCTTGGCACGAGAGGCCGTCCTGCAGGCTGAAGTGGAGAAGGCGAAGGCAAAGGCTGTGAGCGCACTAGATGAAGTTGTAAAGGCGAAAGAAGAAGCCATGGCAGCTCGCGAAAGCGCTCAGATTGCAGCTTCCGCTGAATTAGCTGCTGTAGCATCCAGTGTAGAGGCGACGAAAAAGATGACAGAAATGTCGGCTGCGAGGATTGAAGAAGCACAAGAGCTCAAGAAGAGCAATACAGCATCGTTGGCAGAGATCGAGGTGCTGGAAAGCGCGTTGGCTGGTGCAAAGGCGCAAGAAAAAGAGCTACAAGAGTCGGTGTCGGCGATGAGCGGTGGCGCAGACGCATCTCAAGTGCGCATGGTGCAGTTGCAGGAGGAGCTAGAGGCTGCAAATGCGAAGTGTGCTGCTCTTGTGGCGAGTGAAGAGACGATGCGCGATGAGTTGAAGAAGGAATGTGAGGCAGCTGGCAAGGTGTTTGAGGCTGCTGAGTTAGCTGCTGCTGCATCCAATGCAGAACTGGATAATAAAATGGCAGAAATATCGGCCTCCTGGGGCGATGAAGCAGAGGCACTCAAGAAGAGCAATACGTTATCGTTGGCGAAGGTCGAGGAGCTGGAAAGCGCCTTGGCAGATTCAAAGGCGAAAGAGAAGGTGCTTCAAGAGTCGATGACGTCGATGAGCGGTGGCGCAGACGCATCACGAGCGCGCATGCTACAGCTGCAGAAGGAGCTAGAGGCAGCAAATGCGAAATATGCTGCTCTTGTGGCGAGTGAAGTTGCGCTACGCCGTCAGATGAAGGCAGATAGTGAAGCGTCTCGCAAGGCACTCGAGTCTGCGATGGATGAAATACGATTTAGTAGTGGGGCAGGTGCAAAAGAGAAGGCTGCTCTGGATGCAAAAGTGGAGGAGGCAAACTCAGCGGCTGTAAGTGCACTAGAGGAAGTTGCAGGTGTGAAGACGGCTGCAGCAGCACGTGAGAGGGAGAATGTTGATGCTGCTGTGTCAGGAACTTCACAGGCCTTTGAGAATACGATGAAGGAGATGTCGGCTGCGTGGAGCGAAGAAGCAGAGGCACTCAATGCGAGCAATGTAGCATCGTTGGCGAAGATCGAGGAGCTGGAGGATGCGCTGGCAGATTCGAAGGCGCAAGAGAAGGTGCTTCAAGAGTCGATGTCGAACAAGAATAGTGT
>Ga0307931_1001716_pt1 | contig 14359 bp, 14 predicted proteins | sample OrgLakmetageno47_FD_201816 | JGI IMG/M metagenome (GOLD analysis project Ga0307931, IMG submission 201816) | Saline water microbial communities from Organic Lake, Antarctica - #47 | ecosystem: Environmental > Aquatic > Non-marine Saline and Alkaline > Saline | place: Antarctica: Organic Lake... | reverse complement strand
AGCAAAGGAAAGACCACGCCCGCGAGGAGACGCCGCCACACCGGAGTGGGAAACCGCCGCCCGAAATGGTGCAAAATGTCTTCAAATTGGGCGAGGGCGGTGCTGCGGACCTGGGAGTAAAATAGAAAAGATGAAAACAAAAATAGCCGCGCGTTACAGTCAAGTAAAGATATCGTATATGAAACGTGCCGGCAAAGTACAGCATTCAAAACCTGTCCATGTTACATGTAGAATAAAAATAATCTTCTTACCGTGAGCCGTTCGTCCACGATTTGGTGGGCAAGCCCTACCAAGATGCTCCACCACAGCGACAAGTGCGGGCACTCGGCTTGCTCCGACGCCGACGGCCATGCGTTGCCACCCCAGTCAAACGGCATGTCGTTGAAGTCGTCGATGTCACTGCTTTCGTCGCTGTCGTCGTCGTCGCCGTCGTTGTTGTTTTCGTCGTCACTGCCATCATCGTTTTCGTTGTTTTCCTCTTCATCATTGACTTCTTCTTGTTCTTCTTCTTCTTCTTTAGCGGCTTCGCCATTTTTTTCTTCTTTGCCGTCAACTCTTTCTTCAACTTCTTCATCGTCACCTTTCTCATCCCTGCTGCTTTGGAAGAATTCGATCTTGGAATCGTTGGCTTTCGAGCGTTGGCGACGGCAAATGCGGCGCAAGCGCTTCAGGTCGGCTCTGATGGCCCTTCTTGCCCAAGGAGGAGGGCTCACGCTGAACCTTCGGCCTTTCTTCGGCCTCGCAACTCCTTTTTCTCGACCTTCACCTCGGCCTCGCCCCTGGTGCACTAACGGGCTCGTGGCATCAACAATCGTGCTCAAGGAGGAAGTCGCGGAGGCAGCAGAGTCGGAACGCACCATGAGGGAGGATGGCGACAATGGTGGCAACAAAGCAGCAGCAGCAGTACCAGCAGCAGCACCTGTAGCACTATCGTTGGATGCGCCTTGAGAAGACGAAGACGACAACGATGCAGGTGCCGTGTGAGTGGACAGTTCAGGTACGAAGCCCTCTTTGGCCAGGTTCGCCGCACAGTGGTGCAACAAGTTGAGGGCACCGAGGGCCACCTCCGTGTAAGGGCCGCGCACGAACGCCAACAAACACGCTACCAAATGACGGAAATCATGGACCAGCAACACGAAATGGGACTGCACTAAACGATGGACACAATTGTACGCCTGTTGGCTCAAAGCTTCTTCGTTTTCCAGTGCAGCCGCAATCGCAAACACTGCCAAGAGAGGCCGCCACCCAGATTTCACCATGGGGGCTTTCGCTAAGAGTAAGTTGTTCACTGAGGACAGCACCAATTCCCGCACCTGTAACGCCAACGAAAAATAAAGGAAGCAATTGAGGGTAGCACGGCAATTTGGGCCCATTTCAACGAGAATCTGAGATGTAGAAAGGGCGCTCCCTTCTTCCTTATAAGCGCACACGGTTGCATGCAAAAAGGATGTGCTTGCAGCCACACAAAATAACAGTAGCATGCCGGGCATGTCCTTTATCTATGATAGTTATCATGGTATTACCTCCGTGCACTGGTTCCGAGCCATGATGTGCTGAAAAGGCTCCAAAAAGAGCCGTTGAAAATTGAAGCCCGCCATTTCGTCCTTGGACAAAAACTTGAGGCTCAGCTGCCGAAGCGAATCCACGGCAAACATCGCCACCGCTGGATTAGGGTTAGGGTTAGGGTTGCTGCCGCCTCGCTGCTGTTGCTGCTGCTGCTGTGAGGCGGTACCGCAAGCTACAGTGGTAAAGTGCTCCGCTAACAGTCGCCACACAGACGCCCACACAAGCCGGCCTCGCACTGGCAGATTTCCGTCGGCGACTTCCACCTAATTTAGTATTTAAAGAAGAAAGCAACAAACGAAAGCACAGATATCAATAATGAATACAGAAATGCTAGGTGACTTCGCGCACTCCTTGATTCAATCAAATTCTTATTCATTTCCGTATGCTCTATTATGCTTTTGAGTATCTGCCCCCCCCCCCCCCTCCCCGTTGTATTACCAGTTTTTGCAGTGAAAAGACGCGTGGCTGCGCAAGGTCGGCGCCGGTGTCGCGAGATCGAAAGCTAGGAAAACCTTTCATCGCAAGTACTCGTAAGCTTCCTCCTCCAGCTGAACTTTCTGGTGTTGCTGCAGTAGCAGATGATGACGACGACACGTGGCCTCCTTCTTTGGAATCGTGGTGGTCGAGATGGTGTCCTTCAATGCGCAATTCTTTTAAAGACACAGCACAGAGCGCAGCGACAAACGCTTCAACTGCACTGGAACTAAGCCGAGGTGACGACGAAAAGACGCGATCTAATAGCTCGCTGTCGACTACTGCTGCCACCTGTCAGGGAATGGTGCACGCAAAATGATACGTAAGTATACTGTTGAAGGATTCTCGTGCTAGCAAGAGCTCGCACGTAAGTTAGATCTCACCTGAGCTGCATTGGTTTCTTCAATGACTCGCGCCACTTCTGCTTTGGAAGGGCCGTAAAAAAACTTATGCAGGCCGCTGCTGCTGCTCGTGCTGCTGCTACTGCTGCTATTGACACTGCTCCCACTGCTGTAATTATAGTTGCTGCTGCCGTGGTTGCTACCTCCTGAAGCATCTCTTGATCCCGAGCCATTGTGAAAGAACCCATCGTCTGTCAGACCGGCAGACAGGAGCTGCAGCCGTTGCAATTGCGACACCACCTCCAGGACAGTCACCCAGGACTCCGCCAAGTAATCTCCCTCGGTCAGTGCTAAGCCTACGAGCACTTTGATGCATTCCAAATGTTTCGGCTGCATTTCTCGCACGGTGTCTAGAGTAGTAAATTTTGCCAATGTGTGCACAAGCGTGTCTCGGACTGTAGACATGCCTAGCACCGCAGCGATCCGCACTGCTTCTCGCAAACCTTCCAAGCTGAGCGCCACCTAAAAGGAGAAGAAGGAGAAGAAGAGGGGCAAATCTAAGCGTGCGTGTGTATATGAGTAAAGAAATACGTGCATATCTACACTTGTCGAAGTGTCAAACATAGAGTAGATCTCATGGATGTAATTACTACAGTAGTATCGGTATGCATACACAAGTGTATGCGCTTGCATCTTCATTTCGCTTCTCATTATTATCTGTCCGTTCTCAACCCACCATGGAAGGGTCGTCAACGCGATCCAGCAAGGCGCTGTACACGCCGAGCATAGGCCCCCACGCCACTTCAAACATCGGCCGCACGTGCGCGTCCGACGCGTCCTCCACCGCGATGTACTCGATGCGTTTCTGCTGCTTCAACTGGCGCATTTTTGATGGTAATGAGCAAGAGCAAGGAGACGCCAAACAACGAACACGGAGACAGCAATAGTGATGTCAGCAAAGAGGGGGGGAGGGGGGGGCTTCATTGCACAGTTTGAGGTATACTGAATTTTTTTAACTCTCAATATCTCCTTCGCACCTCTTTCCATATCGTCAAAAAAAACTTCACAATATGCTTTCAATCAATGCACGTTTGATGCTATCGAGACAACCAATTCTCACCTGGTTGAACATGAGTTCCGACTCGCGAACCATGTCTTCGCGCTCGCGGCTGTACGCGGCCTGCCGCCGCCGCCCCTGAATCGCATGCGCGGACGAAAACAAGTCCCCCAGTCCTCCGCCTCCACTGCCGCCGCCCGCTCCGCCGAGCAAAGCAATGCCGCCGCCGTTTTTGTCCCCAGATACACCGTTGGCGTCGTCCTTGAGTGCAATCGGCTTCTTCTTGATGCGGTCGAAAATTCCGTCCAAATACTCGTCCGGTAAATTGCCACCATTGGCGATGCCCTCTACTTGCCGCCGAAAGATGGCCTTGGTCATGCGGCGGTCGTCGGCAATGGCCGGGTTGTGCAAGTCGGTGTTGAGCATGATGATGCTGAAGGCCAGCACAAAGGCCGTGTCGGCAGAGGGGAAAACGTCCGGATTCTGGAGGCAGAAACGCTCGGCAAATTTCTCCATCATGCGGTCAATCTTTTGAGCTTCGCCCGGCAAACGAAAACCCGCCAAGAAATACCGAATGGCTTCGTCAAGGGGTTTGGAAGCGAAGTCCAGTTCAAACGTGTAAGCGTGCAAAACTTGTACGGCTAACCCATTTTGCCAGTCTCTCTCGCGCCCTAGCAGTTCCCCTACAGCAGTCTTGTCAAGGCGATCTTGGTGCAAGTGCAAGAATTTCGCCACGCCAGTGGGCTCCAACGGCTCTTTCAGCAATCCTGCAGCCGCAAAGTACTGCAGCCCAGCCTTGGGGTTTTGGTTGAACTTGAAGGTGCCGTTGGTGAGAGCTTCTTGGATCTTTTTCTTGGACGCAAAGGCGACCATGGCACCGCTCGCACTAGCTTCGTCTGCGTTGTCGCTGGTTGAGGTGCCATCATTCACAGAAGTGCCAGCAGCAGCAGCAGTTGATTGGCGCATTTCTTCTTCTTCGCGGGCGTTGGCAGCCGCGAGGACTTCTTCCCTTTCGCGGGCTTCACGAGCCTCTCGGAGGCTGCTGCTGCTGCTGTTGTTGTGATGCACGCGTTTGCCCATGGGGCGAGGTCCCCTCAAAGGGCCGTTGGCTGCATTCTCACTGAGCGCGACGAGGCGGCGAGACGAAAGCGCTAAACTGTGGGTGGTGGCCACGAGCGCTACAAGTGCCTTCAACTGTTCAGCTCCTGCCACCAGGGGGGCATTGTTGTTGGCACTGCTGCTGCTGCTGCTGCTGCTACTACTTCCACTGGTGGTGCTGCTGCTGGCGCTTCTATCATCAGTTCCGCCGCTGTTTCCGTCGATATCGCTGCTGCTGTTTAAATGCTTGGCCATTGCGGCGCCATCACCAGCGGTCGACGAAGGAGTTGAAGAGAGGCCGTCCCCAACGATGACGCCAGCACTGAGGCCGCCGCCGGCACCTCCTTTCGCAACTTTGGCCAATGACGTCACGATGCGGCGGAATAAGTCAACGTTGTCCAAATTGCAATCGTAGTTCAAGAAGATCTCCACGAGAGCCTGGGGATCCTGACAAATGGCGTGAAACACTTCCAACACTAACGTCTTGTGTTCAGCAGTGCTGTTTTCGGAGTCCAGCAGCCTCAAGAATACGTTGCAGATGAAGACTTCAATTTCAGCCTTCAAATTGTCCTTGAAATTGGCAATGAGTCGAACGAAGATTTGCAGGCTCAGATTCACGACAGCAGGAATCACCGACGTACAGTTTTTCAACAAGCTCAAGCAGAGGTGACTCCGAATCGCGTAGACAAACTTGTCGGAACTGCGAAAGGACGGACCGCACTGCTCCAAAATACTCAGGAGAGAACTGAGTGCGACAAGCTTTGATTGAAGGGCGACTCCACTTGCACCATCAGCGCCACCAGATAGGTCGCTCGAGGCGCTGCTACTCGCACTGCTGTTGTTGCTGGCTGAGGAGGAAGACGAAGATTGGCCCTCCGAACGCATGCTCAGTTTGCAGAGGGCCCGAAACAAGAGGTAGGCGTCCTTGTGTAAGATCGAGTCAAAAGTCGACGGTTCAGCGGAAGCCTCCGAGTCTTTTGAAATTGAAGCGGCAGCAGGAGGAGGAGGAACAGGAGCTTCTACGACGGGCTTGTCCTCTAGTGATGCATTGGGTGTATCTGATGTGTCGGCATCGGCAGTAGCACTGGCAGTAGCATCGGTATCTGCAACATTAGTAGTGCTGGAGCTGTCATTTTCAGTGCCACCTTGCGGATTGTCGGTAGCTGTGCCATCTGTATTTGTTGAGGCTTTAGCCTCAGTAGCAGCGTTATCACCGTCCCCAAGGCCTTCGTCAGAAGCAACAGCACCAGTAACACCGTCTTCTTCTACATCGCCTTCGTTGTCTTCATCTTCTGCAGGCGTCTCCTCTAAGCGTTCTCCTGCTTCCACTCTTTCTTCAGAGTTGCGCAGGCTCTCGGAACTTGCTTCTGTTTCCACCTCGTTGCCGTCGCTGTTGGATCGCGGTTTACCGCCTTCCAATTCTACGTCGTTATCCCCCAGAGGGGGCCTCAGGTCGAACGCTTCCATGCGCTGAAACACAGTGGTGATCATTTGAGACAGCGTAGATTTTGCTGTTGACTTGTTGACCTGGTGTAGTAACAAGAAGCAAGGAGCGTGAAGAAGAACAAGTAAGCAATAGCAAGAAGTGAAATAAATAGAAATTCAACGTCTACCATTCAGTTCCGTCTTGAGGGCAATTAGTCGCAATTGCGTTTCTGATAAGAAGAATGCCAAATACACCTCTCTCTTTCCCAACAATTAACTAACCGCATTTCGGCTGGTCAAGTGAATGTGGTAGCAAGCTTGCACGGCCGACAAGAGGGCGGTGTCGTGAAGCTCCACGGATGACGTCGTCATGAGGGTTAAGAGCGCCTTGATCACCTATAGTGGTATGTGAATCGAGAGGAAAGTAGTAAGGCTGCTGCAGTGGACGTAATTGCTTCGGTATACGAGGGCATGCACACACTTCAAAAGCAGATCCTGCCCTGCTATGCCTCTTGCGTCGGTGTACGCTTGGCTCTGTTTAATCATTTAAGTCAACAGATGAGGGCAGCACGAGGCTCATAACAGCACGCACGAGCACGGGCAGGCCTCACACCACATTCATGATTGCGTACCTGCAGTTGCACGTCTTCGGCGGGAATGTCTTTGCATTTGCAAATCGTGTCCACTACGCGGTCCAGCACCTATTTCCGTGAGTGCGCACGATCGCAACCGAAGGTCAATCAACAACAACGGAATAGGTAGCGCAAGCACAGCAAAATTATGTTTCAAGGGAGAAAATTGGGATGATCAGGGCGGAGATAAGGGTAGCCTTGAAAAGCGAGCGTGCCGAATTGCACTATTTATCCTATGTAAAATTAAGAGAAGCAGGTGCTTTTTCATATGTGCTTACCGTGACTTCGTCGTTATTCGCAGCCTCATCAGATGGCCCCTGATTTTTCGAATTTTCGGAGGTTGAAGTTTCCGTATTGCTGCTGGGCGTGATGCGCGCGATCCCTCTCAAGAAGCCGTGCGCGATCAACTTCTGGTAACAGTCGAGCGCGGTGACCATGAGCTTGGGCTGGCGAGTCAAGCAGGCTAGCCTCAGCGGATCTAAGTACCCATCGGCGCGCTCCTGGGGAAAGGGAGAGTGAAAGCAGAGGTGAGATGAGTGGGGGAGCAGAGAGAGGATCAACGCACAAATGATGATGATGACGATGGGCTAGAATTCGGTGAATCATAAACTCGGGCCAGTGAATAATAAAAGTCAGGGTATCAATCGGCATGAATCGCTCATTGTTCAAACTTGAAATTGTAATTGCACATGTGTGTGCGTTCGGGCATAGAAGCGGCCTGATGCCCCCACGCACGCAAGTATGTAGCATGCCAGAAAGCGTACTGTCCCGCGCTATGATAAATCGGTAAGCGATACTAGCTAACATTCAGTTGATTCTATGCTCATTTTCAGGAAAACTATATCTGTGCAGTGCAGAAGCTACGAGCGCGCTCGCTTTAAACGCACCAAGGAGCCGCCACCGTTCCCGGCTGTGAGAGCATCGGCGGCTGCATCGCAACTGTCGCGCAAACTTAGAGTCTGCTTGTTGCGGCCCGCGTCCTTCTTGAGTTTATCGTAAGCACGAGTTAAGAAGACCTGCATCTCGGTGCCCAAAACACCGCGGCTTGCGTATGATGGCCTTTAGTAGGAAGCAAATACGAAGGACGAAGGAACTCCTTCCTGTTTTGGATTTTTGGCTTTTTGGCTTCCGCTAACTTCCGCTACGAATTATTTTCAAGCAGACTATATTAGGCAAAACGGTTAATTTTCGACGGGAAAAAAAATGTGTGCAATCTTTCCTTGACGGCAACCAGCAACATTAGCTAGTTCCTCGCGCTCGCTCTAGCACCTTAACGAGCTTTGCACACGAGCAACCATCTAGACATATTCCTAACTTCGTTCCTATGGACCCTGGATGCGACATGTCTGAGGCAGAGCTTTTAGCCATGCTGCGGGGAATTGACGCCGGCAAAATACAACGCCAAACGGAGGCTGAGCTCGTCGAGAAGTAAGGCTACGGCAAAATGGCTAGAAATTTATTAAAGCGTCTTCAAACTTGAGGACCAGATGCTGGTGGTGCTATTCTCCTAATGGATGTTGTTGTTGAGCTAGAGAGCGCTCCAGTGAATTGGGCTGGGATCAAGAAATTTCGTATGGTAGCGAAGATAAGAACGAACAAGTCAGACACTCACAAAGTTTGATGCAACATGCTTTTCTTATTTGTCATTTAAAGCATGTGCCGGCCTCCTTGTATCACGAGTACTCATGGCATTCTGCCAAGGGTATTAGCCAGTAGCCATTACCTAGTTTCTCTGTTTTCGACGGATGCCTTTTTGGTTGTTCAGGTATGGACCGTTAGACAATGCGCCAGGACAAGCAAAGCCGCCTGCCGCTGATTCTACGGCATCAAGCGGCACGGATAAGGCACTTACAACTGCTTCAATATGCGTACCTACTCCGGTGGCGGGCACTGAGGCGTTTCTGTTGTCGGCACCGGAAGACCACACCGGTGCCAAAAGCGACTTGAACCAGTATTGGTACTCGGCCAAGAGCATCAACCAACTCGTGAGTGGCGAAAATTATCAAGGTCCCTAGAGCTCATAATATTTGCTTGGCGTCCGAAGTGCATCTTCGTTTCTAATGTCACGGCGGTAGTGACAATGATTGCAGGGTAATTAGTCTTACCCTTCTGCTTTTACTGTTTCTGGCATGTTCCCCGTCCTTGCTTTCAAATTTCCATTCAAGGTGGCTGAAGTGCAGACTGAGGCGCCGCGACCGTTGAAAGTGGCATTTATCTCAACCCCGTCGCTGTTCTTTTCGCTCACTGCTGAAGAGCGCCAAGGTAAATTGGAAGCCATGATGTGAAACGCTTGGAGTGTATCTTTTTCAGGAGCTATTTGCACCTTTTCCTATTGTAGGAGCTTCGATTTAGATCGAGCTCGTCGTGATGGATTTAGGCATTAGACTCGGCTGTTTCTCCTTCACTTAGGATCGTATTGTTGCAACTCCTAGCGTCTTTGAAATTCATTTCCCACTTCTATGCAACTATGTTTAAATTGAAATCTACCCTAAAGAATGCGTGGTGCTGGATTACGATTCGCAGTGGGCGGATGTGCCGGGCTACTACTTCTATGACTTCAACGATCCTGAGAATGTGCCGCCAGCGTTACACAACGCCTTTGACATGGTTTGATTCTCTTTCCATTTTATCTGTTTTCTAGAGCAGTGCACAATATTTTCACCTCACAAGATATACTTTAGTTGGCATTTTTTGTTACTACTGTAGTTTTTTTTCTTCGAGTCTTAATATTCTCCGCCTGATGGCGAATCATATCAAATAAGTTTTTTTTCTTTCACCTCACCTTGGCATAGGTAGTGATTGACCCGCCCTTCGTACAAGAAGCGTGCTGGCGAGCGTACTCGAAGACCGCCAACTTATTGCTGCGTGAAGACCCCCTTTCTGCAACTGCCCTGCTTCGCCAAGAAAGAGACCAAGAGCAAAAGAAAGAAGCTGCTGGTAACAACAACACCAGCAGTCAGTCCAACAATGACACCGACACCACTCTGCCTGTGGAACCGGCCCTTGCTCTTTGTGACGTGGTGGCTCCTCCTCTGGAACCCAGCAACAACAACAGCGCTTCAAATGCAGTCGAAGTTCTCGCAACTTCAGTGGTCGAAGAAGGTGTGGATACCTTGAGCATCGCCGACGAAAGTGGTGGTTTTGCCAGCAGTGGTGCAAAGATTTCAAAAGGGCGAAACGGCCTAGTGCTCTTGACTACCATCTTGGAGAACGCGCCACTGCTGGAAGAGCTCTTCGGAGTGAAACCAAACAAGTTTCGCCCGTCGATTCCAAACTTGGTGTACCAGTACCACATTTTCACCAACTACAACTCAACAGGGCTCAGTGAAGTGAACCCAGAAGTGGGCGAGTAATTGCGATGTATAAGCGCAAGTACAATAAACGAGCCAAGAATTTTACAAAAAGCACGTCCCTTGAAGGCATCAACAACTCCTTGTGTCTAAATTTGAAGACAAATTTGATACATATGCGGCTGTGAAAGTAGAGGGGCCCATTCTCATTTACTTTAGAACTCCCCACGTAGAACTTAGAACCAAGAATTGTTCTGACCCCCCCCCCCCCCCCCGAAGAAGAACTGTTTAATCGAAAGCCGAAAACCAAGCACGCAGAAATGACTTCAGTCCGATTTCGAAATTATTTCATGAACAGTTTCTAGTCTAGTCTAGTTAATACTCTCCCAAAAACAAAGAAAGGCAAGTACACAGCAGCCACAGAGGCACATAAAGAATGCACTTAAGCAGCAAATGCGCTAGCAAATTCGCTCCAGAAGTCCAGAAGGCCAATTAAGGCTCCAACTGGCGCCTTTCCTCCGAACAAGTCGGCGGGACTGAGTGCTCGTTCGTGTGTCACGTCCCAGGTCTACGAGGCAATTCTCTGGGCTATTTTTGCCCCAGCAGGGCATCGTCTCAATGTTTTTCTCAGGCGTCAGCCAATCTCAACACCAGTTTCCACTTTAGAGAGGGGTGGAAGTATTATGCTTTCTGCCCTCTAAACTCTACACAATATCCTCTATACGATTTTGACTTGCGCGCAACGCACGCGCGTACACTTCTGCCCGCAGCATTGGCTTCTGTGTCATTTGGGTGTGTATTAGTTCGAGTTCGAGTTCGCCAAGCCCGTCAATTCATGAAACTGTCCTAAGCGGCCTCTTTTCCGCAGCGATTTGGAGCTCAGTGAAATATGTACGCCTCAGCCTGCGATTAGACTGGATTGGAATATGTACGCCAACACTAAGTTAGGATTCCCGCTGGGACTTCCGCGGAATCCACGCGGAAAGTGTTAATTTGACCAAGCCGACGTGGTTTCCGTCACGAGAAACAGGCAGTGTATTGATGATGTCAGCAAGAGACTAGACGGAGATCTATGAGGCGCCCTTCATTAAAATTAGGCCTCTTTGCTTTAGATCGGTGCGGGAACAGATATCTCTCAGACCCGCCTTGCGACATGGAAGACCCTGCCGGTAGCATTGGGACTACGATGGCTAGTAAGGGAGGTAGTAGGAAAAAAATACGCGAACTAAAAAACTGCCCGGGGGATCCGCAGACGCCGGAATAGATGGAACCCTGCCTGGTAGTCACTCAGATGAACTACAGCTGACTTGAAGCACTCAGTCAACGAGGAGGGAGCTACGAAAGGAGAAAGAGTGACGAAGGATGGCGCGCCCACCAGGTCAAAACGTAAGAGGACTTCACTATTCTCTTTACGATTTTGACTTGCGCGCAACGCACGCGCGTACACTTCTGCCCGCAGCATTGGTTCCTGTGTCATTTGGGTTTGTATTAGTTCGAGTTCGAGTTCCACCAGGAGCGAGCAGGACCAAAAAAAATGACAGAACTCAAAAGAAGCGCCCCCGCCCCAGGAGGGGGGGGGCTGGGTTTAGTAACGAACAGACAGGGCACCATCTAGTCGGCGTCTACAGTGACTCCCGCGCCAAGCTGAAAGCCAGGCTTGGGATTATCTTAGTCCTTGCGCGAAAATTCCGCAGGCGCGCAAATGAATTATGCCCTAATTGCAAAGAAACGCCGACAAATAGCACGTATCTGCGTATTGACGTAACCACCGGAAACCTTTAACCGGGCTGAGAGCCCCCTATTCTAGTGCAATTTATATATCTCGCTCCCATGAACCAAGGACATCTAGGCCTTGTATAGGCCCTGTAGAATCAATTTTCAGGAGGAGGTGAGGGTTTCGAGTACGCCCGCGGTTTCCACTTCAACCTTACCTCTGCTATGGCACTAGTCTAGTCTACTCTGGTCTGGTCTAGTCTGGTCTAGTCTAGTCTGGTCTAGTCTAGTTTGGTCTAGTCGAGTCTGGTCTAGTCTTGATCAGCCGCACAGGGTTTCTCCCACTCTGGGGTCTCCCCTGTACTTCCGAGTTCTTTTGTTGGCCTCTATGGCGACTGACGATACGAATGAGATCTCAATAGACACCGATTTACTACCGTAAATCGCCGGTTCCTTCTATAGAACTTTCCACAAATCGCTGCTCGCTCTACTTGAAACTCTGGTTTTGCTTCAGCCCACCTACTTTTTAACGGATCTTTGTGACCGCAAGTGGGTAAAAACCCGGAAAACCCGCAGTTTTCTTGATTACTGACGAGTCTGCGGGACTGAGTGCTCGTTCGTGTGTCATGTCCCAGGTCCACAGGGCATTTCTCCGGGCTATTTTTTGCGGCATCGTCTCAATGTTTTTTCTCAGGCGGCGGGCGCCAGCCGTATGGCACGTCCTTGAGATATCCGAATGCCAATTGATTCTTTCTGTCTGCTGGCCCTCTATTCAGAATCCCGGTTCACCATAGGGACCAGGGTCTTGTTTGGTACCTGGGGCCTCGTCAAAAATCCACACAAGGGCCCGAATCTAAAAACTAGTCAATTGCAGAACATTCTGACGAGGATGAGCGGTGCGATGACGACAGAACACAGAAACCCTGTCCCGAAGGACAGAAGTGTTCTACGGCTGCTGTTTGACACAACCGCGAGACCCGAGGCCTCCGATGTATTATTGGTACTGGTACCTGGAGTAGCCAACCCCCCAAATGAGCCGACAAGTGCACGTACACCACCGCTAACCCGCTCACTGACTCACCGACCCTCGTAGATACTGGTGCACTTTTTTATCTCTAACGGCGTAATTGTTATGCGAACTTAGCTGTCGGCAAAACGTTTTTTTTTTCGTATTCCCATCGTTCTCTAACGAACGACGGGCAGCAGCCACCTTCCCAGCAACTAGATGGAGCACACGCACCCACCTTAATGCTCTCAGCATTTGATATAATTAGGGTTTACGTAGGATTACTTTAAGTGAAGCATATGCTCCAGATGACAGTATCAAGACCTCCGCGGCTTAATTACCGTGGTCTTCAGCTGTCCCTCATGCAAACGTTTGTTGTGCTAGTTTGCTCCGCTTCTACGGTAGAAGCAGTCTTATCCGTACTCTCTGGGGGCACTGTTCTGGAAACTGCTACAACATCGGTACTGAAATATTTTGGCCCACAGGCGGATGAAGTGAACGCGCCAGCTGTTTTTTTTTCAAGCAATGCACTGTGCGACCTGGACACCAGTGCTGACGTGGAGGGAAAAGTTGTCATCGGAACCTCAATGGGGTCGTCCTTGATCCGGTGCAACTTTATGACAATGTACCGTCGTCTCAACGCTGCGGGTGCTGCCGGTTTTGTGAAGCTAGTGCCGCGATATCCTCCTGGCTTATTCACGACATTCGATCATGACGCATGGGATACAGCAGAAACACAAGGAATGCAAATGACCATGGTCGAAGTTTTTGATGGCGACATCAAGTACAGATTCAAGAATGCCGGGAACATTTCTGATTTTCGCGTAAGCATATCGCCAGATCACAACACAGAGTGGGAAGATGTGTACACCTCAACAGTTTGGTTGGTCGCCATGCGAATCCTCGCACCGCTATGTTGTTTGTTTTTTGTGTCATGGGCTGGTTTCGATGAGGCTCGCGCGTGCTGGGCAAACCTCTTGGCGAGCTATGTTACGAATGAAGACCGAGCAACAACTGAATTGAAGGCAGCAGCATTTGTGGTTTGTTGTGCATCGTCGGCATGCAGTTTCCTTGCAGCCATTTTGCTCATCTTTGGATCATGGGCAGCAAAAATGGCTCCCTCCTATATTCACAGGCAATTTTCGATATGGTTCCTGGGCACTTCAACATCGATCACTTTGATTACGTGCATGGTCATGCGAGAAAAGTTAAAAAGTTCTACCGCACGATATCTTCCTATGAATGTGTTATCGGAAGCGTATCGCGGCGCGCTGGCTTTATCCGTTCTAGGTCCAGTTGGCGATTTCATTTTAGGATATATGTCGGCCGGCGGGATCGAAAATTTTTGGGGCTATGATGCTGTGGTTGCTTTGTGTTTTCTGGTCAATATTTCAATTGGTGCAGCATTTTCTTACTATGCTTTCGTACTCGGTGGACCCCTGCTCAAATACATGTATATGAGAGGGTCTACTGGAAGTGCACTCCCCCCTGTTGCACCGCACGTTAGTGCTGTCGTATCTGCTCTCTTGATGAATGTTGTTTTTATCATGTTGAACACATTATCAACCGCTATGTACGTACCATTAAAAGCAGCTACGCATGCGCCACCCGTATTGATACAAAGTTCTGTGGCCTTCTTCTTGCTATCGCGCATCGGGCAATTTTATTGGCTGGTACGTTCTCACTGCCACGACAAAGTTTACTACTTGTGATATGGCCATTGATGCTGCGCCCCTTCTTATCTTGTATACATATAT
>Ga0307931_1001714_pt1 | contig 14363 bp, 14 predicted proteins | sample OrgLakmetageno47_FD_201816 | JGI IMG/M metagenome (GOLD analysis project Ga0307931, IMG submission 201816) | Saline water microbial communities from Organic Lake, Antarctica - #47 | ecosystem: Environmental > Aquatic > Non-marine Saline and Alkaline > Saline | place: Antarctica: Organic Lake... | reverse complement strand
GTTGCAAAAAGTTGCGGGTTGCCAAGGAAGTTGCGACGGGCAGACCAGGGCGTGAGTAAGGCTAATAGCAACACGCTTCGACAGTTAAGAAGCTCTGGTCCACCGCCTAGTAGTATCGAGTATTCTAAATTCATTGTTGAGTCCTTTTTAAGAGCTACTTTGCATCAGTGGATAGAATAATCAAAGCATTGTTCTCGTAGATCCAATCCATCTTTGTGCAGAATAATCACAGTAAAATGCCAGCGTCAGCTGCCCCAGCCTACAAGTATCCAAAGCGCAAAGATCCTCTAGCTGAGTTGTCACGCTCGTCGCAGCAGCAGTCACCCTGGGAGCGAGAACACACGGAGGCTGCAGAAATTGACGGACCCTCTGTCTTGGCCGTGGTCGATACGGTTCGCCATCGGTACCCGTTTGCAGTGGTTTGGACGCCAATTCATCCTATAACATGGATGTTGCCCTTCGTTGGCCACATGGGCATTTGCGACAGCCGGGGGATTGTGTTGGATTTTACGGGCGATATTGGCGTTGACGATCTCGCGTTTGGCAGCCCGAAGCGTTACCTCAGCTTAAACCCAAGCAAAATGACAAAGAAACGGCTGCTACACGACGAATCTTCACCGAACAAAATTTCAGCTTCACGTCGAAACACGAGCGATAGCGACGAAGGGAGCGACGGTGAAAATGGCAACAACCGTGACGATGACGATGACGATGCAGCAGTGTGGGACGCGGCTGTTCTGAAAGCATCAAGAATGTTCGAGCATCGGATGCACCTTATGATTTGTGGCAACGACTGCCATAGCCACGTCGCTGTGGCTTTGAACGAGATGGCGTACGGCGGCTGTACATGGTGGAACAAAGTTATCTTGGCGGCATGGATGTTTTTCTGCGGGCGGCATACATCCTGGAGTGCAGTCGTGCACAGTTGGTTGGGGTTTGCTCTTTTTATTGCTCTTGTCGTTTGGACTCGGAAATGAGGCCTTAGTTCACGAACACGAACCAAGTGAGTTACCATGGTGGCTGTGGCGAAGAATAAAGCGCGCAGCCGGTGTGACCCTATTTATTTTTCACGAGCTGCGCATTCCGTTTTTGGCACAAGAAGGAACCTAACGATATTCGGCGGACTTAATGGCGCAGTTCGCGGGTGGTGCCTGCCATAATTATAAATTACGCCTTCTGAAAAGCCAGCGACGTCTGAATTCGAGAAGCTAACGAGAGAATAGAGAATTAACGGGACTTACTTTCTTTACCTTTTCTTAGCCTTTTGCCTCTTGAGTCTTGGGGCTATAACCGTATAACTTAAGGTATATAAGAAAGAGGGTTCCAATTGTCCAGGTGCCTTCAAATAGACGCCCGTGTTTAAAATTATTTGTATACGCCATTGCCTTGCGCGTTGTGCGGTCTCGGTCTCCTTCGTCGTAACGTTATTTTATATTTTACCATATTAGGGTGCTTTTGATGACCGCAAGCTTTATTTCTCTTCGATTCACGTCGCTTTCTCGGCGTCGCACGCACCCGTTTTGATTTTGAGTTTTCTATCGCGCTCGTGTTGGCCATTGGCCCTCTTTCCAGGTAGAAGCTGAACGTGGGAGAGTAAAAGTACGCTCGAACATGAGCTTCTCCAGTGGTGGGGGCGACGCTGCCGAGGAACCAAATGGTAAGATGCCATGTCGTACGAGAGTAGATGTTTCCATTGCTCCACAAGTAAATGCTCTTACCCCTCGCGCATTTTTGAAATTATTCATAACACCTAACCAATTTCTTGCAGGCGACCAGGCGCATGCGGATGACGACACCCAAGATGCTACGCAGCATTTAGACATGCACCACTTCATGGTATGCTATACTAATGAAGACAGAACTAAATCACCAATAACATTCAATTTCAGAACCTTGGCTTGCATGCTCACGCACGAGCACACATGCAATGGAAACCTCACCCTCTCCCATCCTGTTGCTGCCAGAGCTCGCAAGGTAGCGACAGCGGTGGTGGTCTCCCAGTAGATATAGCGCTTGAGAATCGGCCATGGGGAAGGCTAGCAGGGCACAGCGTGATTGAGGTATGCCTCTTAGCCTCGTGTACTCATTCAACGTTCAGTACAGTGGCAAAAGTATGTGTGTAAGTCTAGCCATTACGATAACGTCACTAGTAGAGCTCCTTTCTTCACACAATGGCCTGCATGTTTATAAAATGGTCGCAGCTTTACCCTCGCGAAGAGCGCAACGGTGCGGTCAACGAATACGTCCTCGGGAGGAGCTCGCAGTGCGACATCTCGGTGAGCCACGCGAGCGTGAGTTCGAGGCATTGCCGGATCTGGTGCGAGCCTGCCGCAGCACACCCGAGCGGTTGCGCCGCGCCTGCAGGGTCGCCGCTGCGGGTCTTCATCGAAGACTTGAGCACCAACGGCACCTACATCCGCACCCCCACCCACCAGAACGTAGCCTTACGCAAGCACCAACGCTACGAGCTTCGCAGTGGGGACGAAATCAGCTTAGTAGGGCGGAGTGGGGCGACCTCACCTAGAGGCCCCACTGGCGAAGCTGTTGACAGCGCTGCGGCTGCTCGTGGTGGGCATGGTGCCGCTGGTGCTGCTACTAGCAACATGACAGGCATGGTGGTATTCATGTGGTGCGATTTACAGGGAAGGAGCGTGGAAGGAATGCCAGCTTTACCCGCTGCTCAGGAGGACGCGGCCACCACAAGAGCTTCGGGCATGCAGCCGCCGCGGCCCCGCCACAACAGCATTGGTGGAAGCAGCAGCAGTGGCCCCAGGCCAAACCGAGTCGAAGATCTGTACGAGGTTGGTTAGGCGATAAAGAAAAGAGACTCATCATCGTAATTGGATCCAGAGCTTCGCACGAATCCAGTATCAAATTCCGGTCACGAACCCTTTTCCCTTTATACACTTCTGGCGTTTTTATTGAGCATCTTCTCTTCTCGCCCTTTCTTCTTTTCCCCCTTAGATGGGTGAAGTGCTGGGTGAAGGCCAGTGCGGCAAAGTGTACCGATCCACCGAACGCTCCAACGGTGCTCATTGGGCCATCAAAGTGCTGAAATTGAAACAATTTGCGCTAAGCTCCACGACAGCAGACCTGCTGCGGGAAGCCGACATCATGAAGCAGCTGGCGGGCCACCCGAACGTGATCTCGCTCAAGGACGTGTTTCAAACCTCAGACGCGCTTTTTTTCGTCATGGAGCTTGTGCCGTGAGTGTTGAATTTGGTAGAGACACACTTGTTTGCGTGAGAGAGGCACACACAGACAGAGATACGTGCGAAGAAAAGTTTGCATTAGTTATAACAATGGAAGGTGGAGGGATTGGACATAATCAACCGGATACATGCACCGGAGATCTTTTCCGTGTGCGCATGTGTGTTACGTTCTCTTTTTGTCTTTTGATTTCGACAGGTCTGGGGACTTATTAGACTGGGTGATTAACCACGGTGCGTTTCGAGATTTACCAGCACGCTGCTTCATGCGACAGCTGCTCTCGGCAGTGAAGCACTTGCACCAGAAGGACATCGTGCACCGCGATTTGAAGGTGAGAAGAGATCAAGAGGAGATTGAGAGAAGAGAAAAGGGGGTGGTGAGGGGGGGGGGGGCATCAATTAAGGATACGAATACGAACAAAGTTCCAGTTCTTTCTATTCTTTTTATGCCTGCCCATGTTCTTTCTTAATATTCGCGCGGTCCTTCTTTGCTGGCCCTTCCTGTTCGCCTCCGCGCAGCCTGAGAACATTCTGCTCGACATGAGCGCGTGGAATGCGGACACCGACAGCGGAGAAATGCGCGTAAAAATCACGGACTTTGGGCTCGCCAAGCGCGCGACCCAGGATGGCCTCAAGACTTTTTGTGGCACGCCTCAGTATTTCGCTCCCGAGGTGGTTCAATATAATATTTACGTTGAGGAAAACAGGAAGATACTTTCCTCGTCTTATACTTATGAGGTTTCATTGCCGGCACGTGTATCTGATCCACGAACGTTGATAATAACAGTACAATTCTTCCGTATTTTTTGCTTCTTCTTGTTCCACATCAGGTCTTGCAGCGGTGGGGCACGGTCGCGGGCACCGGGCGTTACGGGCCTGAAGTGGACATGTGGTCGGTGGGGGTGATTTTACATGTGGTGCTCACGGGCCGCAACCCCTTCAACGACGAGTCTACCATGTGGCAACAAATCGCCGAAGCGCAGTGAGTGATTAAAGCTTCCTTTTACGTGTTTTTTTCGACCACTCGGTTGTTTAGTAACAAATCCGTGGTTCTTCTTTCTTGCTGTTGTCTGGTCGGGCAGCCTGCTTGGATTTTTTAATGCTCATTCGTATACGTACCATTTTTGGAGTAGACAGCGTCCCTGGATTTAGTTTGATGGTCTTTGAAAAATGCAGGTACACTCTCGACGATCCCGACTGGAACGGCGTGCATCCCGCTGCCATGAACCTCGTGAGGAGGCTGCTCACGCTGAGCCCGCAGCAGCGGCTCTCGGCCCCCTCTGCCGCCAGCCATCCTTGGGTCGCCTCCGACGCACCCGTGGATGTGCACTCCTTGCCAGCGCCTCCACCTACCGCAGCAGAGGCGGCGGCGCAAGCGGCAGCAGAAGCCAATGCCGCGGCCCAGCGAGCGGCTGCAGAGCGCAAAGATGCCTTAAGAGCCGCGCCATCTCCTTCTGCTTCAAGTTCGAGCAACAGCGGAAGCAGTCAAGCAAGTAATGGTCAAGCCAGTAGCTCGGGGACATCGAGTAGTAACAGACGAGCGCGCGCCACTGCAGCAGATAAACAGCCAGCACGAGCGCCTTTGCAATTTGCGCCCTCAGGACAGGCCGCTCATTCTCGCCATGCTGCCAAGGGAAGCTCCTCTTCCTCCTCCGCTGCTGGTAATGCTGCTTCATTCGTGCCCTCAGCTGTGCCTTTCTCTCAGCAGCCGCGGCGGACACCGCTGCCGTCGACTGCGCAGCTGCCTCGCCCTGGCGTGCGAGATGCCAAAGAGCGAGCAGTGCAGTCTCCATCAGAGAAAGCATCGAGCAATGCCAACCTACCTGTCAAACCAACGACCAAATTAAAAGCTGATTCCGCAGGTAAATCAACAGCAGCAACCGCGACATCTACAGCAGGCAAGCATCCAATTGCTTTTGGCAGTCGAGCTCCGGCCCGGCGCGACCGCAGCACGAAACTTCCACCGCCTCGGGCACCGCCAGCAGCAGCGGGGCGACCAGCGGTGACAGCATCATCATCAGCAGTCGCGGGCGCGTCATCAGTGGCCACGGGTAGCACCACAATGGACACAAGAGGTGCCCAGGCCTTGGTGCGCGGCAGCAGCGTGTGTGACGAAATCGACCTCTGGCCATCCTCCGACGACGAAGAGGAAGAGGGAGGCCTTGCAGGTCAAGGGCGGAGCAGCAACGGTGGCAAGCGCCGGATGGTGGTGCACGTCGATGCGTCGGGGAAAAGGCGAAGCGTGGACGATCCAGAGCAAGTGGCAATGATCCGAGGCCTCAGCCCTGAGCCTAAGATTGTTACGAAGAAACAGCCTGCTGCTGCCACTGTTGCCCCGTCGCCTCCATCGCCTCCTCGCCCACCTCCTGTACAGCAGGCACACGTAGTTGACCACGAGCAGCCAGAAGCTCGCAGTGTTCCGAACACTGGTGACAACGAAGAAAAGCGTCGCCTCAGTGCCCTCCCACATTTCCCACCGCTTGAACAGCCGGCACTGGCTCACACAGCTGACAAAGCAGATGGGTGTGGCAGCAACGATAGAAGCAATAGCAATAGCAACCATAGTAGTAATAAGAACCATACCAGCAGCGGCAGTTGCAGCGGTGCCGCAGACGATGGAGATGCGAAACAACGCTCCATCAACGATGTGCTTGGCAAACGGAAGCACGCTTCAAATGATAGCAGTTTTGCTCCCATGAGCCCGGTAGAAAAAGCAACTGCTGCTGCGCCGCTTTCGCCACCAGTGGTTGACGAGCCCAAAGGATCGTCTGCGAATAAGGGCGCTTCGAAAGGCGCGGGCAATGCAGTTGTTGGAAGCAGCCGTGGCCAGCGCTCCGTAGCCAGCTTTTTTATGCCTGTTCCAGCGAAGACTCCGAATCAGAATCAGTAAATGAAAGCGTAAAATCGTCTTTTTGGTTGTTCTAATTGCATCAAATGGCAATTGGCCTAATTCACAAAGCACCTTCAAGGAGCTATAAAGTATAAAAATGGAACAGTTATTTACTTCGGAGGCGTTAAAAAATAAACCCTAAGAAGCCTCTGGCCTATAAGAGGGATAAATAACAAATTTAGTTATAGGTTCTTTTTGTTCCAAATCCACTTGAATTCGGGCTGCCTGGCTTTTGAAACAATTTTCTATTGTCGCGCTTCGCCATTCTGTGCTTTGTGACAACTATGTGTAATGCCCAGGGAATTAGATACAGCCCAAAGTGCAGATGGCTTGCCTTTGTCAAGAGGCGCTATGCTCGCAAGTAACACCTCAGGGGGAGAAGAGAAGCAGTGGCGTGGCGCGAGGCGTCGTCTACAGGGTGATCTGCAATAGGACGAGGTTGCTGCTCACAGGCTCACAGGCGGGCCAATCCACGATCTTAGAACCGAACAGACGGCAGGTGGCCGATGGCGCAGCCGACGCCGAACCACGTCCAGCTATTACAATGACGAAGGAGAATTCTTCGCTCCGGCCTTCCGATCCCTCAGCTATCTATTATCTATTACTACTACTACTGTAGTACTTGTGAACAGAATTGCCAGAATTCGATGAGAATTCCGATTTTCCTGAATGTATATTGTTGCACGTGGTTTTACGATCATCGACCAATCACCAACGTCAAAGTGGTCCATTGTCACGGGTCTCCGGGTCATGGGACAAACGAGCTCCCCGGTTTTACAGCTGACCCAGGAACAAGAGCTGCGCGTATAGATTTCGCCCCTTTAGATAATCAAGATTATTCTCATTACATATCCGATCTCTGCATATTGCGCTCCTTGAGTTCGAACCCGAGGCAAGTGGTCTGATTCTTCATGGGTGGTAATTTCAAGAGCTGGCGCTTATTATGGCTTGCGGCGCTTCTGGCAGCGTCACAGTTCCATAAAGCGGGCGGCCAAAAGGATAGCCCTTTTAGCCCGGACGCAGACACTCATTTACCTACATGGAGTCCGACATTACCCCCAACGCCTGGCCCTAGTTGGTTACCCACTGCGGAACCGTCATTTACGTACCGCCCTTCACTGTTGCCCACGGTGCGTTCGGGCATTCTTGTGCGCTTATGATTGCACACTTTTTACTATCATCTTTTCCATGAACTTGAATAAAAATGAAGACAACCTTGCGTTTATCTACCCGGTCATCTTGTGCTAATCTTAGGGCGCTCTCTCTTGTTGTGTGTGTTTTTTTGCCACAATCGCATCTTGGTACAGGTGTCTAGTGCGCCAACAACCTCTTTGGCTCCCACATGGTCGCCTACGCGCCTACCCAGCCTTGCGCCCACTCATTTGCCGTCCACAACACTCGCGCCTACCTACACCACTGCGCCCACAATGCCTACTCTTTCGCCGTCAGCTACCCCCACGACGGCTGAGCCTACTCAAACCCCCACGCTGGCCCCCACCACCGAACTCGTCATGTTTTCGCAGCGGTTAGCGATTGGGGTGTCGTTTATTCTCATCGTGATTGCGTACGCGATCCACAGCATTACCAAACCCTCAGAGCTGGGGCAGCGGGGTTTGGACCACCGGCTGTACCGGATCCGAGACTACCGGGTCGAGAAACGGTGGGGCTGCCGGTACTGCGGCTACACCCGCAACGTGGCCTCCAGCGCTGAGTGCATGCAGTGCGGCACCAACCAATTAGGTGAAGCTGAAATATTGCCTGCGCACACCGCTCGAGGCTTTGCCGCGGAACAGTGGTCCGTGCGCTCAATGGCTCTGGGAGAGTCTACATCTTCGTCGAAGAAAAACAACGGCAGCAACCATGGTAGCAGCAGCAGCAGCAGCAGCAGTTCGGTGGGAAGCGAAGGCTCTGGGGAGAAGGGTAAAGCGACAATGAAAGCGAAGCCAACCCCAAAAGTGGCCACCACCGTGTCAAAAGTGCGGCTGGCAGTTTACGGCGAAGTGGAGCAGGCCGCGGAAGTGCAGAGGTTGGTGGTGTGGCTGCGGCCGGATTGGCCTTACACCCTCTCTCACCACGCCCATCACCACCATGCGGCGACACCGGACCAGCCTCATAGCAGCAGCAGTGGTGGTGGTAGTAGCACTGGTGTAAGTGGGCAGTCAGAGGAACTTGCGCACGTGCACCAGCACCAGCAGCAGCACCAGGGGCGGCACCGGTCTCCCGTGGTGTGCGCGGGCAGCGGGCAAAGCGTGTCGTTCGCGGGGGCAAAAAATACCGACGCGGGGGACTCGGAAATGCCTACAGCCCTGGCCCTGGCCGAGCTGGGCTTCCTGGTGGCGGAGCGGGGCCGCAGCGGCGCGGACTTGGGGTGTGCGCTGCCTCCCTCGGGGCACGGAGCGGTGCCGGGGTCGCTGTCTTCAATTGCAATGAATGGTGGTGGAAGACGAGCGGAATGGGGCACAGCACGGTTCAGGTACTAGACGTGTGGATGGTGACTTAGTGTTTATTAATTTTGATGGTTGCCTGGTCTTCCTCGTTTAATCCGCGATCGCTTGTTGACTGTCGTGTTGTGCTTTCATGCATTGATCAAGTTACTCGTGTCTCGTCAACCCCGTGTCTTCTGCTCCCTTGGGCCCTTCTCCACATCTCTTTTGCCCTTCATTCGTCCAGATACGCTCCTACCGCACACGAGCTGCAGGGCTTGCATTTAGAATGGCTCCCCGCGCAAGGGGGGGTTGCAGCATCACCCAATTTGCCGCCCGAGTTACTCCACGAAGTCGAACAAACGCGCAAATGCTTCTTTCCCGAAAAAGTTGCCTGGTTGCACGACAAGGTAACAATGGCTTCCTTTAGTTTTCTTGGTGTACTTATACTATCGCTTTTATCGTGAAGGCAGTTGCTTCACCGGAACTGTCTGTGCTTCTTCGCCTCCTTCTGAACTATTTCGAACAAAGACATCTTCTTTCTTCTTTCTTTGTCTTTGTCTTCATCTTTTTTTCTTCCCCCCCCCTTTTTTTTTTGCTCAACCAGTTACGGCTATTGCAGTCCGCGAATGCTCACGAAGTCGTTCCCACCGAATTCGCCACCGCCTACCCTGCCTCCGTTTTACGGGACTCCATCGGCTTCCTGCACAAAGTCTCGCCACTGCAATGCTTGCTCTCCAAGTACAAAATTCAATTTGCGGTGGCGCGCTCGCACGCAGCAGCGCTCGAGAGCGAGGGAGAAGCCGAAGAAAAGTGGCTGGCGGCGCTGTGCGAGCAGTTTACCGACCCGGCGTGTGGATGCTTGCAACAAGCCGACGATGGCGGTTTAGACTTGGCGCCGAGGCCTCGCTCGCAGGCAGCTGCGCAGGCGAGAGCGAAAGCCAAAGCGAAAGCCAACCGACGGCGCAAAGGGGCGAGCCAATACGATACCGAGCCGGAAAGCGAGTCCTCGGAGCACGCGAGCGAAGAAGCAGACGAGTCGGCGCGGATGGTGCTGTTCACCTCTCTGGGCCGCGCGATCGCCATGGCTTTGGTCACCCGCGCCTTTGTGCCGTTGCACTTGTCGCGCGCGCTCTGCAAGTTGCTGGTGGGGCAACCGCTGACGTTTCTGGACTTGCTGGGGAGCCACCAGGACTTGTTTCAGGACTTGCTGCAGCTCATGATGCTCCCACCCAGCGCTGTGGCCGCGCTCAATTTAACCATGCCGCCCACTTCGACTTCGGGGGGAGAAGCAGGTCCCCGGAACGCGTCTCGGGACGGCGTGAAATGGCCAGGCCGGGGCGCGCGCGCTGGCGCCGCAGTGAGCGCCAACAACCGCCTGGAATACGTGTACCGCAAGATGGAACAACAGCTGTTCTTGCGGATTCGCCCGGAAGTGGCGGCGGTGCAGAGAGCGCTCTTTGAAGTGATTCCACCCGAGCTTTTGAGCGTGTTCGACCACCGGGAATTTGCCATGTTACTCAACGGCCACCACGCCATCGCAGGCAGCCAGCGCGAAGTGCCGGTGGCGCTCTGAAAGATGGTCGAGAGAGAAAGAGATGTAACTTCGAGTTGCATGGACAATACAGAGGGCGTGAATGCCACAATCCACAATGGCTTTTGTTTTGAATTATGAATTAGCGAATTAATAAAAACCAAACCACAATGTCATAGTTCTATGCCTCGTAATTTACTCGGAATTAAAAATAAATATAGACCTGGAGCTACTTCATATTCGAAGCTTTAAGTTAAATGGCAAGCGCAGCATAAAAGAATTGCCCATGAATTACCCTTCTTCATCCAGCTAGCAGAAAGCAGAAAGCGTCAACTTTTTCGATTACAATTCCCTAACCAAAACTTTTAAGCACAAGTTTCACATGGAGAGGGCACAAAGATATCGCATTTAAAGTACTTCCCAATCTAGATTTCGGTTATAAATTATAACTTATGCTTTGCTGTGCTGTTTCATGAAACTTCTTCGTTCCAACCCTTATTACCCAAACAAGAAGGCCTGGCCCATTATATACATATAAACGGTCGTCATAGCCGGAATAACCAACCACTGCACCAAAGGAGTTCGATTTGGGTGCTGTTGCCTAATTCCACGTCACTGACTTGGCTGCTGGGGGAGCGCCCTTAGGGGACGACTTCTTTTCTTCTTCACCTGGCCGATGAGTCAGTTCAATGGAGTGGTTTGAGGCGTCGTTCGAAGTGCTCTCCGCAGGCGGTCTTTCCAGAGAAGACGCGCTGTGATGTGAGTCTTGCTGTTGGTTCGACACTACGCGAAATGCCCTCATAGAAGACGACGAGGCGTCAGCTGAAGCGCTAGAACCAGAAGTTGTGTTTGACTTCCTGCCCGGATAGGAGCTATCAACGTCTAGTTCCTGCAGGATACAATATCACACAGCCAAAAAGCAAGAGTCAGTTTTTGCAGCAGTACGATCGACTGGAAATACAAGACTATACAATATCATACTCGAAACCACAGCTTTTATAAGTGCATACTCGTGCACAGCAAACAGCAGGCAGAGCAAACATACAGTCAGGGCTAAAGCATCATTTAGGCATTGGATGTTGTTTTGTTTTCTTTTCACCTTGAGCACGTGGTTGTTGTGCGTGGAGTCGTCAATGTTCACTCCTGGCGGGTCATGTTGGCGCAGCCACAGCAAGTGCCACAGAGTGCCAAACGCCAGGCTCGACCAGCAACCAGCCCATCCAATCAGGGCCAGCGCGAATATAGTATTGGCGGCCAGGCTGCTGCCGTCGCCACCGTAGAAAATACCTGCGCACTGTGCCGCCCGTGCTGAACTTGCATGCGGGTATGCTTCCTGTTTCAACATAATTGATTGAAAGCACGGAAGAGATTAAAGACAGAATGCTAGGAGAGATTCGTGGAATATGATTGCCTAATCAGCTGTCCCTCCAAGCTTCGATTCAGATCGAGCTAACCTTCGCTGTGTACACCTCTCAAAGTAGCATGCATTTCCTAGTTCACTTTGATAAACGAACAGTCACCTGGTAGTTGGCTTGCGTGGAAACGAACCCAACGGCTACTAGGCCCCACAGTCCACCCACGCCGTGGACTGCAAACGCATCTACCACGTCATCCACTTGAGCCGTCTGAAGGAAATGGACGGTATAAAGGGAACAGGCAAAAAGGCAAGAAGCATGGGCAACGTTATACCTCATTTCAATATATCTCCCTTGTTCGTCTAAGAGTGCGCGCAGGTATGTGCATGCGCATATGGGGAGGGCCATGATTGAACCTGCAGATGTTCCTTCTGCTTTTTCTTTATTTCTGCAGCACATTACTCCCCCTATCATGCATCGATCATCTCACCATGCTGAGCCATCTTGACGCCAGCACGGAGAAGCACGCCGCGCCAATGGCCACGAAGCATGCGCCAAGGGGCTCACATGTAGCGCAGGAGGCTGAGGAGGCTGCGAGCGCTGCTAAGAGGCCCTTGTGGCCGAACCTTTCCAAGCGAGGAACAAAATGACACCGTGATGAAACGAAGAGGTGCGGCATGTACGAAAGGATACACATTTCTTGCCTAAACGAATCCATAAACTGGTCTCAATCACTTCACGCACACCTAGTACGTAGTTGAAAACAGAATGCACCTACACTTTTCATTATTCTTTCTAACTCACTTTACGGACACGCGAAAGGCTGCAGCATCGTTTTCCTCTTTCATCTCTCGGTGCTCCAGCCAGCCGCCTAACACCGACGCTACCAAAGCACCGACCGCGCCTGAAATAGCCGTTACGCAAGCCGCTCGACCTACTAACCGAACTCGCCCGTCGGACACTCCGAGCGCTGCAAAGGAATTCAGCGCCAGCCTATGTACATAAAGATATCTCGTTTTACGGAAAGAAAGGAAAGGGAAAGACAAGTTAGGTGCACTTGATAAAATTTATGCAAAAAAACGTATTGTCTGAATGCTATGCATACCAGCCAAACCAGAGCGTCAAAGTGCCAACGCTCGCGAAAATCGGGCCGTACAGAGGGGTTTGCAGCCCTCGGGTCCGGAAGGCCTCGCGCGGCCCCACGAAATAAGCGCCAATGAGCGCTGCGATACCGCCTGTCGCGTGCACCACGCCGCTGCCTAAGATATACAAATGAGAGAGGGCGGCGAGGAACGGTAGATGGGAAGATTAAAACGGTTGAAGAATTGAGAGAGTTAAGAGCGCAGCTCGATAACAAGAAGAACAGACATACACATCTAATGGTCGGAAAAAGCCCTATTTATCTGTTTCAACTAGCACACTGCTAGCGACGATTCACCTGCAAAATCAGTGGCGCCGCACCCAAAGAGGGCCTCCTTGTCTTGTCGCCCCGCCGACGCCCATCCGTGCTCGTTCCACGCCCAGCACGCCACAAAAGGGTACACCAGCGCTAGGAAGGTTGCCGTGTGCACCGCGTACGCTAGCCGAGTGCAACTGAAAAAGGGTCGCATTTGATTGAGCTGTTTGACTCGGATGATGAGCGAAAGGAGACATCGAATATTGTCGTGGTAGTAGTAGTAGTAGTAGTAGTAAAAGTAGCGTGGGTTACAATGATAATGACGAGTACCTAGAAAAGCTCAACTTATAAACAGATAAGGCTCAGGCTATAATAATTTATTTACCGTTCGGCGACTGCGCCAGACACGATGGTCACGCTCACCGAGGCCACAGCCCACCCGAACAGCCACTGTGTGTAAGACCCGTCTCCTGGCGCCACGCTACTGCTATCGCTATCGCCCAATCCTACACCAAACTCACTGGCCTGCAGACCTGTTGGTAAAAGGGTGGAGGATAGATGATGGCATAAGTAGAACTTATAACCATAATACCAGAGTAAATTAAGGCAATATGTAGGATGTACGAGTAGTAGAGATATACAACTGCTGACAACTGTAGCATGCAGCGTGCTACTTAAGCATGGCAAAACTGTCTTCATGTATAGCTCGTACCGAAGTGGTCACTACCAACGAAACCATTATTGCCAGACGCGTCTCCAAAGGCAAGCCCGTAGCTTAGAGCCCACCAGCAGATGGCGCACAGAGCAGCGTCGAAGAGATTCTGCGCATAATGAGAGTACCACACATACACTACTTATATGTAACAAGGATAAATTGGCTACCAAAATTGTGTATTGAATCCGCAAGCACAAGAAATGCATTTCTAATCGCAGATAAATATGGCGAATCATTAACTTCAGACCAATTTTAAACGTACCTCGAACAAAACGTTCTCGGTTGCCTCGACGAGGTTGAGCACTTGAATAGAGCCAATTTCAATCATCGCGAACCCGGCTTGCATGAAAAAGACCAAAATCTGCGGACAGCATCGAATAGCTCATTTCATTGAGAAGTATAACTACTTCGGAAGCGTACCAGTATAATTATATTTAGTTGATGAACTCATTGATAACTTACCGCTCCTACGAGAACGAAGACTTCGTCAACGGCCTCGTCAGTGATGGTTGACATTTCCAAATCTGATGCGATGCAGCTCGCGTGCGGCTAAAATTCAAAGAAGGGCTACCGTGTTATGATTCAGGCAATGATGCGTAGAGATCCTCGGTTGCACCGATGTGCCTAAAAGTTAGCCGCGCTTGTGAGGCTAAAGCAATGGTAGATTCCTTTGTTCCTTCTTGAACATTTTTGTTGTGTGATTGTTGTGCATTGATTAGGCCTTACAAAAATACGTCAAATATTTGACCCAAATACGTCAATCAATACGTCAGTACCGTAAATTGCGTTATATTAGGGCATATTTCCACTATATGCATGGCAAACGCCGTATAAAGGCGTA
>Ga0307931_1001708_pt1 | contig 14401 bp, 17 predicted proteins | sample OrgLakmetageno47_FD_201816 | JGI IMG/M metagenome (GOLD analysis project Ga0307931, IMG submission 201816) | Saline water microbial communities from Organic Lake, Antarctica - #47 | ecosystem: Environmental > Aquatic > Non-marine Saline and Alkaline > Saline | place: Antarctica: Organic Lake... | reverse complement strand
GAGTCTCTAGGGGTTGGAGCGTGTCATGGCAGTTGGTGGGCTTCGGCAGTTGAAATTGGTTGAAAATTGTTGAAAATCTCGAGAGAGAACATTTGAGTCCCAAGAATTCAGGTGGTCAAAAAAAAAAAGAACCACTTTGCAAAATAAGCTGTTTCACAGAGCTGGCCACCACCACGCACTTTCTGACATTCGTCTTATTACTGTGTGTGCGTCCACGGGGGACTACTACTCAGCTGTAGAGCACATTCACCTCATACGAGGCTTGCACTTACTTTCTCCCCATTCGATCATAGAGGTGTCTGCGCTGCGGCGGCCCGGCAACCAATACTTGACCATTAGCCATGCTGGCTTCTCGCGGATCCCCCTCCTTGCTCGCCTTCGGTGCTAATGGCCTCGCTCGGCGGGTTCGGCCGCGGCCTCTGCACTACGCCGCTACGACGTCCCGTGTAGACCTCCATTCATTGCCTACTGATAGAGCGGCAGTACAGCTACTTCGAGGACCTGTTGGGCCTCACCGCACCGTTCATTGGGCGGCGGCTAGTGCCGTGCCTACTTCGGTCACCGAAGGCCTCATGGAGTCGATCCTCAAATCGCAAGCAGCCGACGCAGAGAAGGATGACTCAGCGTGGGTCGACGCGCCTACCCTAGTGGTCGAAGACCCATTGCACCCCAACGGATTTGACTTCAAAGTGGACCTGCACAGGCCGCCCTCGACCACCTCGGGCGTCGCAGCATTCCGCGAAGCACTGGCGCGAGGCGAGGTAGACGCCAACGCAGACCCTTTTGAACTGGTGGCTGGGGAAATCACCAGCTTGTCCGAAGGCATTCGCAAACTGCTCGGCAGCGACCACCCGGTGAGACTCACAACATGGGTGTTTGTGCGCGGATTCTTTTATCTATAACTGAAGCAGCCCTTCGAACACGTTGAGGAATGGTGGTGCAAATGAAGTTCAGTCCACCTTGTGACACTCACGTCAACATAACATACAGCTTACCCTAGTAACCTAGTAACCTCATTACGGTTCCATTCCTTTGCTTGTTGTTGCCTAGGTGCTGGAGCTGTGCGCGCGTTATTTCTTTGAAGGTGGGCGTGACGGCGGCAAGAAAGTGCGCCCCACCATGGTGCTGCTCTTGAGTCTCGCCGCCAACCACCACCAGGCGGCCATGTCCGCACAGAAAAGCGTCGGCTCCGCGGCCGCCCCACTAAAAACAGCAGGAGCAGCAGCTTCGTCGTCTCAGCACGGCAGCGGCGCCGTGGGCTGCCTCTCGTCGCAACGGCGACTCGCCGAGATCACGGAGGTGGGCCGCATGATGAAAGAAACAACAACTAGTGACAGTCTTCTATATTCTAAGCGTAGGAGCTCAAATGAAATTGAGATGTGCGTGCTTTGTTTTCCTCTTCCACTCTGTCTTTACGTCTGCTTGTAGCGCTGTCAGAACCATCGCTGCCTTTATTTCATGCACTTCCTTCTCATTTTCCTTCGGTTCACCCCTGGCTACTTTTCCATCCTTCGTGTGCTGTTCTAGATGATTCACACCGCGTCCTTGTTCCACGATGACGTCATCGATGTGGCGGACGCGCGGCGCGGAGCGCCCTCCGCCAACCGCGCGTACGGGGACAAACTCGCCATCCTCGCTGGCGACTTCCTCTTGGCCAGGTGCGCGTGTGTTTTAGACATTCGATTAGGGAGAAAGGATGTTGTTGATGAGCGTGCGCGTAAGTGCGCAATTTAGGAAACATATGTCCGTTGTAGGTCATACATGTGCCTTCATGCTTCCTTTAATGTATTCCCTTTGTGCGCGCTCGTGTACCCTTACCCTTCCCCAATACAATATAAACGCATCATTACAGGGCCTCGGTGGGTTTGGCGCGTTTGCGGAGCGTGGAGGTGGTGGAGTTGATGTCCTCGGTGATCGAGCACTTGGTGAAGGGAGAAGTGATGCAAATGCGAGGGGGCCACCTCAAAGACTGCGGCCCGCTGGAATACTACTTCCACAAAAACTACTACAAGGTATTAGGAGGGTTAAAAGGAGCTGTCGTGAGGGGGATTGTTTTTTTTTCTATTCTTTCTCTTCTTGACAAGTGGAAATTGATAGTTTGAATTCCATTTTTGTATTCCTATACTTTCTTCTGCACTTCTAACTGCTTTAATTTGACCCATTCCATAATCGTCTCGCCCTTCTCTGCGTCAACCATGCACCGCCGTCTCCCGCTCCTCCTCCTCCCACCTCCATACTTAGACCGGGTCCCTGATGAGCAACAGCTGCCGGTCGGCCGCAGTGCTGGGCGGGCATTCCAGTGACGTCCAGGACGTTGCGTTTGCGTACGGGAAACACTTGGGCCTTGCGTTTCAACTGGTAAGAGGGAGGAGAGGGAGAGGATATGTACATGTGCTAAAGGAGAAGGAGATTTTGAGCGTTTGATTGAGATCATGCTATCAAAGGCATTGGAGACTATTTGTCTAAATGTATTCAGTTTGCTTTGCAACTGCCATAAGAAACTTACTTCCAAAGTTCCCTTCCCTTTGTGAAGCACTTTCTTTCTGTCATAACCTCCTTCAATTCTATCTCATTCCTCGCCTCGGTTCCTCTCACCTCTCTTGACACCCGTGGTAACCCCCCCCCCTGTTTCTTCCATCCTCTCAGGTCGACGACGTGCTCGACTTCGAAGGCTCCTTGCAGTCCCTGGGCAAGCCAGCCTTAGCGGACCTCAAAGCGGGCCTCGCCACGGCGCCCGTGCTGCTGGCGGCGGAAGAGCATCCCCGGCTGCAGGTGCTCACGGCGCGCAAGTTCGCGGAGCCGGGCGACGTGGACGAGGCGCTGGCCCTGGTGAAGGCGTCCAAGGGGCTCGCGCGAGCCAAGGACTTGGCGATTGCGCAGGTGAGGAGGAGGAGGATGAGTGAGAGGTGGAGGGAGGGTGAGTGGGTGGTTGATGATGCGGAAAAGGGTCCGTGAAATGTTAGAGACTTAGCATTGATAGCACGCTCTGCATGGATGCGGAAGAAGAGAGTAAGTTTGATACTATAGATTCATGTCTTGTGCTCCCTCTTTCTTCCTTGTTGTCAGGCGGATCTGGCGATCGATGCAGTCAATAACTTAGCCCCTTCTCGAGCGCGCGACGCTCTCGCTCACCTGGCTTACAAGGTAGTGTCGCGCAACAACTGATAGAGCTCATTTGGGGCGAGGGCAGCACAGCCGCATTGGTCTAGCTGGGATATAGTCACCAAAAAAAGAAGAAGAGGTGATTGATGAAGTTAAACATATGGGGGTTAAGTGCTTCGACAAGGCAGACATAAATAAAGATAGTTCGGCAGGGTAATGTGCATTTGCTTGAGTGCGCGTAGATCTCGATGTAGAAGCCCCATCGTATTTGATTGATATATAGTAGCACATCAGCACATGGCAGTATAGAACAGGAACTAATACTAATACAAATTCATAAGCACAAAATTCAGAAACAGACGCAGAAACGGCTTCAGCCCGGTTTCAATATTATTTCACGAACAGAGTTTCCACTTTAGAGGGGGGTGGAAGTATTATGCTTCCTGGCCTCTACACACTGTACTCTTTACGAATTTGACTTGCGCGCAATGCACGCGCGTACACTTCTGCCTGCAGCATTGGCTTCTGTGTCATTTGGGTTTGTATTCGTTCGAGTTCGAGTTCACAAAATGAAAGTAATAGGAGGTCAACTGCAAGCGGCATATAAGAACCAGGGGTTTTGCGTTCGCTATGCGATGTGTGGTATGGCCGTGTGGTGTGGTAACTTTTCTACTTTTATTTTTATCTTTTGTTTATGAGCAAGAGCGAAGAGCGCAATCCAATCGGCCAATCGAACCAGACATCTAGATCAGAGACATTCCCTTGGTTTCATGGCATTGGAGCGACCACTTTTTCTCGAAAACAACTGTCTTGTTGTTGAATTAGATATGTGCACTTTATTACAATTTAATAAACTACTCCACCTATCCTATCCTCCCCTGCGGGCGGAAACTCCTCTTCTCTTTTGAGCAGCGCTTTCAGAGCACGTAGGAGCGTGCCACTTTGGACCGCTATCACCACTTCCATGGCCACTCGGGCATATTTTCCTAATGGGCTTCTAAATTTGAGTTGCTTTGCTTTTTATCTCTACGTGGTAGCCTTCTAATTCCGGCCCATCAGGGCATGTGTCAAAATTCATATAGATATAGTGGGAATTATTGTCCTGCGTTTTGTGCTGCTTCTGGTATTTTATCATATGGACGGTTTCTTTGATTGTAGTAAGGCCTACTTGACTGTGCTATTTGGCAGATGATAGCGATATTCCGCGGCGTGTACAACGCATCCCAATCTTGAGGCGGCTATACATGTCTCGTGCTCACGTTGTGCCGCAAATGCGTACTGTGCGTACTTCCATATTCACGAATTAAATTGCGTATTGGAGTCAAAAACAATGCGTAATTTTCGAAATTGCAGCATTATTAGCATGAGCAAGCAATGCGCAATGAGCAATGAGCAATGAGCAGCATAAGCGCATGTGCTAAGAGTTGCCCTACAGGTTGGTTGCCCTAGTTGCTAGAGATTCATTTCAATCATCTGCACGTAGAAGTAGTTCTCTAGGTTTAAGATGAGCTTTGCTGCCAAGCTAGCCTCCTTTAAGAAGAAAGGCCCGAGTACAAAAAAGCCAGCCAATCTCGAAACCTCAGAGCCACATGTGCCAGCTCAACCACCGCCACAACCCTTCCGAGTGTCTGTCGTTGGTACGGCACTCACTGCGGCCAAGCTTTGGTTCCATTTTCGTGAAGTTGGCGGCGTGCTATCCATTACAATGACATCGTCAGATCGAGCCGAGGTGGCTTTCCAAACGAAGCTGGGGTGGATGTACGCTATCCAAAGGATGAATGGAATATGCCTTGCTCCTGATGAACCGCCGTTGCAAATTGCAGCGATTTTATCCGAAGATTCGTCATTAGGTGAATCTTTAGATGGTTCCAGCCCATCTCAGGCGCAAGAAGTATTGCCGTTGCCACCAATTGTAGTTGTCGGTGGAGTAGGCGGGTCAGGAACTCGATGGGTGTCTCAAGTGATCGCAGCTTTAGGCATTGAAATGGGGCACGACCAAAACGAATCCCTCGACAACCTCACCTACACTCTGCTCTTCAAGCGCCTTGGAGTACTAACAGATGATGACCCCCGCTTCGATATGCTTGTAAGATCTGCTGTGCAGCATTATGAGCTCCCTCTTACCGTCCAGATCGATATTCTTGCTCGGCAAGGCTCTGGAATGAGCTACCGGGCCGCTTTTCATTCGAATGCCTACACTTACCTGATAGTAAAAAGCCAATAATTTTAATGATTGTGCCCTTTTTATTGCTGATTTTCATGCGTGTTTCCAGCTCTCGATTATGGCTAAAGGCATGGGTTGCGGAGGTGCCCTCACTCAAGCCGAACGAGATCTGGCACAGAGCTTGACATCAGCAGAAGAAGAAGAAGACCGAGGTAATGCAGGAGCGCCTACACCGTGGCTCCGAGAAAGGTGTCGGCGGCTAGAGCAGAAAGCAGCGGCTACTTCTGGATCAACGGGCGCTTTGTTGTGGGGATGGAAGGAGCCAAATTCGCACATTTTACTTGACCGCTTGATGACGCGATTCCCAAACATGAAGTGAGAGTGGGGTGCTAGGTTTGTTGTCATTTGATTTTCTGTATGCTCTGTCGATGGAGCCGTGCGCAGCCTTCGCATTAGTGTTACCACGCCACGTTTGGCACTCTAACGGAACTATCTTGTCGTTCACTTAATTCAATTTAAATACATTATTTTTGCTTGTGTGGACAGGTACATCCACGTGATGCGGTCCGGCTTAGACATGGCGCACAGCGACAACCAAAATCAGCTCAAACTGTGGGGCAAGCATTTCCTAGGGGCCAAAACTAGTACCGCCTCCTCTTCCTATGCCCAGCAGCAGCAGCAGCAGCAGCAGCGGGCTGGCGCGTGGGATGGCATGGTGGGGCCAAACGCGAGTTTACGGTACTGGAGCGCGGTGCACAAGCGGGTGGTGCGGCTAGGCCAAGCCCTGGGGCCGGAGAAGTTTTGCTTGCTGAACTTTGACGCCATCTGCAAGCAACCGAAAGCGGTGAGTGGTACTGTACGCTTGTTCTTGGAAACGAGGAAGAATAGCTTTCGCTGTAGTATTTTTCATGGCGTGAATAAAGCTGTTGTTTCATTTTAGAAGCACGTCAATACGCAATCCACATTTTCGAGCTCCTTGTAATGTATTTGTTCCGCACGTCTTTAACTTTTCCTTCCTTCTTTTATTTATCTATGCAGGGTGTGAGCGCAATCGCAGACTTCCTCGGTTTCAATCCACCAGAATCGCTGATCAACGAGCTCAGCTCCTTGGTGCAAATCAAGCCTGGCTCGATGCACCGCTGGCGCCACGCCGGCGGCCTTGCCCTCTTCGACCGCGATGACGTGGCGTACGTGAAAGAAATGGGCTTTGACACGCGAGAAGAAGTAGCAGACGATGATGCAGTTGCCCTATCCTCGTCAGTGTCTGAGCCAAGAAGGAGGGACCCATACTCAGCGGCGGTAGTAGTGAATGTCCATTCAAAAGGTGAGGAAGGGAGTAGTGAGGCGGAAACCGGCGAAGGTGCACTGGGCAGCCGAAAGCGACAACGCGTCAGCGCCTCAGGAGAAGACGGGAGCGGTGACTTGGGTGTGCCAAAAGAAGAAAAATAATCGCTGCATGTAGATGTCCTGTTGATTCGCGATATCGTTCTGTCTGTCCGCCTTAGCCGACTAAAAATAGACAGGTAGTTCAGGAAGCCGAAATCCGAGCTCAAGCTCGGAAGCATATATAAGTTCAAATTTCAATATTGGACCTTCTACAGGCTGTACAGATAGAAACAGAACGAGAAACCCTAGGTCTTGTTTGCGCTGCTTTTCTTCTCTACCTGTTAGTCTTCTAATTCCGGCCCTTCGGGGCCTGTCTCAGAAACCAGAAATCCAGAAGCAAGGAAGCAACACTTAAGAGGGAGGATCACGCTTGATACAGCAGGTCTGCAGGAGTACTTTTTTTTTTCAGTTATTCAAAATCGTTGAGAAATTTGGTCAGGATTCGAGTAGCTTGAAGCGTGAAGTCACGTCGTTCGCACAGGCTGCGCCTCGCGACTGTGCTAAGAAAGCGACTCTGACACTACCTTAGTGCTGAACTATGATGCGATATTTCACTGCACTAGCAGCATTAACGCCAGCGCTCCGAGGCGATGCGTTCTCTTGGAATGGAGCGGTACCGACTCGTCACTCGACCACGCTCCCTCTGTCGTCACCTGGGGAGAATGGGAGGCCACTAGAAGCAGTGGATGTTCCATCTGGCACTGGCAGCCCAAACAAATTGCAGCCTCTATCTCCACTAGCGTTCGCGATCATGGAGCAAATGCACGGCGGTCGTCCTTCGGACAGCGTCGAATTCGCGGAAGCATCGGATTCATGGTATGTGGGTTTCAACCCTCCACCTGTACCGTTGTTCGGTTCGCGCTTTCAGGGCGATTATTATGCTGCAACCTCCTAAGTAGCAAAGCTAGATTGCTCTTCCTCGTTCTAGGGATCGAGGTCGAAGTTTGTTCCACGCATGTCGTAGTTACTCATTTGTTTATCGAATCATTCATTCATTTCCTGTCGTGTTTCTGGTCTCGAAAACGAAGGTTTCCTGGGTCCGCGAACCTACCTGCCGACGCAGCCTATTGGGCGGAACAAGAAGCGTTGCATGCAGCTGCTTCGGCACAAGCCCTCGCTGGCTCACCCGATTCTTCTTTGTCTTCGCACTCTAGTAACACTCACACTCCTCGCCTGACCAACATGCTTGACGGCCCTCCGACCAACCGCCGCGGTGGCGTGGCTCCTTCACAGCAGCAGCAGCAGCAGCAGCAGCAGCAGCAGCAGCAGCAGCCATCATCGCCGTCAGCCCGCGGCCCACCACCGCCTCCAATGCCTCCTCAATCCATGCAAGGTGCACGCGTGGGGCCAGCGGCGCCATCGAGGTTCTCACAGCCTGCTGCTCGCGGAATAACTGGAAGTACAGGCAGCAGTTACGGTTATGGTCCTCCGAACAGCAACGGTTATGGCCCGGGCAGCAGTAATAGTGCTAATAGCTACGGTTCTCCTGGTGGCAGCAACAGTGCTAACAGCTATGGTTCTCCTGCTAGCAACGGCAACGTTGCGAGTGCCTATGCTCCTCCTAGCAGCAACAGTTATGGCCCTGGCAGTAGTAACAATGGAGCTAATAGCTACAGTTCTGCTGCTAGCAGCAACAGTGCTAACAATTGCAGCCCTCCCCCTGGCAGCCACAGCGCTGGTGGCTCCAGTGTTACCAGCAGCAGCACCACCAGCAGTAGTGGCAGCAGTGGCGGTGATCGGTTCACTGAAGCAGCTCGGGCAAAAGCGGAAGCAGCAGCAGACTTGCAAGCTCTGCAACAGCTCGACGGCCGGTATCAGTATTTATGCTTGTTGGGTGGTGTGCGCTACCTTGTGTTTTTGTTGCCGCAAAGCTGCTTTTTACCATGGTGCCTCAACACACTATGCTCTACCATCTCATTCGAACAGGTGCGCCCGCGTGGAGAGCGCGCTCTTGTCCCTGATGACTCAAGTGCGAGACATTCGAGTAGGCATCCGCAACGACGCCCCCCCCTCACCTACAGGAGGAAGCAGTGGCGCAGGAGGAGGCGGCAGCAGCAGCAGTGGGAACGCGGTGCTTCGGAACGCAGAAGCTCTGGGCGCCCGCGCAGCCGCGGTGGAAATGGCGGTGGAGACTAACGTGCGGCCGGTGATGGCGGATTTCAGCGCCTCAGCTGCAGCTGCTTTCCTGCCTCCTCCTTTTCCACCGCCGAACAGCCCTTCTTCTTCGTCGTCTTCTTCTTCTTCTAATCCTCCTGCCCCTGCCTCTCCACCTCCTACCCCTGCTCCTGCCTACCCGCCGCCCCCACCACCGCCTGCAGCTGCCAATGCTTATCAATCGCCTCCTTCGCAATCGTCGCGTGTGACCTCTCCGCCTGCTTCACCTCCGCCTGCTGCTCCTGCTACTGCTGCCTATACACCACCACCCCCTGCTCTTTCACCTGTTGCTCGTGCTGCACCTGCTAGTGTCGGTAGTGGTGGTGCAACTTCGCAGACATCGTCATCGACTCCACCTCTGTGGCAAGAAGTGTCAGTAGTGGAAGGCGGGGCTGTAGGGGGTAAAGGAGAGAGCTACTCGACCAGCGCAGGAGCACCTCGGAACAGTGGAACGCAGAGATCGACCAGTTCGTCTTCGTCGTCGTCGTCGTCGTCTGCTTACCAGAGAACGTCTGCATCCTCCTCCTCACCATCATCTAGTGGCAGTGCAGGAGTAGGCAGCTCACCTCGAGTCGATTTGGACTTTGATGTGGATGTTGACATAGCAGCAGCGTCCGCGAGGGCTGCGGAGCAAGCGGCGCGAGAAAAGAGAAGGTAAGCCTGGGTGTGTGTTTGATGGCTCAAGAAGCCGGACTCTCTTTTCTTCCATATCCTCTTTGCTTGTGTGCAGGTGAGAAGTATGAGGCAACTTTGGGCTGCCATTGATCTGGGCCTTATATCCTAGTCGGTTGCTCATTCCGCCCTTTCCTTCCTCTTGCCTCGTCTCGCTTGGCTTTCCCTCTGGTAAATTCTTTTAGGTTCGACGTCATTGCCACTACCGCCAAAGCAGTCCAAAGGCTCTCAAGCGCGGTGGCAATGATGGCGCCCGAGTCATCCTTCTCTTCTTCTTCTTCCTCCAGCAGTGGCCAGGCCGGTATCGAAGACGCAGTGATCACTGGCGATCCAAGCAAGAATCAACCTGTAGTGGACGTGGCGTTTGAGGGAGGAAACCACAACAACAACCAATACGGCAGTAGTAGTAATCCGTACAGTAGTGGCAGCACCAGTAGTAACGGCGCATCCCTACCCTGGGGCGCCGTCTCGATGGACAATTTGTTGGCTGAAGGCCTCGCGCTCGGCGCTGCGTTCGGCGACAACACCACCGCCACCACTCCCGGCTTGAGCGCAAGAGCGATGGAGGCGTTTGTGAGCTGGGTGGAAGCGGGGGATCGAGAGCGCGGTGCGGTGACTCGCCTAGCGCCTACCCTGAACCCCCGGGTGGTGGTGGCCGGTTTACTGGGGAACCAAGCGGGGGACCGGGACGGGGATTTGTGGCGCAATCTAGAACTGCGCGTGTGGACGTCGGACACCGATAGCGTGGCGCATGCCGCAGTGGCAGCGGCAGCCGCAGTGCAACAACAAGGAGCTTGGGGTTTGCCCAGCAACAGTGGTGTTGGCCCTGCGGCAGTCAGCAATGTCGTTGACAGCACGGTCACCAGTGGCAGCAGTGGCAGTACAGGGAGCCAAAAGCAAAAGGACTTCAGCGGAGCTTTGAATGCCTTAGCGCGGCTGAATGCTGTGATGGAGGCTGAGGCCAAAGTGATGGCGGGGCTAGGACCGGGGGAGCTGACCTTTGTGATGGACCTTTTACAAGGCACTTACAAAGGAGAAGCCGCAGCTGCTGCGGACTCGCAGGCCCAGCAACAGCTGGTGGAGGTGTTAGACCAAGCGCTGAGAGAAGCGGCCCGGAACACGGGGGCTGAGGTGAGAATGTTAATAGAGGAGGAGGAGGAGGACAATAGTGAATACGTATGTTGATGTACCCTTTGCTTTCCCAGTTCTCTCACCACTTTTTTTACCATGTCAATTCAAAACTGTCTGGAAATATTTGCTTGTACTCACCCGTTTTTCTACTTTTTGAATATCTTTCTTCCTTCTCAATGCACAGGTGAGCGCCGCAGGATGGGCTGCATTAGGCGATTTCGTGGCCGAGCGCGCGTCGAGTGTGGACCCTAATGACAGCACAGGCGTGGCGCGCGCCGCACAGCAACTGAAGCGACTGCCTCGGCAGGCCATTGAAGGGCTCGTGGAGTCGCACTACGTGGACTTGTCGCTGCGAGCGGGGCACACGCGCTGAGGGGAGATGGCAGTCTTTCAGATGTAGATGTAAAAATTTGCACTTCACAATAGAGAGGGGATAAGGGGCCATGTCCGGGGATGTTCTTGTTGGGCTTCTGACTCCTCATTGGATGTATCTATATATTTGCCTCGTTTCTTCGCGAATGCGAATACTTCGTTTCCAGAACTAGAACCCAATAGGAGACATATACTTATGGCATACTCGAACTCGAACTAATACAAACCCAAATGACACAGAAGCCAATGCTGCGGGCAGAAGTGTACGCGCGTGCGTTGCGCGCAAGTCGAAATCGTAAAGAGGATAGTGTGTAGAGGGCAGGAAGCATAATACTTCTTATGGCATGTGATTAATGGTTATCTGGTTATGATTATGATTGGGAGTAAAAATTGAGCAAAGGCCATCGCATACTTCGCATGTAGCGTAGTGCTTAACAGGCCACAGGGAACTGGGAAACAAATTAAAGCATTTCGTTGTGAACGCAAAAACGGGGGACTCAAAAACGGGGGGGGGTGAAGTATAATGTGTAATGCTGCGGTCAAGAGCAGGCTGCGTTTATGGTTCAGCTTCATGATTTGTGTGTTTAGTCCACCGTGGCACGGCGACAGAGGTCAACGGAGAAGAGAGACAAGAGGCAGCAGAACGCAGAAGTTCAGCCGAAGAAGGCGGAAGGCTACGGCGCTACGGCTGAGGCGGATAATAGATCTGATGATGATGGAAGGTGCATCAGTAACCAAGAAAACCGCGGGATTTCCGGGTTTTTACCCACCTCGAATCAGCAGAAGATCCGGTAATCTCTAAGTGCGCTGAAGGAAAACCCAGCAGCCCCGTGGGTTTTCTTGGTTACTGAGGTGCATGCGTGCGTACGCTCGTCAAATCCGCCCTGTAGTGAACAGGTAGCATTCTGAGTTCCGAGAACAAAGCTATAACGAAGTCGTTGTCGGGCTCCTGCGCGTGAAGTAGTCGTCCTTCTTGTTGCCTAGCATGGGCCCTCCTTGGGAGCGTAGCGGCGCCTCTCTAGCGTCCAATGAAAGCTCTTTGTCGCTGAGCACTATCACCACCCGGAAGCCCCTGTTTAGTGACCCTCGAGGTGTCGCAGATGCCAAGGCTATGGAAGCGGCTACGTGCGACAATCCTGTCCGGGCTTTGAAGGTAAGAAAATTTAACGCTGCCCTTACACCAATGATAATTCATTGCTAGATTAGAAATTAAACCTAGTAGACTCGCTTTGTCGTTGTGCCCCATCACATTCAGAGGTGCCACCAAACTACCATGTTGTCATTCAACTCTCTAACGCGAACATGCTTTTCTTGCTTTGTGTGCGTGTCTTTTATGTGGGGGCTTGGGGTGAACAATATTCAAACAATCACGGCCATATCACTTTAAATCACGCATGAACGCAGCTCTACGAGCAATCAGCCGCGTACGGTCATCCCGGTGCTTGTTTCGAATGCGGCGTGTTTTACGAAGCGGGCATTCCTGGCCATCTGGAGCCAAACGAGCACAAGGTTCTCTCACTTTCAATAGAGACACCCGACTAGGATTCATGACACCGCCACAGTACTAGCACACATGCACACGTGCATATTAGCACTATTCCACTATCTTAGGATATCGCTCCGAGTAGTACTTCGCGCGTCGTTGTTAAACCTGTTTTTAGGTTTTAACTGCGAGACTGGATGAATCTTGCTTCAGCAGAAAAGAAGACACTACCGCCATCACCTCACTATCCTATTGTTCCACCATCGCTGCGCCATCCCTCCACCTTTCAATCATGATCAATCAGGCGGTGCTCAAGTATTTAGTGGCGGCTATCGGTGGGATTCCTTCGGCGCGCTACAATTTAGCTTTCATGTACGAGCGTGGAGGTGGGGGCTTAGCAACTTCCAACGAGAGAGCGTGCGAGCTCTTCGACTCGGCAGCTGAACTGGTACACACCTAGATAGATGTTTTAAGGAATCCTCTTTGATTAGCATTCTGCCTGCGTGGTCACCAAATTTAGATTCCTCATACCTCTTTATGAAAAATATGCTGACGGTGAATCCTTAATCCACCACTGCTACCAAATTTAGATTCCTCATACCTCTTTATGAAAAATATGCTGACGGTGAATCCTTAATCCACCACTGCTAGGGCCACGCCGGCGCTGCTGCTGCCCTTGCAGATCGCTTGTTTCGAGGAGTCGTGCGAGACCAGCAGCCTGTCATAGAAGGAGATGGAGCTGCGGACGACAAAGACGATCGGAACGGCAGCAAGCCGCAGGTGTTCTTTGAAGAGGCAGTGCTGTACTGGCTGCTGGCTGCGAGAGCGGGGCATCCGCAAGCGTGCATGGCGCTGAGCGTGGCCTTTACAGAGGGGGTCAATGGGTTGAAAGTGGACCAAGAGCTCGGGGAGAGCTTACAGGAATTGGCGCTATTGCTGTGGTGGAAGGTACGTGTGCTGCACATGTGAGAGATATACTACGTATCCGCTGTTCTCTGTTGACGTCTTTCCTTTTTCCTTGCCTCTAAAGCAGTCTTATTGTATTAGTTCAGGCATGTATGTTTATGCATACTTTCTTTACCAAAGAAATATCAATTATTTTATCTTCCAATTCTGTATTTTTCTCTTATTGTTACTTTATTCACTTTAGACTGCGAGCCAGAACGATACGCTTTCACACCTGAACGTGAGCACTTCGTTAGGACGAGAACGGAGCAACAGCCGTGAGGGCAGCAGCGAGCGAGGAGGAGGCAGCCGTCGCAGTGTTAGATCACCTCCCAACAGCGGCGCTTCGAGTCGGAAAGACCGCGTCGACAAAGTGCTTCGTTTGCCCTCTTATTTCAACAAAGCAGGGGCTGCAGCTCTTATCAAGGTAAAAGTAGTTTCTTGACTTCTGCCTTGATATTGACGTACTAGTGTGCTGTGTTTACGTTGGACTCGCAGTTGACTTATGCACTTTTATTCTCATTATTTTTATGCATGCACGCCTCTAATATATTTCCTTGAATGCAACAACCACTCTACAGGAGCGCGACTTGTTGAAACGATTGATGAAAGGGCCGAGAGATGTGGTGGATTTGCTCGAGAAGTTGTGCGAGAAGCGCAGCAAGCCTCGGCCGAAACCAGGCAACCCCGCGCCCTCCGCCTCGGTGAAAGCGGCCATGGCCAATGGTGCCTGGCCTCCTCTCACGGGGGAAACCACCGACACGGTAGTACACTACTGAAGTGAAGTGACAAGGATAGAATCGAGATGATTGGCTGAACCCTATACAATAAATGCAAAGGAAACACAAGTGATAATTATAAAAAATTGGCAGCTTTCGTTCACCCCTCATTTCTCATTCTTTTCCCCCATTTTCTACTTTCGCTCTCGTCTCTTTGCTAGGTGAGCGCTCTTCTAGACTTCGTCGACACGTTAGACGACGCGGATGTGTTAG
>Ga0307931_1001706_pt1 | contig 14417 bp, 21 predicted proteins | sample OrgLakmetageno47_FD_201816 | JGI IMG/M metagenome (GOLD analysis project Ga0307931, IMG submission 201816) | Saline water microbial communities from Organic Lake, Antarctica - #47 | ecosystem: Environmental > Aquatic > Non-marine Saline and Alkaline > Saline | place: Antarctica: Organic Lake... | reverse complement strand
GGCCATTTGGTACATAAATATGATGAAATTATATGCTCCATTCATCAGGGAGGCCACCCTGCGAGTCACCATGACCCTCCGGTCGGAGGGCCATGGTGGGGATCCTTCGCCAAAACTACAGGGGGCATATATATATATACTGTGATATATGTGGCACCTCGCCGACGTTGCATATCTTACTCAGAAGAACCGGCACCTATTGTGACCTATCCGGGGTGGCTACCTGGTATAGAATTCTAAGATAAGCAGATGGAGATAGAATGGTAATAGATAGTAGATAGGTAATTAGAATCAATCAATTGATCATTAATACCTTTACAAGCGGGGTTGCGATTCACGTTTCCGCGGAATTTTCGCGCGATGGCTAAAAAAATCACTTCACGTGGTATTTCCGCAGGTTTTCCGCGGGTTTCCGTACCGTAGTCATAAAGGCACTGCCAAATCTCCGTCGCGGAAATCACGTCTGATTGGAAAAAAAAATCCCCTTTGGCGAGAATTCCGCGGAATTTCCCGCGGGAATCCTAACCTGCTTAGAAGCCAATCGGTTATAAGCGGCTAAAGAAAGGAGAACAGGGTGGTCACTGCGACGCAAGCCCTTGGAGACTTCAGTCTAAGTGCGTGCGAGCTGTGCCAGCTCACCGGCCTGTTGATGTATGTGGGAGGTGTTGTGTTATTGAGGAATTTCCCCTTTGTGGGGGAGGTTCGGCTTACCGTATTAGCGAGATTTAGAGAGCGGGCGATACGTTCCTACCGGACAATCGACAGGGTGGGCCCTACTAGTAGTAAACGCGACTTCACGTCGCAGTCTGAGATTATTGTGTGGTAAATATGGGTAAATTAAGCGCAGCAATTTGTGTGCCATTTGGTGCAGAAACCGTGGATAACGATCCATGTACCGTCGGGACGACGAGAAATTGCACTGCCGGGACGGGATGCGTAAAGTGTGTAGTGGCGGCCTGTGGCCTGGTGTGGTGGGTTGTAGAGTATAAAAGTATAGCGCATAGTTCCGTATAGCATACAGCAAGTAGCACGTACAGTGTACAGTAATTTTTAACAAAAAGCAAAAAGCACTACGGCAGCGGCGCGCGCGCCGCCGCGCCACGATCAACGAAAGGGTTTTTACGTGAAAATGGTTCGTTGAAATGGACGTCGCGCATGTCATCATATATGGCCATTACACGTGGGAATTGAGTAGATGTTACTACTATAAAGTAGCATATGTCATAGAGTTTTTGGTAACGAGGGTAAAAAAGTAGTCAGGCGTTGCACAAAGTGTCTAGATCTACGCTACGGATTATCGGGTAATCTGCGTTGCGTATTCGGCGTATTTAGGTCATTTCGGTGGCGTAGTATTTGTGACGTGCCAATGATCGTTGTTTGAAGATCTCAACGTGGGCGAGGCCGCAGACGGGAAAAATTATATATTCCCGAATCAAGAGCTGGGAGGGCACTACAAAAGAGTGAAAGATGCGCATAGATGCAATGCACAAGCTACTTCGAACTAGAGGTGCGGCGGGCGCGATGGCGAGAAATTAGAGCGGAAAGAGTGCACGAAGGTTCACTTCTTGCACTTTCGCTTCGAACGATCGCCTGGCGGCTTAGCACTGTATTATACGCAGTATTCGGGTTTTGACTCGAATAGGAAGCGTACATCATGACTGGAATGTGTAAGCTGCCTCCTTCCTTGGTCAAAGGTGGTTTTTGCTTTTATTGGTGTGGATGTGAGTTCGACGAGAATGCTGTTTGACAGGAGTTGACCTGTGGAAACAAGAGAACATGCTGATGTCAGTGACAACGTGTTAAAACATACGTAACGTGTCAGAACACATTTACCCAGATAAAAGCATGATGTGACACACAGAGAGAGTCACAGACATTTTTCTTTGGGAGGCACTTTTTGGTCGTGGTCGCATAAAACATCAACTTTTCGTTGATCTATAAACAACCCCCTGAAGCGGAGGTTCTTGCCATCCGTTTGCACCAATCGAAGCTTCGAAAGCTCTTGCACTTCTGATGGCTGTGTTGTGAATCGGAGATCGGAGATAGAGATAAAGCTCTATGAAGGGCGAGCTGATGTAGCTCGCCTGAAGTTGGCTCGTAAACAACTATGGCTGCTGTCGTATTGGCCGCGAAAATAACAGGCCATGGCACGCGGACTGACCCTCTAGGACACGGCCCTAGTTCTCCCGCTTGTACTTTTCTATTCGACGCGGGAGATGTAATCGAATACAGCATCCGTGTCTCGATCGTGTCACCGCCTCTACCGTAAGCTATTCAACCCTTTCTTCCTCGCTTGCGATGATTTTTTAAAACGCTAGTCACCATTTATCCCATTATGCATCATTTCCTTGCCCTTGAGCTTACAAAGCGTGAATATCGTTTTTGATATCAATGAACGATTTTGAACGCATTGATTCAGGTACCAGCCTATCATTGTAAAACGGCGCTTTTCAGAGTTTAGGGAGCTGCACGTGGGCCTAAAAGAAGATGGCATTCCAGAGCCAAAGAAGATGCCTTCCAGGTTATTCTGCAGTAGCGCAGGGTGCCCTTTAATTGTCGCTGTGTAGCCGACAATGCGAGAACAGTCTAGTTTTGTTTAAATCTTTCGTCTCATTCTCTACATCTCTTGTGTTTGTTAACACAGGAAAGCGGGCTTCTTCAAAATAGACAAAACTGATGACAAATTTATTCAGAGCCGAATCCAGTCCCTGCAAGAGTATCTTGACGGGGTATGGTTGCTTTTATTTACTCTTGTATCTTCTTGATGTCCCAGTTATTTTGCTTTGTTTCTACTCTACGAAGTGGCCTACAAGGGGAGGCGAGGGCGAGAGATGCATGTGCGACTTCCTTGCACACTAACCTCCCCCCTTTTGGCCCTTTGTTTCCTGTCAGCTTCTCTCCGAGCCCATTGCGCACGAACGGTTGATCGATTGGCAAGAGCCCCTGGCCAAGTTTCTCGCCCTCGCGTGGCTTTTCGACCCGTCACAAGACCCGAACAACGCGAACAATGATGCTGGTGGTGGTGGTGGTACCCGCGCTAGTGAAGGCCCCACTTCCATGTTGTCGTCTTCTTCTATGGTCGTGCCGCCGCCCCCACCGTCTCTAAACACTTTGCGGCAGGCAGCCGCCCTGAGGCTCGGCGCCCAGATGCGGGGCTACGCTGGTCGAGCAGCTGCCTGGAAGTTGAAGCTGGTAAGGGTTAAGGGGGGTGCACTAACATCTGGTTTCTCGAACTCTCACCCACACTTTTTTCATTTCTAACAAACATTCCACTTTTCCTTTCCCATCCATTTCGTATCCTAGGTGCGGCCGCGGCCTCTGTACGTAAATGTGTCACACATCAGCGGCTATGCCAAAGTTGGCGGCGGCAGCAGCCTCGGCTCTTTGGCGTCCTTCTCGTCGTACTGCCCCTATGTCGTAGTGTCCGCGCACGATGCTCGCTCGGGCCGTCAGCTCTGCAGTGGGCGCTCGCTGACTCATGCTTCCACAACCACGAGCAATTGGACCTGGGATGAGGAATGGATCTTGCTACCCGAGGTGATGTTTTACGATGCGCCTACTGATTAATAACTTGTCTTTGCTCTTCTCATTTTGATCTGGATACACCATACGTATCAACGATCCCCTCTTTTCTTTTTCTTGAAACCTTTTTTTCCTATTTTATTTCAACTTTCTATCCCTTTCTTTGTGCAGGTGCTTCCAGATGCTGTGCTCGTGTTCACGGTGCTGGACCAGTGTTCGATTGGCCGAGACAATTTCTTGGGTCAAACCTCCGTAGCGCTCACCTATGCCATGTCCAAAAGACCACCTCTTCAAGTGAACAAGAGCAAGCATGCCTCTGGGTCCAAGGATGCAATAGCTCCTTTCACGATGAAGTCGACTGCCACTGCAGCAGCAGCTGCTTCCAGTGGCAGCGGTAATGGATTCAGCCGCTCTCGTGTGCCTTCAGCGCCTGCCGCTAGTTCGACCACAAGCTCGCTCGGACCGGCGCGCACATCCTCGACTGCGTCCCCCGTGAGCCCGAACAGCTGGATGAGCCGCATGGCCGCGATGCGTCAACCGAAAAGTAACGCTTCGTCATCTTCGTCGAGGCTCAGCGTGAGTCGCACCTCGATTGACGGCAGCAACCACCGCAGCAACGGCCTCCGTGGGAGCGGGCACGGGAGCGGCAAGGATCGCAATGCCGGTGACGAGGGTAACATGCAGTTTACTTTGAAGTTAGGCAAGGAGCAGGCCAAGGACGTGGCGTTGAATGGCCGACTTCCGCGCTTGCCTCCTTCTATCTCAACGCCTACTACTGCCTATGAAGCAGCTGCGGCATCGGACGCAGGAGCAGCAGCAGATGGCGCTACAAATGCTACAGCAGCAGCTGCTGCTGGTGCTGCTTCAGCGGCTGCGGGTTCAGCTGATGAGGCAGAGCCGCTCGTGCCCACCTCGTTCGACAAGACGCGAGCGTTCGAGTTTGGGGAATTGCAGGCTGTAGCGAGATGGAGTCCCCTGCACTTGTGCCGGTGAGAGTTAGGGGTGCAGGAAACATTACTTTAAAGAGCTTTTACGAATGTCGAGCAATTGCCTATTGATGACAGTGGTGACGATGTTTTCATTTCTTTTGATAGTTGATGCTCTCTTTTTACATGTGCCCACGTAGGGCGGGGCCGTGTTACCGTTTGACGGAATCGTCGATGGTCGCGAAACCGAAATGGGTTCTAGTTTATGCAGTCTTAACGCGCGATGAGTTGGTGGTTTACGAGAAAGAGGGTGATGCCAAACCTCAGCGCCGGATGCCGGTGATAGCTGTCAGCAAAGTCTCTGCGACGTCATGCCAGGTGAAAAAGATAGCATCATAAGCCCTTGTTCGTCTGCCTTGGAATTACATGCACTGCTTATGCCCAATCCATCACATATTTCCAATCTCACTGCTCCTACAGGTAGTTGCGCCGCTCGTAGAGCCGCCAGTGGGAATCGAACCTTGGGAGTCGGTAGTCACCGTGGCGTTTGAGGTAAGAAGCACTTGGCATACGATCACTGTATTGCTTAAACTGCACATGTACAGAGGGTTGTACTTGGTTATGGTTTTCGACTTATGTCTCAATTCGTCTCACAAGTGCCTCCCAGTATTGTGTTTCAAAATAACGTGGCGCATGATCCACTCTTGCGTTGCATGCATTGACCGGGTGAGTTTGGAGGCATGCCTTATTATTTCTTACTTTATTAATTCATCATTTTTGTGGGTGTTGTCATACCTCCCCCGATGCAGGACGGTCACCCCCCCGTGCACGGCGCAGCCACGATCAACGCGTCACTGCCCGCCGCGGCCACCGCCATCAATGGCTCCTCCACTTGCCCTAATCCGTGGCACTTGCTTTGCCCCGACGGCGCCAAGGGACAAGTCGCGTGGCGAAAGGCAATCAATGCGGCCATTTTCTACCAGCACACTGCAGCTGACACCTCGGTAAGTACGAATAAAGGTGTACTTCGCTTGTGCAAACAGCGTATCTATGGTGCTTTTTAGTTTCTCGACAAGACGATTTCATGGGTTTTACCTGTATTTTGGCTTTGTTTGCTTGCGCGTGTGTGTAGGTGGGTCCAGGCATCACCGAAGCATCTTCGACGGGTTACGATTTGAGCTTTTTGCAACCGACTCGCACTCGCCTTCCGAGCCTTATCCCGTCCGAACGAGGCGACAGCGAAGGCCGGGGCTCGAGCGCAAGTAAGAATCCAAGCATTGTGTCACCAGAACGCGACGAGAGTGAAGGTCGAAGCTCGAGCGCAAGCAAAGACGACCTCGTTCTGACTCCTCCTCGCAACAATGAAGCCAGTAAAGGGAGGTCCAATTCGGCTGAAGTCTCCAATGCCACTGTGCGAAGAGCGCTGCTGGACCTCGATGATTATTCCATGCGCGACTCCGCTGTCTTTGGAATGACTCCAGATCCCTCACACCTCTCAGGTTATGACGACCTTTAGGTCGAAATACCACCATAAAGAGAAGCGTGGTTTTCGCGAGCTCAATACGGGGCTTTCAAGAGCGCATAGGATATCACGAGATTTCCCTTGCTTGATTGCAGTGGGCTTTGCCACCTGCCTAAGGCCTAAGGATATGCTAAGAAAGGTGCTGGTGTTGGCCTCGAGAAATGGATTGAGTTCAATTAAAATGGCGCCTGGTTTAATTATCGACATCGAAAATAGAACAGATAATGTATCACATAACTACATAAGTAGGCATAATCCTCGCACAACCGCCCAGACTCCCAGCTTTCGATGGTTTAATCTATAGCCCGCATCCATATCCATGTCCCATTCTTACTCACTCACGTAGGTCCAATTAAGAAAGGTCCAATTAAGAAAGGACCCACTTCTCTTTTTTAATTCTTGCGACTTCACAACGGAGGTAATTTGAAAGGAATGGTGCCTTAGAAATGGACCAAAGTAAGGTCCCAAAGCCTTTGCAAACGCACGAGAATTTCTTCCTCGTTGACTTCTCCTTCTTCTTCCATCATTCCGCTGCCCTCATCGCCTTCGTCATCGTTGTCAGCGGCAACAAAGTCAGCAATGAGCTCTGTAATGGTGCGAGTGCCGTCGCATGCTTCGAGAATAGCGAGTTCTAAGGCGTCGAAGAGGTTTACCCACCTGGGGGAGAAGAAAAAGGTGAACGAATGATTAAAAAAATGATAAAGTGACTTCGCGTACAATGAGGCATAAAAACTCAGTATATAACTAGTACTTGAACGTAGTCTGGTTCACACCTGGCAGCGTCGGCCGTGACTCCTGCCACCCAAATCCGCACACTCCCGGGAGCGCCGTGCTCGTCGGCGGAAGTTTCGGACCGAAATTGAGACACGCGACGCTTGGGCACCAGTGGGCGAGGCGGCCTGACCCCTGTCTTCTTTGTGTTACTTGTGGCATCATCGTTGGTAGCATCGTCGTTTTTGTCATGGTCGTACAAGCAAGCGTTCTCGCCATGTGCCCGGTACAAATCGACAGGGCAGGGCTTTGGTGTTAGGAGAGTGGCTCGAGGGCCCACCATTAAGAGATTAATCCTTTGATTTGGCCCTTTGCCTCCGAGAAAAGCCCGAACACCGTCACGAGGCGACTCAACGATAGGCTCGCCCGGAAATACGTTGAAAGACGTGTTCAAGACCAAGGGCACGCCTGTTAAGACACACAAGCACACAAAACAGGAAGTATGACAACAGTATGAAAGAAACAGGTATATGTAGTACTCGTGAACACGCGCATGCTTTGCAAGAAGGGAGAATAGAAGCTGTAAGGAAGAAGAGAAAGGTAGTTGCAAGGATTTCACCGATATCTCTCCATTCGCGTATTCTAATACTTACCAGTGAGGGCGAAGAACACGGCAATGAGAGCCCGATAAGCCGCTGGAGCTAATCCCTTCTCCACTGTCTGCAGCCGCGCCGAATCGTCTGCTCCATGCACAATCCCCGGCACTAGACCCACTTTACTAGGCTGCAGCGGCACAGTGAGACCCATGAACGGCGAGCCGTCCGCCTAATACATGTGGTAAAAAGAAATGAGATAATGGGTATGAAGAGAGTAAATACACAGGCACGTGCATGAAAACAAGATTGAATGCATCTCTCAGTGCAATGTATATATAAACTACCAAAGATTTTTACCGTTAAATCCATGAACCAATCATCGGCTTCCTCAGCTAGCACGGCCGGCGCAAAAGGCCGAAACGCTTCCCTCTTCTTGACCTCTGCATTGAGGTAAGCGGCCAGCGTAGCGTTCCTAGGATCAGCAAGGAGGGACCTAGATCCTAGTGCGCGAGGCCCAAACTCACTTCGCCCCTGGTGCCACCCAATCAACTCCCCTCGAGCCAATGCGCGTGCAGCGTACACTATTGCCGTAGCCCGCTGTTCCAGTGTTTCGGAGTTATTGTGGTGTACATCTTCGTCAGTGCCCACTTGAAGTTCCTGCAGTGCTATGGCGAGGAGCGACACGTCATCAATATCTTCGAAAGAGGAAGAAGAATCTTGGAAAGGGTTCACTTTTTGGAGAAAAGGTTCGAATTCAGCGACGGCGTCGGCAACCTACCAGACGCAATCAACAAAGAATGCAAGAGCATGAGAGTCACTGAATAAATCATCCCAGCAGATTAACTCATCGAAAGCGCTAACAAGAAAGAAATGCGGACACAGGAAGTTCGTTTCTGAGTGTGTGTATGGTGGGATAAGGGCGCACCGTTGACACAAAGATAGAGTTTAAAAGTATGACCTCTTCAGCGGAGTAGCGTTTTCCAAGGTAAGGAGGCACGAGCGGGGCTTCTTTGAAAAAACGAGTGGAAGAAGATCCTTTTTCGTCTTTTTCTTCCTTTTCTTGACGTTCCATCGCCAGTAAGTGAGCTCCATAGATGGCACAGCCAATGGCGATGCCTTCGTCACCCACGCAATGCGGGATGTGAACCCGATCAAAGCCGCACTCGCGCACTAAACGCCCATTCAACACGCTGTTCTGCGCCACACCTGCATGAGAATGAAATGATTTGAATATTGCTGCAATTTCCTTCCAGAATACTCACGTAACGAACAAAACAAAGTGTTCGAAAGGGCGGTGACCGTGATTGTATGGAAATAACCATAACAAAAGAGCAGCTAATGTGGGGGTTTCAACAAAGAGCCCACTCAAACATGCGTACCCTTGCTTTTTGGGCGCTATTGACAATACGTCTACATTTTGGTCTAGACACACCTCCTGCAATGCAGAGATTGGTTGCATTGGTTTGAGCTCTTAAGGCTTGCAGCAAAGGCAAGGCGTGGGCTTCGAGGGAGGATTGGGCGGATGCAGCCATTTTGGCATAAACTGCCGTTCGAGGACCACCGCCACCGCGGTAAGCTGCTTCTCGTGCTCCTGCGCTTGAAGATGCAGCTAAACCTGGCGCGGATGCCAGTTGAGCAAATGTAGTAGCATCCGCTGCTGCCGCATTTTTCCACCCAGCAAGGGGGGCAGAGCTTTCTAATTCGGCGATCGCATCCCAATCCACCGCCAATGTGCCATTCAGTGCCGATCCAACCAAGAGCGAGTTACTTGATGGTGGTGGTGTACCTATAGCACTGCTGCTATCGCTGTCCATCGGCTGCTCAAGGTGAGCTTGCCACACTCGAGCCCACGGGGCAAGGCCCATGACCTGAGACAGAAGAGATAATTTTGGAGAGAGATGAGAGATTCATAGGATGGATATTGAAGTAGTACAATGAGATACTCGTGACGGTGGCGATAGCAGCAAAGGGTACGTCTTTGGGCAAGACATAAAGAGCACATTATGCTTGCCCAAGAAAGTAAGTGTTGTGTGAACAGATCATGGATACCTTTCCACACGCATTCCAGTCGCCGAAGATTGCCGAGGACACCCGGCTGTACATGGCTCCCATGGACTCCATGTTTTCAAAGCCGTGGTTTTCGAGGGCTGACGGACTGCGCTCCTTGGTGAAGCGCTTCCAAAAAGGCTTCAGAGTAGGGCCATACTTCTCTGAGATCGATGCGTCTTTTGGGTTAAAGAGGTATGCCGACTCAGCTTCCCTTGATTCACCAACTTCGTGAGTCAACGACGACGATGACGAGGTTTCAGTTAGGTCCGTGTGGTACGATGAGTCACTTGCACCGAGGGTCATAGCACTCTGCGTCTCCCCCATCCCGTCCATAATCACTACTAATGTTGTTTTATCGTCGTTGTTGGGCGACACTTCCGAGCTTCTTCTCATCTGGACTTGGCTCAGTGGCGACCATGGGCTGGTGCCAATTGCGCACCACGCGTGGGCGAGATGGTGGCTCAGTTCCAACTTCCGGACTACGCCGGTGAGCAGGTTGTCTGCTTCCAGGTACTCGCCAGGATAGTGTTGCATGGCTACGGCAAAGGGTAGTCGTGCTTCGAAGTCTCCTATCCGGTGATGGTGGTTGTTTTGAACGACTAAACAAACGTCGTCTAAAGTGCCTCCAACTGCCTCCAACGCATGCGTGATCAAATCCCCAACCTGAAAGCATAGAGAGGAAAGACAGAAGAACCCAGAATAGAAAAAAAAGTTTAATCTTTTACAAACAAAGTAGACACCAGCGTCACCAAAACAGTGTGAAATTGTGTAACATTGCAGAGATAGTCTCGTAGTGATAAAATCTCATACGAGCTGTTTCTTCATACCGCGCCAGCGTCGTGCTTCTTCCTCGTGAGCCGTTCTTTTTCACCCGCGAAGATGATCTCATTTGTGATTGCGTCAATAATGCAAACTGCGGAGTCGTGACTGTACTTGTTCAAACCTAGCACTAATGGGCGAGTGGTGTCACGGTCGCTAGATGCCTGCATGCGATGCATGCCACGCTGCTGCACAGCCACCGCTAGGGTCGGATGAAACCGGATTCTACGATAAGCCATCGACTTGAATGCCAACTTCGATGGAGTTAGCAGAAATGCATTCGCAAGCGATGCCCCGCATGCTAGGCTGAGCACTAAAGTTTGCAGCAGTAACATTTTCCGCAAAGTGAAGTTTGTGCTTTTTTCTGTTGTGATGTGATGAGTTGTTGATGAGGCCCAATCCAAAAGTCAGAACCCCCCCCTCTTTGGGGCGCTACAGTAGTGGGGCTGACAGAGCAAAACCTGCAGGAGAGAACGAGGACTCTACTCCTTCGTCGCTCATTTTCCCTGGCCTCCTTACAGCTTTCTGAGTGCCGCGACTACGGACAGCTTCTGCTGATCAAATCAAATCGACTTTACAATTGTTCACACATAAAGCTCTGCGGCCCTGGATACCTGCTTGCGTTCTACGTACTGGCTAAGCTAGGTACATATTTCCGTCACCACTCTCATTTTATTCATTTTTCAATTTTTATAAAATAGAATTGCCACCCATTAACTATGAATTAGTCAGTGATAGCATAAGCCAGGACGACGGGTGCCTGCAATTGCAGCAAGTATCCCTCAAATGCATAATGTAATAGCTACGAGTTGTGCGACAAGGACTGAAGCGTTTAATGGAAGCCTTTGAAGACGTGTAGCGTAACCACTTCCAATAGACAGTCCAGGGTGCGCCGCCCAAGGGTAGAAAGAGGTAGCACAGAAGCAGAGGCACAGGCACGGCTGTGACATTGAGTGCTGTGGAGCTCAGCAGGGCAACATCCAGTGCAGGAAACCTCAAGGTCGAATTTAGAAGTAGCATGAAGAAGGCATATGCGCCGTCATCGTTCAATAACGAAGATATAGAAGAGGGTGAGATCTCGGATGAAGGTCAAGAATTAGCGACATCTAATGTGCCAGCTCAGCAATATGAAGCCGTGTTATTTCCTGTCGTGCGGTGGCTTACACATTCTAAAGAGGCCGTGCATATTGGTGAATCCTCGGGCAATTCATCAAACTCCAGGGAGGTGGTTTTGGGTCAGTGCTCTCTTGATGACTTGAAACGACTGAGCGCTGACATCGGTGCGAGTGTAGTCTCCGGTAACTGCAACCACAGAAAAACTTGGGTAGCTGCGATTACAGCCCACGTGGATGCCTTAGGATTAGACCCGGTGAACAATACAGCCATTCCCTTGCGATTTACTCTGCCTGCTCGCACCCGCCGCCCTATGGTTGGTGCTGCCACTCTATTTTCAGCTGATATAGACCCCCCAAATAACGAGGAGCCGCGGCGGCTTTCGCCTCCTCCTAACTCTGCTGTGACAGTGGAGCCCGAAGCAACCGCTGAATGCAATTCGGCGAACGGAGTAGAATCGGCAGCAGCGGTGCCCACAGCTGTCGTGGCATCATCAATTGGTGGCCCGGCTTCAGTTTCGACTCAAGCCACCGAAGCACGTAGGCCTCGTCGATCACGTTTCACTGATGCCCCTTTACCAGCACCTTCGGTTGGCATCATTACCGAGCCAGCATCGACAGCAACAGATATCGCTGCTGAAGCCAACACTAGGCCCACACGTGCGCCTGCGGAGCCAACTGGGCCTCCAGCTGGTCGACAGCATGGCACTGTGCACCGCACCAAGGTGACACCCAACTGGCACAATTACTTCCTTTTATGTAGAATTCAAACTAGAGAGCATATTTTCATCTCATTACCTCTTTTTGATTTTGTTCGTTTCCTGAAATGACTTCTCTTTTTGTTCCTTTTTTTTGTTCATCAGCCTGACGGATCAGGGACTATTTTTCAAACGAAACTGTCCGAAAAGTTGACCTTCCAGGCTTCAGCGGTGCTTGGTGAGATTATCAACCATGCGACAGGTGGTATAGAACCAGCTAAAGATGATCCACCAGATGCCGCTGGTTTGCCTTCAGGAATAACAGCTTTAGCATCGCCTAATCAGCGGTTGCGCCGAGGAGACAAAGTGACCTACCGCATTGTCTCCCAGGAAAACAAAGCCAAAGGTGCAGTCAAATGGGTAGCAGTCGATATTGTGCGCATCACGGATGGGGCGAAAGCGACAATACACCCTCCTGGTGCAACTCTGAATACCGCTCCTCCACAACCCTCAATGCTTGCACCTCTGTCGTCAAGTTCACTGCCTGGGTTCGTGCCAGCGTCACATGGTGCCAACCTGCTGCATCCACCGCCATATGCACCATTCCCGGGTTCACTCGCTCACGGTCATCCACAAGTGCCACCGTCAGCGCACGGACAACACGGGATGCCGCCACAGCCAAAACCACCACCGCCCCCTCCTCATCCTCTGGTAGTTCTGTCTCTAATTTCCTTTTTGGCTCTTCCTTCTCGCAAGACTGTAATATGGATAAGCTTTTTATTGATTTATTCTGACTTTATTAATGTCTTTATCTATGTTTGGAATGCGCCTTTCTTATGACCTTGCTTTTCTTCTGTTTATTCTGGCGTTTTGGTGGTTATGTAGGGCCAAGGTGCGAATATATCACATGGTGCTCATCCGCCTGACAGTCCTTGGCACTATGTGCATGCTGCAGCAACTGTGGGGCAGCAGATGAACAATAGATTGAGCATGGACCAGAGCCGAGAAAACCGTGCTGCTCTTGAACTTGCTGTGATGCAAGAATACCAGGTGTGCGCTGGTTTCTGTAGGCTGTTTGCCGTTTTCAAAATAGCGAAGCTGACAACTTTTGCTTTAATACTCTGGATGAAGTGACTTTTCTCTTTCTTGGCTTCCACAGGAGGTACGCGCCCAGTTTTTGAATGTCGAGCAACCAGCTCCACCAAGCGTGCGCCCATCGGTTGCCGCTGCTGTAGCAGCTGCTGTAAACGTGAACCGTGCCAACCCACAGCCGCCATCCTTACCACCACCACCGGTGCCTCCACGGCAGCAGAAACCACCATCTTTGCCACCGCCGCCACCGCCGCTACCGCCACAGCACCCACAAGCATCCTTACGACAACCACCAATGCCTCCGAAGCAGCCGAAGCCGCCATCTTTACCACCGCCGCCGCCGCTACCGCCACAGCACCCACAAGCATTGTTACCCCCACCGCCAGTGCCTTCGAAGCAGCCGAAACCACCATCTTTACCGCCGCCGCCGCCGTTACCGCCACAACACCCACAAGCAGCATTGCCTCCACCACCGGTAAAGCACTCATTACCACCACCGCCAGTCTTGAATTTGTCAACAGCTTCTCAGTCATCAGCGATTAAACCCATGAAAGTTCGGCGGCGTTCACGTTTCCAAGATGCCCAAAAAGTGGATGATACTTTGACTGGGAATGGTAAACCTAGTGTTAGTGGAGTGGGAACGAAAGATCGAGTATCAAATGCGAGAGAGGGCGGAGGCAGTGCTGTAGGTTTTCGCAATGGTTCAAATGTCGAATCGCGGGGAGCAACAGACGACCAGCACCTTGATATGGAAATAGACGATGAAAGAGAGCATTTTAGCGGAGAATTGGAAATTAAAGACCAAGCAGCAGTAGGTATGAAGGAAGATGAAAGCAATGCCGTTGGTGATATCAAGATCTCAAGTAGCGAAATTCGGGGAGCAACAGACGACCAACACCTTGATATGGAAATAGACGACGATAACGACGGTAAAATTGAACTTAGCAAAGAAGTGAAAATTGAAGGCAGCGAAGCAGGCGTGAAGAATGGTGGAAACAATGTTGATATTCTAGAAGCAGCAGATAACCAGCAGCTTGGCACAAAATTAGATGACAAGGCACGTGTAAATCTTAGAGAGGAAGGAAGTTCGTCAACGAAGGAAACAAGTCGTATTGAACCTCCTCCAGCTGATGCTGCCCTTAAGGAAGACGAACCTTCTACAAGCGTGACGATGTCCAGTGTTGTGAAAACTATCTCACAGCCATCCACCAGGCTTTCCCAAGAAGACAAACTTCGAGCTGAAGTAATCCCTTCCTAAATTGTATTCAGTTTTAAGTGCATTGAAATCACCGCCTCTTTCAGTCGGTCAAACCTTCTGTCGTGATAAATTTTGCCTTTGCCTGCATGTCTCGTGATGTATTTCAGGTGCT
>Ga0307931_1001705_pt1 | contig 14429 bp, 25 predicted proteins | sample OrgLakmetageno47_FD_201816 | JGI IMG/M metagenome (GOLD analysis project Ga0307931, IMG submission 201816) | Saline water microbial communities from Organic Lake, Antarctica - #47 | ecosystem: Environmental > Aquatic > Non-marine Saline and Alkaline > Saline | place: Antarctica: Organic Lake... | reverse complement strand
CCCTGAGGCAGTTCCAAAAGATGGAGCATGGGCACGTGTCCAAAGTGGGAGTCTTGGCGACTGCGGCAGTTGCGTCCGCTCACTGCCTCAACGAAGCCACTTCAAGCGTGTCACCACAGAAGCTTGCTGAACCGCTCAGCGCCAGGTTCATGATGAGAGAGCGCATGTGTTTCACTAAATCGCTTCTTCTTTTTTTTTAAATCGTGGTACTTAGTTGCCCATCTGTTGCGTCTATGCAATGGATTTGGTACTGCTACTTAATATCATGATGCTCACCTAAAATATTTGACTTGTGCTTTATCAAACAGGTTAGTTGGGATTCGGGCCATTCTGAAGGCAGGAGCGCCTGCTTATGCTGCCATATTAGCGCACGCAGGCCACAACCTTCCTTCGCGCCCTTCCGCCTACACTAGCAGCAGCAGCAACGGCAGCAACGGCAGCAATAACAGCGGCATGGCGACCAACAACAACCAGTTCGAACAAACCGTCGCGCCTCTTCCTGCACCACAGCCGTGGACGGCGGCGCCTACTCAGGCAGCCTCGAATGCAACCTTTGCCAGCGTTGAAGCAGTAGCAACTCCAGTGCAAGTGGCGACGCCTTATTATCCAACGGAAGGAGCGGCTGCCTCGCATGGTTATATTGCCTCAAACCCACAGCCATCTTCACAGCCACCTTCAATATCACCTTCACAAGCACCACCGCAGGCTACGATGGCATCGCCGCCGGCGTCACAGGCAGATGCGTTTGCCCCACCCGTTGAATCCACGCCGAAGTGGTCCAACGTAGCACCTCCTCTGCCCACCCGCGGCGATGGCCCGCCGCCCCATCCGCCTCGGCCATCGCGCCCACTGCCACCGGTGCCAAACCCCACACCAGCCTCCGCGACGAGCAATGATGGGGCCAGCACAATCAAAAACAATGATGGATTCGGCACCAGCAATGATGGATTCGGTAGTTCCAGGGACGCTTTTAGCAGTCGTGTTAATGATGGGTTTGGTAATAGTAGCGGTAATGGACTCAGCAGCACCGGTAATGATGGGTTCGGGAGCACCAGCAACAAGGACGAGTTCAATGGCAGTTGCAACGATGGTAGTGTCAGCAACAAGACCGCCGATGGTTTTGGCAGTTTTGGCGACGCATTCGACGCATTTCCGTCTGCTTCGCCCACTCCTGCTTCGTTGACTCCAGCTCCTCCTCCAGCACCAGCGAACGATGGATTTTCGAATTTTGGAAGTGATTTCTCATCTGGCATGCCATCAGCGTCTCCTCCTCCAGCACCAGCACCACAGGTTGCTCAACCAGCACCAGCGAACGATGGCTTCTCCAACTTCGGAAGTGATTTTTCATCAGGTATATCATCAGCACCAGCACCACCACCACCACCAGCACATGAAGCTCCGCCAGCACCAGCGAACGATGGCTTCTCCAACTTTGGAAGTGATTTTTCATCAGGTTTGCCAGCAGCGTCTCCTCCTCCAGCATCACCACCAGCACCACATGTAGCTCCGCCAGCACCAGCGAACGATGGATTCTCCAACTTCGGAAGTGATTTTTCATCAGGCTTGTCATCAGCGTCTCCTCCTCCAGCACCACCACTAGCACCACATGTAGCTCCGCCAGCACCAGCGAACGATGGATTCTCCAACTTTGGAAGTGATTTTTCATCAGGTATGCCAGCAGCATCTCCTCCAGCACCAGCACCAACGGCCCATGTAGCTCCGCCATTGCCAGCGAACGATGGCTTCTCCAACTTTGGAAGTGATTTCTCTTCAGGGATCGCGACTGGACCTGCCTCAATGCCACCTCCATCTGCGGTTGCCAGTATGCACGGTCCCGCGTCTCAAAACGCGTTTGGTTCGTTTGGAAGCAATGATTTCGGCTCGGAGAGCAGTGCGTTCAACAATGGTTTTGACGCGTTTGCGCCCCCTCCAGCGCCAGGAGGATTCTCAGGAGGTGTCTCTGGTGAAAGCTCAGCGCCGCCGCTGCCGCCTTCAATGCCTCCTCGTGCAACTGCGTTAGCGACTGCTCCTGCACCCAGCGCGACAGTAGATAATTTCAATGCTGGGTCTTTTACCACTAGCAGCAACAGCGGCATTGGGAACACCAGCGACTTCAGCAGCGGTTTTGGAGACGGGTTTGGCAGCAACACTGGGTTTGAAAACTTCAGCAGCCCTGTCAAAGGCTTCGAGGCTGTTTCCTCGTCTCCTTCGGCTCCTTCGGCTCCATCGCCAACACCTGCAGCAGCAGCGCCTTCTGGATTTGATGCCTTTGACGCCCTCAGCAACGACTCTGCGCCCACTTCTTCTTCGCCATCATCACTATCATCATCTTTTTCGCCGCCATCACAACCTGCTCACCCAGACGCCAACGCCTCTGTAGCCATGAGCACAGGTGGCGGGGAAAGCTTCAGCACTTTTGGTGCGAGTGGAGTGGACGCTAGCTTCGGAGGAATGGGAAGCAGCGCTAGCAGAAACAGCAACGGTGGGTTTAACAACGGGAGTTCCTATGGCAATCCCAGTATCGAAAGCGCTAGCAGCAATTTCAATGTGAACTCTGCCTCTGCGGCAGAATTCGGTGCTTCAAATTCAGTTGAAAGCGATTCATTCAGTGGCCTTCCTTCGATTCAAATGGATCAGAATGCCAGGTCCCAAGCACCGCCACCGCAGGAAATGGTGCCATCCGCGCCAAATGCAGCAGCTCCTGCTCCTGCGTCATCGAATCCCTTCGATTTGTTTTAGCTGTTTCTTCGTGTGCCTTAATTCGTGGTTTTCGTTCGTTCTTTTAAGTCCTCTGATACAGCAATTCAAACTCGAACCATTCTTCAGGCAGTCAGATAGCCAGCCCATATGCCACATGCCACCTCGTATTTTACGAGCCCACCCCTCGCTCTTCGATGGCCAGTGCCCGCAATCGGTGCAATTGAGAAGAGTTTTACTTTCCAGTTATGATAGTTACTGACCTCATCAACTCTAGAATAAGTATAAGAGGCATTTACATTGTTAGGCATTTACATTGTTCTAAATTACTTCTAATTAAAGAAAAAGAAAAAGCCCTAAAATTTTACGACACTTCTTTGCTCTTTGCTCCTCTGCCAGGATAACAACTCTGAAAGCGGCAAGCGGCTACCTCATCTGCAGATCAATTATTTCTCTGTTATCGCTATCCGCGCCTTTTGCTTGCACTCCACGAAAATATGCACATATCACTGATTTTGTAGTTACTGCGCCATCATACCCATCCAGTTAGCCATTTCGTATTCTTTCTAGCTTTCTACTTAGGCCCTAGCCCGTTGAAACACGATGGCCGAATAGAGGCCCACCGACATCCACTCGTCACCCGACAGAGGCCGCGGGCTTCCATTGCCACCACCGCCACCGCGGCGCCCACCACCGCCCCCACCTTGACGCCCGCCGCTGTCGCCGTGGCGGGGTGGCAGCACGTTCATGTTCGCCAGCAGGTCAACCCATTCGGAGGTGGTGGCAGCTGGTACAGGTCCGCTGACGTCACCACCAGCAGTGCCATCGCTGCGGCCGCCACTGACGCCACAGCACTGAGACGTGAAATGCCCCAGTCCCTGTATTTGCAAGGGCAAGGAATCGATTTGAAAGAAGAAACAAGCAATACGTTTGATACAAATCGAAGTCAAAGATAATTAGAGAGGTAAAGAAGAAGACAAAGAGGAATTGAGTGCACACACGGCACGGGGAAACGAAGGAAAGCACACACACACCAAAACGTCTCTGTGTTACATCACAACCCCTCGCATATCTTAGTCTAGAAAAGAAATACAACGAGGCAAGAAAACCAACCACTCGCCTGTGCATGAACGAGGTCTAAGCCAGCTTCCTTGGCGAGTCGAGCGAGGGCGGGCAACGGCACCACATACTCCGGGCAGCGCTACACCGGCGATTTAAAAAAAAAGAAGGAAATGAAGAAGAAGAATTATTTTTAGCAGAATGCGCGGGTTTTATTTTTGTATTTGGGGAGTCGAGCACACACATACAAGTACAGTTACATTCGTGAGCCAAACGGATCAAAGAAAGAATTGGCTTTTAAAAACAAGTGACAGCTCTCAGGGGCTACTTTTCACACATCGAGGTCTCGAAAACTTGGCGCACCTGCACAGCGTCGCCGAGCGAAAAGAGGTATTCGATCCCCCACGGTTCAGTTCCTTCCGCATTCGTGGCTGCGCTTGCGTCTCCTTGGTCGTGCTTGTTGTTGTCGTATTCTTGCACCAGCGCCTGCAGCTGAGCAGCTGCTCCTGTTGTGAGGCTCACTTCAAAGGCTCCGTTGCCAAAAGACACACCGTTTGCAGCAGCAGCAGCGCTAGCATCATCAGATGGCGCTGTTGGTAAAGAGGGCGAAGATTTTGATGCTGCGCTGGCGAGCTGCGCAAGCGCACGGTAGTCAACTACGGTAGCAAGGCAAACGCCTCCAGGTTTCAGACACGACGCCACCGTGGCCAGCGTTTGTTGCACCGATGATTCCTAAATGGCGAAAAAAAAAGTTCAAGAAAATATTTCCATAACCTCTTAAAAGGTCGAGGAGAATTTCAAGAAGTGCGAACCCATAGGATGATTTACTAGAACAACACGAAGGACACTTCGTACGCAAACTTAGTGTGCACGAACCTGGCCGCAGCAATAGTGAAGCGCAAATTGAATGGCAACCGCGTCAAACAGCACGGATGATGCAGATTCAGGAGCTGATCCAGCAGCAGCAGCAGATGATGGAGAAGGAGATGGCAGCGGCCCCACACCAAGGAGGCTGCGTGCTTCAGCGTGAATTCGGGCGCCAAGGTTTGGCTCGCTCATGTCCCCTAATAGGAAGCCGTGCCGCTTGCCTTCGCGGCTGCTCGCAGTGCTGGTGTTGCCGTTGTCTTGGCCTTTGCCTTTACCACCGCCTTTACCACCGCCTTTGCCGCCGCCGCCGCCACTGCCAGTTCGCCTTCTGGCCTCGTTCAAAGACTCTTCAGACACGTCAACCCCCACGTACAAGTCCAGCTGGAGTGGAGCCGCGCACCATTTCCTTAAGTCGCCGCCGCGGCCACAGCCTAACTCCAGCACCCGCACTGGCAGCTTCTGGATGTTGCTGTTCTTGCCTTGCTCGCTGCGCCTCGGAGGTTCCAGAAGCACGCGAGGAATCGGAGGCAAGGCCCAGGTGAGATTCTGGAGGGCTTCCAAACTGCAACCCAACAAAGCTGTGCAGTCCACGCCCTCGTTCGTGCCGCTGGTGCCACTTCCGCTGCCTTCTTGCAAGAGTTGCCGGAGCGCCGGCACCGCGAAACGACCTACCATTACCGCTTTGATCTGATTGGCCAAATGGAGTCAGAAGCGCGCGGATCAGCAGCGGCAAAAATACTTAAGTACATCATCGACATGAACATGACTAATACTTTTCAAATTACGTTCAGCTTAGGTTTGAACTCCGTATACGTTTGGCACACACGCACAATTACACAAAGCAAGCCTCTCTTCTTTTCCCCTCTTGTTCTCTCGTCGTTTGCGCACCCAGTTGTTGAGCTTGCGAAGGCGTTCGATGCGTTCGTCGTTGCCACCCGTGCCCAAATTGCGCGCGCGTTGTGCTTCATCGTAATGCAGCGCCACTACGCCGCCGCCGCCGGAGGCTAACGCGACTGATGCTGTATCTGCTGCCTCTTGAGCAGATACACTTACACCAGCAATAGGAGCAGGAGCAGGAGTAGCAGCAGCAGCATTTTGACCTCCTGCTGTTGCTGCACCAGCTAAAGAGACCTGAGAACCTGGAGGTGCAGCAGAAGCCGGTTGCGGCGTAGCTAGGGGCACAGCAGGTGCAGCCACAGGTGCAGCAGCAGCAGGTGATGCAGGGTCTTCAAGCCGAGCTGCGTGTTGTTCAGCAAAGCGCACCAGTTCACTGAGGCTAAGCCCCTCAGCTGCTACCTGTGGCAACAGAGAAAACGTTAAGAAAACGTTTTGGACTTCCCAATCTCCCTTCATTCCTTCTCTTGAATCTTATCTCTATCTCTCTCTCTCTCTCTTCACATGACGTTGCTCCCTGTTCACCCACCTCCATGTTTCGCCAGGCAGTCGCCAGTGAATTCGGCTTGCGCTTATCGACGCGAGGCCGCTGGACTTGCCACCCGCCATTGGTCCCACTGCTCGCGCCCGCGAAGGCACACTCGAGAATTGCTTCTCCACCAGTGTTGCTGTTCCGGTCGCCGCTGCGCTGCCGCTGCTCACTAGCGTTGGCGTTCTGGCAGAGGCGAAGCAAATTCAGAGCAGCCTGGTGGTTGGAGAGGGTCAAGGTTGTAACTTCATGCCGTTGTCGCCCCGCTGACACTAACAATGGCACATCTTGAGGAACCCACGGTGACCCACCACCACCACTACCGCCACCACCGCCGCCGCTGCTGTCACTGCCACTGTTGCCATCGCCACCGTTGCGCAGAGCGTCCGCCACAGACTTTTCCGTGACTGCAAAATCCACCGTGGTGCAACTGGACGGCTTCCACTTGAGGCAGCGGTGGGCGTAGTAAGGGCGCTGCGCAGGCACGAACACCAAACCGTCGCTGCGCGTGCGGCGCCCTCCGCTACTGCCACCATTGCCGTTGCCAAAGCTGCGGTGGCCGACCTCAGCGTTGCCTTGTTCGATGAACAGGTAACCAGCTGCTGTACCGCTTTCCGTTTTATTATTGCTGGTGCCTTCTTGCTTGTTGGTGCTACCGCTTCTTCCGCCATTGGCAGCGTTTCCTTCCGCCACTTCGGTGGGCAGCGGGTGCAGCATTTTGGTCAGAGCTGAGAGCGTGGAGGCGGCAACAAAAGTCTTGACTTGAATCGACAGGCTACTTTCACTGCCGCCATGGTTACTGCTGCCGCTGCCACCGCTACCACCGCTGCGGCCACCGCTGCCACTGCCTCCAAGATCGCCATCGACGAGGGCGCCGCGAGAAGCCAGGAACGACCGCGCCGCGTCCAGTCGATACTTGAAGTCTTCCACACGACCAACGTCTTGACCACCCAGAACAGCCGCGTCGAACACTAGGTACAGCATGCGGCGGTGGCGGTTGGGCGTAGAAGCAGTGCCACCACCACCACCGCTGCGGCCGCTACCGCCACGACGGTTACTGCGGCCCTTAGCACCACCACCACTGCCGTCGCTGCCACCACTGCTGACGAGCCCTTTCCGTTGTTCAGGCGTGGACAGGTCTTCAACCAACTCGCCATCCAGAATCGTGCAACCTCCCTCCATGCTGCTCGTCCCCGCGGCAAGTTGGCCATCATGCTGGAAGAATTTGGCGGCGAGGTGAGCCGGCAACGGTTCCGCGCGGCCCCCACGCATGTCGATGAAAAACGCCAGGCCCTGGTGCGCAAAGAGGAAGCGGCGCTCGCCGTCGGACTTTTCCCCCGCCCAGTAGGGGCGGTCTGCGAGGTTTGCGCGCAAGTGCTCGCGCCGGAAAGGCATGCTACGGGGGCCTGGGGAGTCGGCCAAGTCGTAATAGATGCGCCAATCAGCATACCCTACAAGTAAGAAACAATGAAGAAAGAGCAAAGAAGCAAGCAGGCAATCACATAGAGTAGAAAGAAGTAAAAGCATCAATAAACTGAAAGAGAAAAAAAGAGATGCAGGGCAAACGCACAAGAACATCTAGGGTAGAATTTGCTCAACGCGTGCACGAATAGGCCCCTCGTCCAACGACAAAAATGAATAAAAGGAGACTCAAGAAGGAGGAAAGGAAGACAGTGTTCCGTTGGTAGAAATGGCCTGTAATGACCTGGATTCATTTCGCGGTGCGCCGGGGACGCGCAAAACACCGTGAGAAATGTGGCAATGACGGTGTTGTGGCTCCGTGCCCACGCTGGCTTCTGAGAACCTCCGCCGCCTTGGCTGCTGCTGTTGCAGCCCTCGAGTACTGGAGCAGCAGGAGCAGTAGGCGCCGATGACGAAGAAGCAGACGTAGAAGCTGATGATGGCGCAGACGCCTGGTTTCGCGGAGGCGGTGGAGGCGGCGTTTGCAGGGCGGACGACAACGATGGCGGTTGGTAGGCGGGAGCTCCCGCAGAGAGTCCGACAGCATCAGCAGCAGCAGCAGCAGCAGCAGCCGTTTCAGGACGGGCTGAATTGGCCATGGCCAGAGCCGTTGGATTACGAGGAGGGTTCGAATGAGTAGGTGGCGCGGGGTAGGCCGGCGCGGTGGTGGAGAGGCCGGCTTTGGCAGCGAGGGCCACTACCAGTGCTGAGTCAGGCGCCAATACGCGGTCCGAGGCTAGAGCAGTATTCGTTGCGGATGCCCATTCTGACACCTGCAGAAAAAACATGAGTGGAGCACCCCATGCAAGAAAGCGATGTCACCTCATACCTTTATCAAGGTTCCTTTTCTCGTGAAATCTTGACTAACGTAATGTTTGTTTTCTCAAGAAGGGCCGCCATAAGGTTTGCTTCTCACCTCCATGCAGCAATGTGGAGGATTCCGCTCAAACTTTTCAGAGTGATTGTCGAGAAGGACCTAAGCACTCAGATGAGATTTGAACAGCACATGTCAAGAAAGGTTGCCAACAGCGAGTCAAAGATCTAAACGAAGGGGGGAGAAACGAAAGCCACTCCTGTGGTGTTGCTTATGCGTGCGCATGTGAGCACAGGCATTGCGAACTAACCGTGTCGTGCGCGCCGTGGCCAAGCTTGATGGGACCAGCGTCAAGGATGGCCCACATGCGCTCGAGCTCCTTGAGGAACAGCGGCTTGCCTTCTACGACAGTAGACGTGCGGGGCCACAGCGAGGTGGAGTCGTGCTGGTGAAGCACCGCTACCAGACAGCGCCCAGCAAACATGCCCAGCTCCATGTTCTGCAACTTGCCACACGACCACACCTGGTAAACAACAGCAACAAGGGAATGTACATGAAAGGTCGTGTGTTACTTGTGATGTAGCGAAACATGTTGCTGTTCAGAATTAGATCGAGAAGTTGTAACAATATAGCGTTCAAGCGAGTGAGGCCGAAAGATTTACGATAAGTCGAAACTGATAACTCACCGCAACGTCGAAGTGACGAAAGCAAAACGAAATGAACGCATCACAAAACGGCCGCCGCTTATACTCAACAGCTTGCTGTCCACCACCCATTCGCCCACCGCCGCCGCCGCCAGAATTGTGGTGGCGAGTATTGTAGGCTTTACGGTCGACGAGCACCCCGTTGAGGTCGAGCACGATGAGTGGCCGAGTGCTCGATGATGAGGTGGGAAGCGGCGACTGTGCAGCTTGCTCTGCAGGCGCTGCCGGCTCCGCAGGCGCTGCGGAAACCACCAACGGTAAAGGTGCGCCGTCTTCTCCGCAGTCGTCGCTGCCTTCCCTTATCGTTAGGGGCACGCGCACACAAGCTGGTGCTAGAGAGACCGTAACAGACTCCGGCGGTGGCGCCTGTGCCGCTGCTGCAGTGAGCAACGGTGGCGCGTGCACCCACACTGCGTCGCCCACTATCAGCGTGGCCACCATGGGATGCACAGCCATTGGCAAGCGCCATGGGGAAACAGCAGCACCGGAAACATCGGCAGTCGTGGCTGCGGATTTGTTGCTGCTGCATAGCACGTGAGAGCCCGGCACTACTGCGGTGACAAAAGCCTCTGTGGGCTCAACGCTCGGCATGCGAGCGGCACCTCCGGCACCGGCGCTCCTGTTGCCGCCAGCACCGCTCTGGGGCTGCCTGCCGTGACCATCACGATCATCGTTGCGACTTTTGTCGCCTCCACGGCGGTCCTTGCGATGTTGATCGCCTTTTCCTTGACTTCTCTTCTGGTCACCACCACCACCCTGGGGCTGGTTGCCACGACCATCGCGATTGTCGTTGCGATTTTTGTCGCCTCCACGGTGGTCCTTGCGATGTTGATCGCCTTTTCCTTTTCCTTGACTTCCTTTCTGGTCACTGCCACCATTCCCCTTCGTTTGACTCTTAGAAGACGAGTCCTTCTCTAAAGCAGCCCAGCGGCTGTTCACTGGTAGAGAGCTCATCGTAGTGCTTGGTTCGTAAGCTAATAGCTAAGATAAGGCACGGATGTGAGGAAACGGTATTAAAAGCTATGAGTGCTTAACTCACGAGGCTACTACCCCGCAACTAGGCCTTACAAATACGTCAAATATTTGACCCAAATACGTCAATCAATACGTCAGTACCCTAAATTACGTTATATTAGGGCATATTCCCACTATATGCGGCGTATATTTGATGACGTGTCTATGATGACGTCAGCAGAAAAGGCGATACGTCGCGACGTATTTGCCTTGTATTCTGTAGAAAATACGTCAGATGTTTTATTGTAGGGACTACCCGCAACACCGCGAGCCACGCCACGAGCCAGCAGGGGGGGGGGCGGGAGGGAGGGAGGAGGGAGGATACATTTTGCCCTAATTTGATATAATTTCTCTTTAACCCAATCCTTCTTCTTGCATACGTCCTCCTTCTTTTCCAAAAATTATCAGACTTCGCTGAGAGTTTGAGCTTGTGCCCATTCTACCATGGCCAACGAAGAAGCCGTAGATGCCACTGTGGCAGCTCTGCTAAAGCATTTAGAAGAAAATGGCGAGGTATCAAATACGATGGAGTTAGCAGCTAAGCTCAGCGTCGATCACCAAGAGGTGAGACTAGCAACACGGACGGAGGGAGCGATTGGAAATTGAGCACATTCAACAAGCTGATGGCATAAATTGTCCTGGGTGGACGTTGTGAAACTTTGACATCTTCTTCATCTAATTATGATGATAAGTTAAGATTAGGGATTAAATCATGGCAACCCTCGGTACCAGAGTGCTTTTTTTTTTGTGCCGTAAGAGGTTCTTCTATTCTCACTGCAGTGCTGCGCGTGTCCTTGCATGTTGGGCTATCTATCGTACGCAACGTGTTTAGGTGTTGGTACGAGCTCTTAAAACTCTTGAGGCTGCTCTCTATGTTGTCGCTGAAAAGAAGACCTATGATGTCTTCGAGCTTACCAAAGAGGTGCGTTCACGTACTTGTTGGAACGATGAGCTATGCCTACGCATTTCTCTATTGAATCTCTGGTTCCAAATTTGACCTTGAAAACCATCTCTACTGTATGCATGCGCGTCTTTCTTCGCTGTTTATCCTATATTTCTCGTGTGGTGTCACTAGGGAGAGGCCATTGTTGCCTTGGGCAAAACTCCGGAAATGGTGCTCTTCGAAGCGCTTACAGAGGAGGGGGTGGAAACCTCGGAGTTGACGGCCAAAGTGGGCAAAGAGGTGGTGGGCGTTGGCATGGGCCCCAACATGAAAAACAAATGGGCGGCCAAGAAAGGTGCGCGCAAGTGCTATTGCATGGTGGTAGCATTACCTTTGAGTTATAGCGACGTGAGCGCTACATTCTAGTTTCGGCTGGAACAGCCCTTCTTCGCCCTCCTCGATTCCCAATCGCAGTTTTGAGGACAACTACATGGTGTACTTGTGGTTACGTGTACGTATGTGTGTTTGTACAATAAACAGGGTCGCTGATCGTGCGGGTGGCGGATCCCGCCTCGGTGGTGGACGAAGCGTTGAAGCAGTTGCAAGCCGTGGCCCACGGCACGGCCGACGCCACTGCGGTGGCGGCCTTGTCCAAGCGGAAGCTCGTGACCAAGGGCAAGAAAGCGTACTTCACGGTGGCGAAAGGGCCCAGTTACGCACCCGTGTTCGCGAAGCAAGAAGCGGAGCTCACCGCAGCTATGCTCACCTCGGGGGCTTGGAAGGTGTGTATTCAACCGGCTCGGTTTGATTGCTTCTTGCAGACGGAATTCTTATCTTTTATCTGTATCCACCTATTTTCTTCTTTCTATCTTGATCTTCCTTTCTTCCCTCTTCTCTTCCCTCTCTCTCTCTCATTGTCTTTCTCTCTTTTCTTCCCTCGCAGACGGCGTCGTTCAAGGACTACAACTTCGACGCGTTGGGCGCCCCCGTTGGCGGTGGCTACTTCCACCCTTTGCTCAAAGTGCGCGCCGAGTTCCGCCGCATCCTCATCGGAATGGGCTTTGCCGAAATGCCCACGAGCCGTTGGGTCGAGTCGTCGTTTTGGAACTTCGACTCGCTCTTTCAGCCGCAGTCCCACCCGGCGCGCGACGCCCACGACACGTTCTTCATCAAAAACCCCGCCTCGACCCTGCGGGTGCCCGACGATTACTACGAGCGCGTGAAGGCAACGCACCAGGTGCGTTTCGATGCGTGCTTCTGAGCATAATTGTTTCAGCACAATATATTTTAGAAGGGAATCGGTGTCTGAGCCCTCGATAGAATATTCAGGCTTAATCGTGTCAGCTTTGGAAGTGCTTTCCGAATTCCTCTTTTTCTCGGTTTCTGCAACGGCATATGCTGCTCGGTTTTATTTTCCTATTTCTCACTCATGTTATTTTCTTGGCTACACATTTTATTTCTCTATTTCATAGACGGGCGGCCACGGCAGCATTGGTTACCGCACGGTGTTCGAGCAGAAAGAAGCCTTCAAAAACTTGTTGCGCACCCACACCACTGCCATCTCCGCCCAGATGCTGTACCAGGCGGCCAACCAAGAAGGCGGCTTCACCCCCAAGAAGTATTTTTCCGTGGACCGGGTGTTCCGCAACGAGTCGATGGACAAAACCCACCTCTGCGAATTCCACCAGGTTGGGTTCATGGAAGAATGGTTGGGGGGGGGGGGGGGGTGATGCGAATGAGTTCATGGTTTTACCCGTTCGGACGACGTGCGATTCAAATTGATTCTCTAGAATCTCTGACCTCGTGCACCAAACCCTGTACTCATATTCAAATGGTCTGAACTATTGAGGCGGCCGTTTCCTCTTAGCCACCCGCGTGCGCGCATGTGTTATTTAATTTCATCTTCTTCATTGACACCAACCAATGATGCTGCGGCCATCGCTTCAGGTGGAAGGCTTAGTGGCGGACTACAACTTGTCCCTGAAGGACCTCATCGGCATGATCAAGACCTTCTTCCACGCCATTGGCATCACCCAGCTCCGCTTCAAGCCAGCCTTCAACCCGTACACCGAGCCCTCGATGGAGGTGGGAGTGGGTATTTTTCTACCTGTGCGCGTACTTTTCTTTTTGTATTATTTTCGTTCCTTGAAGGCAATGCAATTGTTGGACTTACTGCAGTGACTCAGTTCGTCTTCTCGTTATGTATTACCTATAAAATTGATCTCACCTCCTTGTAATTTCCGATGCCTCGGTACGTCAATTCGCGCGTAGATTTTTGGCTACCACCCGGACCTCGGCAAGTGGACTGAAATCGGCAACAGCGGCATGTTCCGCCCAGAAATGTTGGCGCCGATGGGCCTGCCCCCCGGAGTGCGGGTGATTGCCTGGGGGCTCAGCCTCGAGCGCCCGACCATGATCAAGTACCGCATTTCAAACATCCGTGACCTGTTCGGGCACCAAGTGGATCTGAACCAAACCAAGGCAGCTCCGCTGGCGCGCTTCCCCTGAGAGCACGATGACCCAAGGAGGCGTTAAACAAGGGATTGCGCGTCTCTTGTCAATGCAGCTGCTTTATAGTGACAAAAGGCAGATGCCTTTGGCCAAACATCATCATTGGGGTTCTAGGAGCGTGGTCTTTTATTTTTAAAATAACTGAAGAGGAAGCGAGATATTCCTGCGTGTGTTATTTGCGTAATGGGCAATGAAATATTTCTTTGTATTTGTTTGTAGTTATTAATTGTTATGATTTCGCTTCAAATAGGTTAGATCATGGGGGTTCAGGGTTCTAGAAGCGTGTTTTTATTTTAAAAACAATTAAGAGGAAGCGAGATATTTCTGCGTGTGTTATTTGCGTAATGGGTAATGAAATACTTCCTTGTAGGTGTTAATAATTGTTATGATTTCGCTTCAAATAGATTAGATTAGATTTCAAATTTGATCATACTCCCCAATTGCAAAGAAACAACAACAAGTGGCATATAGCTGCGTTTTGATGATTCCTCAAGAACAAGTCTGTATGGGCTGAGTGCCCTTTTGCGTAATGCAATGTTCATCTTTGCTCTCATGAACCCTGTAGGATCAATTCTCGGAAGGAGGCATAGGTTTCGAGTACGTCCGCGATCTCCACTCCGACCTATCCTCTGCTATAGCACGCCATTCCTTGAAGTTGGCCGGTAGTCCCTTGCACTTTAGAGCCTTCTTTAAAGTCCGACCCCATGTCATCTCAGGGCATCCATTTGGCCTTGAGTGTGCTACCCAACCAGTAAGCAGCTGCCCAACGAAGAATCCGATTGTGATAGTAAGCTATCAAGGTCCATGACATTGGACCTTGGAAAAAGAGTGGCTGAACTAATGTGATGATGAAAGGCATGGCGAAGGCTGACACTCGAACTCGAACTAATACAAACCCAAATGGCACAGAAGCCAATGCTGCGGGCAGAAGTGGGAATGCGCGTGCGTTGCGCAAACAAAGCAAGTGCGGAATGATTCAGGAGGGAGAGGGGCATT